>UMBN01041276.1_pt1 | contig 9251 bp, 10 predicted proteins | sample 1963981 | NCBI WGS metagenome assembly UMBN01 (sample SAMEA4835943, study PRJEB28245) | human gut metagenome | biome: gut microbiome; material: fecal sample | place: Denmark | collected 2008 | reverse complement strand
GTATGGCTGTAGCACAAGGTATTTTGACTGCACGTGGCGGTATGACATCTCACGCAGCCGTTGTAGCCCGTGGTATGGGAAAATGCTGTGTATCCGGTGCAGGAGCTATCAATGTAGACTACAAGAACCGTACTGTAGAAATAGAAGGTATCGTACTGAAGGAGGGTGATTTCATCTCTTTGAACGGTACTACCGGTGAAGTATATAAAGGTAAAGTAGAAACCAAAGCAGCAGAAGTGTCCGGTGACTTTGCCGCACTGATGGATCTTTGCAACAAATATACCAAATTAGTTGTCCGTACTAACGCCGATACTCCGCATGATGCAGAAGTGGCCCGCAGTTTTGGTGCATGCGGTATCGGTCTTTGTCGTACGGAACACATGTTCTTTGATGCAGAGAAGATTGTTGCCATGCGTGAAATGATTCTGGCTCCCGACGAAGCAGGACGCAGAAAAGCATTGGCAAAACTTCTCCCCTATCAGAAAGCTGACTTTAAGGGTATCTTCAAGGCTATGGACGGATGTCCGGTGAATGTTCGTTTGCTCGATCCTCCTTTGCATGAATTTGTTCCCCACGATTTGAAGGGACAGGAAGAGATGGCTCAGGCTATGGGAGTAACTGTACAGGAAATTCAGAAGCGTGTAGAAAGCTTATGTGAACACAACCCGATGTTGGGACACCGTGGTTGCCGTTTGGGTAACACCTATCCGTGTATCACAGAAATGCAGACTCAGGCTATTTTGGGTGCTGCCATCGAACTGAAAAGAGAAGGTTACGACCCGCATCCCGAAATCATGGTTCCGCTGACCGGTATTCTGTATGAGTTTGAAGCTCAGGAAAAAGTGATTCGTGACGCTGCTGCCGAGTTGTTTGAAAGAGAAGGAATGGAAATTCCGTTCAAGGTAGGTACCATGATTGAGATTCCTCGTGCCGCACTGACAGCCAACCGCATTGCCAGCCGTGCAGAATACTTCTCATTTGGTACAAATGACCTTACCCAAATGACTTTCGGTTACTCTCGTGATGACATCGCTTCATTCTTACCGGTATATCTTGAAAAGAAGATTCTGAAAGTAGACCCATTCCAGGTACTTGACCAAAACGGTGTAGGCCAACTTATTGAAATGGCTGTGGATAAAGGCCGTTCTGTTCGTCCCGACTTGAAATGCGGTATCTGCGGTGAACACGGAGGTGAACCTTCATCTGTTAAGTTCTGCCACAAAGTCGGTTTGAATTATGTATCATGTTCTCCGTTCCGCGTGCCTATTGCCAGATTAGCGGCGGCGCAGGCTGCAATAGAGGAATAATACTCTAAATAGTAAATCTTTATATCAGGCTGTAATCTACCGTTTTATAGGTGATTACAGCCTGATTTGCGCTTGGGCGGTTCGTGCGCTTGACCGCATAAAACGAGCCAAATGAACGGAAATGTTTTCCATATGTTTACCCCGGAAATCACCATGTTTACCCTGTTTACCCCGGACTATTATAGAGTATTTACCCATTAAAAATAAAGAAGAATATGACGACATTAAAAGCAACGGTAAAAAGACCGCGAGGTGATGGTTTTTACACGGTTTACATCAGAGTGACGCATCAGCGTAAGTCAAGTTACATCAAGACGAACAAAATCGTTGATGAAGTCCACATCGCAAAAAATGGTGAATTGACAGACCCGGTTGTCAATGAGTATTGCGCTATGCTCATTCGGCAATACACCGACAGATTGAATCGAGTGTGTTCAGACCACTGGGATATAAAGGAGGTTATCGAGTATCTATTAAAGAATGATGCTGATGTTTGTTTCAGCGATTATGCTCGAACCTTCATTGGTAAGATGGAAATGAACGGACATGAACGGACGGCGAAGAATTATCATCTTGCCGTTAATCATTTGGAGCGTTATGTGGGTTCAAACCAGCTCATGTTTAGCCAGCTTACTTCTACTGTATTGAATTTATGGATAGAACAGTTGTCTAAGACGAATCGTGCAAAAGAAATGTACCCTACTTGCGTTCGACAGATTTATAAAAAAGCCATTATGGAGTTGAATGATGAAGAACGTGGAATGATTCGCATTAAGTTCAACCCTTGGAATAAGATACAAATTCCAAAGTCTGATAGTACCGTTCAACGTGCCATCAGTGCCGAGGCTTGCCGTGAGTTCTTCAATCGTCCGCTTCCTCAAAGCAAGATGATTTCTTCTCTTCCTGAATTGGGCAGAGACGTAGCACTCCTCTCCCTCTGCTTAGGTGGAATCAATACGGTTGATATGTATGAACTCAAAAAGGAGAATTACAAAGATGGCATAATTGGCTATAAGAGAGCCAAGACAAAGCATAGCCGTAGGGATGAAGCCTATATCGAAATGCGAGTTGAACCATTCATCCAATCCACTTTTGACAAGTACCTATCAGATGAAAAGGATGAATATCTGTTCAATTTCCATCAGCGATACAGTAACTCCGATAGCTTTAACGCTAATGTGAATATCGGCATCCGCAAGATCTGTATAGATATGGGAATGAAGAAAGAGGATTACTACTGCTATTATACCTTCCGCCATACTTGGGGCACCATTGCACAAAACGATTGTGATGCCAATCTGTATGAGGTGGCTTTCGGAATGAACCATAGTCATGGTCTTAACATTACCCGTGGATATGTCAAGTTGGATTTCACTCCGGCATGGGAACTGAATGCAAAGGTTATCGACTTCATCTTCTTTAGCAGTAAGAAGAGTAAGCAAGGAAAAGCAAAGGACATTGAAGCCTCAGAAGATAAGTTGTTCCGTATCTCAAAAAAGATGATGATTTATGGTCGTGCCTATTTCAAGGGCGATGTGGTAAGCGAACTTACGGACATAGGTTTCAGTAATGTGGATGAAGTCATTGTGGAACTTGTCAAGCAACTGCCGAAAGACATCCCGACTGGTTGCACCGTACAGTTCCGTCTGTTGAATTGCGATTCTCAAAAGGAAGTCGTTTATGAAAGAAGCAAGGGCAAAGGTTTTTAGCCGATGTATTGTAGAAGCTAACCCTTAACCACAGGGAAGAATTAAGCTACACTCCCCTATGAGCCGTATCAGTCATTTTTTGATTGGTGCGGCTTTAATCGCATCTGCACCTATCGTTTTGATTACGGTTGGCTACCATATTGCCTACAACTAAACTGGTAAGCAAAACCAGTCCCTTCCACAAAAGGACAACTGTTTTCTTGATAATCCAGATAGTTGCTCTGAGCACGTTGACGATAATAAAACGCACAAGCCTAAGCAGTAGGATGAACAAGAATACTACCGGGAGTAAATATATGAGGAATAGCAATTCAAACAACATAACTTTCAACTTTTAGCGTAAATAATGTAGCCAATCAAAGGCTGTTTTCTATATGTAAATATAGTGAAAATCAGCGATATAACAAATAAATGTCATTACTTTTTATAGCTTCCCAAGAGACTTTTTACCTTCGGTTTCAAGCGTTTAGATTATGTTGAACTATGGTTTCCTATATCTTGATATTAAGGATAAAGTACCTATCCATCCAAGTGATATGAGATACAAAAGACGTTGGTATTGGTTGTTCTGAATGTATAAGTTTGGAATACTCTTTTTCCCTTTTGTCTTGGTGTATGGAGTTCTTGTTATCATATTGTCCTTCTATATTGAGGAATGGGTTTATCCTATCCGTTATCTATGGAAACTTAGAAACAAGTGCTTTGAGCATTACATCATCAGATGTCGTGAGACACAGACTTCTTGATTAGGTGGTAATACTATCTTTGGATTATGTTACTCAGTTATGTTGATTTCGAGTAACCTTGGTTACACGATACCATAGAATCAGAGTTATTGACAATCTCTGGTTCAAAAATCCGAACTATCGGCATAGGTCATCCTCTTGGTTATAGTAACCACGGTATCTTGGTTACACTACATCAGGATGTTTCGGATTATGGCTATCCTATATCCTTGGCTATCGGGTTAAAGCAACCACAGTTAGAGAATACCGCTTTCAAAAAATTCTGTTGCGCATTTCTTTCCAGGTGGACTTTCAGCGGTAATTTTGTCGTAAAAAGAACCTTGGAGGACATCGAACTGCGTTGCAGGATTTGTCAAGCAAGTTGTACCTTTGTCATTACAAAACTCCGTTTCGTCCTGAAAAGGTGACTTGCCGACTGCTGCCGCATCGGAGCGATTTTATCGCTGTTTCGCCCTGCAAAAGAAGGTTCGGACACCCCCATTTACCAAAGTATCATAGTAAGATGAAACGAAGAACTAAAGTTTATCAGTTGCGACTGACCCCGGAGGAACAGTCCACGCTTAAAGAAAAAGCGAAGGGAAAACCTGTCGCTGACTACATACGTGCAGCATTGACAGAATATTCAGACACCGATGCCAGACACCGGTTAGAACTAATCAATAACCTTGGTGAGTTTTACCGAAAGTTCCGGGATGAACTATCCTGGGCAGGTAGTAACCTGAACCAGTCGGTCAAGAGAGCCAATGAACTTGCGGTAGCCGGGTTACTTCCACCCAGCTATATCCGGGAGGTCTTGATGCCGGTTATCCTTGAAACCCAGAAAACACTGAACGAGATAAAGAGAAACCTTGAAACCGTGACACGTAAGGCTGTCAAACTATAGTTTATGAGTTTCCCTATACCTTATTATATATCCCGATATACAGGAATCAAAGAATCGAGATACCGAGTAACCACGGTTACATTGTATCAGAACACCATAGTCACATTATCCAAAGATAAACATTCCCAAGTATGATAGCCACCATATTACCCGGAAGCTCGAACTTCCACGCAGTCGGTTACAATGAACGTAAAGTAGCGAAAGGAGTTGCCCGTATGCTCGAAATGCAGAACTTCGGCACACTCGGTACATTCGGCAAGCCGACCCCGGAGGAACTGGTCACATACCTTCAGGAATATACTTCCCGAAACACCCGAATCCAAAAGGCACAGTTCCATGTTGCCTTCTCCTGCAAGGGGCATGAAATGACGGAAGTGGAACTACTGGACTTTACCCACCGTTACTTGTCAGAAATGGGATATGGCGAGGAAGGACAACCCTTGCTGGTCTATTCCCACTATGATACAGATAATACCCATCTGCATATCGTGACTTCTCGTATCGCCCCTGACGGCAAGAAGATATTGCACGGCCATGAGCGCAGACGCTCACAAGAAGTGATTGACCGCATACTTGGGAATGACAGGAAGCAGAAAGTGGAGCAAGACTTAAATGCTGCCAAACAATATACCTTCTCCTCTTTTGCCCAATTCAAAGCGATAATGACTTCGATGGGCTATGAAGCTTATCAGAAAGACGGCACTGTCTTTGTCAAACATGGTGGCAAGGTACAGAAGAAACTTCCTCTTAGCACATTGAGGCATTGTATAAGAAAGGCTACTACAACAGAGCGCGTAACCGCCAGCTTCGGGGCATCCTCAAAAAGTATCGTGACGTATGTTCCAACAAGGAAGAACTGCAAAAGGAATTGAAAACCAAGTTCGGCATCGACATCGTATTTTTTGGAAAGAAGGATGCGGCATACGGCTATATACTCGTTGACCACGCCAATAAGACCGTCATCCACGGGGCAAGAGTGTTGGCTGTAGAAGAACTGTTGGACTTCGCCACTCCCGGACAACGCTTTGACCGTATGGAGGATTTCATTGATCGGTTGCTTACCCTCAATCCGAAGATAACTCAGGGCGAGATCTTCCAGAAGTTAAAGAAGCATCGTGCCTATATCAAGAAAGGTGTTATCTATTTCAACGGAGAATCCCGCCCCTTGAAACCGTTTATGGCGGAAGCCATAGACCGTAACAACCGCATCGAGCTGGTGGAGAAGTTCCAACCCACCACAGAGGCGGAACGTGATTTGCTTTGCAAAATCTATAAGGTGAACCGTCCCGACCTTGTTGCCCTCTCGTCAGAAAGAGCACAATCCCATACGGATGCCATTAATCGCCTGAAAGAAATCTTTTCAGACGAAACCATTGTTTCTGTCAGAAGCTCCTTTCGTGAGGAAGGTTTCATTATCCGTCAAGAGGAAGATGCCACATACGCCATCAACTTCAAGAACCATATCATCGTCAATCTATCAGAAGAGGGCTTCAATCTGGAGCGACTGGAAAGGAAGCCGGTTAAACAGCAACAATCCAGCCCGAAACACTCTGCCCGTAAGCCTCTCTCCAGTCATAACAAGATGCGTGACCATGGAGAAGGAAGCCGTTACGAAAAACGGGAATGGGAAGTCGGACAGAAAGGTAACTATGACGAGATTGATGACGGACATTCCTTAAAGAGATAAAAAAGGGACGTGCTGCCGTCCAGTTTTCGGACGCATCAAACAGTGATACCCCGATAGCATGAACTTTTATACCCCGGTTAGTTTGACCGAGGGCATATAAGTGTTGCGCATTTCGTTTCCCCGGTTACACGCACGGTAATTTTGTCTGAAAATAATTCATCGCACGGAGAAATGATACAGACACCGGTCATCATCACATTCGCCAATCAAAAAGGAGGCGTGGGCAAGACCACCCTCTGCGTGACCTTCGCCAACTATCTGGTGACGAAGGGAGTGCGTGTTGCCATAGTCGATTGCGACTTCCAGCACTCCATCATCAAGTGCCGCAAGGCTGACATCAAGAAATACGACGTGCAGTATGTGCCCTATGATGTGCTGTCATACGAAGCTAACGACAAGAAAGCGATCATTTCCCTTGTAGAGAAAATGCACAACGATTCGAGCCTGGATGTCGTGCTGATGGATTCCCCCGGCAGCCTGCAAGCGGACGGGCTGGTGCCGATGTTCGTGAACTCGGACATTATCGTTGTGCCTTTCCATTATGACCTGATGACCGTCCCTTCCACCGCCAGTTTCCTCATGTTCATAGACCGCCTGCGCAAAGCCGTTGGCGGAAACATGAAGGCACAGCTTTTCATTGTCCCCAACCTGCATGACGGCAGAGTGGGCAAACGCTCCGAACTGGTCATTTGGGAGAATACCAGAGAGACCTTCTGCAACTACGGAGTCGTGACGGGCAGGATTCCCAAACGTGCCGACATGGAGCGTTTCAGTACGATGGCGGCTCTGGATAAGCAGAGCGGTATCGTTACCCCCGTCTTTGAGCGTATCTATTCCTACATCTTTGATACGACAGCACCCATCCGTGAACCTAAATTGACGGGAATACAACTGACCGGGAATCTAGAAGCGGAATTAAAAGGAAAAGGAAAAGTGAAAGAGAATCAACCGGAAGAAAACAAGAATCAATAACCATCAACATATATAGTTATGACAAAAGACATCCCCGAAATAGATGACCTTCTTAAAGGCATCAATGACCCCGAAATGACATTGACGGATGGGCATACGGAAACGACTATCGAAAATCAATCGGCTGTTACTCTATCCCAAGAGGAAAGTACAGAAGAACGATTCACCCCGGTATCGGATAACTCAGACTATTGGCAAAACTTCTTGTCCTATCTTGAAAGCGATACCCGGGAAGATAAAGGAGAAAGGATGATCTGCAAGTTAGACCGTGACCTTGCCGATTCATTGGACGAGTGCAACATCCATAACCGCAGCCGTTCCGACATGGTGAACGCCATTGTCCGCACGTTCTTCAAGACCTACCTGCCACAGCTTGCGCAGTACCGCCGTAATAACAAGTCGCTTTTCACCAACTACAAGGAGACAAAAGCATGAGGACAATCCAATGGACTGACCGGATGACAACCCTCTTGACAGAACTGTACCCGGTGGAGACAACCTCTCATACCGCCACAGTATTGGGAGTAAGCGAGACCCTTGTCAAGCAGAAAGCCCGTAAATTAGGACTGGTAAAAGTCGCCAAGACGAAATGGATGGAGCGTGCCGATTATATCCGCAGGCATTTCCATTACAAGTCATTCACTCAAATGGCCCGCGATTTGGGTATAAGCCGGACGAATGTGTACAACATCGCCACCAAACTGGGATTGAAACGCAGCCGGGCAGAGACATCCTGCATCATGTCCCGTACCCGGAATGAGCTAATCAAACGGGAAAGGCGGCACGTGGTATTCGGACTTGAACCGCTGACACAGATTAAGGTGGTTTCCAACCGTGCAAGGGTAAGGCTCCGCTCACGGCTCAAAAGCCTGGGGTATGTCGTATGCGACGAGCGCATCCTGCTTTATGCCACGGACAACTTTGAGCGCAAGACCAAATTGGAGAACAAAGCCGTCAAGTTGGGATTGAGCTTCCTGCCAATTTACAAGTAGTATTCACCTTATAATAACATAGCACCATGCAATACGGACAAATAGTATTCCTGCTCTTCATCGCCCTCTTGTTCTACTATGCCGCGTTGATAGTCCTTGACATTATGAAAGCCAAGGCTGCACAGGCGGCAGAACTGGAGTCGCAATCAGAAGAAGACATAGACATATCGGATGAAGCAAAGACCTTCAAGCCATTCAGGATTAGCCGGGAGGAACCGAAGCAGAAAGAGCATGGACCGGAGGAACAGGCAAATTCCGACTCTGAGACAAAATCAAACCGGAAACAACCTCAATCAAACTTTGGGAAGCCATTCCACCGCACCGGCTTCCGTGAAGCCATCATGACGGACGGCATCCTTGTGGAAGACCTTGTTGTGGAGGTCAACAAGATGGTAGAGAACGGCACTTGCGATTTGGGTTCGCTCATAGCCGATTGTGAAAACGCCAAATAACGGTACTTACCCGACAAACCATATATGGCTTCTAAAAAGAAGTCTCCATTCCTTTAGCGACCTCTGTTCCTTTGGTGATGAAATCAAATAAACAAGTTCAAGAAAATGCAATTCAAGAAAAAACTAAAACGTGCGTATGACCACTTCATGGCAAGCTCTTTCGCACAGAAAAGCGTGTTGGCGGTAGCCGCACTGACAATCTCCGTAGGTGACATGATGGCGGCAAGCAAGGGTGCGGCCGGCTTCACAAAAGCCACCACCGAAATCAGTTCCTACCAGACCCCGGTTTCCAACCTGATGAAGGCGATTGCTGCCGTAATCGCCTTGGTCGGAGCTTTCAACGTGTATTTCAAGATGTCAAACGGCGACCAGGACGTGAAGAAGACCATCATGCTCACCATCGGCGGCTGTATCGCCTTCATCGCGCTTTCCGAGGCTCTTCCGTTGTTCTTCAAATAACAATGACGCAACCATAGAATGACGATGAATCAGGAGGGATTTCC
>UMBN01010723.1_pt1 | contig 9507 bp, 7 predicted proteins | sample 1963981 | NCBI WGS metagenome assembly UMBN01 (sample SAMEA4835943, study PRJEB28245) | human gut metagenome | biome: gut microbiome; material: fecal sample | place: Denmark | collected 2008 | reverse complement strand
CTCTTTCAAGAAGCCATATTTCCATTGCTGTCATAGGCACAGGAATTATGTTATACTGTGTCTATGTAAATGAAAATGATGTTAAATTCGTTGATATTTTAGGTAAGTAAAGCGTACAACTAAATTTAAAGAATAAGTAGAATGAACACATTAATTGTTGTATAACGTTTTTATGCAATTAAGGGTTACAATTTCGATAGGAGATATTTATGAAAAAAATTATTTTTACTGTTTTTTCAATACTAATTATATTGACTACTATATTTTTTATTGCTATTGGAACAGTTCGTGATTCACGATACTATATATTGATTTTAGTTTATATTATTGTGTACAAAATTATTTTGTCATTTACAAATAGAAGCAAAAAAAGTAAACAATATTTTTCAACATTAGAATTAAATTTTTTATAACGAATAATTATTATGGTTTTTATACAGAGAAATATATGAATAACTAAATGAATATATTATGCATGATGAGAGGTGAGAACAATTTGAAAGTTTACTATTTAGCGCTATCATTATTTTTAACGTTCTTCTTCGCACATCAGATAACGCATGTAATGTGCTTTGGCAGATATAGAGATAAAAAATGCACAAAGAAAAAATTTTATTTTATCTATGGATTTTGGGTGGTATTTTTTGGAATATTGTGTACAATGATGGGTTCGGCATCAGGGGTGGATCATACATTTGATTATGGAATGAACTCCTTAGAATTGTATTTGGGCAAAAAAAATTATTTTGAGGGTAATGTTATTTATGCGGAAGATGACTATAAGCATAATGGTGATTTTATACTAGAGTATTATGTAAAAAATACAGAAGACATAGAAATAATATCAAAACAAATTGTGGAAGAAAATGTATTTATATTTAGAGCTTACAATTTAAGTGATATAAATGTTGTATGGAAATCGGTTGATGATGAGCTTTATGTTTATGGAGGTGATGAACTTTATGCAACTATAAATGTGGAAAGAAAAGGCTTGCTAGTAAAATTAAGTTTTTATTGGAATCAAGAAAAACTGAATCAAAACATGGGAGGATAAAAGTATGGCAAAAACAAAGATTGTAAAATTTATGTGTTCAATTGTGCTTGCGGTCAGTCTGGTACTTTCTCAAAGTTATACCGCAATGGCTTCAGGTTCGTCCACAATAACTGAGCAACAGTTGGGAGTTCTATTTGATGGGATGCCATACCGATACTTATATGAAATGTTTTCGAAATTCCCTGCCATAATACCGCAAGGGTTGCACCACCAAATCCCGCATACAATGCCAGTGTAATGCCATATGCAGCAACGACTGAACCAACCACTATAATAATTAATTTTATCGTCCTCTCTAATTTACTCATGTTACAGCTTCTTTCCATTCCAATCACATATCATACTTCATCATCTTTCTAAATCTACAGTTCCAAAATTTTGCACTGTTCCAGCCCTGCACTCCAAAACTCCTCAATCGGCATACCTTTCACCTGACAGATAATGCTTGCATTCATCGCACCATGTCCCACAATCAGGATATCCTTACCTTCCTGTAGCTGCGGGTCTATCACTTCCTTCAAAAATGCACCGGTTCTTGCAAAGAGTTCCTCCCAGGTTTCTGCTCCACCTATCGATTCATGATATTCTCCCGGCTTTTGAAACAAAATATTAATCGGGCAATCCGGAATAGCAAAGCTGTTTTCGATTCCCTCATAATCGCCAAAACTCATTTCCATCAGCCGTTCGTCTTTTATTATTGGAATTTTCCGGTTTTTTAACACAATTTGTGCTGTCTCAACAGCCCTTATCAATGGAGAACAATAACACACATCTATGTGCAAATCCTTATACTCTTCGCATGCTTTTTCCGCCATCAGGCGTCCTTCTTCATTTAATGGGATATCCGTTCTTCCCTGTATTTTATGTAATGCATTCCATTCCGTTTTTCCATGCCGCATAATATATAACATCTTAAATTTCTCCTGAAATCATAGTTTTTAATTTATCTTTCTGTTTAATAAGCCCCACAAACTCAGGAAACCTATTGCAGCTCCCAGCAACACTCCGGCTACTTTCATTAATTCATTGTTCCTAAATTTTTTATCTGGAAGAATGCCCGCTTTATTATAAGAATATTTTATATGATCTGTAGTATATGCAGTTATGGTATCTCCCACCTCATATTCTGTATATACACTTTCCGGCACCTGCATCCGCTTATTATATTCATTCGTTTTGCCACCATGATAATAGAAGAAATAATTTTGAGATATGGCATTATCTGCCGAAGCATCTTCGCTCCTTTTATCCGTTATCACTACATCTTCTCTATCATAATCTTCTCCTAGTACCATCTCTTCCATTTGCCTGTTAAGTGCCTTCGACGTCAAAAATACATTTAACCAGACCGCCAGAAAAGCTATGCTTAAAGCAGTAAAGCAACTCCAGAACAGAACTTTCTTCTGCTTTCCGGTTAATCGTTCTTTTTGTTTCTGATGCTTCGCCAATTTGTTGCTCATGCTATAATTCTCACATTCTTTCTAATCGTCTTACTTATCATACTTTTTCAGGAAATCTTCTGCCTTATCTTTATCTATCTGCAGTTCCTCCTGCAGCAATAGAATAATTTCTTTCTCTGACTTCCCGAATCTGCGTCCAAGCCTTATAACTTCCTTCGTTTTTCCTACTATTTCGCCTTCTTCTTCGCCCTGTTTGCGAATTCTTTCTTCTCTCTCAAAGCTCTTCATATATGCAAGACCTACCTCTCCATCCCGCTTTACTGCAGTTACCATCCGGTGTAACTTTTTCAGGTTTTCGGTGGAAGCATTCTCTACAGATGAATGTTCCATGTAATGCAGTAGCTGTTTTAATTCCTCTGGCGGATTTCCTTCACTTCCTCTTGTATACAGGAATATCGTCTGCGCCCCATCTTCATACTTTAACTCCGGCACCTCGATGCAACAATTCTTGATTGTATACACCATACGATTCAGTCCAAAGGGGTCATAGGTTGTAATGAAAATAACAACAACATTCCGAAGACTTCCATAGGTTTCGCCCGATGGTAAATTTCCGGCATCAATTTTTGCATGATAAAACCGGACTCTTCTTGGTAATGCTGCCATCTCGTTCTTCCCATCATTCTGGTCCGGTTCTATATCAAAGATTTCTCCATTCTCTTCATCCAGATATACATCCAGCCGGATGCCGTGAGTTTCCAAATTCTCTCCGCAAAAGAAACGCTGCGGCACTACCGTAAGCTTTCCTATCTGTCGATGCAGAATGCATTCCAAAATATACCTCGCTGACTGTTCCCCATAAATTTTGTGACTGGTTAAGCTGTTTACTAAAAAGTCATCCACCAGATTCAGTTCTTCTAAAGTTCTCATTTTTCCTCCTTTTCCCATAATGCAGTGAAAAGCAGGATTGCATATATCTCATATTTTCCTAAACTTCCGCCTATTCAATGCACTATGCGTTTATTAATTGTAATTAGAATTTAAAAGCATAGAATTCATTGAATTGATACTAGAAATTTAGATTGGCTTTCGCCATTCGAAAATCAGAATATATGCTTTGTGTTGATTGTAACAAATAAGCCCATTGAATACAAGTAAATTTTTTCCGGCAGACATAACCCGAAAACATAATCTATAGCAGTCTTGTGGAAGAGCAGAATTGATTTGCTTGAACAGAAAAAGACAGCCGCCCTGCCGGGCTGCTGCCTCTTTCTGTTTTTATGCTTATGCTTTTATTTCTTAATTTTATTCTGCTTTGTCATCTACTGTAACAGTGATTTTGTTCAGGTGCCAGATATCATCCACATATTCCTGAATCGTACGGTCAGATGAGAATTTGCCGGAAGCTGCAATATTTAAGATTGCTTTTCTAGCCCATTCTTTTTCATCTGCATATGCAGCATTAATCTTCTTCTGTGCTTCCACATAAGAACGGAAGTCTGCCAGAATAAAGTAAGTATCTGCGTACTGTGTGCACTGTGTATTCAGCAGTGAGTTGTAAAGGTCACGGAACAATTCCGGATCATTTGGTGAATAGAATCCGTTGATTAACTGCATCAGAACTTTACGGACATCCTGATCATTGTTGAAAATCTGCATTGGGTCATAATCGCGTTTCTGCTCATGAGCAATCACTTCGTCAGAGCTCATACCGAAGATAAACATGTTTTCTTTGCCGACTTCTTCTGCCATCTCAACGTTTGCACCATCCATGGTTCCGATAGTAAGCGCTCCATTCAGCATGAACTTCATATTACCGGTTCCGGAAGCTTCCTTACTTGCAGTAGAAATCTGCTCGCTGACATCTGCTGCTGCAAAAATAATCTCTGCATTGGATACCTTGTAGTCTTCGATAAATACAACCTTAATCTTTCCGTTGATAGACTTATCATTGTTGATGACATCTGCAACAGAGTTGATTAATTTGATGGTAAGTTTTGCATTGCGGTAGCCTGCTGCTGCTTTTGCTCCGAAAATGAAAGTTCTTGGAATGAATTCCATATCCGGATGCTCTTTTAATTCATTGTAAAGATACATTACATGAAGAATATTTAAGAGCTGGCGTTTGTACTCATGCAGACGTTTTACCTGTACATCAAAGATAGAACGAGGATTTACTTCAATTCCGTTGTGTTCTTCGATATAAGATGCAAGACGCAGCTTGTTCTGATATTTGATATTTAAGAATTCCTGCTGAACCTTTTCATCATCTGCATAGAACTCTAATCTCTTGATGCGGGAAAGGTCTGTAACCCAGTCTTTTCCAACATATTTGGTTACCCAGTCTGCAAGTAATGGATCTCCATGCATTAAGAAACGACGCTGTGTAATACCATTGGTCTTATTATTAAATTTCTCCGGGAACATCTCGTAGAAATCTTTTAATTCCTGTTTCTTAAGGATTTCTGTATGAAGTGCCGCTACACCATTTACAGAATATCCTGCACAGATTGCCAGATGAGCCATTTTTACCTGACCATCATATATAATTGCCATCTTCTCAACCTTGTGGTTGTCTCCAGGATATTTCTGCTGGATTTCCAGTACAAAACGACGGTTGATTTCTTCTACAATCTGGTAAATTCTAGGAAGCAGTCTTGAGAAAATCTCGATTGGCCATTTCTCTAATGCTTCTGCCATGATGGTATGGTTGGTATATGCACAACATTTTGTTGTAATATTCCATGCATCATCCCACTCCAAGCCTTCTTCATCCAGTAAGATACGCATTAACTCTGCAACTGCTACGGTTGGATGGGTATCATTCATCTGGAATACTGCTTTTTCAGGAAGCATATGAATGTCTGGATGATTCTTCTTAAATCTTGCAATGGCACGCTGTAAGCTGGCAGATACAAAGAAGTACTGCTGTTTTAAACGAAGCTCTTTTCCTGCGATATGGTTATCATTCGGATAGAGAACTTCTACTAAGTTCTTTGCAAGGTTCTGCTGTTCGATTGCACGATGATAATCACCTTTATCAAAGGAATCCAGCTCGAAGCATTCCATTGGCTCTGCATCCCAGATCATCAATGTATTTACTACATTATTGTTATAACCTACGATTGGCATATCATAAGGAATTGCTTTTACAGACTGATAGCCTTCCTGTACGAATCTGGTTCTTCCATCTGGCTGTGCCTCTGCACGTACATATCCGCCAAATTTTACTTCGAAATTGTATTCCGGACGTTTTAATTCAAATGGATATCCATTCTGTAACCAGTTATCCGGTTCTTCTACCTGATAACCATTCTCTATTTTCTGACGGAACATTCCATAATGGTAACGGATTCCACAACCATATGCCGGATATCCCAGAGTTGCCAAAGATTCCATAAAGCAGGCAGCAAGTCTTCCCAGTCCACCATTTCCAAGTGCCGGGTCCGGCTCCTGATCCTCTATGGCATTTAAGTTGATCCCCATTTCCTCTAAAGCTTCTTTCACTTCATTGTACACAGTTAGGTTAATCAGGTTATTGCCTAATGCACGGCCCATTAAGAACTCCATGGACATATAGTATACAATCTTTGGATCTGCTTTATCGAATTCCTGCTGGGTTGCAAGCCACTGGTCAATGATTACATCTTTTACAACGTAGGATACTGCCTGGAAAATTTCCTGCTCGCTTGCTTCATCCATTGTCTTACGATAGAGGTATTTTACGTTCTCAACTACCTCTTTTTTGAAGGTTTCCTTTTCAAACATTTTGCTTTTCATAATGTTCTCCTTTTGTTTCGATTCCGGTGTTTTTTGTGCAAAAAGGGAGCAAGCCACTGTCGGCTCCGCTCCCTTATCTTTATTCTGCTTATTTCTTTTCCACGCCAAGCACAACCGTTTCACCATTAATGTTCCATTCTTTCTGATATCCGCTCACCGTATCAGCCACAACACTCTCAGCCAGAACTTCTTTTGCAATTTCTTCCCCATATTTTGCGAAGATGTCTTTTACTTTCTGATCTGCCTTATAAGAAACAGTAATTTTATCCATTACTTCAAATCCTGCTTCCTTACGCATTGTCTGGATTTTGCTGATTAATTCTCTTACCATTCCTTCCTCTAAAAGTTCCGGAGTAAGGTTCGTATCAAGAACTACGGTCACTTCATTATCACCTTCTGTCATGTAACCTTCCTGCTGTGTCATGGTGATAAGTAAATCCTCTTCATATAATACAACTTCGTCGCTTATACTGTCAAGTTTCAGTGCACCTGTGCTCTTAAGCTCAGCCATTGCCTTGTTGCCGTCTAATTCTGCAAGTGCTTTCTGAATCTGACCTAAATATTTACCGAATTTCGGTCCAACGGTACGAAGCTGTGGTTTAAAGGTATAGCTAGTATATGCACTGACATCCTCTGTAAATGTCACTTTCTTTACATTCAGCTCATCTTCGATAATCTCTGTAAAGTATTCGGATAATTCAAATGGTGCTTTTACAAACATATTTCCAATCGGCTGACGGTTCTTGATGTTTGCAGTATTTCTGCAGGCACGGCCCATAACAACGATTTTCAATACTTCGTCCATATTTTTCTCTAATTCACTGTCTATCCAGCTCTCGTTTGCCACCGGATAGTCGCAAAGATGGATGCTTTCCGGCGCACGCTTGTCGATGCTGCATACCAGGTTCTGGTAAATTTCTTCTGTCATGAAAGGAATCATCGGCGCTGCTACCTTGCATACAGTTACCAGTGCAGTATAAAGAGTCATATATGCATTGATTTTATCCTGCTCCATGCCCTTTGCCCAGAAACGCTCACGACAACGTCTTACATACCAGTTACTCATCTCATCTACAAATTCATCCAGTGCTCTTGCAGCTTCCGGAATACGATAATTACCCAGATTATTATCTACAGTCTTAATCAGTGTATTGAGTTTGGAGAGAAGCCATTTATCCATAACGGAAAGTTTCTCATAATCCAGTGTATATTTGGTTGCATCAAATTCATCAATATTTGCATACAACACGAAGAATGCATAAGTATTCCAAAGTGTTCCAAGGAATTTACGCTGTCCTTCCTGTACTGCCTTTCCATGGAAACGGTTTGGCAGCCATGGTGCGGAGTTGATGTAGAAATACCAGCGGATTGCATCTGCTCCGTAAGTCTCTAATGCATCAAACGGGTCAACGGCATTTCCTTTGGACTTACTCATCTTCTGTCCATTTTCATCCTGTACATGTCCCAATACGATAACATTTTCATATGGTGCTTTATTAAATAATAAGGTAGACTCTGCCATCAGGGAATAGAACCATCCACGGGTCTGGTCTACTGCCTCTGAAATAAACTGTGCAGGGAACTGCTGTTTAAAGAGGTCTTCATTTTCAAATGGATAATGATGCTGTGCAAATGGCATTGCTCCTGAGTCAAACCAGCAGTCAATTACTTCCGGTACACGATGCATTTCGCCGCCACAATCCGGGCACTTGAAGGTTACTGCATCAATGTATGGACGATGTAATTCTACTTTGGCATCATCCGGGTTACCACTGCGCTCTGCTAATTCTGCACGGCTTCCGATACACTCCTGATGTCCACAGGAACACTCCCATACAGGAAGCGGAGTTCCCCAGTAACGGTTACGGGAAATACCCCAGTCCTGAATATTTTCAAGCCAGTCACCGAAACGTCCTTTTCCGATAGATTCCGGAATCCAGTTTACGGTATTGTTATTGCGGATCAAATCCTCTTTTACTGCGGTCATCTTAATGAACCAGGATTCTCTTGCATAGTAAATCAGCGGAGTATCACAACGCCAGCAGTGTGGATATTCATGTTCAAATTTTGGTGCATCAAAGAGTAGTCCTTTTTCTTCCAGGTCTTTTAATACCATCGGGTCTGCTTTCTTTACAAATACACCGGCATATGGAGTCTCTTTGGTAAGTTCTCCTTTTCCGTCTACCAGCTGGACAAATGGAAGTTCGTATCTACGTCCAACCTGGGCATCGTCTTCACCAAATGCAGGTGCGATGTGAACGATACCAGTACCATCTGTCATGGTTACATAAGTATCACAGGTTACATAGTAGCCTTTCTTATGCTGTTTCTTGCAGATTTCCTCTGCACAGTCAAATAATGGCTCATATTCCTTGTACTCTAATGACTTTCCTGGGAAAGTGTCCAATACTTCATATGCTTTTACGCCATTTTCTTCATCCGCAAATTTGCCAAGTACCTTATCTAACAGTGCTTCTGCCATATAATAAGTATATCCGTCAGCAGCTTTTACTTTACAGTAAGTCTCGTCCGGGTTTACACAAAGTGCAACGTTAGATGGAAGTGTCCATGGAGTTGTGGTCCATGCCAGGAAATATGCATCTTCTCCGATTACTTTGAATCTTACGATTGCAGAACGTTCTTTTACCGTCTTATATCCCTGTGCTACTTCCTGGGAAGAAAGCGGGGTTCCACATCTCGGGCAGTAAGGAACAATCTTGAAACCTTTGTATAACAGCTTCTTATCCCAGATTTTCTTAAGAGCCCACCACTCAGATTCAATGAAATTATCATCATAGGTTACATATGGGTTTTCCATATCAGCCCAGAATCCAACGGTTCCTGAAAAATCTTCCCACATTCCTTTGTATTTCCATACGGATTCTTTACATTTCTTGATGAATGGCTCCATACCATATTCTTCAATCTGCTCTTTTCCGTTTAAGCCTAAAAGCTTTTCTACTTCCAGCTCTACCGGAAGTCCATGGGTATCCCATCCGGCTTTACGTGGGACATATTTGCCCTTCATAGTCTGGTATCTTGGAATCATGTCTTTGATAACACGGGTTAATACGTGACCGATATGTGGCTTACCATTTGCAGTTGGCGGTCCATCATAGAAAGTATAGGTCTCGCCTTCTTTCCGGTTCTCCATACTTTTCTTAAAAATATCATTGTCTTTCCAGAATTTTACAGTCTGCTTTTCTCTGTCCACAAAATTTAGATTTGGGGAAACTTTTTCGTACATGTTAGTCCTCCTTAAAATTTCAGTTT
>UMBN01041447.1_pt1 | contig 9835 bp, 8 predicted proteins | sample 1963981 | NCBI WGS metagenome assembly UMBN01 (sample SAMEA4835943, study PRJEB28245) | human gut metagenome | biome: gut microbiome; material: fecal sample | place: Denmark | collected 2008 | reverse complement strand
TATTATTATCAAGAGATGCTATATTTGCGTGGCTTTATAAGGGGCAGAGTAAAGGTATACAAAGAGTTCTGCATTTAGTAAGTATGAATATTATTATGAGTTCAATTACTAATGGTTATATTGGAAAAGCGGTTAAGCAGTTTAATCTGATGAAATCATTAGATATGTATTTGGGAGGGAATGATATGAAAGACAGATATATTGATATAAGAAATAGTCTTAGCAGAAAGATTAATGAGGATGGATATAGTCAGATAGAAAGTGAAAGCGAATATTATTATGCTGTTGGTCAGCTTGTAAGGTATTACATTTCATTAAGTAAATCAAAAGATAAAAATCATTCGTTAGCCAATCCATTTTTTAATGCTTCCAATGATAGTGTAATAAAAAATAGACTGGAACAATTTTTCAAAAAATATGATTATGCAATAAAAGATAATTATAAAAGATTTGATAAGCTGTATACAATGATTATTTCTGCTGTACCAGATGGAAAAGTTAGAAGTGAAGATATAATAGCAGGATATATAAGTAATAATCTTATATACGAGTCAAACAAGTCAGAGGAGAATAATTAGTGTGAAAATATTTTTCATACGCAGAATTTGTGTCGTAGTGCACTGGGCACAAACTTGTTATGGATAAAAAATGTGCACAGAAATGAGGATTAATATGGATAAGAGAGTATATGGAGTTATAGGAATTTCTTCAATTATGGCTAATTGGAACGCAGATTTTACAGGATATCCAAAGAGTATGCAGAATGGAGATGTGTACGGAAGTGATAAAGCTTTAAAGTATCCTATGAAGAAAATGTGGAACGATGAGGGAAAGAAAGTATTATATATTAAGTCTATGAAATTTTCCAAGGATGGAGCACTTGTACCGAATTCATTAAAAGAGCGTTATGAACAATTATTCAATGTTGAAGACTTGAAAGAGTGTAATGATTCGAAAGAGGTTCTTACCAATCTTATGTCTGCTGTAGATGTTAAGAATTTTGGAGCAACATTTGCAGAGGCAAAGAATAACTTTTCGATAACAGGAGCAGTTCAGTTTGGACAAGGCTTTAATAAATATAAGGAAACCAATGCAGAAGAGCAGCAGATACTTTCTCCATTCAGAGATGCAAGTAAAGATAGCGAGAAAAATGAAGAGGCAAAGAATTCAACATTAGGAACAAAAATTACAAGCGATGAAGCACATTATTTTTATCCATTTGTAATTAATCCACTTGCATATAAGGAACTGGTAAGTCTTGGAGTTACAGACGGATATACAGAGGAAGATTATGAGAACTTTAAAAGAACTGCTTTAGTAAGTGCAACAGCTTATGCAACTAATGCTAAAGAAGGCTGCGAGAATGAATTCGCAATATTTGTAGAAACACAGATAGATACATATCTTCCTAACTTATCTGAGTACATAAGCTTTGAAAAAGGTGATAAGCTTAATACAATAGATATAAGTGGAGTTGCCGAAATACTTAATAATATCGGAGATAGAATAAAGGACGTTGAAGTTTACTTTAATCCACATACAACTAAGCTTGTATCTGGAATTAAAGGGGAGAAGCTTTATGACATTATTACACAAAAAGAGGTGTAATATATGGAGGCTGTTAAATTTACATTAAGTGGCAGAAATGCCTTTTTTAAGAAACCGGAAGTTAATGCCTATTATTATTTTACGTATAGTCATATACATAAGGTTGCTCTGTTAGGAATATTTGGTGCAATATTAGGGTATGGTGGATACGCACAGAAAGAATGGAAAAAGGAAAAGAAGGGGCAGTCTATAGAAGTTGATTATCCTGAATTCTATGAAAAATTAAGACATATAAAAGTGTCAGTTGTGCCTAAAAATGAACGTGGATATATACCGAAGAAGGTTCAGATATTTAATAATTCAGTAGGTTATGCAAGTGCTGAACAGGGTGGTAATCTTATTATAAAAGAGCAATGGTTAGAAAATCCAGTGTGGGATATATATGTACTTATTGATTGTGAAGAAGCCGAAAATCTGGCTGAATTTTTACAACAAGGAAAGTGTGTTTATTTTCCTTATCTTGGTAAAAACGATCATCCAGCAGATATTACAAATGTAGAAAAAGTTGTTGTTGAGGATACAATATTAAAAGAAACATTTATATCTAGTATGTTTTTAAAGGAAACAGGCAGTTTAATTATGCCTGATGATGAAGATGATATAGAAGTGTTTAAATATGCTGAAAAATTGCCAGTTGCTCTTAATGGATACACTAACCTATATGAATATGCAGACTTCTGTTATACTAATATGTTAGTGGATATAAATAATGACAAGTTATATAAGCTTTATAAAACAGAAGATAAGGTTTTGGAGTTTTACTAATAATTATATTAATGATGTCACATCAGGCAATAGGAATTTATTATAAGTTCATTTTGTCTGGTGTGGCATTTTTAATTAATTATGTAAGTGAGAGAAAGGGAAAACATAGACAAGTATGAGTAAAGAATGTGATCGGAAAATGTTGTTTAATATAAAAAGTTTAATGCTGCCGTTAGACAGTATTACAGAATTTGGTGACGAATGTTATGCACATCTATCAGAAGATGGAAATCAAAAAGAAACTTTAACAGAGCACACAAGGCGTTGTCAGAAGTATTGGTTTAATATTGTTGAAGCTAAACATATTGAAACAGTATTTATAAAGTTTGAGCAGTTGTATATGGGTGATATTACCAATGAAGCCAGATATATATTTGAGTTGATGTCGGTTAATGTTGTAACTTTACACGATATTGGAAAGATAAATCCTTTATTTCAAAAGCTGAAAATGAAGAATAACTGGAAAAGGGAATATGCACCTGAAAGTATATCGAGCAGACATTCTATTGTATCGGCAATTTTTTATCTTGATTATTTTCTGGATATTATTAATACAGCCAAAGGTGATGGAAGAATTAACAGGAATGAGTCTGATGTGCTGAAAGACTTTGCATATATTCATTCTTATATTATTTCAAGGCATCATAGTGATGTGAATAGTTTGGAATATTTTTTTGATGGATTAACCGGTAAAAATAAGCAAAATGATAATTCAGGAGAAGATGCATATAAATGGTATGAAATGTTTAAGCAGGAATTATATGAAGAACCGGTTGTAAAGCTTAGAAAATATGATGAATGGCTTGATAGAATGGTATATCAAAGTAATGAAAAGAATATTTATTTGTATGCGTGGACAAGGCTTTTGTATTCTTTATTAGTGGCAGCAGATTATTATGCAACATCTGAATTTATGAGTGGATATGAAAATAATGATTATGGAAATGTTAATAATATCGATAACATAATAAATGAATATGAAAATAATGACGTACAGAAAAGTATACTTAATTATGAGAAGAATATTAAAAGATTAGATGAAGAACAGTTTGCTAAAGTAAATAAAGACACGGTTATTGGAAATATTAAGGGGATAAATGTACTGCGGACAGAAATGTTTCTTGAAACAGAAAATAATCTGAAAAACAATATAGACAGTAAAATATTTTACCTTGAAGCTCCAACTGGAAGTGGAAAGAGTAATATCGCATTTAATTTAAGTTTTCAATTATTGAAAAAATCGGACTATTGCAGAAAGATTTTTTACGTATATCCATTTAATACTTTAGTCGAACAGAATATGAATTCTATGGAGAAAATATTTGGACAAAATGAGGTTATTATGTCAAATATAGCTGTAGTAAACTCAATTACTCCATATAAAGTAAAGAATAGTTCAAATGCAAATCGATATGAGGATGAGAAATATGCTATAGAAAATTATCAAAAAATATTATTGGACAGACAGTTTTTAAATTATCCTATAGTGCTATCAACTCATATTACATTATTTGATACAATGTTTGGCAGGTCTAAGGATAGTACATTTGGCTTTCATCAGTTGTGTCATTCAGTTATTGTTTTAGATGAAATTCAAAGCTATAACAATAACAAATGGGGAGCAATGATAAATTTTCTAAAGGCATATGCACAGTTATTAGATATAAAAATAATTATAATGTCAGCAACTCTGCCTAATCTTGAACTTCTTACCAGTAATAATGCCAAAGCTGTCAGATTAATAAATAACAGAGAAAAATATTTTAATCACAGAATGTTTGCCAATAGGGTGAAAGTTAATTATGAACTTCTTAACAGAAAAATAGGAATTGCTGAGCTGGAAGAACACATTTTGCAACATAAAAATAAGAGAATACTTATAGAATTTATAAGAAAATCAAGTGCAGAAGAATTTTATGCACATATAAGTGAAAGTGCAGAATGTCCAGTCAGGTTAATAACAGGCGATAGCAGCATACAGGAACGTAAAGATATAATTGCTGACATTGAAAATATGCAGGAAGTCATTCTTGTTGCAACACAGGTTATTGAAGCAGGTGTAGATATAGATATGGACATAGGATATAAAGATATATCAAGACTTGACAGCGAGGAACAGTTTATAGGGCGAATTAATAGGTCGTGCAGGAAAGATGGAGTTGTATATTTCTTTAATATGGACGATGCTAAAGGAATATACAGGCAAGATGTCCGCGTGGATACTGATAATACTTTAATGAATGAGGAAATAAGAGAAGTACTTAATTCTAAAGATTTTTATGATTATTATGAAAAATATGTAATACCAGTTTTAAAAAATGCCCAGGGACAATGTAACGATAATAATATAGATGAATTTATCAGAAAAGAAGTAGGAAAGCTGGATTTTAATAAAGTTGCAGATAAAATGAAACTCATAGATGATAACAGACAGATGTATTCGATATATTTTTCAAGAAATATTATTGATAAAAATAATCCTGAGAATGTTATAGAGGGTAAAAAGATATGGAAAGAGTATAAAGAACTTTTGCAGGATAATCATATGTCTTATCAGGAAAAGACCGTTAAACTACATAATATCAGAAGTAAAATGAATATGTTTATGTATCAGTTTAAAATAGAATTATACAATGAAAATGATAAACCAGTTATTGAACATCTGGAGTGGGATGAGCAGATAGGAGATATTTTTTATATTGAAAATGGCGAAGATTATTATGATGAAAATGGAGTGTTAAATAAAGATTTATTTAGGGATAATGAAGATTTATTCATATAAGGAGGTAGTGAAAAATTAGATTAATATCTGATTTTTTATATGTATGATTTGTGGCTGCATACACTTGACACAAATTCAATAGGCGAAAAAAACGTGCGTAGAAAGGAGGTTTAGTATGCAGGTTAATGGTACATTGATTAATTATTATTTTCATTGCAAAAGACAATGCTACCTGCACGGCAACAGGTTAAATCTGGAAGATAATAGTGAGCAGGTTAAGATAGGAAAAGCAATTCACGAAGAAAAAGCGGCAGATAAAAGTAATTCAGAGATTGCAATAGACAATATAAGGCTTGATAAGCTTACAAGAGAATATCTTACAGAAGTAAAAAAGTCGGATGCAGATGTAGAAGCAGCAAAATGGCAACTATTTTATTATTTAAAAGTATTAAAAAATAAGGGAATAGTAAGAAAAGGAAAACTTGAGTTTGTAGAAAAGAATAAAAGCGATAAGAAAGTTATGATTCTTGAATTAACAGAAGAACTGGAAAATGAACTTGATGGATATGTTAATGAAATACAGGAGTTAATTGCAAGTGATAAGCCACCAGAAATACTTAACAGCAGCATGTGTAAAAAATGTGCATATTATGAATATTGTTATATCTGATGCAATAGGAAAGGCATGTTATGGGAAGTACAAGATATATAATGTCAATGGGAGAATTAACAAGAAAAGATAATTCATTATGTTTTCGCAAGAATGGCAAGAATGTGTATATTCCAGTAGAAAATACGAAGGAAATATTTTGTTTTAATGAGGTTAGTATTAATACAAAGCTGTTGGACTTTTTGTCACAAAATAATATTATAGTTCATTTCTTTAATTACTATGGAGGATATAGCGGTACATATTATCCGAGAGACCATTATCTTAGTGGAAAGCTTTTGGTAAAGCAGGTTGGTAAATATAACGATGACAGAATGAGTATTGCCAGACCAATAGTAAGGGGTATTGGACTTAATATTTATGAACTTCTTTATCATTATTATAAGCACGATAAAAAAGATGTTAAGGAAACAATAGACTGGATAAAAAGTGATTTTTTAAAATCAGTTGAACAGGCAGAAGATGTGAAGGAGTTGATGGCATATGAGGGTGAAGTGTGGATGCGTTTTTATGATAATTTCAGATATTTTCTGCCAGATGATTTTGTAATGAATAAGAGGGTAAAAAGACCACCGGATAATCCAATTAATGCCTTGATTTCTTTTGGAAATACATTGTTGTATACGAAAACTATTTCAGCAATATATCAGACACATTTAGACCAGAGAATAAGTTTTCTGCATGAGCCGTCTGAAGGAAGATTTTCACTAAGTCTTGATATTAGTGAGGTATTCAAGCCTGTTATTGTCTATAGAACTATATTTGATTTGGTTAATAATAGAAAATTACAGGTTGAAAAGCATTTTGATAAAAATGTTAATTACTGCATTTTAAATGAAGATGGAAGAAAAATATTTGTGCAGGCTTTTGAAGACAGAATGGAAAGTGTATTTACACATCCGGTACTAAAAAGAAAAGTATCGTACAGAACAGCATTAAAGCTGGATTGTTATAAACTAATTAAAAGTATTTTGGAAGGAAAAGATTTTGTTCCATTTTCACTGAAAGAAGGTATGTAATGAAGAAAGAATTGAATTATAATTATGCATTTTTATTTTATGATGTTGGCGAAAAAAGAGTGCCGAAAGTATTTAAGATATGTAAAAAATATTTAGCACATTATCAAAAGTCAGTATTCAGAGGTGATATGACACCATCGAGGTTTATATCACTGAGGGCAGAATTAAAAAAGGTTATAAATGAGGATGAGGATTTTATCTGTATTGTCAAGCTTAAGAATGACAGTGTGTTTGGGGAAGAAGTGTTAGGAAATGGTGGTGAGCCAACAGGAGAAGATTTGATGATATAATAATTAAATAAATTACCATCCGGTTTATTGTGCAGATATTAACAAAGCTCGTAAATATGGGGCTTAAGACAATAATAAAGAAAAATTTTAAATAATTATTGAATTGTCTGGTAAAATTCATGAGAATGTACTAATATAGTGGGTATAGTGGAATTGGCTGTAAAATAGATGGCTTAAAATCGTTGGTTGAATAGTAACATTAGATGTATTGAAATAGTATTAGTTTGGCACTTAGTGGAACTTACGCTAAGTTGAATAGTAACATTAGATGTATTGAAATTTTCTATATGTGTTCCTACTGGCAAGTGACCTACGTTGAATAGTAACATTAGATGTATTGAAATGTAAGTCCTAAGGCATCAAACATAAGATTGCCAGCGTTGAATAGTAACATTAGATGTATTGAAATTACCTATAATTAAAGCATTTGTATTCGAAGTATCTGTTGAATAGTAACATTAGATGTATTGAAATACATTAAAATTAATAAAATTAGAGCTGTTATTAAGTTGAATAGTAACATTAGATGTATTGAAATTCAATAAAGCAAGCAATAGACCCATTAGTTAATAAAGTTGAATAGTAACATTAGATGTATTGAAATGACGGAGATAACGTTATATTGCTAACGCCTACTGGTTGAATAGTAACATTAGATGTATTGAAATATGATAGAAATATTATCATTTAATAGCGTGTAATAAGTTGAATAGTAACATTAGATGTATTGAAATGTTTATATTCTCCTGGTTCTATGTCAATTCCAACCTGTTGAATAGTAACATTAGATGTATTGAAATTATCTACTGTGTTCTGCAAAATCAGCATTGCCGACAGTTGAATAGTAACATTAGATGTATTGAAATACATATTTCTGTATGATTTCCATATCAGCCTTATAGTTGAATAGTAACATTAGATGTATTGAAATATATCTTTAGGTATCTCAATGCCTAGTTCTTTTGCCGTTGAATAGTAACATTAGATGTATTGAAATGAGTAAAGAAGTAAGAACTGTCTCGGACGGAGATAGTTGAATAGTAACATTAGATGTATTGAAATGCGCAAAGACCAAAGCAGAACTTGAAAAGAGGCAGGTTGAATAGTAACATTAGATGTATTGAAATCCATTAGGAGCTATTGAATTATGCACGGCTGTAAGTTGAATAGTAACATTAGATGTATTGAAATGATGATACTGAGGGCGAGGCAGGATTGTATATTGCGTTGAATAGTAACATTAGATGTATTGAAATTACAAACCAGTAGAAGCAAGACCAGATACAAGTCCAGTTGAATAGTAACATTAGATGTATTGAAATAAACATATATGAAACTGGCGGATATGCAGATCTGGGTTGAATAGTAACATTAGATGTATTGAAATATTAAGATAGCAGGGGCTTTTGTGTTTCTAAGAACGTTGAATAGTAACATTAGATGTATTGAAATGACACGTCCACTCGGAACAAAAGCAAGTGAAATTGGTTGAATAGTAACATTAGATGTATTGAAATCTAATTAAGCGTGCTATAATATACTTGCGTGAAAAGGTTGAATAGTAACATTAGATGTATTGAAATTGATTCTTTTATATGCAATAACTGTATTAGTTATGTTGAATAGTAACATTAGATGTATTGAAATTATGTTCCTGCACCCGTATTCGCATACACCTGAGCGTTGAATAGTAACATTAGATGTATTGAAATAGCCATCTGCCCTTGGCATTTGCATTGCCTTCGTGTGTTGAATAGTAACATTAGATGTATTGAAATCACAAATGGTATTAACATAAGCAACAAACACACAGTTGAATAGTAACATTTGATATAGTGAAATAAGCTAGGAGATAAGCATAGCGGCACGCCAATGTCACTAAGTTAACCTAAATTATTCACGGCAATGCCGTGAAAGTAGCTTAAAGCCACATAGTTTCTATATTTTAACTGAATATTGCATTTCACTTATTAAGTCAATGAAAAAAGAGCAACCATTTGTGGTAAAATTAAGGTGACAAATTAAAATAAATACCAATAAAGGAGCTCTTTATGAATATTTTAAATACATTATCACTTAAAATCAATAGACAGACTAAAATTAATTTCGATGGAGTTGATTTATTCTCCGATGCAGGCTTACTTCATATCAAAGAATTTGTAAGCAAGCTTAGCATTGACAGACTTTTTAGCTATTTATTTAAGACAAATGATTTTGCATTATTTAGATATAACACTGACAAGTATAATCTCCTTCAGATGATATATATGATCATTGTAGGTTACTTTGAAGAAGATGCTTCGGATGAACTTACAAATGATCCTGTGTTTAAAGCCGTGCTAAATAAAGAGACTTTAGCATCGCAGTCAACCATTTCAAGATTTTATAATTATATGGACAAAGATTCACTGAATGAGTTCCTTGTAATAAATAAACCTCTTAGAAAAAAATTTATAGCATTCAGTTGCCTGAAGAGAGCGTCTTATTACGATAGGTATTCATACAATTGCCATGTTCCTGATAATGAAACAGAAGGTGGCTGGGATGTTATTTTTCAGATGCTGGAAGGTATTACTTTGATAGAAGGAGATGTAGTTCATACTGTCTATGTTAAAATGAAAAATAAAGATAATACCATGAACTCAGCTGTAGCTGGAAAGAATTATATTAAAATGCAAAGTTAAATATTGTATGATGACGATTGTGCCTGTTTTAAAAGTTTTTAGAGAAAACAAAATTACATAGAATGAGTGGAATTCCA
>UMBN01000644.1_pt1 | contig 9946 bp, 9 predicted proteins | sample 1963981 | NCBI WGS metagenome assembly UMBN01 (sample SAMEA4835943, study PRJEB28245) | human gut metagenome | biome: gut microbiome; material: fecal sample | place: Denmark | collected 2008 | reverse complement strand
GCGAGCCGCTGGTGGCAATCGCCTCGTCAACAATGGCCACATCTGGTCCGATCGCCCTTGCTGCCTCAAACGCCGCCACCAGCGGCGTAATTACCGTAGCAGATTGTTGTTCCTGAACCTGCCCGAGCAGACTTTCTTTGCTCAATTTAAACTCATTAATCGCCTTTTCAAAACGGCGTTGATAATCACGGCGATGGTTTGCCGTGGCTTTCTCCAGTTCAGGAAGTAGCACCTTTAACGATGATTTAATATCGCCAACCACTGAGAGTTCACTACTGTAGGTGCGTCCCAGGTCGCCCGCATCGGCTGATAACTGGAACACTTTGCACTGCTCCGGCACTGCCTGACCTTCGGTATAAAGAATAGTGATAAGCGACTTACCACCAAGGGCAAAAATAGCATCGTACTGGCTTAATGCTCGGTTAATTTCCGTCGCTTTCGTGGACAGATTGCCCCGCCAGAGAGGGTGTGCTGTTGGGTAGGGGATCCGGTTCGGCCATGTTGAACCGTACACGTCAGCGGCAAGCATCTCAGCAAGAGCAACAACCTCATTGGCCGCTTCACTTTGATAGATTTCGTCGCCAGCAATCAGTGCGACTTTACCCGGAGTAAATGCCGCCAGCTTACTCGCCAGCAAAGGTAACGATCCTGCGACTGCATTGCGGTCGATAGTAGAAGGCGCGCCAATGCCGATAGCACTCATCGCCTCCATCACATCCATCGGAAGCGACAGGAACACGGAGCCTTTCGGTGCAGCGTCAGAATCATGGAAGGCCCGACGAACTAATACCGGTAGCTGATCAACGTGGGTAACCTCCTGCGACCATTTCGCGAACGTTTTACCCATACCGACCAGATCACCCAACAATAATGGGTCGGTTGTCGTGTGGCGTGAATCCTGCTGCCCCGCCGTCACCACCAGTGGTGTCTGTGAGCATTTTGCATTCAACAGATTTCCCATGCCGTGGCCTAAACCACCGGCGGTATGCAGATTCAGAAAGCCTGGTTTTTTTGCTGCCTGCGCATAACCGTCCGCCATGGCGACTGCACTCGCTTCCTGCAGAGCTAACACGTACTGAATTGACGGTTTTCTTAACAGCGCATCCATAAACGGCAGTTCGGTGGTACCTGGATTACCAAACACATATTCCACCCCTTCACTTTCCAGAACTTCTAACAATACATCACCGCCGCGGCGTGCATTGGCATTCTGGACTTTAGTTATTGCATTACTCATAGACTGATCACCTCTGTCTGCGTATTCCTTCGCCCTGTCTGGCGGGTGATTCAATCTTAATAACAGGTATAACACCCTTTCCAATACTATATTGATGCCCAGTCATACCCTTTTAGGTATGGGAAGTCATGCGCTGTCCGCCAGGAGATGGAAAGCTATGACGGACTGAGACACTGACACTCAATCAAAGCCAGCCACATTATCGAAACCCTCTCTGATGTTTGCTATTCGCTGAATCTCGCCGCCGCAGTGCGAGCATAATGTCGGATTTTCTTTAGCCATCTACTCTGGCTCACCTGGTGCTGGAACCCCTTCTGGCGGGCATCAGACAAGATGACAGCGCAATATCACAACGATCGCGGTTCGACGGGGTGAAGGAGTCGCTCTGTGAAAAATGAGGCTCTATCCTCTTGCAAATATTGCCGCGCGACAGAATCGCTTCCCGGAAGCGCTGACCGTTCTCACAGGTCAAACCGCCCTGCTCCACGAACCACTGATAGCCGTCGTCGGCCAGCATCTGGGTCCACAGATAGGCGTAATAACCTGCCGCATAGCCGCCGCCGAAGATATGGGAGAAGCATCCTTTTCAATGTGTGCATTTACCAATAAAAATCATAAAGTTAACTTCTATTTACCATGAAAATTCCGTTGATTTAAGCTTAAATACAATCTCATACAATTCAGTCAGTTGCATATCGTTTTGGGGAAGACATTCTCTCAACAATGCCTAATTAGCACCTTTATCAGTTCATTTTTCATACTGATAACTATCAAATAGTGTCCTGTAAGGATGAGGTAACGACTCTATTCTTCTGACTTATAATTTTAAGTCTGGCATCTGACTGGAGGTAACCATGTGCGGGCGCTTTGCTCAATCTCAAACCCGTGAAGAATACCTGGCTTATCTTGCAGAAGAAGCGGAGCATATGGATGAGGCTGGATATTGAAGGAATGCTCTGACAATGAAGCTTCCACTCGCGTCTGAAGCTGAGACAGTGGTGTACAGTGCGACAGGTTACATACGCGCTGTGTTCTGTACGTATTACTGAACTAGCACTCGAACGCCGACACTTCGGTTAACGATGTATTTCGGAGTTTCCCCCGGCGTGAAGTCTTCGCGTAATTTCATACATGAGCAGAATCAAAATATTCTTTAGGATGATACAAAATAACCTTTCCCCGCAACGAACTGCGGGAAAAGGTTACACTAATCAATCATCTCTTCCAGAAAGGAAGGTCATCGTCAGCCAGACGCTCAAACTCCTCAACGGGTCTTTTACTGTCTTCTATTGCATAGGGTATCTCAGTTCTCCCAAGTAGCATGGGAACAAATTCGCCAAAGTCATCATGAAGGAAAAGAGTCATATCATAGGCGATATTAAATGCTTTGAAAATTGTACTGAAAAACGATCCCAAATCAGCAGCCTGCGTGTCCCATGACGTTTTATTCTTATCGACTCCGAACATTGAATAGAACTCGTTATGCAGGGGAAGCCTTGCAAGGCGCGCTTGTATCTCGTCCATTTCTAGCTTTGCTGTTTTTATCTCATCAAAACTCAAAGCTTTTTTATATAGTTTTAACATTACCACAGGATAGTTTGCACCCCAACTCCCCTGTTCGAGAGTTTCAGACACTGTGTTAAAAAACAGTTCAACATCATCAGGGGACCCGAGTTCATATATAGTTGAAGCACCTAAGAGACCAATTTTATTCATTTTTCGATAAACCTTATATTCGAAGCTTTAATTATTCCATTTGCTTTACTGCTGATGTCTTTAAGGATTTTTCGTCGAATTTCATCAGTTAAGAGCTGCCCTCTGACATCAATGACCAGCTCGTGTACCATTCCCTGGGGCAAGTGCACTAGGCGTGCTACAGCTTGTTCCAAAACCTCGATAATCAAACCACTAAGCGGGATATTACCACCGATCCGCTGGGCTCCAACGTCGCCGCGGTGGTCCGCCACGCCGAATGATCGGTACTGGTGGTCCGCTAACTTTCATGATAACGGCATTCACTAAGATCACCCATTCATTGAGCACTCACACGCGACGTCTATACTTTTAGTCTTACTGACTGGAGGTTTCTATGTGTGGACGTTTTGCACAAGCCCAAACCCGTGAAGAATACCTGGCATACTTGGCGGATGAAGCCGAGCGCGACATTGCATACGACCCTGAGCCGATTGGGCGTTACAACGTGGCGCCAGGGACTAAAGTTTTGCTTCTGAGCGAACGAGACGAACAGCTGCACCTCGATCCGGTTCACTGGGGTTACGCACCCGGGTGGTGGGATAAACCGCCTCTGATTAACGCACGCGTCGAAACGGCGGCCTCCAGCAGAATGTTCAAACCTCTCTGGCAACATGGCCGGGCGATCTGCTTTTCAGATGGGTGGTTTGAATGGAAGCGTGAGGGCGACAAGAAGCAGCCCTATTTCATTCATCGTGCTGAAGGCCAACCAATATTCATGGCTGCGATCGGCAGCGTTCCTTTCGAGCGTGGGGATGATGTAGAGGGATTTTTGATTGTGACCGCTGCGGCCGATCAGGGGCTGGTCGATATTCACGACCGCCGGCCGCTGGTTCTGACGCCGGAAGCAGCTCGTGAATGGATGAGGCAGGATATCGGAGGGAAAGAGGCAGAGGAGTTAATTGCAGATGGTACGGTACCAGCAGACCATTTCAAATGGCACCCGGTTTCCCGCGCGGTGAGCAATGTTAAGAATCAGGGGCCGGAATTGATACAAAACCTCACCTAAACAAATATGTTACATCGTTCACGATGAGTGTTTTCCTGTGCCTAAAGTTGACATTACAAACATAGCTTTATTCATCACTCAGGCACAACTCGCCTTCCAGCCCGAATTAGAATCAGTTTGAAGGTCCGGCCTTAGCAGTCTGTTCTCAGTATTAATAACTGAGAACAGACTGATATGCTCGCTTTCATTTTTGGGTGGCAGGATCGAATCGCAGGGCGTACACTGATAGTATTGGATTGCTTCTTAGAAAGAACACTTTTTAGTAATGCTTTAAAATGGATCACAGAACTCAACTAGGGTATACGATGATAGAGCACACCTTTTTATTTATCGGTTTTGCCACAGCAGTCTGGAACTAACAGATTCTGGAAAACCGGAGAGTGATATTAATACATTATTCAGTTTCCTAAATAATTTACATTCTTTACAGGACAGATTCCATGAGCAGTTTGATAGAAATATTTCACAGCACTCAGAATTTAAATTACTGCGAATAATAAGAAACTATCATCATGTCCGTGATGTTGATGAAGTCCGAGTTTATAATGTCAGAAATGAATTTACATTTAGTCATTCCGAGATGATTATTACTCCGGTATAATAACCTGTGCACGGTTAGTTAATACCTCAATCGCATTATTGATAACCGCATGAAATGAGAACACTTACCTAATAAAAGAATTTACGGTTAGCGAAATAGCACCGCTAGTTTACATAAAAAGAATTAGCATGGAATATTTTATTTCCCGCGTGGTCAATTTTTTGTCGGTCGCTTGGGGAGAGGTTGTTACCAAAACATATGTATACCCCCTCCCCTATTAAACAGCAGCGAGGAATTTATTTTAAATTATCATAGGCCCGAGCCATTCAAGCTTCCCCCTCATACTTTCAGGAACCAAAGAGAATAACATTGAAATTCTCTTTAGTTGATGTTCGTATAAGAAGCTTTTCTTTTTACTACAGTCCTCATAGTACCAACGAGCATGTGTATTTAAAAAACGAATGTCCGCATCATTAAAGTCGTCATACTTCAATAGTAAATAAAACTGATGTATAAGCTGAGACTCATAATATACAGACCTATCTCTTGCTTTAAAGAAAGCACCATGAGTTGATACACTTCTTATTTGTAATAAACTCCCCTGCAGGATGTCTAAGTATATATCTTTCTTTTTCATAAAATAATCCTTTTGCAATCCCCCTTGAGGAATGCCTCAAGGGGGATTTTTTATTTTCTTATTGGGAGTGGTTTAGAAGTATCCATGTAATTCGCATCATATGTCCACGACCCATTTTTAATCAATAAATTTATAAACTTAGGGTCACCCGTTTCATTATAGTATTCAACTGCTGCAACCATGCGATGATTTCCATCAGATACATAGTATACCCCTTTCTTATCAGTATAACCCGCAATAATCCCATTTTTTGGTTCAAGCGGAAATGTGTTGTTTCGCATCTGGTTCTTATAAACATCGACTTCCCCCGGTTTACCTAAACCAACCTGCGCACTTCTTATATACGATGGAACACCTTTTTGTGAAAGAATACCTATTTCAGTAAGATATTTCCCGATAGCAGGGGCAACAACTTTACCAGCGCCCCAACCTGCGACCCACATTGCAGCATCAGTCAGCGCCTCCTTACCCCATAACTTTAATCCGCACCCCGTACCAGCTGCCCATCCACAGGTATCAAATCTGTCAAAGGCATTTCCCCCATTTGTTGATACTGTCCGGCGATGTCAAATCCAATCTGAATTCCTAGCTCTCTATAACCACTTGCACCAGATATTCCAGCCAGCATTTCATTAATACAGTCATCATTACCGGTAATCCTGCAGCTTTCAAACTGTTTCTCATTTTTGGCTGACAATAATGTTATTTCCTTGCGTACGTCAGCTTCACAACCGCCGTTTCCTTTACAGTCAGCTAATTTTTTCGCCATCCTGGCGGGCTCATCATGCATCAGAAAATTATATCGAAGCACGTTTTCTGCAGCATTAGCGCCACTATTTGCACCATCGGATGAGTTTGTTACTGCAGCCCCAGAGATCGCTCCAATAATCCTCCCTGCAGACTGGATCTGATGATCCCGCGTAGCTGGTTCAACGAATATTTCTCCGAGAGTGATCGCTGCCAACTCCGCCGCCATAGCTCCGGCAGCAGCCTCTTTTCCATCCCCTCGACTAATTTCTGCACTGATACCCGAGACCACTGCATGGCTCAGCGGTTTGCCAGGCAGTCCCAGAATCTCACCGTTGTCGCCAATCAGACCTGCACCCTCGGCGTTTATCTGATTGCCGATATTTGCTAGCAGGGCGTTAGTGAGGTTATCCTATGTGGCAACCGGCTGCGCTTTGTCAGCGCAAAGGCCGGCAGGCATGCCACGGAATTAGTGGCGGAAAGGCCCCACGGGATCGCCAGACAACGATGGCTTCTGACACAGGCTGCAGGATAAGTGCGGCCGAAAAATGAGCCTCTGGTTAAAAACACAGCAAAAACAGCATCTTATCGCCATAACTCCCCGATACCTTACCATCACTGCGTTTCGGGATCCTGTGTTCATGGTCAGTGAGTTTTTACAACGTTTTTCCAAATTCCTAACCATCAAGGATAACGGCTCCGAAGAGCCGTTATGACTAGCGGTGCATCAAGTCCAGTCTTCATAGCCATTGTCATGGATCCAGACAATGCCGCCAGGGCATTTTTCCGTCAGAAACCAGAAACTATCAAAAGCATCCTCTTCCATTTCCTCCTGGTTTAGGGGAAAGTTTTCACGATACAAAGAAATTTGTTCGTCGATACTTCCTTCCAGATATTTTCCTCGACTTGCTAATTTTATTTTTCCTTCCCGAAGAAGGCGTTCCATAAGTTCAAAAAAATAGTCACATTTTTCTTTATATGATAACTCTTCTTTCCCAAAATTATCCGCCCTCATGGCAGACCATACGGTACCTATGGATGATCCTTCCAGTTCCTCAGCAAACATCTTATATTCATCATCGCTATACAACATATAAACACCTCACCGAAACTTGATCTCAACTTTTTTCTGAACCTTGCCCTGTAAGGCTTGTAAGTCTTTATTACCTAAAATTTCTATTGTCCAGCGAGCATTCGTTTTTTCTTCGCTGGCGGAATAGTCACGCAAGCTTATTGTTACACCATCTTTTTTTGAAAAATAAACTGTACCTAAAGGAGTCGTGACTTCTTTAAATGGCTCTCCCCCCGTCAAAGATTGCGCATAATCAATGATATCTCGGTCGGAGAGTTTCTCTGTCGCAAAGACCTTGGTCGTTCCGTACTTATTACCTCCCCCGTCACCCAACACCTGCGCAAACTCCTTCCCGAACACATTGAGCTTATCGCTACTCTGTTTTGGATCAAACACTTTAACTAACTGGTCAGTATTGGTTTTCTGAATATCGCGGACATAATCTGCCGTTTTCGTCGACAGATTAGCTCCGGCTGCTGTTTCGCCTTTAATAAAACCAGCAACAGGCTGAATATTTAGTGTTTTTGTTATATTCAGTTCATCGTAGGCCTTCACCAACTGCTGTGAAAGCTTCTTCAAGTTGTCTTCGGTTTTACCCAGAATCAATGTGCTGCCGGTCGTTACAGCGCCTGTACCAATGATGGCCTCTGGTGCCACAATATCTGCCGCACAAATACCCGCCTGATTCAGGCAGAGCGCAGGATTTGTTTTACAACCGGCGATAACCAGTCTTGCTGCCAGAACCAGCTCGGGTGCCGCACCAACCAGAGTCATGCCACCTGCGGTCAGCGCCATACCTCCACCGCTGGCAGCAGCCACGATAATCGCCGCTTCCCGCCGGGCCTGAACGCGTTTGGCTGCTTCCTTGTCCCCTTTATCTGCCGCAAGAATATCCCGCTGATTATCCAGAGCATATTGTTGTAGCATATGCTCCGTCATATTGTAACGGTCAACATTTTGCGCGCTGTCTGCTCCGCTATACGCACTTTCGGGAGTATGTGTGGTCAGCGCCCCGGTCAGCGCGCCAATAACACGGGCCGTCTGCTCTTTTGCCTCATTACCGTTTAGCGCTTCCTGCAGACGCCGCAACTGGCGCTCTTGTTCATTTAGATTTGCGGGTTCGAACAACGAGCTTTGCATGATGACCCCGGCCAGTTCCGCTGCCAGTGCGCCGGCGGCCGCGCCTTTACCATCACCTCGTCCGATTTCCGCGCTGATGCCAGCAAGGACCGCATGGCTGACCGATTTTCCGGCCACGCCTAACACTTCACCGTTGTCCCCAATCAGCCCTGCGCCTTCGGCCTGAACCTGATTACCAATATTTGATAACAGCGCATTGACCAGATTGTCCTTAAAGCTGCCGCCATTGATGCCGGTGTTCAGGCTGGAGCTGATAACCGACTGCCCGGCCACACGCTGGACAACCTTACTCCACCCCTCATCCTTTGTCAGAGCCGGCAGACGCGCCTTGTCCGGCGACACACTGACGTTCATCACCTCATCGAATCCGGCCAGCGTCCCGCCTATAGCCATGGAGGTGGCCAGCGATTTGACCGAACTGCTGCTTCCCAGTGCCGACAGGGTGTCCATCACACTATAAATTTGAGCTACGTGAAAAAATGGGACTCTATCTTCCTGCAAATTTTCCCTGGTTTAAGGATTCATTTTTAGAAAGATTTTGCAGCGGTTTTGCCGAAAAAATCGTAAAAAAACCGGGCATCGCGCCCGGTTATCGTGTCAGCCCGAAATGACCCTACGCACTCAGCCCACGATTTTTCAGCATCGGCTCAATCTGTGGATCGTGTCCGCGCCACTGGCGATAAAGTTCAGCTAAATCAGTGCTATTGCCGCGCGACAGAATCGCTTCCCGGAAGCGCTGACCGTTCTCACGGGTCAAACCGCCGTGCTCCACGAACCACTGATAGCCGTCGTCGGCCAGCATCTGGGTCCACAGATAGGCGTAATAGCCTGCCGCATAGCCGCCGCCAAAGATATGGGAGAAATAGCTGCTGCGATAGCGCGGCGGAACGGCCGCCAGATCCAGGTGTTCTTCCTGCAATATCTTCTGCTCAAACCCATCCACGTCCTCCGGTATTGCCGAGGTCGACAGGCTATGCCAGCGCATATCGAGTAACGCAGCAGCCAACAGCTCGCTCATGTCGTACCCTTTATTGAAGGTTGCCGCACGCAACATATTGTCGCGTAGCGCTTCCGGCATCGGCTCCCCGGACTGGTAGTGCTTCGCGTAGTGGGCAAACACCTGCGGCTGGCTGGCCCAGTGTTCGAAGATCTGCGAAGGAAATTCGACAAAATCGCGCGGGGTATTGGTTCCGGAGAGACTGGCGTAACGCTGGCTGGCGAACAGCCCATGCAGGGTATGGCCAAACTCATGGAACAGAGTGATCACCTCATCCCACGACAACAGCGCGCTCTGCCCTGCCTGCGGCCGGGCGTAGTTGCAGACATTGTAGATAACCGGTCGCTGCTCCCGCAGGGTAGACTGTTCGACAAACACATCCATCCAGGCGCCGCCGCTTTTTGAGTCGCGTGCGTAGTAGTCACCGTAAAACAGCGCCATCCCTTCTCCGTTGTGATCGAAGATCTCCCAGACCCGAACATCCGGGTGATAGACGGGGATATCGAAGCGCTCGACAAAGCGGAGGCCAAAGAGCTGCGTGGCCGTCCAGAAGACGCCATCCTGCAGCACGCGCTCGAGAGCAAAATAGGGTTTAAGCTGCGCATCATCAATGGCAAAGGCAGCTCGCCGCACCTGTTCGCTGTAATAGAGCCAGTCCCATGCTGCGGCGCGAAACGTCCCGCCTTCGTTGTCTATCACCTGCTGGATGTCAGCCAGCTCTCGTTCCGCCCGCGCCCGCGCAGCCGGCGCGATCCGGCGCATAAAAGTTAATGCCTCCGCCGGAGAGGCGGCCATTTGATCGGTCAGCGCCCAG
>UMBN01031216.1_pt1 | contig 9966 bp, 9 predicted proteins | sample 1963981 | NCBI WGS metagenome assembly UMBN01 (sample SAMEA4835943, study PRJEB28245) | human gut metagenome | biome: gut microbiome; material: fecal sample | place: Denmark | collected 2008 | reverse complement strand
ATGGATGTGAATTTGTGCCGGTTGCCAGATGAAATGAAAAGTATATCGAAATTCCCAGTGCCCCTTGCAGACATTAGGTGGCATCTGTCCTCGATGGACAGTACCAATATTCTGTCAAAGCAACCGAAAAGACAGTTTATCATCAAGAAAAACAGACCCCTAAGAACGGTTGACATTTCACATAAAAGAAAATCAGATGTACTTTGACTGCTGCAAAATTCTTTGATTCTAAATGTTATCTCCACATCGCAATCCCCTAATTCTGCCAGTGAATCCCACCCGCATCAAGAACCGCAAACCGGATCAACTCTGCACTGTCCAGGTTCTCATGATGCATATCGATTCCGTTAATTGAATGATTATCATAGGTTGTATAGTAATAAATCCCCTTATCCGCATTGCAGCAGGAAGTGTAGATTGTAATTTCATATTTTCCATCAGCAACTTCACAGCAGCCCCGCTGCTGGTTGACGGAACCTAAGATATGAAAGAACTGGCTGACGCTTTCGATTTCTGAACTGCCGGAAATGGAATGTAGTCTGGTGAAAGCAACCCGGATAAAACGGGATTGGGAAGATAAATCGCCCGGCAGACCCAAAGCCCCCATACCGCGGCTGTAAGTTGAGCTTGTCGGAAAAATGATTTTCCGGCTGCCTGGATGAGAGAGCCGCATAATTATTTAAAGCAAACATCTGTATTGGAAAAGGTGGATTGTTGGTCAGCACACCGGCAGGATTGTCATAGATATGAAGCCCGTCTGCCATGGATTCCACAACGATGTTTTCACTTTTGTCGGCAATCATCCAGTGAAGCTGTGCTGCCGGAAAATGGCTGGCAAAAACAGTTCCAACGAGATTCATCTGCACTAATTTTTCTCTGGCTTCTGAAACAGAAGCACACTGGCTTAGAATCCATGGAATAAATTCAAATTGTGCAACATTTTCCTTTGTATCAATAATATCAGCATAAGCGGCATTTCCCACAAAGTTAAGCCCTGCCATGCAGACACCTTTTTCATTGCAGGCATCATAATAAAGAGGATAGTCAACACCATTGTCTGGTGCTACATGAGCCATGCCAATCATGGCATAGTGGGAGCTTAAAGTCCCGGCATGACGGAAATGAAACGGATAGTTGCGGGGGGTAATGGTGACTTCATCGCCATAGGAAAATTCATAATCAAGGGTTCTGCCCATGTAGAAGTTTTTTGTTTGATAAGTAGCTGCGGTGCACATAAAATAGCCTCCTTTTATCTTTCTTTTGTATTAGTATTCTGCTGAAAAATCAGATTTATGTAATAGGACTATTATAACGTGGATACAGGGGTAAATCAAATTGAGAAATAATGAGAAAAAATATCGATAAGAAAGGTCCTATTTTCAATAACAGGTGTTATAATACAACTGGATTAGAAAGAACTAACATAAAGTAGTAACAACTAAGAAAGGAAGCACATTATGGGAAGATATTATCGGATGTCTAAAAAAGTAACAGAGGATCAGGTAAAAGAAATTCTTCGTGAAACATTAGAATTAGAAGATGTAGAGGTAGCAGAATATGAGGCAGAGACGCAGCTTCTTAAAATTGTAACCAAAGATAACCAGTTTGCAGGTGTTATGACCAGAGTGGTAAATATCTGCAGCAGAATCGGCAAAGGAGCAGAATTATCATTTGCAAAATTTTTCATTGAAGGATAGAAAGTGAAGGGATTATTTGAAAGCTTGTGAATATTGCGGCACATCTCCATGATATTGGAAAAATCGGTGTTCCGGATACTGTTTTAAATAAAGAAGGAAAGCTTGATGATGAGGAATGGGAGGCAATGAAGAAACATCCCTCTATTGGAGCTGCGATTCCATTGATGCCATGACTTCAAACCGGAGTTATCGCAAAGCACATGATTTTGATTACTGTTATCAAGAAATCAAAAATAATCTTGGCAAGATGTATGACCCGATTATCGGACAGTATGTCTTAGACCACTGGGAAGAAATTATTTCCGTAATCAAAATTTCAAGATAAGATTCTGTTGTTGATAAGAATTCTCAATAATGAAAAAGAGTATGGACAATGGGTTTTAATGGCGGTAAGCTAAAAAACAAACAGAAATAGGAGGAATACATATGTTTGATTTTGTGAAAAAATTTAACTGGAAGAAGACCGGAATCTTTGCTGCCGGTGTATTGTTTGGAACAGCCGGAATTAAAATATTAGGTAGTAAGGATGCAAAGAAAGTCTACACAAACTGTACAGCAGCAGCATTACGTGCAAAGGAATGTGTCATGAAGACTGCTTCTAATATCCAGGAAAATGCAGAGGATATTTATGCAGAGGCACAGCAGATTAATGAAGACAGAGCTGCTAAAGCAGCAGAATATACAGATGAATCTGTAGAAGATGCAACAGAAGAAACTGTAGCAGAATAAACATTGGACATGCGATTTTGCTCGTTGTTCATGTAAACTATGAGAATCACCTTCAGAATATGCTGTAGGTGATTCTTTATCTAAGGAAGTATGTAATATGAGATTTGTTATAAAACATGAGATAAAAGGAAGACTTCGTATTCATATCATTCAGGGCGGGATGAGTTTCCGCCAGGCAGATATGATGGAATATTACCTGAGTAACTGCAAATGTGTCACTTCAGTGAAAGTAAATGAACGTTTACAGGATGCAGTAGTCTGTTATGTGGGAAATCGTGAGGAGATGATAGAGACACTGCGTCATTTCTCTTATCAGAAAGTGGATGTGCCAGAGACTTTTTTACAGAATTCCGGCAGGGAACTGAACCGGACTTACTGGGACAAGCTGGTAAATAAAGTGGTACTCCGTATGGGCAGTAAGATGTTCCTGCCATATCCAATCCGCGCAGGAATTACCATGGTCCGTTCCGTGAAATATTTGTGGGCTGGAGTGTCTGCATTGGCGAAGGGCAGGATAGAGGTTCCGGTGCTGGATGGAACAGCTATTGGAGTCTCTCTGCTTCGCAATGATATCAATACAGCAGGTTCCATTATGTTCTTACTGGGCATTGGAGAAATCTTAGAGGAGTGGACACACAAGAAATCTGTCGATGATCTGGCAAGAAGTATGTCCTTAAATATCAGTAAAGTATGGCTGTGTCAGGATGGACAGGAAATACTGGTATCGGCATCTGAGATTAAAGAAGGCGATGAAGTCTGTATTCATATGGGAAATGTCATTCCGTTTGATGGCGTGGTAACGGAAGGGGATGCGATGGTAAATCAGGCATCCTTAACCGGCGAATCCCTTCCGGTGCATAAGAGTGTAGAAAGTTATGTCTATGCCGGAACCGTATTGGAAGAAGGAGAACTGACCATTCGTGTCAAAGAAGTAAATGGCTCCAGCAAATTTGAAAAAATTGTCACGATGATAGAAGAGTCAGAGAAGTTAAAATCTTCCCTGGAAAGTAAAGCCGAGCATCTGGCAGACCGCCTGGTTCCGTATACATTACTAGGAACAGGCATTACCTGGCTCTTTACCAGAAATGCCACAAAAGCATTGGCAGTTCTTATGGTGGACTTTTCCTGTGCATTAAAACTTGCAATGCCGGTATCTGTATTGTCTGCAATCCGTGAAGCAAGTGTGCACAATATTACCGTAAAAGGTGGCAAATTCTTAGAGGCAATGGCAGAAGCAGATACCATCGTCTTTGACAAAACAGGTACTCTGACCAAAGCACAGCCTACCGTAGTAGATGTGGTTTCTTTTACGGATAAGCCCACGGAAGAGCTTTTACGTATTGCTGCCTGCTTAGAGGAACATTTCCCTCATTCTATGGCAAAAGCAGTTGTAGATGCAGCCCAGGAAAAGAATCTTGTGCATGAAGAACTACATTCTAAGGTGGAATATATTGTAGCCCACGGAATTTCTTCCAACATAGAAGGAAAGAGAGTGGTAATCGGAAGCTATCACTTTGTATTTGAAGATGAAAAATGTGTGGTTCCGGAAGGCTATGAAGAACAGTTTAACAGCCTTCCATCAGAATATTCACACCTTTATATGGCAATTGAGAACCGACTTGCAGCCGTTATCTGCATTGAAGATCCGCTTCGTGATGAAGCAGCAGCCGTTGTAAATTCCTTAAAGACAGCCGGAATTAAGAAAGTTGTTATGATGACAGGGGATAGTGAACGTACAGCATCCGCCATTGCAGCAAGAGTGGGCGTAGACGAGTATTACTCCGAGGTACTTCCGGAAGATAAGGCAAGTTTTGTAGAGAAAGCCAAAGCAGAAGGACACAAGGTCATTATGATTGGTGATGGTATCAACGATTCACCGGCATTATCTGCGGCAGATATTGGAATAGCCATCAGTGATGGAGCAGAGATTGCAAGAGAAATTGCAGATGTAACCATCGGTGCAGATAATCTTTATGAGATAGTAACCTTAAAGGTGCTGAGTAATGCATTGATGAAACGGATTCATAAGAATTACCGGACAATTGTTGGGTTCAATACAGGACTGATTGTGCTTGGCGTGGCAGGAGTCCTGCAGCCAACCGTATCTGCATTACTTCATAATACATCTACCTTGGTAATTACCTTAAAGAGTATGCAGAATCTTTTGGATTAAAAATTTCCAGAAACAGAAATCTTACGGTTCAGGAAAAGAAAAATTTTGAAAAGAAAATTGAAAAGAAAATTTTTCGAAAAACGGTTTACTTTCACACTTTAATATGCTAACATTTTTGTATTGAAATAAGTATAATGCGAAAAGGAGAGGCAGAATGAGTAAGAATGTAAGAACGGAAGCAGTGGATCATTTGTTTGATGCAATCTTAAGCCTTGAAAATAAAGAGGAATGTTATAAATTCTTTGAAGATGTCTGTACGGTAAATGAATTACTGGCATTCTCACAGAGATATGAAGTGGCAAAGATGTTGCGTGAGCAGAGAACTTATCTTGATATTGCAGAGAAGACTGGTGCATCAACGGCAACCATCAGTCGTGTGAACCGTTCCTTGAATTATGGATGCGATGGATATGATATGGTATTTGCCAGAACAAATGTGAAGCCGGTAGAAGAAAAAAAAGAGGAAAATTAAAACAAAGAGTAGAGATAAAATTAAAACGATATTTAATTTTTGCACAAAATCATGTAAATGATAAAGAAAAGCACCGGTTCAAAATCGGTGCTTTTTCGATTTACAGAAAATTGCTTTTCTGTAAAGTAAAAAACGCTCCGCGAAGATGTGCCAAGGCATATGGCTTTTATTCGTTCGACTTTTTCCCAGGAGCTTTTTTCTCTTCGGAAGCTTTCTTTTCTGCAGCACGCTGCTCATCTTTGACTTCTTTTTCCATTTCTTTCGTCTCGTCAATCAGCTTTTCAATCAACATACATTTTACAAATACATCAAAACTTAACATACAGATAAAGGAAAAGGTATGAAGAAAATCCTGGTCTTCTTCCGGTGCATCTGCAAAGGTGGTAGAACTGGTATTGAATTTCTTGGTAATATCCTTCATCAGATTTTTTACTTCATCCCGTTCCAGACTGAACACCTCTTCATAGACAGTTGTCAGATTGAAATCTCCTTCTGCATTGAAGAAACGTTTTGCCAGAGGATTTAAGATACTTTCGATATCATTGATACTTAATATGCTTTTGAAATAATAAATGAAAATCAGCATCAGAATATGTTCTTTGCTGTATTTCTTCTTGACCGGCGGTGGAAGCAGATTGTTTTTTGCATAGTTATTAATCATGGTTTTGGTCAGAATCTTGTCATCAGGATGACGCTTGGAAGCTGCAAGCTGGGTATCCATGAAGGTTGTAATCTGATCCATGTAAAGGTCAATATTTGGAATACTTTCCGGACGGATATAGTCAATCCGCGACAGACTGGATAAAATACTGTTTAATAAATCTTTTGCATCAATTGTCATTTGAATTCACCTCATACCTATTATATAGTATTGAAAACTAGATAACAAGAAGAAAAATGACAGAAAGCATATACAATGACGCTGTGATGTGTAAATGACATTGCGTGATGCAACTACAATAGAATAAACATAAGGGAAAAGAACTCATGAATGCGTTCGACGGACAGTACAAAAAGAAATCTGAAAAGAAATACAGAAAATATGTTCCCATCCCTTAAGGAAGTATGGTATACTGAGCGGAGTGGTATTGAGGAGAGTAAAGGAGCATTATGAGTATATACGATTCATTAAATGAAGAACAGAAAAAAGGTGTATTTACAACAGAAGGACCTGTGCTGCTGCTGGCGGGCGCAGGCAGCGGAAAGACCCGTGTGCTGACCCACCGGGCGGTATATCTGATAGAGGAACTGGGAGTCAATCCCTATCATATCCTTGCGATTACATTTACCAATAAGGCTGCAGGCGAAATGCGGGAGCGTATTGATGACATGGTGGGCTATGGCTCGGAAAATATCTGGGTATCTACCTTTCATTCTACCTGTGTGAGAATTCTGCGCCGTTTTATTGACCATATTGGATTTGGAACCAACTTTACCATATATGATACAGAAGACCAGAAGACCATTATGAAGGATATCTGCAAGCGTCTGGAAATTGATACGAAGATGTATAAGGAAAAAAGTTTGCTTGCGGCCATTTCTTCTGCAAAGGACGAGCTGATTAGTCCGGAAGCATATGCCCTTCGGGCGCAGGGAGATTTCCGGAAAATGAAGGAAGCAGCCGTTTACCGGGAATATCAGCAGGTGTTACGGAAAAATAATGCACTGGATTTTGATGATTTGATTATAAAGACCGTAGAGCTTTTCCAGTCGGATATGGAAGTGCTGGATTATTATCAGGAGCGGTTCCGTTATATTATGGTGGACGAGTATCAGGATACCAATACAGCACAGTTTCAGCTGATTAAACTGCTGGCAGGCAAATATAAGAATCTCTGCGTGGTAGGTGATGATGACCAGTCCATTTACAAATTCCGTGGAGCAAACATTTATAATATATTGAATTTTGAAAAAGAATTTCCAAATGCAGTCACCATCAAGCTGGAGCAGAATTACCGTTCCACCCAGAATATTTTAAATGCAGCCAATGGGGTCATTGCAAATAATGTGGGACGAAAGGCAAAACGCCTCTGGACAGAGAATGAGGAAGGCGAAAAAATTGCATTTCATCAGTTTGAAACCGGATTTGATGAAGCAGACTATGTAGCAAAAGATATCCGGAGCAAAGTGCGGGAAGGCATGTATCATTACGGAGACTGTGCCGTATTATACCGTACCAACGCCCAGTCCCGACTTTTCGAGGAACGTTTTATCACAGCCAGCATACCATATAAGATTGTGGGAGGCGTAAACTTCTATTCCAGAAGAGAAATCAAGGATTTACTGGCTTATCTTAAGACCATTGACAATGCCATGGATGATCTGGCGGTACGCCGTATTATCAATGTGCCAAAACGTGGAATCGGAGCAACGACATTAAGCAGGGTGCAGGATTATGCCGATGAAAACGGTCTTACCTTTTATAATGCCTTAAAAATGGCAGAAGAGATTGGCACAATCGGACGGGCATCTGCAAAAATCAGACCGTTTGTAATGCTGATTCAGAGTATGCGGAGCAAGTTGCCGTATATCAGTGTATCAGAGCTTTTGCAGGAAATCATTGAAGAAACCGGTTATGTCCGTGAGCTGGAAGCAGAAAATACAGAGGAAGCACAGCAGCGAATGGAAAATATCGATGAGTTGATTTCCAAAGCGGTTACTTATGAGGAAAGCGAAGAAGAGCCGACCTTAAGCGGATTCTTAGAGGAAGTAGCACTGGTTGCAGATATTGACAGTGTGGATGAGACACAGGACTATGTTGTGCTGATGACGCTGCACAGTGCGAAGGGTCTTGAATTTCCACAGGTTTATCTGGCAGGAATGGAAGACGGACTGTTTCCGGGATTCGGTGCAATCTGTGCGGAAAATCCAACAGCGGAAATCGAAGAAGAACGTCGTCTTGCCTATGTGGGAATCACAAGAGCCAAGGAGCGGTTGTCCATATCCTGCGCAAGAATGCGTATGATACGAGGAGAAACACAGTATAATAAGGTGTCCCGTTTCGTAAAAGAGATTCCGCGGGAACTTTTAGCGGGAACCATCCAGAAGGAAAAAATGCCGGATATTCCGAAACCAAGTATGATGGCGAAAAATGCATTTTCGGCAAAGCCGATGGCACTGCGCAGAACTGGCGTACCGGAGGCAAGGAACTTTGGCAATTCCGCAATGAAAAAGCCGTTGGATTATGCTGTGGGTGATACCGTTTCCCATCTGAAATTCGGCACCGGAGTCGTAAAGCAGATTATTGACGGCGGCAGGGATTATGAGGTTACCGTTGATTTTTCCGGTGTAGGTGTGAAGAAGATGTTTGCATCCTTTGCCAAATTGAAAAAGTTATAAAAATTTTATGAATTTGTAATTTTTTCTAGTAGATTGGGGAAACATATGCTATAATGAATTAATAAAAAGAGTTCTAGGTGGCAGGAAAATGAAAAACTGTTGTTGGCATAAAAAGGAGTGGTCAGAAATGGAAAAAATGGAAGAATTAAAGAATTTATTAACCGCAAATGTGAACAAAGTAACAGAATTATTGCATAAAAAGGAGAAAGAGGAAATAATGGAAGAGAAGAAAAAATCAAAAGCTGGTTTAATTTTTGCAATCATTGGTATTGTTGTAGTAGTTGCTGCAGCTGCTTATGGATTATATCGTTTCTTTGCACCAGATTATCTGGAGGATTTTGAAGACGATTTCGATGATGATTTTGAAGATGATTTCTTTGACGAGGATGACGAGGAAGAGAAATAATCATTATCATTTGCATAATTTAACAGGTGAAGATGTAAAGGGCTGTGTGATATCATGCAGCCCTTTTACTGAGTGTGCCGGAAACGCTGCGGATGACATGTGTTTCTGGAAAAGAATTGTTCGTGTGAGGTAAGTATGAAAAAAGGTCAGGTATTACAGGGAACTGTTGCATATGTGGATTTCCCGAATAAGGGAGTCGTAAAAGTAGAAGAAGGAAAGCAGGTAATCGTAAAAAACGTATTACCGGGACAGGAGATTTCCTTTTCTGTAAATAAGGTAAGAAAGGGAAAAGGCGAAGGCCGCTTACTGGAAGTTTTGAAGAAAGCACCAAATGAGCTGCCGGAAGCACCATGCCCGCATTTTGGAATCTGTGGAGGCTGTACTTATCAGAATTTATCCTACGAAGATCAGCTTGCATTAAAAGGACAGCAGGTGAAGAAACTGATGGATGCGGTAGTAGACCCGGAAACCTACAGCTTTGAGGGCGTAAAAGCAAGTCCGAATGAATTCGGATTCCGTAATAAGATGGAATTTACTTTTGGGGATGAATATAAGGATGGTCCCCTTGCTCTTGGCATGCATAAGCGTGGCAGCTTTTATGATATTGTTTCGGTAACGGACTGTAAAATTGTAGATGAAGATTATCGGAAGATATTAAGCTGTGTGCAGCAGTATTTTGCAGAAAAAAAGATTTCCTATTATCACAGAATGCGGCATACCGGATATCTGCGTCATTTACTGGTGCGTAAAGCGGTAAAGACCAAAGAGATCCTGATTGACCTTGTAACGGCAGGCGCAGAGCATATACTGGATGGTCTGACAGAGGCAATATCTTCAGAAAAAGAATTGTTGGCTGGAATGAAAGATGCATTATGTAAACTTGATTTAGACGGCAGCATTGCAGGAATTCTTCATACGAAAAATGACAGTGTAGCAGATGTAGTAAAGGATGAGGGAACAGAGATTTTATATGGAAAAGATTATTTCTACGAAGAACTCTTAGGACTTCGTTTTAGAATCACACCATTTTCTTTCTTCCAGACCAACTCTCTTGGAGCAGAGGTGCTTTACCAGACTGCAAGGGACTATATCGGAGATACGCTGACCGAGAAGGCAGACAAGGTGGTATTTGATTTATACAGCGGAACCG
>UMBN01036673.1_pt1 | contig 10431 bp, 7 predicted proteins | sample 1963981 | NCBI WGS metagenome assembly UMBN01 (sample SAMEA4835943, study PRJEB28245) | human gut metagenome | biome: gut microbiome; material: fecal sample | place: Denmark | collected 2008 | reverse complement strand
GGAGACAGACCGTACAATAACAACCGCCCGCAGGGAGACAGACCGTACAACAATAACCGCCCACAGGGAGACAGACCATACAATAATAACCGTCCACAAGGCGACAGAAATGGAAGAGGCGGAAGAAATGGTGGAAGATTCGATCAGGAATTAAACCGTTTCAATAAAGAAGCGATTCAGGCAGGACCGGATGATTTAAGAAAAGAAAGCCGTGAAAACCGTGACCGTGACAATACCCGTAAGAAACAGGTGCAGGAGCACGATAAGTTAGGAAGCAAGAAACAGGAAAGATATGTAAATCTTGAGAAAAACGGCGGTAAGAAGAAACGTCCTGCACAGCCGAAACCAAAGGAAGAAGATACCATCCGCAGCGTATCCCTGCCGGAGCGTATGACGATTAAGGAACTGGCAGATAAGATGAAGGTTCAGGCTTCTGAAATCATCAAGAAGCTCTTTATGAAGGGACAGATGGTTACCGTAAACCAGGAAATCGACTATGACAGTGCAGAAGAAATTGCACTGGAATTTAACTGTATTGCAGAGCCGGAAGAAAAGGTAGACGTAATTGCAGAGCTCTTAAAAGAGGATGAAGAAAGAGAAGAAGATTTAGTTCCAAGACCACCTGTTGTCTGTGTAATGGGTCACGTTGACCATGGTAAAACATCCCTTCTGGATGCAATCCGTAATACACATGTAACAGACCGTGAGGCTGGTGGTATTACACAGCATATCGGAGCCTATGTGGTAAGTATCAATGGACAGAAGATTACCTTCTTAGATACACCGGGACATGAAGCATTTACCGCAATGCGTCTGCGTGGAGCAAAATCTACCGACATTGCAATTCTTGTAGTTGCAGCAGATGATGGTGTCATGCCGCAGACTGTAGAAGCAATTAACCATGCTAAAGCAGCCGGAATTGAAATCGTAGTAGCAATCAATAAGATTGATAAGCCAAATGCCAATATCGACCGAGTAAAACAGGAGTTATCCGAATACGAACTGATTCCGGAAGACTGGGGTGGAAGCACCATTTTTGTACCGGTATCTGCTCATACCCACGAAGGTATTGACCAGTTATTGGAAATGTTATTATTAACAGCAGAAGTCAGCGAGTTAAAGGCAAATCCAAAACGTAAAGCCCGTGGTGTTATCATTGAGGCACAGCTGGATAAAGGAAGAGGAGCTGTAGCAACTGTTTTAGTACAGAAGGGAACCCTTACAGTTGGTGAGCCGATTGCCTGTGGTAGTGCATATGGTAAAGTACGTGCCATGATTGACGATAAGGGAAGAAGAGTAAAAGAAGCCGGACCATCCATGCCGGTAGAGATTTTAGGACTTTCCAGTGTACCGGATGCAGGAGAAACATTCGTAGCATGTGACAGTGAAAAAGATGCAAGAAACTTTGCAGAGACATATATTTCCGAAGGAAAGGCAAAACTGTTAGAGGAGACCCGTTCCAGAATGTCTTTAGATGACCTGTTCTCACAGATTCAGTCCGGAGATGTAAAAGAGCTGGATATCATCGTTAAAGCAGACGTCCAGGGTTCTGTAGAAGCCGTAAAACAGAGTCTTGTAAAACTTTCCAACGACGAAGTTGTGGTTAAGATTATCCATGGTGGTGTTGGTGCAATCAACGAATCTGATGTTACTTTAGCATCTGCATCTAACGCAATCATCATTGGATTTAACGTAAGACCGGACCCTACAGCAAAGGTTACTGCTGAAAATGAAGGTGTAGATATCCGTCTTTATAAAGTTATCTATAACGCAATTGAAGACGTAGAAGCTGCTATGAAGGGAATGTTAGATCCTGTATACGAAGAAAAAGTAATCGGCCATGCAGAAGTCCGTCAGATTTTCAAAGCATCCGGTGTTGGTAACATTGCAGGTTCTTATGTATTGGATGGTAACTTCGAGCGTGGATGTAAAGTCCGTATTACCCGTGAGGGAACACAGATATTTGAAGGAAATCTTGCTTCCCTGAAACGTTTCAAGGACGATGTGAAGGAAGTAAAAGCCGGATATGAGTGTGGTCTTGTATTCGAAGGATTTAATGATATTGCAGAACTGGATCAGGTAGAGGCATATAAGATGGTAGAGGTTGCCAGATAATCTGATAGAAGGACAGGAAAATTATGCAAAAAAATAGTATGAAAAATATGCGGATAAATGGAGAAGTTCAAAGAGAACTCTCCAACATTATCCGGAGTGAAGTAAAAGACCCGCGTATTGCGCCGATGACCAGTGTGGTCGCCGTAGAAGTGGCACCGGATTTAAAAACCTGTAAGGCGTATATCAGTGTATTCGGAGACGAAGAAGCTCAGAATAATACAATCAAAGGTCTTAATAGTGCAGAAGGGTATATTCGTCATGCCCTAGCAAAAAGTATCAATTTAAGAAATACTCCGGAGATTCGGTTTATCCTGGATCAGTCCATTGAGTATGGTGTAAACATGTCAAAGAAAATTGATGAGGTGATTGGACAGGAAGAGTCCTAAGCCTCATCCGAAGAGAAAGAGAGCAGGTGTTGCCAATGAAATTAGAGGAACAGCTTTATGATGTGAAGCGTGTAGCAATAGCCGGTCATGTAAAACCTGACGGAGACTGTGTAGGTTCCACGTTAGCAGTATATAACTATATCAGAAAATATCATCCGGAAATGGAAGTGGAACTCCATCTGGAACCAATTCCAAACATTTTCAAATTCCTTGCAAATGCAGATAAAATCGACAGCTCTTATATAGAAAAAGAGCCATACGATTTATTTATTGCATTGGACTGCGGCGATGAGAAACGACTGGGAAATGCAGTGAAATATTTTCATGCAGCAAAACGCACCTTCTGTGTTGACCATCATATCAGCAATCAGAACTTTGCAGATGCAAACTACATTTTCCCGGAGGCAAGTTCAACCTGTGAGCTTGTATATGAACTCATAGATGAAGAGAAGATTACAAAGGAAATTGCAGAATGTATTTATGTGGGAATTGTGCATGATACGGGTGTGTTCCAGTATTCCTGTACTTCCGCAAAGACCATGAACATTGCCGGCAGGCTGATGGAAATGGGAATTGATTTCAGCCGTATCGTGGATAAGACTTATTATGAGAAAACTTACGAGCAGAACCGGATTTTGGGTCAGGCATTGGTGGACAGCCAGCTCTTTTTAGATGGAAAATGCATTGCATCTATCGTAACCAAAGAAGAAATGGAAAAATACCAGGTTCTTCCGAAACATTTAGAAGGAATCGTACAGCAGCTTCGTGCTACCAAAGATGTGGAAGCTGCAATCTTTCTTTACGAAAATGAGGATGGAAGCTTTAAAGCAAGCATGCGTTCCAGTGGTAAGGTAGATGTGGCAGTTATTATGATGTCCTATGGTGGAGGCGGCCATATACGGGCAGCCGGAGCAACCATAGAAGGCAATGCTAAAGAGATTCTTGAGGGAATCGTAAAGGACGTTGAAAAACAGCTTTTGAAATAGACAGGATAACGTATGGACGGAATTATTAATGTGAGAAAAGAAAAAGGATTTACGTCCTTTGACGTAGTTGCAAAGCTGCGTGGAATTTTAAAAATGAAAAAGATTGGACATACAGGTACGCTTGATCCGGATGCGGAGGGCGTACTTCCTGTATGTATAGGAAAAGCAACCAGAGTCTGTGACCTTTTAACTGATAAGGACAAGGTATACGAGGCAGTCATGCTTTTGGGAAAAGAAACGGATACCCAGGATATGACAGGAACCATATTAAAGGAATCCGAGGTAAATCTTTCCATAGAAGAAGTAAAGCAGTGTATTGAAAGCTTTGTGGGAGAATATGCACAGATTCCGCCGATGTATTCTGCACTGAAGGTCAATGGAAAGAAATTATGTGACTTAGCAAGAGAAGGTGTGGAAGTAGAACGCAAGGCAAGGAAGGTTCAGATATTAGATATTGCAATTTTATCAATCGACTTGCCGCGAGTGACCATGCGGGTGCACTGTTCCAAAGGAACTTATATCCGGACATTGTGCCATGACATCGGAGAAAAATTAGGTTGTGGAGCCTGTATGGAGTACCTGGTACGGACAAGAGTTTCAGATTTTCAAATAGAAGATGCAAAAACACTGCAGGAAATTGAGACAATAATGAAAAGTGGTAAGATAGAAGAGATTTTATATCCCATTGATACCGTATTTAAAAATCTGCCACAGATTCACAGCCGCAAAGATAGTACTGCACTTTTATATAATGGAAATAAGCTGCCGCTTCCTGTGATAGCAGAGGCAGAGACGATAGAGCATACGCTTGCTTCTTTTTATAAAGAAGATGACTGCAAAAAAGTCAGAGTGTATGACAATGCAAATCATTTTGTTGGAATATATGAATACCGTACAGCGGACAGGCTGTTTAAGCCGGTAAAACTTTTCTTTACACAGCAATGAGAAGGAAAAAGACATTTAAGCAGGTATAAAAAATGAAGTATATACATGGAACAACAGAATTTCATATTGAAGAAGAATGCGTGCTTTCCCTTGGCAAATTTGACGGTCTGCACAGAGGACATGAGACTTTATTAGAACATATGATGGAGCAGAAGAATAAAGGCTGTGCAACGGTACTATTTACCTTTGCCATTCCGCCGAGACCGGGCAGGATAAATGAAGTCCAGAAGGTGCTTACGACGAATGAAGAGAAGGTTGCAATCTGTGAAGAGCAGGGCATTGATTATCTGATTGAATATCCTTTTACCAAAGAAGTCATGACCATGGAACCGGAAGCATTTATTGAAATGCTGGCTTCTTCCATGAAAATCCGTGGCATTGTGGTTGGAACAGATTTTCATTTCGGACATAACCGCCGCGGAGATTACCATCTGCTGGAAATATATGCGAAGAAGCTGCATTATGAACTTAAGGTAATAGATAAGGTTCAGTATGAGAATCGGGATATCAGCAGTACCTTTATCCGGGAAGAAGTAGAAAAGGGCAATATGGAAAAAGTAAAATACCTTCTTGGTTATGATTATTTTGTGGAAGGTGTTGTAATACATGGCAGAGAAATGGGCGCGAAGGTACTTGGAATCCCGACCATAAATATCATACCGCCGGAAAACAAACTGCTTCCGCCGTTTGGCGTCTATGTTTGTGATGTTGTAGTAGGGGATAAGACGTATCATGGAATCGCAGATGTTGGATGTAAGCCGACTATCGAAGGGGTTAATCCGGTGGCAGTGGAAACCAATATTTTTGATTTTAATGAGAATCTCTATGGAAAGAAAGTGCGTGTCTGCTTCCGGAGCAGAGAGCGCAGCGAGATGAAGTTTGAATCCTTAGAGGCTTTAAAGCAACAGCTCGAACAGGATATTGCCTATGGCAGATTTTATGTACAGCAGCATTAAATATATGAATTTCGTAAAATTTCGAACAATTGTTACATAATTGTTACATATTTATGTTGACATTATGAAATCACGTTGCTATAATCTTAAAATATGGAGAAGCATATTGATTCGAACAGATGCGGAAATGCAGGGTGCATTTTGCATCGTTGCAATGTCAGGAGGCATATTTTTATGAAGAACAATAGAAAGTGGAAGACAACAGCATTTATTCTTACCTGTGGACTTACAGTGGCGCTTGAGGGTGGCGCAGCTGCACAGACATCAGCAGGTTCCGGCTTAAATGCAGGAATATTTGCTACAATGGATTCCTATTATAATACAGATATTGTTGTTTCAGCAACCAATACTGTTACAACGATGGAAGGACAGTCTGAGGATGCGGCAGCAACCGATACAACGGTACCTGCAGATACAGCAGCAACCGATACAGCGGTACCTGCAGATACAACAATCTGTGGATATACCAATCTTGGTATTGCACAGGTTGACAGCAGTTTAAATGTAAGGGAACAGCCGGATACCAATTCTGATATCGTAGGAAAGATGCAGAACGATGCCGGATGTGAAATATTAGAGGACGATGGCGAGTGGCTTAAAATTGAATCTGGTCAGGTAACCGGATATGTAAAAGCAGAATATATCATTACCGGAGAGGCAGCTGTAGCAAAAGCCCAGGAAGTAATGAAGACCATTGCAACCGTTACAACACAGACTTTAAATGTACGTGCTGAGATGAATACCGATTGTACCAAACTGGCATTGATGCCGGAAGGAGAAGAATTAGAGGTTTTAAATCAGTATGATGGCTGGGTGGAAGTAGACTTAGATGGTGATGTAGGATATGCAAGCACCGACTATGTAGAGATTTCACAGCAGCTGCCAAAGGCACAGACCATGACAGAATTAAAATATGGTCAGGGTGTTTCAGATACAAGAGTATCACTGGTGGCTTATGCAACACAGTTTGTCGGTAATCCATATGTATGGGGCGGAACCAGCCTTACCAGAGGAGCGGACTGTTCCGGATTCGTATTATCCGTATATGCAAATTATGGCGTATATCTGCCACACTCATCCAGAGCACAGGCAGGATGCGGAACCAGAATCAGTGCATCCGAAGCACAGCCGGGAGATTTGTTCTTCTATGGTAGCGGTAAGGGCATCAACCATGTGGCAATCTATATCGGAAATGGTCAGATTGTTCATGCAAGTTCACCTTCTACCGGAATCAAGATTTCCAATGCATATTATCGTTCACCAGTATGTGTTGTCCGTGTATTAGGAAACTAGATAAGGAAACTAACAGAATTTTGTTTACAAATAATAAGTAGTATGTTATATTTGTTAAGTATGATTTAGCCGATATTCGGTAGATGGACACTCCGACCTTTTGCTGATTATCAGGCGATAAGAAAATATAAGGAGGAAACGTAAATGTTATCAAAAGAAAGAAAAGAAGCAATCATCGCAGAATATGGTAAAACTGCTACAGACACAGGTTCACCAGAGGTACAGGTTGCACTTTTAACAGCCAGAATCAATGAGCTGAATGAGCACTTAAAAGTAAATCAGAAGGATCATCATTCCAGAAGAGGACTTTTAAAGATGGTTGGTCAGAGACGTCGTTTACTGGCTTACTTAAAGAAAGTTGATATTGAAAGATATCGTTCTTTAATCGAACGTTTAGGTTTGAGAAAGTAATTTCTTGTAAAAGGAAACCGTATAGAATAGAGCGGAGTTGTCCGCTCTATTTTTCGGTTGCCAGGCTTCCACAGGTTGCCGGATATCCGTAAGGAACTGCAAGTGCAGAGTCTTATGGATGACAATGTAAGAACGGCAGAAGGACGATTCCGAGACCACTGATTAGTGCAATTACAGATTGTATTAATCAGTAGTTTCGGTCGATACACCTCCGGATGGCTGCAAACAGCACCATTTCGGAACTTCTGCCATAATAAGCAGGAATATCCTGTATACAAAAAAGGAGAAATGATATGTACCAGAGTTATTCAATGGAACTTGCCGGAAGAACTCTTACGGTTGATATTAACCGTGTGGGTAAACAGGCAAATGGATGTGCATTCATGCACTACGGTGATACCACTGTATTATCTACTGCAACAGCATCTGAAAAGCCAAGAGACGGAATCGACTTTTTCCCTCTTAGCGTAGAGTTCGAAGAGAAATCTTATGCAGTAGGAAAAATCCCTGGCGGATTTAATAAGAGAGAAGGAAAAGCATCTGAGAATGCAATCCTTACTTCCCGTGTAATTGACAGACCTATGCGTCCGTTATTCCCAAAGGATTATCGTAATGATGTAACATTAAACAACCTCGTTATGAGCGTTGACCCGGAATGCCGTCCGGAAATCGTAGCAATGCTTGGTTCTGCGATTGCAACCTGCATTTCGGACATCCCATTTGACGGACCATGTGCTATGACACAGGTCGGAATGAAAGATGGTGAATTTGTAATCAACCCATCCCAGGAAGTTTGGGACAATGGTGATTTACAGTTGACGGTTGCTTCTACAAGAGAGAAAGTAATCATGATTGAAGCCGGAGCAAATGAGATTCCGGAAGATAAAATGATTGAAGCAATTTACATGGCACACGACATCAACCAGACCATTAATGATTTCATTATGAAACTGGTAAACGAAGTTGGTAAACCAAAACATGAATATACAAGCTGTGCAGTTCCAGAGGAAATGTTTGCAGCTATGCGTGAGATTGTTACACCGGATGAGATGGAAGTAGCAGTATTCTCTGACGACAAACAGACCAGAGAAGAAAATATCCGTAAAGTAACAGAGAAAATGGAAGAGGCATTTGCAGATAACGAAGAGTGGCTTCCATTAGTTGGTGAGGCTGTATATCAGTATCAGAAGAAGACCGTTCGTAAGATGATTTTAAAAGACCACAAACGTCCGGATGGAAGAGCAATCAACCAGATTCGTCCGCTGGCATCTGAGGTTGATATTATTCCTAGAGTACATGGTTCTGCTATGTTTACCCGTGGACAGACTCAGATCTGTGATGTTGTAACATTAGCGCCATTATCTGAAGTTCAGAAAATCGATGGATTAGATGAGAATATTACAACCAAGAGATATATGCACCATTACAATTTCCCATCCTACTCTGTTGGAGAAACAAAACCTTCCAGAGGACCGGGACGTCGTGAAATCGGACATGGAGCACTGGCTGAGAAAGCATTGGTTCCGGTTCTTCCTTCTGAAGAAGAATTCCCATATGCAATCCGTGCCGTATCCGAGACCTTTGAATCTAATGGTTCTACCTCTATGGCATCTACCTGTGCATCCTGTATGGCACTTATGGCTGCAGGTGTTCCGATTAAGAAAATGGTTGCAGGTATTTCCTGTGGTCTGGTAACTGGTGAGACAGATGATGATTACATCTTATTAACCGATATTCAGGGACTTGAGGACTTCTTCGGAGATATGGACTTCAAGGTAACCGGTACACATGACGGTATTACTGCAATCCAGATGGATATTAAGATTCACGGATTAACAAGACCTATCGTAGAAGAAGCAATCAGAAGAACCAGGGAAGCAAGACTTTATATCATGGACGAAGTTATGTCCAAAGCAATTGCTGAGCCAAGAAAAGAAGTTGGACAGTATGCTCCAAAGATTCTTCAGGTTCAGATTGACCCGGCTAAGATTGGTGATGTAGTAGGACAGAAGGGTAAGACAATCAACGAGATTATCGACCGCACTGGTGTTAAGATTGACATCAATGATGAAGGTGCAGTAAGCATCTGTGGTACCGATAAAGCAATGCTTGAGAAAGCTGCTGACATGATCCGTATCATTACAACTGATTTCGAAGAAGGTCAGATTTTCACTGGTAAAGTAGTAGGCATCAAAGAATTTGGTGCATTCATCGAATTTGCACCGGGCAAAGAGGGAATGGTTCACATTTCCAAGATTGCAAAAGAGAGAATCGAACATGTAGAAGATGTTCTGACTCTTGGTGATACAGTAACCTGTATCTGCATGGGCAAAGACAGAATGGGAAGAATCAGCTTCTCCATCAAGGATGTTCCTGCTCAGAACTAATTGCAGATTCGTGGCATGTGATTTTTCAATACTCACATAAATAAAATAAGGCGTATGCTTTTGCGGATGAAAATCCAAAAGGGTATACGCCTTTTTACGTAAGCAGCGAAGAAAAAGTCTGGCAGAAAAAAAGAGCCGGGTTTGCTGAGTAAACTTCTTTTTCGGGTATCCAAAAAGCTCTGCCGGTGGTCAAAAATGCTGCACTGCATATATTATAAGAAAACATAAAATGGTGCAGTATGGAACGGGTCAGACAGATTACAAGGGTGAATGAAGCTCATAAACTAGGATATATTGGAAATAATGTCACTGTAGCCGTGATGGATACAGGAATTGGAACTCATATTGATTTTGGACAAAGAATCAGAGGATTTCGTGATTATGTAGGTGATAAGAAGATACTTTATGATGATAATGGTCATGGAACCCATGTTTCAGGAATTATTGCAGGTTCCGGTTTTGCTTCTCATGGACGTTACCGGGGGATGGCACCGGGAGCAGCGATATATGCGATAAAAGTATTAGACCGTATGGGAAAGGGAAATACCAGACTGGTGGTATCAGCATTAAAATGGCTGATTTCTAATTATGAGAAAATGAATATCAGAATCTTAAATATTTCCGTAGGAATGCTTGCTTCGGCCAGAAGGGAAGAACAGGAGGAATTGTTAGCAGCAATTGAAGCAGTCTGGGATGCAGGAATCGTAGTGGTTGCTGCTGCAGGAAATAACGGGCCAAAGGATAAGAGTATTACGATACCGGGGCTATGCCGGAAGATTATAACGGTAGGCAGCAGTGATGATGAGGAAGGAGAAGCAAAAAATCTGGGCCTGATGCGTGGGTATAGTGGGAGAGGTCCGACGGAGGCCTGCATTATGAAACCGGAAGTAGTGGCTCCTGGAACAGCGATTGTCAGCTGTAAGCGGATGGGAAATGGTTATGAGATGAAAAG
>UMBN01013068.1_pt1 | contig 10825 bp, 10 predicted proteins | sample 1963981 | NCBI WGS metagenome assembly UMBN01 (sample SAMEA4835943, study PRJEB28245) | human gut metagenome | biome: gut microbiome; material: fecal sample | place: Denmark | collected 2008 | reverse complement strand
GATCATATGACAGCAGATTATCAGGGAAATCTCTGGTTTACATCATCAAGACTTGGGCTGTTAAGATTAAGCAGATCAGCGTTTACACAGCTTAATTATGAACATAGTGATGAAAAGCTGGTTGTAAATACAGTTACAATGTGGAATGGAAATTATTATATAGGTACAGATAGTGGAATTGCCGTTTCATATGCAGCTGCAGGCAGTATTACAGCTGATAGTGATTATATTCAAAAGCTGGACAGCGATTTAAAGGAGCTTGTGAATAAACTTGTAAAAGAGCTTGATAACGTAAGAATAAGGTGCATAACAACGGACAGTAAAAATAATATGTGGATATGCACAACAGGCAAAGGAATATATGAGGTTACATATAGTGGTGAAATTATAAGATATGATGAGAATAACGGACTAAGTGGAAACAGATACAGGACTATAACAGAGTTAAGTGATAATACAATGCTTGCAGCAGGTGATACAGGACTTAGTTATATTGTAGATGAAGCTGTCATTGGCAATATAGGTTATTCTATGAAAAACAGTAAGGTTTTATGTACACTTGAAACAGATATACAAGATTATGGAAGAGTTATACTTGCAGGAACAGATGGCAATGGAATAGAAGTTATTAGTGATGGAAGAGTAATAGATAATTATGATAAGGATGATGGTCTTAGCTCAGCGGTTATATTAAGAATGGTAAAGGATGCTTCTGGCGAGGGTGTATTCATAGTAACAAGTAACAGTCTGTGTTATATGGATAAGACAGGCATTATAAGAATATTGGATAATTTTCCTTACTATAATAATTACAATGTAGTTAATGGGAACAATGATAATCTTTTTGTGCTGGGCTCAGCCGGAATATATGTTGTTGATAAGAGTGCCTTACTTTCTGGAAAAGAACTTGATTATAAGCTGCTTAATGGGGATTGCGGACTTGAAAATGCATTAACACCAAATGCATGGGATTATATTGATGTGAATAATAATCTGTACATGTCAACAGATGATGGTGTAATGATAGTCAATCTCAATGATTATAGTGCCAGAATAAGATCATATCGTATACAGATGAAGTCCGTAAAGGTAGATGGAGAAAGTCTCAGGGTAAAAAGAGGGGAAGAGCTTTATATTGACAGCAAAGCACAGATGATAGAGATGTTCCCAGAGATTATAAACTATTCTGTTAATACACCTTATGTAAGCATATATCTGGAAGGGTATGATGCCGAACCGAGGATAATATTGCAAAGTGATCTAACTAATATAATATATATGAACATACCTGTAGGCACATATACATTTCATTTGTCAGTTCTTGATGAAAATGGCAGGGTGCCAATATCTGAAAACACATATACAATTATTAAGGAAGCAAAGATATATGACTATTGGTGGTTTAAGGTGTATATGGTCGGAATATTTGCACTTACAGTTGCATATCTTACGTGGATAATATTCCATACACAGATTAAAAGAACCCTTGATTTTCAGAAGAAAGAGCTCGAATTCGTAAAGAAACAGCTTGAGATGGGAAATGAAACAGTTCTTACTATTGCAAGGACTGTTGATGCAAAGGATGTTAATACAAGCCAACATTCACTAAGAGTATCTGAGTATTCAGTTATGATAGCAAAGGAGCTTGGATATAGTGATGAAGAATGTGAAAACCTTAGAAAAGCGGCACTGCTTCACGATATAGGAAAGATAGGTATTCCAGACAGAATACTTAACAAACCTGAAAGACTTACAGATGAAGAATATGCCATTATGAAATCACATGTTGAAAAAGGAGCGGAAATACTTAAAAGCTTTACCCTTGTTAACCATGTTGAGGAAGGAGCACTTTATCATCATGAGAGATATGATGGAAAAGGATATATGCATGGTCTTAAGGGGGAAGAGATACCGCTTAATGCAAGAATTATCGGAATAGCAGATACATTTGATGCCATGACAGCTAACAGAGTGTATAGAAAGAAGCTTAATAAGGACTATGTTTTAGGGGAAATACGAAGAGGCAGCGGCACACAGTTTGACCCAAAGCTTGTGGATATTATGCTTAGACTTATTGATAGTGGCAGGATAGACATTGATAATCTGTATAAGGATGGTGAAGCAGATGAAGATAAGTAATATTAAGAAAATATCCGGCAGGGTATTGTCTTATATAGTAAGCAGGGAGAGTATCATAACTCTTATAACATGTGTTGCAGTAAGCATCATCATAGGTGCCTGTATGGTTTATTCAAGAAAAGATGAAGATAAGAGCATCAAGGTAGGGATAATATATGTAGGTGATGCAAGTACTGCATATACAGACAATTTCATAGAGGCACTTGCAGATATTAAGGAAGAGTATGGCGATAAGGTTGAAGTTATGCATATGTATAATGTTGCCGAGGGAACAGAAAGAGAATATCTTGAAAGACTTGTAAATGCAGGCTGCAATCTGATATTTTCTACAAGCTATAACTATGGTGAAACAACTAAGGAGCTGGCTGGAAAGTATCCAGATGTACAGTTTTGTATGGCAACCGGCTCTAACGCTAACGAGGAGCCATACTATGCTAATTATCATACATTTATGGGTGCTATATATGAAGGAAGATATGCAGCAGGAGTTGCGGCAGGCATAAAACTGAAGGAGCTTATATCAGAAGGGATAATAACAGAAAATGAGGCTAAGATAGGATATGTTGCAGCGTATCCTAATGCGGAGGTTATATCAGGATATACAGCTTTTTTGCTTGGAACAAGATCAGTTGTGGGGAATACTACCATGACGGTAAAGTACACATATAAGTGGAATGATTATCGTACTGAAAAGAAGTATGCAAGAGAACTCATAAATGAGAAGTGTGTTATTATATCACAGCATTCAGATACAGCAGGACCAGCGACTGCCTGTGAGGAAACATCCTCAGATGTACCTGTTTTTAATGTGAGCTATAACCAGAGTATGTTTGATGTAGCACCAACTACATATCTTACGGGGTGTAAGATTAACTGGAAGCCATATATGAAGGCTGCCGTTGATGCAGTTCTTAATGGAAAGGTGGTAGAAAAGAACATCAGAGGTAATATACATGGTAATGATGTGGGAGCCGGCTTTGATGAAGGCTGGGTTTCAATGCTTGAGTTTAATGATATTGTTGTGGCAGATGGCACTAAGGAAATGGTAGCAGATGTTATCGAGCAGTTTAAGAAGGATAGGCTTACTGTGTTTAAAGGTGACTACATAGGCGTAAATACTGACAATCCAAATGATATCATAGACCTTAGTGAAGGCTTTGTGGAAAATAAAGACAGCTCAGCACCATCGTTTAACTATATATTAAAGGATATTATTACGATAGAGTAAAAATACATTATTACGCATTATTACAATAGTACATTATTACGACATTATTACAATAGAGTAAAAACACTTGACTGTACAGCTTTTTATATGATAGAATATGCAGGCTTTAAATGGTTTTATTGGAAACGAAACATCCTCCTGGATGATAACGAACAACACATTGAGTTAAGTTATCATTAAGGAGGATTTTTTTTATGCCAAAAAACAAATTTCAGGACGTAGTATTCACAATTATTATGGCAGCTATTATGGTGTACGGGATGGTTGTTTATAATATAGCTCTTAACACAGGAACAGTTGATGGAACAACTTTTATTGCAGCATTACACGAGTTACCAATAATGGTGCCAGTTGCTTTCATTCTTGAGTTCTTTATAGTTGGAAGGCTGGCAAGGCTGCTGGCATTTACTGTTATGAAGCCAACAGACAGACCACAGTTTATCACATATGCAATATCTATATGCATATGCTGTATTATGTGTCCTGTTATGAGTCTTGTTGCAACAATACTTTTTAAGGAACCATCTTTTGGTATGTGGGTTAAGACATGGGCTATGAATTTCCCTATGGCAATACTTTATCAGATGTTTTACTGTGGACCATTTGTACGTCTTATCTTCAGAGCAATATTTGAAAGAAAAGACAGCAGGCAGAAAGAAGCCATAGAAGCATAATTCCTGCTGCGTTAGTACAGCATTTATTGAGATATTTAGTCTGGTGATATTATTATCCAAGGTATGAGAAAAGCATAACTACTATGCCTAGTATAACAAGTATGACTCCTGTTGCACGGTTAAGTGTTTCAGGAGTAGCTTTGTTTGCAAAGATAGCTGCTATTCTTGCCCATATAAGTGTAAATACGATACATAATAGCCACACAGTTATATCAGGTATTCCACCAATCGCAAAGTGTGATACAGCGCCGGTGAGTGCTGTAAAAGTCATAATAAATACACTTGTTCCGACAGCAGTTTTCAGCTCATATCCAAGAACAGAGGTAAGTATAAGCAGCATCATCATACCACCGCCGGCACCGATGAAGCCACATATAAAGCCGATTAATACGCCGCATACAACTGATTGTATGGCACGTTTCTTAGCAGACACACCCTCCATGGCTTCCTTTGTAGTCATAACAGGTCTTATGATGAATTTAATTCCAAGAAGAAATGTCATAAATACAGAGAAGCTGCCCATTGTAGCTGATGGAACAAGGCTTGATACATAGCTTCCTACAACAGTGAATATAAGAACACTGACCATCATAATAAGTCCGTTTTTAATGTCTAGATTCTTGTTTTTTCCATATGTATATGCTGATATGGCACTGGCAAGCACATCAGAAGAAAGTGCAATGCCGACAGCCATATAAGGATCCATTCCTAAAAATGTAATGAGCATAGGGCTGATTACAGCAGCGGCACTCATACCGGCAAATCCAGTACCAAGACCGGCACCCATACCTGCAAAAAAAGTTACAATAATAGTTAAAAATAATGATGACATAATTTATATACCTCCTTGTTTTGCGAAGCAAAATGCGACTGCCCATGCAGGAGCAGAGGTATTTACCTCTTTTCTGTGCACAATTCTAATAAAAATAGTTTGGTGTCAGGTGCACACCGACCCTAGTTGTCTTCAAGTATCTTATCAAGATTAGCTTCTATCTGTTTCATACCCGAAAAAAAAGTCTCTTTAGTGGCAGTGTCCATATTATCAAAAAGATGTTCAAGAAAATCTTTCTGTAAAACCTGACCTTCTTTAATTATTTCCTCTGCCGCAGGTGTGCATATGAGCTGTGTTTTCCTTCTGTCACCTTTGGTTTCTTTTCGTATGATATAACCATCACACACAAGCCTGTCAACATTGACAGAAACAAGATTAGCTTTGATTTTTCTTACCTCCACAATATCTCTTGCAGTTGTATATTCTGGATTATTTGCAAGAAACATAAGAATATCGAAAGCTGTCTGTGGAAGATTAAACTTATGTAAAAGCGGTTTGCATACTGAGTTATATGCAAGATTGATTTTTTGTGCGAATTCAATTCCTGAGTTCATAAGAGAGTCAGCCTCCTTGTAGTGAAATATAAATTACAAAAATGAATAATTCAAATTTGAAGTATTATAACACGTTTATATTGATAAGTAAAGAGCGTAAATGCAGTTTTAGATTTGTACAGTTTTGCTTTATTTATTAGCTTTTTTATGTTTTTTATCTTCAATATAGTGCATTTCGTAATGACGGGTGCTATACTTACTTACAACAAAAATATGCGCACACCTGACACAGATTCGATATGCGTAAAAACACGCAGAAATGGAGATTAGTGTGAAAAATAGGATTTTTCACACGCAAGAATGGGAGATTATTATGAAAATATTTTTTTATGCCCTTAGGGAATATGATGAGAAGAAATATGTTGAGAAATTCGCAGAGCAGTATTCATTTGAGTATGGTTTTACATCAGATTATCCTTCAATGGATAATGTAGAACTGGCTGAAGGCTATGATGCAATATCAATAATAACCAATCCCATGTACCCGGAAATACTTAATGCATTTCATAAGAAGGGAGTTAAGTACATATCAACAAGAAGCATAGGTTATGAGCATATTGATATTAAGTATGCACATTCAATAGGTATGAGAGCAGCCCACGTAGTGTATTCACCAAATAGTGTTGCGAATTATGCGATTATGCTTATGCTTATGGCCTGTCGCAATATGCCTTGGATAATGAAAAAAGCGGATTGTCAGGACTACTCATTAAAGGGAAAAGTCGGAAAAGAATTATCAACATCAACAGTTGGAATAATAGGAACGGGTAATATAGGTAAGACGGTGGTTAAGCATTTATCTGGCTTTGGATGCCGTATATTAGCATATTCATGTTATGAGGATGAAGAAGTGAAAAAGTATGCAGAGTATGTAAGCTTTGATGAACTTCTTACGAATTCAGATATTATAACATTACACGTTCCTGGAAATGCTGAAAATACACATCTTATTGATGAGGCAGCATTTAAGAAAATGAAGGATGGAGTAATAATAGTCAATACAGCCAGAGGCCTTATAGTGGATACACAGGCACTTATAGCTGCATTAAAGAGTGGAAAGGTAGGATTTGCCGCACTTGATACTTTTGAGGGAGAGGCAGGCTTATACTATCTTAATAAGGAAACTGAAAAGCTTGATAATGACAATATGGCAGTTTTAAAGAGCTTTCCTAATGTAATACTCTCACCTCATATGGCATTCTATACAGAGCAGGCGGTGTCCGATATGGTTGAGAATTCAATAAAGGGAATACTAGGTTTGGAAAATGGTGACAATAGTCTGGAGGTTATGTAGTTTTAACAGCCGGATGTGATAAGGGTAAAAATGAATTCCTGAAATTTTGTTTTTGGCATAGTAAGCCCTCCTTATAAAAATAATAAAAAGTTTCATATAAACACAAAAATGTCGCCTATCCGTCTGACAATGGATAAGCGACATTTTATGTCATATTTATTTTATCAAGTATTGGGAATTTGACTTGCTATTTTGTGTTGGTGTATGTAGTAAAATAGTATATAATTATTAACAAGATATGAATGTGAAATGCAATTATGTTATTAGGAGGAAAATGATATGAAGTGGGGAATTCTGGCTACAGGTAATATTGCAAAAAAATTTGCATCAACTATAAATCAGATGAGTAAGGAAAATGAACAGCTTGCAGCAGTAGGCTCACGGCACATGGATAGTGCAAAAGCTTTTGCCAGGGAGTATGATATTCCACGATATTATGATTCTTATGAAGCATTGGTAAATGATCCTGATGTTGAGGCTGTTTATGTAGCAACACCGAATAGTCTGCATTATGAGAATTGCAGACTTTGTCTTGAGCATGGTAAGCATGTACTTTGTGAAAAGCCATTTACAATAAATGAGAAACAGGCACAGGAGCTGTACAGGCTGGCAAAGGATAAGCATCTTTTTATTATGGAGGGATTATGGATATGGTTTCTGCCATTGTATAATCGTCTGCGTAATATCCTGCTTCAGGGAACAATAGGAGAAATTAAACATATTTCCTGTCAGTATGGATTTGTTGCAACGGGTGCCAGAAAAGAGCGTAAATTTAACTCTGCACTTGGTGGAGGTGCTCTGTTGGATATAGGAATTTACAATCTGGGATTTTTGCGTATTGTTACAGGGTGTAATCCGCAGAATGTAGAAACCACAAAAGTACATATTAATGAGAATGGAACAGATGATTACAGTTGTCTCAAACTGACATATAATGATGGATGTATTGCAGAATCAGTCCAGACAATAGGAGAGGAATTAAAACGTAATGCCAGAATTGAGGGAACAAAGGGAAGTATATTTTTGCCGGATTTCCAACACGCAAAGACCTTGATACTTGAGGTGGATGGTAAAGAACCTGAAACAATCGAGTACCCGGTTGATATAAATGGATTTGAATATGAGATTCGTGAAGCAGGCAGATGCATAGCATCAGGAAATAGTGCCAGTGCTATTTATACACCGGAAGATAGTATTGCACTTACAAGGCTGATGTATGATATCCGTATGAGCTGGAATATGATATTTGATGGTGAGATACAGGCATAAAAACCGACTAAATAGCTTATTTTAAATAAATTGGCATTGCATAATAATAAAGAATATACTTTATAAAGTTGTGTAATGCGAATTAGCGAAACAAATTAAATTTAATAAGCATTTTAAAGAATGGGGGAAGCATTGCTATTCATTAATATATAATGAATAAGCGGGGCATAAAAATCATGGCAATTGCTAAAATGGGAAAACTTGTTGAAGTTGATATAAGAAAGCTCTGGGAGCATGAGCAGTATGATTTTTCTAAATGGCTTTCAGATAAAGAAAATCTGGAACTACTTAATGATGCCATTGGGCTTTCATTAACAGAGGTTGAGACAGAAGTATATGTCGGTGCTTACAGATGTGACTTGGTGGGAAAAGATGAGGTTACTGGTGAAAAGGTTATTATTGAAAACCAGCTGGAAGCTTCAAACCATGACCATTTGGGGAAAATTATTACATATGCGTCAGGACTTGATGCCAATGTAATTGTATGGATTGTAAAGGAAGCGAGAGAAGAACACAGAAGTGCTGTAGAATGGCTTAATAATAATACATCTACAAATATTAACTTCTTTCTTATTGAGGTTCATGCATACAAAATTGGCGATTCTAATCCGGCTCCTATGTTTGAGGTAGTCGAAAAGCCTAACGGCTTTATTAAAAATGCCAAAAATCAGTCGGGTTCTTCGGATCTTAATAAATCGCAGTCTGAAAGACTTGAATTCTGGACGCAGTTTAATGATGTTATAGTGGAGCGGGGAAAGCCATTTAAGATTAGAAAGGCTTCTACGGATCACTGGTATGATATTGCCATTGGAACTAGTGTTGGACATGTTGCTCTTAATCTGGTAAATAAAGAAGGCTGTGTTGTTGTTGAATTGTACATAAATGATGATAAGGAATTATATGATTCTCTGGAATCGCAAAAGGAAGAAATAGAAGCAAAGCTTAATCTTCCATTGGAGTGGCGCAGACTGGATGATAAGAAGGCTTCAAGAATAATGCATAAGATTTATGGACTTAATTTTGATGATCATTCAAATTATGGTGAATTAATGAATGAGATGATAGACAAGGCGGTTAAGTTTATAAGTGTATTTAAAAAATATATGAAATAAAAAAGAAAATGAGTGTCAGCCGTTTGGATTTGAAAAGGATCAAATGGCTGATTTTTTATGTCAGGAGGTTTCTATTTGAATTACTGTTATTATTTTTTATGTTAATATGAAAATAGGAAGAGCAGAACTTGAAATGACATTAATTGACAAATTACGACAAAAAAGAAAAAAATATTTGTTTATGTGGTATAATATTTCAGAAGCAATAATGTATAAACTAAACGGATAGGAAACGGGGGCTATTTTTTGAGAATACTGTTTTGTAACATTGCATGGATGGATTATTATAAGGGAATTGTTCCGGGAAAAGATGAGCCAAAAAACGGAGGTTCATATGTAAAGGATACGAAAGATGCACATGAAAAGTATAATTTTAAGCCGGAACTCTTAAAACTAAAGGGATTCCCGGAAGGTGAGTATTGTCTTGGATTTGTGGAGACGAAAAGTACCAGCGCCGGGAAAAGGAACCAGCTAAATATTGAAAAGATAGAGGGCTGCAGTGATCTTAAAAATGATACAGAAGTTGATGATGTGCTGGTTGTGTACTGTGCATTATATCCGGACTCTTTTGATAAGGAAACATATGTTGTAGGCTGGTATAAACATGCGACAGTTTACAGACGATACGAAAAGCTGGAGTTTGATACTGAAGCTTCAGATAATGAGTCAGCAGCAGATGAAAAATATATCCAGTTATACAATGCAATTGCATTAAAGGAAGATTGTGTTTTGCTTCCAAGGTCGCAAAGGCGAAAGACATTCTGGAGAGTGCCAAGAAAGAAAAAGGGTGTGGCATTCGGATTTGGACAGTCAAATGTATGGTTTGCAAGAGGAGAAGATGATAATAAGTATTTATCTGATTTTCTTGACAGGCTTGAGAATCAGATTGAAACCTATGATGGTGAAAACTGGATAGACAGATATGCAGAGTAGAAAAGGAGAGATGAATGCAGCGGGATATTAATACACTGATAGAGGATATTGTTAATGAGGAAATAATTAATGCAAAGAAGAATATAATTATTAAAATTCAGGAAGCATTTTTAACTAGCGGGATATCTGATGAATTATTTAAGGTGAAAGATGTACCCTTACATGAGATAGGATTTAGTGTCAGAGTCGAGAATGCACTCAGGCGTTCCGGAATAAATTCGTTAAAATAATTGGTTCTCTGTTCCAGATGTGATTTATTGAGGGTAAGAAATTTAGGGAAAAAAGGAAGGGCAGAGCTTGAAGCACTTCTTTTGGATAAGTATGGGGTTACTTTAAGAGAAGGATTAAAAATTTAGTGCTTAAAAAGACATGATAACAGTTCTTATACTATAAAGGCAGTATATGTATGGGAAAATCGGTATTGACCGAGCTCTTTGAGCGAGGGATACTTCTTGTCCGAAGGGCAAGAAGGTGTAACTGAGAATACTTAGATCAATCGAAGTTTTTAGGGCTAAAGCCAATATAAATAATACTAGACAGGTTTGTCCAATAGCGTAAATACGGCATTTTCTCGCTTTGTGTCGTGTTATGTTTAGTAGAATAATATTACTCTGTCAATGAAAGGAGGAAACAGTATGGATCAGAAAAAGATTGGACGTTTCTTAAAAGAACTTAGGAAAGAAAAGGTTATTACACAGGAACAGCTTGCCGAAAAGATAAAAGTTTTAGGCCGAACGGTTTCTAGATGGGAAACAGGTGTTTGAGTTATAATAGGACCAAGTTAGATGAA
>UMBN01024560.1_pt1 | contig 10875 bp, 8 predicted proteins | sample 1963981 | NCBI WGS metagenome assembly UMBN01 (sample SAMEA4835943, study PRJEB28245) | human gut metagenome | biome: gut microbiome; material: fecal sample | place: Denmark | collected 2008 | reverse complement strand
ATATGATATATTTACATTAATTTTAAATTCCGGTATATACTGCCGCATCTCATGGCACATAGACACAGCCTTATCTAATACATATCTTCCGGCCGGAATAATCAGCCCGGTTTCCTCCAGCAGAGGAATAAATTCTACAGGTGAAACAGGTTCTTTTTTCTTATCCTGATACATGGAAAATCTCATAAGAGCTTCTGCACCGATCATATGACCGGAATCACAGTCCATGATCGGCTGATAATATACATCAAATCCTTCAAATCCGTTTGCCACCGCATTACGGAGTGCACTCTTTATTTTTTCTTTCCGCAAAAATAATTCATAGTCTTCTTTTTCAAAAAAATAAACACCGTTTCCGCCCATGGATTTTGCCTGTTTCAATGAAAAAACCGCTATTTTCCGATACTCGTCATAATATTTCAAGAGCATTTTTGCATAAATAATTCCGGTAGAAATTGTAAAAACCACTTTGTATTTTTCAGAAATAATAAATTCTTCTATTTTTTTACATATTTTCTTTTGCAAAAGCATAACATCATCTTTTGTATGACTTTCCAGATCGATGATCATATACTCATCTGCAACAATATGATACAATTTCTGGTTGTCGGAAAGACACGAATTAATGCAGTCCGCAACACTTTTCAATACATAATTTCCATAGTCTACACCTAATGTACCATTGATGGCGTTAAATCCATCAATTCCTATATGTATTAAATATACTGACGAACTATCTTTTATATGGGAAGAAATATAGGAACGCAGCTCCCTTTCACCTAAAAGTCCACTCACATTATCTGCTCTCTGTGTATCTCCTATTTCGTTCACACACCCTATCAGATAATGAGGTTTTCCGTCTTTATCATCTATTACTTTTCCACGGCAGTTGATCCATACCGGCATTCCGTTTTTATCAAGCCATCTGTAATACAGATTATGATCCTTCTCTTTTCCTTCTATGATACATTGTAAATCCTCCGCAATCATAGAGCGGTCTTCTTTATATACAAAATACTGAAAACTGTTGACTGCATCATCAAAGGAATTGCCTGACATCATAAAACGATCCACTGCTGCCTGTGAAATTTTAAAAGTATTTTTCTGTAAATCTATAATATAAAGATAATCATCCATACATGGTGCAAATAACTCTATTAAATCTTCTGCAGCTATTTCTTTAAGTAATTTGCGTATGTCTGTATCCATAAAGTAAGTGCCTTTCTCAATAAAAATTATGATTCATATGTAAATTTATGACATCTTTTGACCCTGACATCATTTTATTCTGCAACTTTAAATTTTCGGATCGTTTCACGCAGACTTTCTGCTTGGCTGCTCATTTCCTGACTGGCAGCTGCACATTCCTCAGATGTTGCTGCATTTGACTGTACAACATCATTGATCTGTTCAATTCCCTGATTGATCTGCTGAATTTCTACTGTCTGCGTCTCTAATGTCTCTGCAATGTTTGTTACTTCTCCTGTAATAACTTTGGAACTCTCAGCAACATCTTCCAATTGTGTCGCAGTTTGTCCTGCAATCACCATACCCTTTTCCACAGCTTTTACAGAAGTTTCAATCAACTCTGCAGATTCTTTTGCCGCATGAGCACTCTGATCGGCTAACAGATTTACCTGATTTGCCACAACTGCAAATCCCTTTCCTGCTTCTCCGGCTCTTGCTGCTTCAATAGAAGCATTCAATGCAAGCAGGTTTGTCTGGGACGCAATTTCATTGATCGTTGCGATAATCTTGTCAATCTCTTGTGATGCATCATTGATCTCATGCATGGAATCAACCATTTCCTTCATCTTACCATTGCTTTCTGAAATAGCATCTCCAAGTTCATCTACTCTATTACTGATTTCTTTTGCAGATTTCGCATTTTTTTCTACCTGTTCGGAAACGCCTTCAACTGTTGCTGTCAGCTCTTCTACAACTGCTGCCTGATTTGTAGCTCCTTCCGCAAGATCATTGGAACTTGAAGCCACCTGACCTGCTGCACTTGAAACTTCATTCGATACATTCTGAATTCCTTTAATCGTATCTGCCATGCTTTTCTCAAACAGCATAAAGGAATCTAAAATACCGACGAAATCTCCTTTCCACTCTACTTCCGGCTTGACATCAAAATTACCCTCCGAAAACTCTTTCATTGCGCGGCCGATATCATCCACATAGCTTCCTAAAATACGAATTGATTTACGCATGCTGTGCGCCAGACTTCCAATTTCATCCTCTGAATGATATTCCAACGTACTATGTAAATTTCCCTCTGTCAGTTCCTTTGCAACAACTTCTACTGCGTGTAATGGCTCCAGAATTGTTTCAAGTACTTTTTTACCTGTTTTTTTCGTCAGAGTCCATGCAAAACCTAAACAAACAAAAATACACACAAATCCTGCAATTGCAAAAATAAAAGTAGTTCTGGAAGACTGATTACTCATCTGATCTGTTTCCTCGTCTAATTTTGTTGCAATATCCACAAGCTTATTTAATGCAGGCGTACAATCATTCAGAATATCATCAACCGCTTTTTCTCTGTCACCATTTTTAATTTCGTCTATGATGGAATATCCAATATTTCCCCAATCTGAAAGAGCAGCCGCATATTCTTCATAGTTCTCTTTGGAAATGGTTCCGGTTTTCTTTAAAATTTTCAGTTCGGAATCAACTTCTGTAAGCATTTTTTTTACAGTCTGCTCATAACCATCATAAGAGGATGTATCATCATTCAATGCCATTTCTCTGATATTTCTTGCCGATGCATTGACATTTATCCTACAGATTTTTACCGCCTCATCTGCTGCAGCAACATTTTTTACGTAATGTACCATATTGGCAAATAACACACCTATGACTACAATAGAAAAAAGTCCCGAAATCAACATCATCATAATGACTTTATTGTATCCATAGTTTATCCTTTCCCGTAGATGCATATTTTCCAATTTCTTTTTCGTTGTAGTTTTTTGTGAAGACATAGATTGTTATTTCCTTTCTGTATTTTATTTTTTTGCCAACACTGATATAACAGAATATTATTTCATTGTCAATATGTTTTAAATATCGACTTTTATATTCTATCTTTTGCATACTATTTTCATACCACCAACTGAAAAATTCAGCATTTTCACCATATATTACGCTTATTTTTTATCATTCTGTCATTACCTTTCCAACTATTCTGTTCTCCCCGGCACAGCTGGGGGATTAGACTTTTCATTCAATTAAACTTACTATCGAAAGCACAAAATATTTTCTTGTCTATAAATAATATAACACATACGAGACGGTTTTTCCATGCGTTTTTGACTGGCAAATTGGTTAATTCAAATGTTCTACACGACTTTCAAATTCATTGTATGCTTTCAGCATAATACCTAAATAATACTTAACAAAAAACTTATTCTGTTTTCAACTTTTATGATATAATGCTTTATTATAAAAATTACCATGGACAAAATGAGGTGAACCATTGAAAAAGAAAACACTTGTTCCTCTTATCATTTTTTTACTGGGCATATGCCTTGTTAGTTTAATTGCATACAAAACAGACACCCACGAAAAAGAGCAGATACACATAACAGCACAATTAAACGTAGACACCTATGGCGAACGAATAAAGAATGAAATTACAAATGGAATTGAAATCACAGATACCTTGAAGCAAATCTTAATAAGTGAAGATGGCGAAATCCATCAGTTTGAAACAATTGCCGGAAATCTTATGTCTGATTCTATTGAAAGTGTACAGCTTGCTCCTAATGGTGTTGTTACAGATATTTATCCGGCTAATGGAAATGAGGCAGGTAAGATTGATTTGATCCATGATAATGAATACCGCGGAAAAATTTCCCGTTACGCAAGAGACAGCCATATAATCATTACACAGGGCCCCTTCAAATTAAAACAGGGAGGATGTGGAATTGCAGTCCGCAATCCCGTATACCTGAAAGATAAAAACGGACATGAGTATTTCTGGGGATTTACTATTGTTATCCTGCGTGTTCCGGATATTTTTTCAGATTCAATCAGTGCACTTTCAAATTTTGGATACGAATACAAAATTTCAAAAACAGATGATCCATGGAGTGATACTTATAAAGTGGTTTATCAATCAAATGGGCAAATAAATCATCCTGTTTCTTATACTTTTACAATAGGAAATGAAAACTGGAAATTAGAAGTAACTCCTAAAAGTGGATGGAGAAATGTCACACTACTGATAATCATCATCGGAATATTTCTTACAATAAGCCTTCTCCTGTCAGTTCTTACCAGAGTATGGTTAGTAACAAAAGAACATAAGAAAAAGTTTCAGATATTGGCGCACACAGATTCTCTTACAAATATTTATAACCGCTATGGATTTGATGAATTTGCAGAAAAAATGATTCAAAAAAATCCAAAAGCACATTTTGTGGCTGCGCTCCTTGATATCGATGATTTCAAGTTTATTAATGATATCTATGGACATAATTACGGAGACAGGGCATTAAAAAATCTTGCAGACAGCATGAAGGCTTTTTTCCCATCCGATGCATTACTAGGAAGAAATGGTGGTGATGAATTCTGCATTCTTTTACCAAATTGTACCTTTAAAGAAGCAGATGTACAGCTACAGCAATTCACCAAACTTCCTAAATCATTCTCATACCATGGTAAGGAACATGTATTTTATATTTCTCTAGGATATGCAGAATATCCAACTTTTGCATCCAATCATTTACAGCTCATGCACTGCGCAGATGCAGCTCTTTATGAGATAAAGCTTCATGGTAAAAATGGATGTATGGCCTACAGGGAAGATCTTCGGTCAGATGCCCGCAAACAACTTGGATTTGCATTCAAGGATATCGCGGAACATCTTCCAGGTGCATTCATCATATACAGAGCTGACAAAGAAGATGATGAACTATTTTTTGCAAATGATGAATTTCTTCATATGTCCGGATATAAAGATATAGATGAACTGTTCAGACTTACTAAGAAAAGTTTTCGCAACTTGATTCGTGAAGATGAACAGCAACAGATAGAATCAAGTATCTGGGAACAGATTGACGCTGGTAATGAAAATGACTATATTCACTTTCATCTTCGAAAAGCTGACGGAACTTATTTTTCTGTTCTTGATCATGGAAGAATTGTAGAGAGCCCGCAATACGGGAAAGTATTTTACGTATTGTTCATGGATTGGGAAGATATGCATATTCGTTACAATGATAAATTCACAAGTTAAAATATTGCAAAAACAGAGCGTATGATTATTGCTAGAACCAAACATCCCCAATATAGCTATGATGGAATCGTAATTCACGATATAGCCGATTGGTTACTACAAGAATAAGCAGGGCGAAATATCTCCATCATTCTCTTTTGTAATGATGGAGATATTTTTATTATGACGGAGATTGTAGATGAAATCTGCTTATCCTTTAACGTAATAAACTCTACTTTATTTCTTGCATATGATGCACCATCCGCAAAACTCTTTGCAAGAACTTCCGAATTGCTGTTTGCCCTTATACTTGTTGAAATCACTACTACCTTCTTGTTCATTAGTTTGTCATCATTATTCTTTATTTTTTTAGAAACTTTCTCTGAAAATTTGTTCAATCTCATGTGCATCAAGCACCTTATAACCACCAGGCATAACTATCGTAGCCTTTACAAGATCTGGAATCATATCCTTAGTTGCTCCAAGTTCAGTAATGTTCAATACAAGACCAAGTTCCTTCATCCAGTTTTCCATTTCTGTAAGCCCCTCACACGCGACCTCTTCATCCGTCTTTCCTGTCGCATCAACATCCCATACATTCTTTGCAAAACGAACAAATTTCGCAAGTCCATAAGGCATAATATGCCTATAATATGGCAGTGAAACTGCAGCGAGTGTCATACCATGTGTTGCATCTGTGCATGCTCCCACAGATTGACCAAGCATATGTACCATCCAATCTGTTGACTTTCCCTTTGCAACCAATGTGTTAAGTGCCCAGGTTGCAGACCACATGATATTACTCCTTGCTTCATAATCCTGTGGATTCTTATTAGCGATACGACTTGAATGTATAACAGACTTCATCAGTCCTTCACTGATATAATCGCTCGTATTATCATCTTCTCCGGAGAAGTACTGCTCACAGATATGATTAAAAATATCATAAATTCCTGAAACCATCTGATAATGTGGGAGCGTCAGTGTATATCTCGGATTCAAAATAGAGAATTTCGGCATAATCTTCTCATCTGCAAAAACATGACCGATCTTCAGCTTTGCATCATGATTAGTAATTACTGCCCCTGCATTCATCTCAGAACCGGTACCAACCATTGTCAGTACACAGCCTACCGGAATCGTCTCACACGCAGGCTCCTCAAACTTAATATAATACTTTTCCCAAGGATCTTCCTCACAATTAACAGATACGGAAACTGCCTTGGCATAATCACATACAGATCCACCACCAACTGCAAGCAGAAAATCTGCTTTATGGTTTCTTGCTATTGCTACACCTTCATACAGTTTATCAACGGTTGGATTCGGCATTACGCCTGCAATCTCTGTGATATTCTTTCCTTCTTCTTTGAGGATAGCCATTACTTCGTCATAGATTCCATTTTTTTTGATCGAACCGCCGCCATATATAAGCACTACATTCTGTCCATATTTCTTAATCTCTTTACTTAAATTCGAAAGAGAATCCTCCCCAAAATATAACTTCGTTGGGTTACAATACGTAATATTTCCTAACATAATTTTCTCCTTTCACTTTATCTAAAGTCTTTTCTTTGTAATTCGTACAAATTTAAAAAAACATCCTAATTTATGCTTTCTATCCATTCTCTTATATCTGTCTCGGTTGCATCATTTAATCTTTTTCCATCAACAATATTCATATCAGGATACAGCTTCTGCAAATCCGAAATACTACTTTCAATTCCGCTGCCTCCAGAAGTACAAAACATATAGAGCGTTGCTCCGCTGATGTCATAGTTTTCTATAAATGTCTGTATAATTCGAGGAGCTGTCCGCCACCAAATTGGATATCCCAGATAAATAACATCATATTCCGATACGACACTTAGGTCATTGCTAATTGCGGGCCTTGCCGAATCATCATTCATCTCCTGATTTGCTCTGCAATTATCATCATTATAGTTTAAATCATCTGCAGTATACATATTCTCCGGAATAATTTCAAAAATGTCAGCGTTAGCTTCCTTCGCCAATAAATTTGCAACTTCTCTTGTATTTCCTGTTCCTGAAAAATACACCACAGCAACCTTTTCCTCATTTTCTTGCTCGTAATCAGCATCTAAGTCTGTTTGTTGGTTATCTGCTGATGTCTCTTGTTCTTCTGTATCAGATACTTCCTGATTGCTAATTATCGCTTGTTCACTATCTTTTAGTGTACCCTTGTTAGAACTACCACATGCAACCAGACAGGCTGTGAGGATAATTCCCAGAATAACTGATAAACATTTCTTCATATGGCTACACCTCGTTCTTTGTTATTTCTTTTCATCAAGCAAAATAACACCTTGCGCCGGATTTTTATCAATTGCACCAACTATCTCATGTGGAACATATGGCTCTTCAAGATATGCAAGGTCTTCGGCAGTTAATTTAATGTCAAATGCTCCGGCTGAATCATCCAGATACTGCGTTTTGGTTGCCCCAATAATAGGCGATAGAATTCCCTTTGCCCACTGCCATGCAATGGCTATCTGGGACATTTTGCAGTTATACTTTTCGGCAAGCTCCGCTACACGTTTAACTATCTGCATGTCTTCCGCTTCAGTCTTATCATATTTTCCCATGGCAACCCTATCCGTGGTTCCACGAAGAGACTCTGATTTCCACTGTAGTCTTGCCAGATGTCCGGCTGCAAGAGGGCTATACGGCATTAACGAAACTTTCATTTGCTTACAAATTGGTAGCAATTCTCTCTCATCCTCTCTGTAAAGCAAATTATAATGATTCTCCATCGCAGAAAATGGTGTCCATCCATTGTCTCTTGCGGCTAACTGCATATTATAAAACTGATATCCATACATGGCAGATGCACCAAGTGCCCTGACCTTTCCTGCTTTTACCAGATCGTGCAGTGCCTCCATAGTTTCTTCAATTGGTGTATCATAGTCAAATCTATGGATGATATATAAATCAAGATAGTCGGTTCCAAGACGTGACAGAGTTCCATCTATTTCCCTCATGATTGCCTGTCTTGATAAACGACCTTCATTAAAATATACCTTGGATGCAATCACAACCTGATTTCTCGCTACATTTTTCTTCAATGCTTTACCTAAATATTCCTCACTTGTTCCTGCTGAATATCCATTTGCTGTATCAAAAAAGTTGTATCCCAAATCAAGTGCATGCTTGATAACATTCTCACTTTCAGCTTCATCCAACGTCCAGTCATGCATGGTTCCAGCTTTCCCAAAACTCATGCAGCCCACACATAATTTTGACACTTCTATATCTGTATTTCCGAGTTTACCGTATTCCATAGTGCTCTCCTTATCTTAATCCAGCGTACTCTTTCTCCGATACCGCCTCACACCACTCATTGGAACAATCCACTCCCGGCACCTCAATTGCCAGATGGGAAAACCATTCATCCGGAGCGGCCCCATGCCAGTGCTTTACATCTACCGGAATGTTAATACAGTCACCCGGTTTCATTTCTACCGCATCCCTGCCTTCTTCCTGATAAAACCCTCGGCCGGCTACACATACTAAGATCTGCCCGCCACCGCTTTTTGCATGATGAATATGCCAATTATTCCTGCATCCGGGTTCAAATGTCACGTTGAAAATGCCAACCTGTTCTGTGGTTATCGGTGCAAGGTAGCTTTGTCCAACAAAATATTTTGCAAATGCATCATTTGGCTCTCCAATCGGAAATACCATCGATTTCGCATGTGCTCTCATACCTTCATCTTCATATGGAAGATCTCCTTCCTTCGGCTGCCATACTTCCTTTGCCAGATTAAAAACTGCCCAGCCCTTTGGCCAGCCCGTATAGAATGCCACATGAGTAATAATCGCTGCGATTTCCTTTTGTGTTACACCATGTTCTTTTGCATTCTGTAAATGATATATCAAAGATGAATCCGTTATCCCGGAAGACATCAACGCCACCACTGTTATAATGCTTCTGGTCTTAAGATCGATATCCTGGTTATTCCAGTTCTCACCAAAAAGAATATCATCATTAAAATGCGCAAATTCCAGCGAAAACTCTTTTAAAGCATTTCTTCCTGCTGTTTGTGTAATTCTTTTCATTTCATCCACCTTCCTTACGAAATACTTTTTATCCACTCTGCAATTTCCTGCTTTGTAGCCTTATTAAGTACTTTACCTTCTACTATCTCTGCATCAGGTGCAGATGGCTTAAGCTCACTTACCGTATTTCCAAATCCACTTCCACCGGAGGTTGCAAACAATACAATCTTTTTGCCGGAGAAATCATATTTCTCCAAAAATGTATTAATAATTGTTGGTGCTATATACCACCAGATTGGAAAGCCTAATATAATCTCATCGTACTTTTCAACCTGAGCATCTGGATTTGATATTTCCGGTCTGAACTTTTTGTCTCTCATCTCCACACTGCTTCTGGATTTTTTATCCATCCAATTTAAATCTGCCTTTGAATATGGTTGTTTTGGCATGATTTCATATAAATCAGCTTCTGCTACTTGCGCAATTATTTCTGCTATTTTCCTAGTTGTTCCACTGGCACTAAAATATGCCACTAATTTTTTACCCATAGGTATTCCTCCTAACCTCGTTCAAATAAAAAATGTGTAAAGTATGTTACATTCATACCTTACACATTGATTATATTCCTCATAATTTAATTATGTCTAATGCCTATATTAAATTGTATCCTATGCCTCAAAAGCATTGATTTCTTCTATGAATTTATTCATTGCCAATGAATATGGAATGTTTCTTCTCCATGCAATTACTGTATTTGCTGTTATTTCAGGATACAGCCTTCTCTGAACAAGCAAATCCTCTCTCCAATATTTTGTAGCACCTTCAATAGAAACCGGATATCCCAGTCCATGAATCGCCATAACCCCAGCATTTGTTCCAAGATTGCTGATAAAAGATACATCGAGCTTATTGAAATCCTTTCCAAACCAGTTTGCGAACTCGCTCTGCACATTCTGTCTCCGTGGAAGAATGAGTGGTTTATCCAGAAGATCCTCTTTTGTAATATATTCTTTGTCCGCCAATGCATCATCCGGCTTCATACCAACAACCCAATGGTCACTTTCCATGATTCTGATATAATCGAGTCCTTCTGTATTGATCGGTTCCAGAAATAATCCAATGTCCACCAAACCCTGATTCATCATATCATATACCGCATCTGCCGTTGCTGTATGTAATGCTATCTGTACCATTGGATACTTTTTCTTATATATCTTACAAATCTCCGCTAAAGTTTCAACAGCAGCAAACTCACCACAGCCAACTGTAATCGTACCTTCTATCAGCTCTTCTCTCGCCTTAATTTCGTCCAGCATTTTTTCTTCCAGATCTATGATTTCCAAGGCTCTTCGTTTTAATAATATTCCTGCCTCCGTAAGCGTAATACTACGACTTCCTCTTATGAAAAGTGCAGTGCCAAGTTCCTCCTCCAATGAAGCAAGCTGTCTTGAAAGTGTTGGCTGTGTAATATTCAATTGTTCTGCGGCTTTCGTAAAGTTCTGTTCTTTTGCCACGGTCAGAAAATACCGAAGTATTCTAATATCCATATTTATGTACACCTCTTTTTTGAAAATAATATTATTTTCAGTAAAATAGTCTTTAATTGAAAAACTTAACGCAACAAAAAAGTT
>UMBN01001533.1_pt1 | contig 10911 bp, 8 predicted proteins | sample 1963981 | NCBI WGS metagenome assembly UMBN01 (sample SAMEA4835943, study PRJEB28245) | human gut metagenome | biome: gut microbiome; material: fecal sample | place: Denmark | collected 2008 | reverse complement strand
ACTCGTCAAGACTGATACCATTTTCAAAAATTACGAAAGTGATATTAAAAATCTGAAACAACTTGGAAAATACATCAGTGATGCCTTATCAAAAGCTATGGAGTCTATCAACTGGGATAAGATTTATTCCAAGGCAAGAAATTTCGGCAAAGGCTTGGCAGATTTCCTCAATGGTCTTATCAATCCGAGATTATTTGGAAATGTTGGTAAAACGATTGCCGGAGCACTGAATACGGCGATTTATGCCACACTTTCCTTTGGTCAGACATTTGACTGGTCAAACCTTGGGAAATCACTGGCAGAGGGAATAAATAAATTCTTCAAAACATTTGATTTTAAAGCACTTGCAGAAGATATAAATACTTGGGTACAGGGAGTTTACAAGACAATTAAGACCATGATAGAAAATATCAAGTGGTCTGATGTTTGGAAAGGCGTAAAAGATTTTCTTTCAAACATTGATATTGAGACAGTTGAAATTCTTCTTGGAGCATTTGCTCTGAAACTTGCAGGCAAACTGTTAACAGGAAAACTTCTCAAGGAGACTATTGGAAAATTAATAGGAGCGAAATTCACAGCCGCTTTTGGTCAAACGGCGGTAAAATCATTGCTATCATATGCAATTCCTATTTCGCTTGCTGTAGTAGTGGCAACGCTTTCTTTTACGATTGGGAAGAAAAGCGTGAACAAAGATAAGCATGAGCTTATGGAATCACTAAATAGAGGTGGAATCACACAATACATACAGGATAGCATAAAGAAATTTTTTATAAATCCATTTGAAAGAATAGATATCTTTGGCGGAGGAGCACTACACAATAAAACGGCTGAATGGAGCAAACAGTTAGATGATTTTGTGAAAAATATTCCTAAAAAGCAAGATTATAAATCATTAGATGATTTCCAGAAAGCAGTTAATGAATATAACGAAGAAGTTCCATTAAGCTTAAATGTTCCAAACACTACTGAACTTACTGGATTTTTTGATAAATGGAAGAAAAAGAATGGATTTGATGGCGAATTTAGCTTAAAAACATGGATAGATGAGTGGAAAGAACTGAACGGATTGGAAGATGTTGATTTACATGCAAATGTTGTTCTTCCAAATTTACAAGAGAAGATTTCCGAGTTCAAAGACAATGTCAAAGAATGGTGGGGATTGAATGTAGAACTACCCGTTCGCAATAAATTAACAACAACTTTAGAGGATGTTTCTTCATGGTGGGAAGATGTAAAAGAATATTGGGGAGAAAAAAAGCTTTCAATACAGACAGAAATAGGAGAAATAAAAGGTAAAATAGAAGAAAAGTGGAATGAAGCCTTAACTTACATTCAGGAGAATATTTTCCCGTGGTTCACAAAAGAAAAGTGGATGGAAGTAGGAAATGGAATAAAAGAGGGATTATCTGCTAAATGGGATGAGTTTTCTGATTGGTGGCAAAAGACAGGAATATATAACTGGTGGGAAAATCATGTAAAACCTTGGTTTACAAAAGAAAAATGGGATGAACAGGGAGACGGAATGAAAAAAGGTCTTTCTGAAAAATGGGACGAATTTAGTAACTGGTGGAGTACATCTGGAATTGGTTCTTGGTGGACAAATCATGTCGCACCGTATTTTACGAAAGACAAATGGACATTCAGTGGCATTTCTGACGGATTGAAGCAGGCATTTGATAATGCTGTTGCAGGAATTAAGCAGGTATGGAATAATTTTGCAACGTGGCTTAATTCAAAACTGTCTTTTTCATGGGATTCTGTAAATATTGGTGGAAAAGAAATAATTCAAGCTGGCAATATTAACCTTGGAAAAATCCCAACGTTCGCCGCAGGAGGTTTTCCAAAACAGTACAGCATGTTTATGGCAGGAGAAAACGGCGTACCGGAAATCCTTGGAACAGTTGGAGGAAAGACAGCAGTTGCTGGGGGGCAGGAGATCACAGGTATTCGTGATGCTGTATACAGTACGTCACAGCAGGAAATTGCGTTACTTAAACAGCAAAATCAATTATTGTCAGAAATTTTGAAAAAACCAATGTTAAGTAATAATGATGTATTTAATGCGGCTAAATCTGTATATAAAGGCGAAGCCAAAAGAAGATATGGAGATAGTGCGGCATTTGATCCTGTTTGGGGATAATAGTTGAAATCCTCTCATGCTATGATATAATGTTTTCAAAAAAACAATATGGGAGGATTTTATGGCTATATTATTATGTGATGGAAAAGAATTTTCAGTAAAAAAATTTGTAAAAGAAAGTAGAATGTATACTTTAGATATGAGTTTTGAAAGTAAGAAAGAATTTGAAGAATTTTCTAAACTCTATGAAAGATATGAATTTTCAGAAGGTGTTTTTGATTTTGAAATTGAGGGAGAAATCTTTAAGGGTTGGTTTGGAAATATGTTGTATGATAAAAAATACAATGTTAGAGTAATTATTGGTATCTATGACGGAATAGATGAATTGGAAAGCGGATGTAAGGTATATAATGTACCGAGTTCACTTATTGGAATTGGAAATGCAATAAGAAAAATTTGCGATGTACTTGAAAAAAATAACAATATCAATGATGAGCAGAAAAATGACATATTAAAAACAATGAATACACCAGAAACAGATATAGAGTTTCAACATTTAGTAGAAGATTTGCCTTTATATCTAGAAACATCAAAACAGACGATTGAAGATATAAAAAAGGAACTGGATTTATAATGACAAATACCACCACTTGTGGTAGAATCATTTTATTACAAGTGGCGGGAGGAAAAGCTATGAATGAAAAAAGTGAAACAAAATTATGCAAATACTGTCAGACGGAGATTCCAGCTAAAGCAAAAATTTGCCCTAATTGCAGAAAAAAGCAGGGTGGGGCAACAAAGTGGTTTGTTGCGGTGGTTATAGTTGTAATTCTGTTGATTGCCATATTTGGCGGAAACGGAGAAAACAACGATGCAGTTGCTGATTCTACCGAGCAAAATAAAAAAGTTTCTTCTATTAGTACGGTAGATAACAAGGAAGCGACAAGAGAAGAAGTTTCTGATTCTGATTTTTTGGTAAAAGAGTATCGGTACGAAAACACAATAGGAGACACATTAGATTTTTTGATTGTAACAAATAATTCAAACACGGATGTCGCAATTTCTGGAAACGCTACAGCCAAAGATTTAAGCGGGAATTCAATAGGAGCCGCCGACATGAGCATTGATGTATTGGGGGCAGGAGAAACATCTATTGGTGTTTTCTATTTTGATAGTGTGTCCGGAATTGACAAGGTGGATTATACCTTAGATTATGACGAAAACCCATATTATAAACCGGTTGTAAATGATTTATCCGTTGAACAGACATTTAATGATGAAAACGTGACTGTATCCGTGACCAATAACAGCACAAATCCGGCGATTTTTGTAAGTGCGTATGCAATATTTTTTGACAGTAGTAATAATGTGGTAAATTACAACAGCACATATATTACAGATTCAGACAGTGAGATTAAACCAGGGAAAACTATTTCAGATCAGCTTGATTGCTATGGGAAATACGATCATGCAGAAGTATATTTTACTGGAAGAGCAGACAAATAGAATAATAAGTCAAAGCGGGTATAAAAGAGGGAGCGCAGTGATGCGCTTCTTTTTTTGAAAAATATTTCAAAATAGTATTGACTTTCTTTGCACGTACATGTATTATTAAGGCATAAAGATTGCACGTGCAATCAAAAAGAGAGGAAGTGATTATGTGTCTCCATTAAAAAAAGGACAGAAACTTACTGATAATCCTAAAAATGTTAGGCTTGATTTGAGACTTACAAAAGCAGAAGCAGAGGATTTGCAATATTGTGCGGATAAGTTAAAAACAAGCAGAACGGATGTTATCAACATGGGGATTAGAAAAGTGAAAGAAGAAATCAACAAAAAATAAAGCGTTCCAACCCTAGACAAGTTAAACGCTTTATTCAACACAGCCACCAAAAGCGGTTGATACATGGATTATACCGCTTTTTGGAATGGTTGTCAAACAGCAAACGAAAGGAAGGTAAAATCTATGAGAAGCATTGAAGAAATTGTAAGAACGATACTTAATAGTGACGCGCTGATGGAGAAAGTGAATCATGTTGTGGAAATCGAGAGGATGAAGTATAACCGTGGTTGGAGTACCGAAACGGACATTGATAATTTTTCTCCGATTGGTTTTCGCAAAGTGGTAACATCAGCCATGAATTTGCTAGGACTGCCGAACGAATTCGATGAGGTTGATATTGCCAGCGAAATTCTTAAGGACATTTTCAGAAATGAAATCATAAAAAAGGATGGAACTTATTTACCGAGCCAAATTGAGCAGTACAGATCATTGCTTATTCGGCTTTCATCAGAATGTGACGATGAAAGATGGTTGCGGTGTGCGGTAGTATTTATGGCAGGGTTGAATGATAAGGAACTGTCAGAGTGCGACGGCATTTACAGACTTATAGATAAGCAACGATCCACAATGGAAAGCACTTAAAAGTGCAGGAAAACAGAAAGCACATAGTTGAGACTTTTGTTTGACAAACACACATAGAAAATATATAATTTCAATAATTAAAAATCACGCAGGTAAGACCTAAAGAATTTAGGACGTCCTGCAAGCCTATGAGGAATAGGTGCGGATTCGTGACCGCCAGAGATTGGAGAGATTCAGTCTTTGGTGGTCTTTTTGTTTGAAAATTCATCCAAATGGATTGAATATATAGCGTGTAACTCCTGTTAGGGTATGTTCCTAACGCACGTGAATTTAAAGGTTGAGCCTTGCGAAATGTAAGGCTCGGAAATTTAGGAGATAGAAAGTATGGCATATACAGCTCTTGCAACTAAAGTTAAGGAAAATAACATTGAAGTTTTTAATAATCCAGAACTTGGATTTTCAGCACGAACAATGTTAAATGAGGACGGAAGTATTTCTATCAATGCAGAGGATACAGCTAGAGGATTTGGCTGGACACAGGAAAAGAACGGAAAAACATATGTAAGATGGGAGACGATGAATGGATATTGTATAGAGTTTGGATTTTCCCAACTTGTTGGGAAAGACGATTATATCCCAGAACCGCTTTTTTATCGCCTTGGTATGAAAGCAAGCAACAAAACGGCGGACAAGTTCCAGAACTGGCTCGCAATGGAAGTCATTCCAAGCATCCGGAAATATGGTATGTATGCTACGGATAAGGTAATTGATAATATTTTAAGCAATCCAGACTTTGGTATTAAGATATTGACGGAGCTGAAAGAAGAAAGAATTGCTAGAATAGCAGCGGAAGAAGAAAAGGAAAAGTTACAACAGGAACTTGATTATAGCAAAAACTGGTATTCTATTAAGCGTGTTGCAGCAATGAACGGTGTGGACTGGAAAACATTTAATTGGCGAAAACTCAAAGAAAAGAGCATTGAACTTGGATATGGCGTGAAAAAGATTTTTGATGCAAATTATGGAGAGGTAAATACCTATCATAGGGATGTTTGGGAAGCAGCATACCCGGAGTATGAAATTTAGGAGGGATTTTATGAACAAATTAGAAATCAGGATTACATATGGGAACACGGAAGTAATTCACACACCGGAGAAAATTGTGATTAAATCGCCCAATATCGAAGTAATTACAAAATAGATCAAGAAAAAGAAGTGGCATCTATCAAATTGGTGGCAGGTGCTATTTTTGCACAAATTTTACCGACTGTCATTTGAGACAGCCGCAAACCCAAACAGTTAGGTGGTGGAAATATGGCGTACAGCGGATGGCTGTTAAAGATTGGCAATTACATAGTGCCGATGTCGTTTATGAAAGCAGAAACATACAGTCCATATGTCAACATGCAGGATTTGGACGATTATACAGACGCCAACGGCTATCTGCATAGAAATGCCGTGGAGTTAAAGGCGTTAAAGGTCGAATTTGAAACCCCAGCTATGCTGACAAATAAGACTTTCAATGAGGTTTTAAACAATATTAGAAGCCAGTTCACAAATGCGACAGGGAGAGCCTGCTATATCACAGCGTATATCCCGGAATATGACGATTATGTGACACAGTACGGTTATATGGCAGATTTTCAGCCTACGATATACGGAACATATGATGGAATAATTCGTTACAATTCAGTTCGGCTTGCTTTCATAGGGGGTGTGTATGGTGGTTAATTATAAATATGGCGACTTGTTCAAAAAAGATACGGTCGATAAGCAATTATCCATCGTATCTGATGACGGAAAAATCAATATCACAAATACAGAACTACACCAAGAAAAATTCGAATTGACAGAAAGTTTGTGTTCGGAACAGGAATTGACGTTTGGATCATGCGAAGCCGCCATGATTAAATTCACGGTGTCAAATACATTTTTGCCAATGAAGGGCAGATGGATGACAGTAAGGATGTCTCTTGGTGGACATACAGATGTTCCATTTCAGTTCGGGAGATATAAGGTTGATTCTGATACGCCTACGGCAGACAGGACGTGCCGTGATGTTGTCGCATATGATGCTCTTTATGACATTTTAAATGCAGATGTGGCAGCATGGTATAACACTGTCTTTCCATCCCATAAAGAGCAGCAGAAAGATAAAGATGGAAAAACTACGACTGTTACAGTTTATGATCCGGTCACAATGAAGCAATTCCGGGACAGCTTTTTTAAGTACTTCGGGATTGAGCAGGCTGACATTGATCTTATCAATGACAACATGTCTATTGAGAAAACAGTTGCGGTCACGCCATCCAGTGAGACAAGTTCTGATACAGAGGAATCGAGCATCATAGGCGAATCTATGAGTGGCAAGGAAGTGTTGTCCTGTATTTGTGAGATCAATGGCTGTATGGGGCACATGGGGCGCGACGGGAAGTTTCATTATATTTATCTGGAACAGGAGATACAGGGATTATATCCGAGAAATGACCTTTATCCGGCAGATGATCTGTTTCCGCGCGATCCAAAGAGTACGCAGATAGGAAAAGGATTCTATGTTACTGCCACATATGAAGATTATCTTGTCAAAACCATTGATAAGCTACAGATCAGGGAGCAGAAGAATGATATTGGCGTGATCGTAGGCACCGGAGACAATGCTTATGTGATCGAGGATAATTTTCTTGTCTATGGAAAAGGCACAAAAGAACTGAAAGGCATTGCAAAAAATATTCTTTCCAAGATCAGAGGGATTGTTTACCGACCGTTTACAGCGGACTGCAAAGGAAATCCGTGTCTTGAGGTCGGGGATGCAGTGCGGTTGCCGACCAGATATGAACTGATCGAGTCCTATATTCTGAAAAGAACCCTGAAAGGTATACAGGCTTTGCGTGATGATTTGGAAGCGGATGGGGAAGAGTACCGGACAAACGGGGCGAACGGAATACAGAAAAGTATTTTAAAGCTCAAAGGCAAGAGCAATGTGTTGGAGCGAACCATTGAAAAGACACAGAGCACGATAACTGATGTTGAGAAGGGATTGCAGTCACAGATCACGCAGACCGCAACCGAAATTCGCACAGAAGTTAAAAATACAACGGATGGTTTATCATCGAGAATCACGCAAAATGCGAGCAGTATTACAGCAGAAGTTAAAAGGGCACAGGGACAGGAAGTTGAACTTGCAGCAGCTATTAAAATTAATGAGGACAAGATTACAGCGGAAGTTACGAGAGCAAGCAAAGCAGAGGGCGATTTGTCCGGAAAGATAGAGGTAACTGCAACTAAGATACGGTCAGAAGTCAGTGCTTCGTTGAAGGCATGGAATATTGATGGCTATGATATTAATTATTATGGTTTTGGAAAACCCCAAGATACTTACCCTGCATCATCCAAATATAATGGACGCAGTTTTTTAGATCAGGATAGTGGAAAATTGTATGGCTGCGATCCGGATGGCGGAATTAACAGCGGTAAATATAAATGGACATTGATAACCACGCTTAAGCAGCTTTCATCCAATATGTCTAGTGCGATTACGCAGACATCAAAGGGGATCGAAAGCAAAGTTACAAGAGACAGCGTCATTTCAGAAATCAACCAGTCAGCCGAGGGCATAAAAATCAAAGCAAAACTGCTTGAATTAAAAGGTTCTATGGAAATGACCGGGGGATATATGCATATTCAAGCGGAAGAGTCTGTAGAAAACCTTATTGAATTTAAACGCAGTGGAACACTTGTACAGATGGGAACGGATGGATTTCGAACAGTGGAAGGGACGCTTGAAAGTCCTGTTCATAAATGTACGGTTCAATATAATCAGGTTTCATTGCATAAAGGCGCAAACGATAATGACCACATGATGATCCATTTAGACGGAGATACCGGAGTAGGTGGATTCAGAGGTGGAGTAATTAATGGATCTGACAAAAGAATAAAAAACACAATTTTAGATTTAAGCAAAAAGCAATCATCTGAGTTTATTTATTCTTTAAGAGCAAAATCGTATCGTTATAATTTCGAAAAAGATGGGTTCCATCATGGATTTATTGCACAGGATGTTTTGAAAAAAGCGGAAAAAGGGTGGAATATTTGTCCAAAAACGTTTTCAGACAGCAATGGGAAAAAGTATTACGGACTGAAATATACGGAACTGATTGCTGATCTGGTTGCCACAGTGCAGTTGCAGCATGACGAGATAGAACAGTTAAAGGAAAAGGTGGAAAATCTATGATAAATGCAAAAATTCGGGAATTTGAAAACGACATTATAAATTATGCAAATTTGTGTGAGGATGTCCCAATCGAAGCTAAGTACCTAGTGTTTAAGGATATTCTGCAGCAGATTAAGGAAGAAGCAAACAGACATGTTATAGCCGAACGGGAGCAGATGAAGCTTGCAAAGGAAAGGGAGAGTGAGGACCATGAACAAAGCGCATAGTGCTATTAATTGGGAGAATTACCCGAGTGATGAAACACCGCTTAATGAAAGCAATCTTAACAAAATGGACGCAGCTATTGGCGTTATTGATGATCGTGTAATCACTCTTGATACCACAAAAGCCACGAAAACAGAGGTAGCAACTCTTGTTGCAGACGTGACATTCGAGGAATCGACGGGAATTATCACAATCACGAAAAAGAACGGTTCCAAAGTTATGATCGATACGCAGATGGAGAAGATCGCGATCAACTTCGATTATAACCCGACTACACAGCAGATTATTTTGACTCTGATCGATGGTACGAAGCAGTACATAGACCTGTCGGCACTGATTACACAGTATGAGTTCCTTAATTCTGATACGGTAGCTTTTTATATTGATAAGGATGGAAAAGTGTCTGCCATCGTCAAAGAGGGTAGCATCGAGGAAAAACACTTGGAGCCAAACTATCTTGCAAAAATTAAGGTGGAAGTAGCAAAGGCAGAGTCAAGCCAGCAGGCAGCGGCAATGTCTGAAATAAACGCCAAAGCAAGTGAGAATGCCGCAAAAGCCAGTGAAACAGCTGCAAAAAAATCAGAGGACAATGCCAAGGCGTCCGAGACAGCGGCAGCGAAGTCAGCTACGGCGGCAGCGGCATCCGAAAGCAACGCAAAAGTCAGTGAGACATCCGCCAGTGAATCATCCGCCACAGCCACGGAGAAAGCATCATCCGCCAGTCAGTCAGCTGATACAGCAGCCGAAAAAGCAGATATTGCAACTCAAAAGGCAACAGAGATCATCGGTAAAGCCGAATCTGCAGCAGATAGTGCAACCAAAGCACAGAGTTATGGTGTTGGTGGTACAGGAAGCAGAGAGGGCGAGGATTCTGACAATGCCAAGTATTACTATCAGCAGGCAAAAGACATATCAGAAGGACTTAAAGGTGGATTGCAGCCACACGGAACAGTTGCATTTGCAGATCTTCCGGCACTTGCGGATGTTAGCACAGGGTGGATGTTTAATATTTCAGACGAATTTACGACCACCGCAGATTTTAAAGAGGGAGCCGGGAATACAGTTCCGGCCGGAGCGAACATCTATAAGACGTCAGATGGCAAGTGGGATGTGCTGGCGGGGACACCTGTAACTGGAATCAAAGGAGCGAAAGAAACATCTTACCGACGTGGAAATGTTAATCTTACGCCTGTGGACATTGGAGCGTATGCAATAGAAGCTATTGATGAAATGATGAAAAAAGTAAGTATTCCACTTTCACAGGAATTAGCAGTCGTTGGTACAGAAGACGATCAGCTCATAGTAGAGGAAAGTAGTGGTTGGCAAACAGTCAATTATTTGGAAGGAATAAGTGGTTCGCTAAAAACTATAGCGCAACAGCTTATGGCGTTAAACAGCGGTTTAACGAACCATATAAATAATGTAATGCAGGCTCAGACATCAAGTATTCACGGAACCCAGGTAGGCATTCCAAATAACACGCAGACATTAGTCAATCAATTAGAGGTTAAGGATGATGGACTATATCTTGTCCGTTCTCAATGTACATTTGCTGCCGCCAGTGTTGGTTATCGTGATGTATCAATAAAAGTAACTGACAAAAAAACAAATATGCTCGCAACTCGTGGAAACGCAAATACGATTGCTCTACCATCGCCAGTACAAACGTGTATACAATGTCAGACCATAAATGCACTTAGCTTACATAGTGGAGACAAAATTGGACTGTATGCAAATCAGAATAGTGGTGCTACCTTAAACGTAAGTGAATCTTATATTTCAATAACCCGTTTAAAATAACTATGAAAATGTGCCAATTTTGATATTATGCCATTTATCGTCACCCATGTTTGCACTTCTATAAGATGCTATGAGGTTGTTACTTGAATCTACAAATATTTGAAGCATTGTTTGGTTAACAGCACCATGAAACAATATCATTTGATTAGAACTATTTTGAATTTGGACTTTTTTCGTTAAATCGCTGTTTTACAAAAAAAATGAGGCAACTTGGCACAAAAGAAAACCTAT
>UMBN01017281.1_pt1 | contig 11100 bp, 16 predicted proteins | sample 1963981 | NCBI WGS metagenome assembly UMBN01 (sample SAMEA4835943, study PRJEB28245) | human gut metagenome | biome: gut microbiome; material: fecal sample | place: Denmark | collected 2008 | reverse complement strand
CATTTCTTTTTCTTCATTTTTCTTCCGCATTTGAAAGCGTCAATTGGATTAGAAGGATATTCAATTTCTTCTTCATTCTATTTAGCCTGTATACATTTTCTACAAAGTCTTCCTCCCTGTTTGTAGTAATACATTTCCATTCCTTCTGGACACTAACCATTAAGTTTCCTTATGTAATTGAGTTTAGCTCCAAACTTAGCAGCTTGAATCTGCTATTGCTGCATTTCCTACATAAACTTAGCATATGCTTGCTTTAAGCCATCTTCTCCTAGCTACTAAACTACTTGTTCTAATTGCTGCTCATTTTGAGCTCCAGTTTTCTACATTAAATACTGTAGAAATGCCTATTGTAATTGCTGTTCATTCATATTAAGTTGACCTCCCTATTCCTTCTTAGGTGTTCCAAATAAATTAGTCCCAAATAAACTGGTATTAAAGGTAAATGTCTTAGGTTTCAAGTGTACCTTGTCAAACAAGTCTTTTACCCTACTATTAGCATAGACTACACCATCTGAGCCAGTTCTACTTTGTAAATCCTATTTATCTATTTCTCCATTATTCTATCCTACCCATCCAGCCATTGCTCTGGACATATCTCCAAAATCACCTCCTCCAAAACTTCTATAAGTTCCTTTAACACCGAGATCATTTTCTATAGTATTCTGATTCCACTTACTGGTATCAGAGCCATATCTATCGATCATAGCCTTTACAAAGTTATTATTTGCATTAGCTTTATTTCCAATAGCACTTACCATTCCGGCATAATTTCTAAATCCTAAATTTCTAATATCATCATTAGTAAACATAGATAATTTAGTTCTTGCTGGCGTTTGAGGCTTTGGACTCTCTAGACTCTTTGGAAGGGGTTTTGTATATGCGTCTGGTACCTTATTTACCTTATAAGAAGTCTAGACTGGGTCAGATGGTTTCCATCCTCCCTAGTTCTTTGCTACATTCCCAATGAAGTAGTCATAGTCTGCGTGAGCCCTTCTAAACTCATCAGCATTCTCACCTTTCTACATTGTATTATACTACTTGCCTTTATAAGTAAATCCTCCCCTGCCATTCTTTCTGGCAGCAGCAAATGCCTACGCTCTTGTTTTATAGGAGTTCCCATCAAAATAGGAGTCTCCATAATTCCAATTGTTAGCCATTATTCTTTAATTAATTCAATGTCTTTAGTATTAAACACCGCTTCTTGCATAGCTCCAGTAGTAGTAAACCAACGACATCTAATTCCTATAAGGATAGGACGTTTATCCTCCCTTCTTGAGTCATGCTTGAATAAAGATGTTTCTTTCTTTACAACAATCATCCTTGGCTTATTAGGTATATCCTACTTAAGCTATACTATCTAGCCAGGATTAAAATATATATTATTCTCTTCCATATTATTTAATATTATTAAAACGGTCTTGTAGACCTTCATTAACAACTGCTATAATTTGACTCTCTGCTAAACTTACGAATCCCTGCTTAAAGAATGGAACAGGTACTGCAGTATCAACCCTATAAAAAATAACATCTCCTTCTTTTAAGTACTTAACCTCTGGTCCAACTTCAACAACACATCCTGTAACTATGAATTGCTTTTGTTCTTCATATCTACCAGTTTGCTCATTAAGTTGAGTATGAGGAGTATATCCTCCAGTATCAATTATAAGTCCATTTTCCACCTTCATTTTTTGGAACGGATTAACTTTAAAAGGTTGTACTAGAATACGAGAAAACATTGGCTTTATTTCTGCTTTGGAAATATCATATTCTACCTTATCCTGGCTTTCTTTAAAGTCTTTATTATTCTGTTCCAGTTTTTCGTTATACTTTTCTACTTCTGAATTAAACTTACGAGCTTTCTCTTTTTTAATTAAAGAATCAAGTGAGTTTTCTTTCATATTTACTGAAATAAAATTACTATCTGTTCCAAGTAATTCTTTAGCAATTTTTTCATTCTCTGTTGAGTAAAGTCTTACGTCTTTCATAAACCATTAACATTTAATTATTACCATTTGCTTAGTGGACATACTGCATTTGGAAGTCTAGTCTTAGCTTGCAATCTACATCCACATCCACGTTTATATCCAGGTTTCTGGACACTACTTACATCTCCTGTATTAACATTCAACCATAATTTGTTATTACACATTCCTCCAAACTTACTTGAGTATAGAGGACAACTATAGCAGATTTTTAATCTATTGCTACTTAAGTCCTAGTTAAGATTAAGGACTTCTTTTGTATGACCATTAATAATATCAAATACATTCATAATCTAAAAATAAAAAGAAAAAGAATAGATTGCTTTTAGTGTATAGTGTTGACATTTAATCCAAAATTGGGATTCAATATGCCCTTAATAATGATTAGTATTCTATTCTTTTTCTTGTACTTCTTTTCTATTCCAAAATGAGACTTTTCTTATAATGATAAAGCATTTTTTCTACATCATGCTTTAGATACTCACAATGATATAATGTGTTATTACCATTATGATCATAATGATTCAAAATCAAGTCCTTAATTACAAAATTTGGATTTATCTTCTGCAACATCCAAGCATAAGTAGAGAGCTGTAAAGTGTAATGATAGAAATTACAGTCCATCAGATTATTTAGAGGATATTTCATCTTGGTATTTGATTTTGTAGTTGTATTGAATCCAGACTTTTGATCAATTTTTTTATTTGTCTTGTGGTCTACAATTGTTATTTCATTTCCTGATTTAATTATAAGATCCACCTGTCCTGCTATGCGTAAGATTCCATCATCTGATTCTCTATATATCAAATACTCTGGATATACTCCATGCTCTAAATCTAATTCTGAATAATCTTTTTTACACTCGAATTTTCCTCCTAAACCAAACTTCTTTAAAGAAATATCGGTAGGATGATCATAAAAGGAATTTTCTATTTCTGAGTGTATTTTAGTTCCTCTTTCACACGACTTTCTATTTTCTTCATCCCAAGCATCTAAGATGTCTTGCTGAACCGCATTGAAATCATTCTCATCTATATCATATAAACTCAACAATTCCTTATTGAACTTCTTAGTATTTAGTAAGGACTTCTTTTCTATTTCCCATGACTTCTTTGGAAGCAATTTCTCTAAAGCCTTATAGGAAGACCAAAATTCCTTATCAAATTCTTGAGTGTATCTGTGAATTAGAGTAGTAACTGAGACATATCTCTTATTGTCATTTACATTCCAATAAATATGCTCTTGATCATTGAACGCAACCGTTCCATTCTGCTTATCAATTTTCATATTACACTTTATTTAGTTTACTTCATTATTTCATTTCCCATTTCCACTAAGTCCTGAAAGAACTTTGTTTTTATACATCTAATATTTATAATTGTAATCTATTCCAAGCAATGCAGCGACAAATGTACTAGTCTCTCCGAATGCTACTAAAACTGAACTATCAATTATTCCCAGAGGAGGAACCGAAAATCCAGCAATTAATAAACCACTTCCCACTATAGTTAAAATTACAGCAACAAGTAGTCTAGAATTTAAGTTTGTTTTGTAACTCATTTGTTAGATATTATATAGTTAATCTATTAGTCTTTGAGTTTGTACAAGTATATTTATACAAGAAATTTTCTATTTAACTTATGAGTTATATTCATTTCAATTATACAAATATAAATATTAAATTTGAATACCCAAATAAAGTATGTGTTACTTTTAACAAAATCTAATATGAAATATACTTAGAATCAATTAACCAAATTTTCTTAGTTTTTTGAGGATAATTCTTAGCTTAAACTCCCTTTAAAGTTAGGGAATTATTCAGATCCAATTGAACTTTATAAGAAAGGTCATAAGATACGTATTAAAAAGGAGAATAGAGGTAAGTTTACTGAGTACTGTGGAGGAAATGTAACTGATGCCTGCATTCAGAAAGGAAAGAATAGTCCGGATCCTAAGATTAGAAAAAGGGCTACATTTGCTGCTAACGCTAGAACTTGGAAACATTAATTATGAAAAGATGGGAACCTATTAAAACTGAAAAGAAACAACTAGGAGGAATTATCAAGCTCTTGAAGAAAGTTTCTCCTAAGTTAGCTTCTAAAGCTAAAGGAAGATTATTGGTGTCTCGCCTTAGGCAGGTAAAAGATCTCAAAACTCCATATATATTTCCAGGACAACTCGGATGGAGTCCAGCGGAGACTCGTACAGTATGGCATAGAACTAACAATCCTAATTTCAAAGTTAAAAGAGTATTTGAAGGAAGATGGGATGCTAAAGAGCATGGAGCACCAAAGAATGGATTGTGGGTATCAGAGAAAAAAGATATTGGGTTTATGAATGATAGACCAATATTAATATAGCTTCAATAGATTCTTAAGAAACCAATGGTATAGATTGGAGATATTCCTGCCCAGGGTAAAAATAAACTGCGCAACCACATACTCAGAGAAGCTGAATAGTCTGGGGCAGATGCAGTTAAATTTTAGGGAATTAAGGATAATAAAGCTTCTAACCAGAATGTTACATTTATCTTTGATCCTGTTGCTTCTACCACAATTCCTCTGAAAGAAATGAGAGCATTTAAGGAATAGATAACTAAGCTAACACCATAGTAGATAGGATAGGAAGCTAAGGAAGGTGTTAGAGATGTAATGATGTGGTATAGAAGTCCACAGTGGGAAACTAGGGCGGCTTCGCGAGGATTGACCTAGGATGAAATAAAAGCCTTTCAGGACTTACAAGGAAAAGTTTTGTCTTAGAAACTCCCTATGGATAATAGATTTGGACCAGTAAACATTATAGTAGAAGATATGGGTAAAGGTGTTTAGGGATACTCCCAATTCTTGCCCAAGAGTATACACACTAATCAATATCCATCTGAACATTTTGTAGCTATATCTAACTAGGCTTCTCATCCTTACTATACAGCAGTACATGAAGGAATGCATCATGGTACTTTTAATATTGGTTCGACTGGGTGGACTGCACCTCAAATGACTTTATCTCCAATTGAATAGAGTGCCTTAGACAAAGTACTTAGGAATGCCGAAGCTCTTAATGCTAGACTAGAAATAGATCCTAATAAGTTTACTACTTTAATGAATAAACTACAAACTAAATATGGAATGTCTGAAGCGGATGCTAGACATTGGATCGGCAATAGAGTAAAGTATTGGTAGACTCCTCAAGAGTCAAGAGCTAGAGCAGGTGCGGTAAATTAGTACAAAAGAAATCACCCAAATGCATCTGAAGAAGAACTTACTCAAATAGATAATGCTAGATAGATATTTACCAATGAATCTCTTAATAACTTATATGGAAAAACTATAGCATTAGGAATCCCAGTGGCACTGGCTTCCAGTCAGTTAGGAAATGGAGAATGACTTTTCATCTCTTATTAAAGATAATACTTATCTGTTTGATTACATTAAAATAATATTTGCACATAATAATTATTATAGTGAAAAGGTTATTAGGAATAACTTTAAACAAGCTTTAACTCTTTTTAAAGTTTGTCCATGTTTAATGCCCTCTTAGTATGCTTGCTTTTTTAAAGATGGCAAAGAAATAGCACGATGTACTATAGATTGGGCTAATAAAGATGTAAAAAATTATTTAGATAATATTCCATATAATATTGAGATCAATTTAAATGATTTAATATAATGGCTGAATTATTTACAACATTTGAATCGGTATCTCCACCAGATATAGTTACCCCAGATGTGCAATAGAATTATCAGGAAATATAGTTAATGTAGTAGCCTACTTAGGAAGTAGAAGACTCAAATATAGACTGGAGTTTCCTAGACGTACCTGAATAGGACATTCAGGAACCTACTTTTAATTATACTTCTTCTAAATCTGAGAATACCTCTTCTGCAGCTTAGAAAGTAATTAACTAGGCTAGATAGTTCTTAGGGGGAAAATATAGTTGGGGAGGTTCTAGTCCAAGTTCTGGATTTGATTGCAGTGGACTTATAAAGTATGTCTTTAATAGTGTAGGAATTAATCTTCCTAGGACTGCAGCTTAGCAGGGAAAAGTTGGACAAGAAATTAATCTATAGTAGGCATAGCCTGGAGATGTAATCTGGTTTGGAAGTAAGAATAGTCCTAGTGGTTAGCATATAGGACTTATAAGTAGAATAGATAATGGATAGGTATATATTATAGATGCAGCTGGAAAGAAGTTAGGAATAGTTGAAAGACTACTTCCGAATCTAAAAATTAAAAGTGTTAGAAGGATACTTGGAGGATCTACTAATGGCATTAATACATTTGCGAATGGTATATCTTAGTAGATGGCTTCCTAGATTAAGAAAATGGAAGGGGGTTCTCAAACTGCTAAAGTAAATACATAGTTTGGAGAATCCTTTGCTACTGGTGCATATGGAATGACTCGTGAATTTGATAAACCAGGAGCACCTGCTATTAAAGCTGGAACTAAATTCTCTAGAGAGAGATGGAATAATATTTTTAATGCCTTCTATGGCAAGAAAGCAGAAGAATGGAGATAGGTACTGGCAGGACTCCCTAATGTGACATAGGATAAGATAGATGCACTATCTTCTATATCAGCTTCTGGTAACTGGGCTAGTCCAAATGGAGAGTTTGGAAGATTTATTGTCTAGAATTGGAATAACCCTCAAGCTATCTATAATAAATGGATTAGAACAGGTATTACTGCTAGAGGCACTGGTAAGATATAGAAAGGACTTATAAAGAGAAGACAATTAGAAGCTAATTGGTTCTTCGGAAATAAATTAAATTTTGCATAATATGTAGTTAGTTCCAAAAAGACAAATTGGAGGGAATCTTTATAAGATTGATAACACTATGCCCCAAATAACTCAAAGATATGTAGCTCTACTAAATAAAGGTATTCCAGCTTAGGCTGCTTTTGATACAGCCCATTTATCTCTGATAGAAGATGGAAGACCTAATAAATTTTATTCATTCGGTAAAAGAGCAACTAACTTACAGGATTGGACTAAGAATGCATCTGATTCTTTGACTGTTGGGCGATATAAGAATTTATAGAATGTACAGAACTTTAATCAATTTAAGTAGAAATTAAAATAGAAGAGGTATAATAATAGACCTGCATTCTATAATACTGAAATAAATAGAGGTAGAAGTAAGGATAAGCAGATTATTAATCAATGGAATAAAGAATAGGGATTAAATCCAATAGCACAAATATATAATTACAATATTAATTAGGTATAAAAGGAGTATGTGGTTGAAAGAAAGTAACCGGCAAAAATATCTTCTATATGCGATTCCTATCGGACTAGTATTTACCATACTAGCTGTATTAGGGTGTGCATTTGGAATGGAATTTAAAGATAAAGAATATGGGGATAAGTTTGATTGGTTAGATATAGCTGCTACTATGATAGGTGGAGCTATAGGACAATTACTGTAGATAATAATTATTCTTATAATATTATGAAAGAATTTCTTAGGTTGATGATTACTTCACACTCTGGCATTAGTAGTAAAAGAGTCTGTGGAGTAATTGGATTCCTTATTATTATTTTCGTATTAGTCTATTGTACAATATCTTCTATTCAAGCCCCTCTAATGATAGAGCCTTTTATATATGCAGTATGTTTATTACTAGGAATAGATTCAGTAACTGGAATTTGGAAAGGTAAAATGAATGATTAAATTTTAGAGAGGTGGTATTGCAGTATAGGATAATACTAGGGTTGTTAGAAAACAACCTCTAGCTTTCCGACTTACTAAAGAACAGTAGGCTAGAATTAGGTAGAGAAAATTATAGGAAGCTGCTAGAAGAAATCAAGCAGTAATCTATGATGCAGACAAAGCTAAGTACTATTAGAATATGTAGAACTTCTATAACAATAACTTCTTTGGATATGGAGTGTTTGGAAAGCAAACTCATTATGACCCTTCTAAAGAAGAAGATTAGAAGAAAATATAGTCTAATTTTAATTATGCTAAAGATAATGTAAAGAACATAGGAACCTCCCTTATAACTGTAGGACCTGCAAGTTCTTTTAAAGGTGTTTTACCTTCTGTTTCTAGGAGAGTTACAGTAGGTAAGTTATCCGCCTTAACTCCTTATAAAATAGGATAGGGTTCAGAAGCTCTTGTAATAAGAAATTCTCCTACTACAGTAGGAAAGATAACTTAGGTTGGAAGTGGTGAAATGTTGAAAAGGAATGCAATTCCAAATTCCCTTCCTCTAAAGTTTGTAGGATATGTAAGGGATGGGTCTAAAAGATTCCCAACTTTCATTTAGAAGAGAGTAAAAGTCCTTAGTGAAAAGACTTTTCCAAAGTATGTTGGTAAACTAGATAAAGCCATGTAGAAAAGTGGTTTTAGAAAAGTCAATGATCCAAATGTACAATATAGAGCATATACCAATGGTACTGTAGTAGTTGATGATGTATCTCCTGGAAATGTAGGATTAACTTTCTTTAAAAAGCCTAAACTATTAGATTTTAATCTCCAAACTGTCCCAAGTTGGACTAGTTAGGGATTTACTCTTAAAAATGGAGGTAAATTTAAATCTTAATAGTTTTTAACAATATTCTATTTTTGATTTTTAGAAGGAGAATATATATTTGCTATGTAATCAAATAAGCAAAATAACATGGATAAAACTATTAATTTTAACGAACTTCCAGACCTTACGAATATATTAGGTTTATGTATTCCAGACGGAACTGTAGAGACATTTGAAAGTGAAGATTTGAAGTGTCATTTAGAAAAAGATAATGGACATCTTAAAATAGAGATTGAAGCAAATATCCCTGAACAAGATGGAGAATTTGATGATTCTGCCACTAAAGAAATTGTTGAGGAATATAAAGAGGGAATTAAGGCTCTTGATGATGATTTATTCGTAGAAATAGTCGACGAACTTAAATCTAAATTGGATTTAACTAGATTTAATAAACTTCTTGATTTAGAAAGCTTTGATGAAGACCAAGCACAAGAAGTGGAAAAAATGATTGATATTTCTACAGATATTATTTGTTTGCATCTTCAGAATAAAATTCAAGGTATGGTTGAACTTTATGAAAGGTTTTAATTTTAAGGTTGGCTACTCCTTTTAAAAAGTAGCTTAACTCTCCTCTGGTGTAATGGCAGCACAGGTGGCTCTAACCCACTTGGTCAGGGTTCGAATCCTTGGGGGAGGACTACTTAAATATTATATAACGATGGTTAATAAAATTGATTTACTTAGCGATGGCGAATTTACAAAACTAGTATCTGAGTGCAGTTGCGTATCGGATGTTTTAAGAAAATTAGAATATTCCACTAATGGAAATTCTTGGGGAAATAAAATTGTAAAAGAACGTATGGAAAAGTTAGGATTATTCTTTATTAAAAAGAATATGAATTACTATAATGAAGGAAATTCTACACTTCCTTTAGCATCTATTTTAACTAAAGACTCCTCGTATAATCGAACTAAATTAAAAGCGAGATTATTTAGTGAAGGAATTAAGGAGTATAAGTGTGAATGCTGTGGTATTTCTGAATGGCAGGGAAAGCCTATTTCTTTGCAACTTCACCATATAAATGGCAATCACAATGATAATAGGTTAGAAAACCTTCAGATATTGTGTCCAAACTGTCATTCACAAACAGATAATTTCTCTTCTAAAAAGAGAGACCTTTCCATTGTTAGAAAGGCTGATTCATTAAATGTAGAAGATAAAAATCTAATAATGAATACCGTGAGAAAATTTGGAATTGTAGAAGCCCGCAAGAGGCTCTCCTTTAGAAATTCTCTTATTAATTCAGTAGTTAAAAATAATAAAGACACTATTGTTCTAATTTTAGAAAATGATGAAAAAGAATTTTCTACGATAATGGAGGCTGCCAAATACGTATACGATATTTTACATGTTGGTAAGTCAGTCGAATCTGTAAGAACTGGAATAGGCAAATGTCTAAATGGAATACAGAAAACTGCAATGGGTTATAAATTTTATAGAAAGACTCAAAATTAAAAATATGTATTATGAGAAGTGAATTAATGAAATTGATTAAGTCAGGTAGATTTCCAAATGAAAAGAATAGAGTTTGGACTATGTGTCAAGTTGCATTGCATATGGCTACCCTAGCTGCTGATGAGGCAGAGAAACTAAAACTAACAGATGAACAATTTTATATTAATTTTGAAGATGCACTTAATATTTTATCTGTTAGAGATCATTCTGGCAATCCAGAACAAGTTAAAGAATTTAAGGAAACAATTGAATCATTTGAAGCTGATCCAGAGTAATCTGGGTTAGCTTTTTTTTATCCCCCCCCCCTATTTGTCGGAATCCAAAAATTTTAGAGTATTATGAACGAGAGAGTCCACAACATCTTTCAGTCCCCCCTACAGTCTTGAACAAAAACAAAAATAAACATTATTAATTAAAAAATTATTATTATGAAAAAAGCAGATTTCAAGTTCGATGACGTGGTAGTTAATGGTGGTGAGAAAGAGGCAAGAATGGTGCCTCTCGCCGTTGGTGATGAACTCAACTTCACTCTCTCTAAGGAGATGTTTGTACCTCGCAAGGAGACCATTAATGGTACTCAGCAGGAATGGACAGACCTCCAGACTGATGGAGATGTTGCTGTTTCAGCATCTCAGCTCACACGTCGAAATAATGGTCTTACTTTGGAAGGCAAGACCATTAAGGAGAGATTGGCATCTTTCGTCAATCTTTTCACTGATGAGGGAACTCTCAAACTCAAAGTGACAAAAGTGGTAGAAAGAGCTTTCGATCAGGCTGACGGAAGCACATCTACCTCTCGATACTTAAAGTTTGAGGTAGCTTAAAACATTGGGGCTTTATGCCCCTTTGTTTTGGTGTAAGTGTATGCGTTACGAAACTGTGAAAGGATACTTGGTTAATGACCATATTATCTTAGATAATAAGACTTTATGGTTAACTAAGGATTCTAAAAGAAAAGTCAATGGCTACTTCTTAGTGAAGTGGCTTGGATTCAAGTATGACCTTTTAAGAGTAATGGAAGAGAAGGAGAAGTAAAATTCTCTTTCTCATTCTATTGCTCTTGATTGGTTATATTCTCATAGTGATAGTAAGTTTGCTTTAATTGATGATGTTTTGAGAGAGAG
>UMBN01006866.1_pt1 | contig 11678 bp, 10 predicted proteins | sample 1963981 | NCBI WGS metagenome assembly UMBN01 (sample SAMEA4835943, study PRJEB28245) | human gut metagenome | biome: gut microbiome; material: fecal sample | place: Denmark | collected 2008 | reverse complement strand
AAAAGTAAAAAGGTAAAAAAGTAAAAAGGTAAAAAGAGCCTTAACTCCCGTTCGTCCCCGTCCCCTCAAGTCTTGAAAAATAGCCCCTGGTGTTTTTGCATCAGGGGCTTTTAACTTTATGGGGGACCAGCGATGGAATCGCTGGGGACGGGGACGAACGGGGGTAGGCCTTTTTTACCTTTTTACCTTTTTACCTTTTTACTTTTTTACCTTTTTACCTTTAAAAGCCCCTTCAGGTCGGCGATGATGGCCTGGGTGTAGGCTCTTATCTGAGATTCTGGCAGATCGCTGATATGCTCGGGAGCGAGGGCGGCGATGTGCTGTCGGGTCTCCATCTCTATCATCGTGGCGATAGGGAGGAGCTTGTGGGCTGTCTTGCCGATGGCTTCTATTGATAACTCGCCTTCTGTTGCCTGCTGGAGGTTCTGGAGATGGGATGACAACTCCTGCTTGACGGTGCTGAGTATCTCGGCTTCTGCCTCCGGATCACCTTCTGCAAAGGTCAGAAGGGCTGCAAAGCGGGATTTCTTATTGTTTTTCTCTGCTATATCCTCTGCTGCTGATGCGATATCCCTTGTTTCCTCTGCCATATCCTCTGTTTCTGATGCTGCATCCTCTAATCCGAGGATTTCTTTCAGCTTCTCTGTGCTGAATGGCTTGAAGAGGCAATCGTCGAAACCGGCTTCTTTCAACTCTCTAATGATGCTGGCATCGTGGGCGGTCATCGCTACTACCTTCATGTGGCTGTGGTTGATGTGCTGAATCATCCTGATGCCGTTCATCTCGGGCATTTCGATATCCATCATCATCAGCGCAGGATGCTCGTTGTGGAGCACGGTGAGCGCCTCGGCTACATGCAGACAGGCAAAGACTTGCCAACTGTCGCCTATCAGCTTCTTCAGCATCTCCTGAAGCAGACGGAGCTGCAACGGGTCGTCATCGAGCAGCAGTATCTTGTGGTTTTCGAAATGGGGCTTGGTTGGGGCGAGGGGCTTCTGCTCTTCTGCCTCTTCTGCTGCAGGAGCGGTACCTAAGGCAAGCGGAATGGTGACGGTGAAGGTGCTGCCCTTGTCCTTGACGGATTCCAGACGCAGGGTGCCCTGAAGCAGATTGACCAGTTCCTGGGTGATGTTCAGCCCGAGACCGGTGCCCTCGATGCCCTGGGCACTCTTCAGACGGGTGAACGCCTGGAACACCTTCTGGCGCTCTTCGGTGGTCATGCCCTTGCCGGTATCCCTTACCGAGAAGGTGAGGAGGTGCTGGGGACTGATGGCTGCCTGGATGGTGACGCTGCCCTTATCGGTATACTTGATGGCATTGCTAACCAGGTTGTTGAGTATCTGACGGATACGGAAGGCATCGGCACGGTAGTAGGTTTGCGGACTGCTGATGCCATCGAGCTCCAGATGCAGTTCCAGTCCCTTCTCCTGGCTCAGGATCTGCATCTCTCCGGCACACTGGCGGAACATGTCGGCAGGCGAGAAATCTACAGGGTTCAGCTTCATCAGTCCGTTTTCCAACTGGTGATAATCGAGCAGGGCGGCAACGAGCCGGGAGAGATGGGTGGCAGACCCCTTGATGCTGTTGAGGCAGGAGATGGCCTGCGGGTTGTCGACATAATCCTTCATCAGGTCGATGAAGCCCGAGATGCTGGCAGCCGGAGCCTTGATGTCGTGGGTGATGGTGAGGAGCAGGCGTTCGCGCTGGTTCATGATGCGCCTGATTTCCTCGTTAGCTTCTTCGAGATTCTCGCGGTAGATGCGTTCCTTCTGCGTATCGCGGTAGATGTAATAGACGAGGATGACGGCGGCTGTGATGGCTACGATGGCAAGCAGACCTATCTGCCAGAGCAGATTCTGGCGCGCCTGCATCGCCTGGTTGATAGCCTGCTGCATCGCCTGACGTTCGCGCTGGTGGATATCGTTGAGCTGCTGGGAGGAGCGCAGGGCGAGGCGGGCATTGGTTATCTGCAGGTCTCTCACCTCGCGGTTGATGGCATCGTGGTTATCGCGCGTAGACTGCTTCTCCTTGCGGTCAATCTGTTCCAGGATATCGGCTACGTTTCCGGCTAAGTTGACCGGGGTAGAGAGGGTATCGGTGACAGCCTGGTTGCTGTCGCGTCTGATGCTGAGCGTTTCGGCATGTTCCTTCTTGAAGGCATCGGCAAGGCGGCGGAAGAAGCCCTTGCGGGTTTTCATCACCTCTACGGTGGTGTTCTTTGCCACATGAGTCTTGGGTGCCTTGGAATGCACGACAACGGAATCTTCGCCACTGTTGAGGCTGTTCATCTTCTCGTGCAGATAGTTGTGGGATGACTTGCCCTGCATGGCGCGGGTAAGCTGCTGCAGATTGGTCTGTTCCTCCTTGAGCAGGTTGGACATGGTGCTGTCGGCTGCCTGTCGCTTTTCGATATAGTCGCGGGTTGCCTGGTTGATAGCGAGCACGGTTGTGGTGTTGCGATATACCAGCCCTATCGCCAGAATCAGTACGATGGCGACGATGATGTAACCCAGGGCTACCTTGAAAGGAACGTTTGTTTGCTGCATCTTCTTATCTTTTAATGTTTTGAGTCTTTTTGCTATTTGCGTGCAAAGTTAATCAAAAATGCGATATAAACCAACAAAAACAGGAGATAAATGCCAAAATCTGGTCATCTATCTCCTGTTTCATTGAAAGCGACGCGTAATTACTATTTTCTGAAGGTGGATTTACTTTGCTACGGTTGAATCCACTGTTGTTGCTGGAGTCTCAACAGGTGTTGCTGTTGTGTCGGCTGGAGCTACTGTGTCTACTGGTTCTGAACCTGCAACGCTTACCATTCTGTTACCTGCAAATACATTGCTAACTGATACCATTGCTACTGCTGCGATAACTGCAAATACTAACTTTTTCATAATTCTTTTGTTTTTTAATTGTGAATATTATTTGTTTATTAATTCTCTTGTTGAAACTCATTTGCGAGTTCGCTAAATAATATCACAATAGGCGTGCCAAAAATCGATGGATTTGGTTAAGTGTCTGATAATCAGTGTTGATGGTGTTTTGTGCCAGAAATGGGATGTGGGGAAAGTGGGGAAAAGGTGTAGAAAAATTCCCCAATATAGTGTGGAATATATTGGGGAATCGGGGTGTGGCATGTTTTACTCCATGCCGTATTTCTTCATTTTGTTGTAGAGTGTCTTGCGGTCGATGGCAAGCAGTTGGGCTGCCTTGCTCTTGTTGCCGTGGGTGGCTCTCAGGGCAGCGGCGATGCTTTCCTGTTCCGACTGTTCGCTGTGCAGCTGCATATTGAGCGGTCGGGCGGTGGAGGTCTGTGCCATCGTCTTCTCCAGTTCCTGGGCACCGATATACTTGCCACGGGCGAGCAGGGTGGCGCGCTTCATCACATTGTTCAGTTCGCGCAGGTTGCCCGGCCAGTCGTATGAGGCAATGATTTCGGAGGCTTTGGCATCCATTCCGAGCACATTCTTGCCCAGTTCCTGGTTGGCGTGCTTGATAAAGAGGTTGGCAAAGAGGAAGATGTCGGCACCTCTGTCCTTGAGGGCAGGCATGTAGATGGTAAACTCGTTGATGCGGTGATAGAGGTCCTCTCTGAACTTGCCTTCGGATACCGCCTGCGCCAGATTCTCGTTGGTGGCACAGATGAGTCGGATATCCACATCAATCTCCTGCGTGCTGCCCAGCGGACGGATTTTTCTCTCCTGCAAGGCTCTGAGGAGCTGCACCTGTACTTCGTAGTTGAGGTTTCCCATCTCATCGAGGAAAACCGTTCCGCCGTTAGCTATCTCGAAGGCACCCTTCTTATCCTGTTCGGCTCCGGTAAAGGCACCCTTCTTATATCCGAAGAATTCAGATGCTGCCACCTCCTTAGGAATGGCGCCGCAGTCGATGGCATAGAAAGGTTTGTCCTTGCGCAGACTCTGTTCGTGGATGCTGCGCGCCACATATTCCTTTCCGGTGCCGCTGGCTCCGAGAATGAGCACTGACATCGGGGTAGGGGCAACGAGCGAAACGAACTCGTAGAGCTGTTTGGAAGCCTCGCTTTCACCTTTTATATATCTAGGAACCTCCGTAGCGCCCTGCTGCTCTTCTTGGGGCGCATCCTGCATGGCGGCAGATTCCGCACGCTGAGGGGTTGAAACCGCAGAAGCAGCCGACTGGATAGCCTCACGGATTTTCTCTAAGAGGATTTCGGGATGGAAGGGTTTAGCCACGTAATCGGTAGCACCCGATTTCATGGCACATACAGCATTCTGAACCTCTGCATAGCTAGTCATTACGATAAAAGGCAGGTGGGCATCGGACTTTCTGATATGCTGGAGCAATACCAGTCCGTCATGGTCGGGCAGGCGCAGGTCGGAAAGAACCAGATGGAATGCATCGCCGGCTCCCATCGCTTTGATGGCAGCGCCTACGGATGTTACCCTTTCCACATCGAATCCTTTCTTTTTGAGCCAAGTCTGTATCATTGTTCCGAATGCCAAATCGTCTTCTACAATCAATATCCTCTTCATAATGTTCTGTTTTATCCTCTTCTATAATATCGTTATATATAACTTTGTGCAAAGGTACGGAAAAGTTGTATGGAAAGCTATTTAATTCACATTATTTAGCAATAAAACCGACTAAAAATCTACAAACCCTGTTCTATTATCTTATTTTTAGTGAAAAGAGCAATTGTTTTCGGATAAAAGCATGCTAGTTGCTTTATTTTTTGTATCTTTGCAACCATGTTAAAACAAGATTTAGAGTCATGAATCCGATAGTACAAACCATCATATTGTCAGCTTCGGCGGTGCGCATGTTGCCGCATATCGCTCTGTATCTGCTCCATAAGAAGGAGATAGATGCCGACCTGCTGAAGGTGCAGGACAGGAAGCCTACGGTGCTCAACCTGATTAAGGCATGCACCCGCGAAAGGAGTTTCCGCAATCTGTTTTATTACCGCATGGGCGAATACCGTTCGGTTTTCATCAGCTGGCTGTTGCCTCCTGAGCGTACGATGACCATCTGGTGTCCGCATATCGGGAAGGGTGCGCATCTGGAGCACAGCTATGCCACCTATCTCAACGCAGAAAGCATAGGTGATGACTTCTACTGTCTGCAGATGGTGACACTGGGCAACGGCAAGGGCGGCAGGCCTACCATCGGAAATGACGTGAAGATTTATACCGGTGCCACGGTATTCGGCGGCATCCATATCGGCAACCACGTGACGATAGGCGCCGGTGCCGTGGTATTCCAGGATATTCCCGACGGGGCTACCGTGGTAGGGAATCCGGGGAGAATCATTCAGAAATAATCAATTTAAAGATAGAAAATATGAACTATGCATTGATCATAGCCGGAGGTTCTGGCAATAGAATGGGACAGGACATCCCAAAGCAGTTTATGCATGTAGACAACTGTCCTATCATCATCCATACGATGATGGCTTTTCAGAAGCATCCTGATATTCAGGGTATTGCTGTGGTATGTCTGGCAGGTTGGGAAACGGTACTGCAGTCGTATGCCAACCAGTTCTGCATTACCAAGCTGAAATGGATATTCCCTGGCGGAAGCAATGGTCAGGAGTCAATCCACAATGGTATCTATGGCTTGAAAGAGGTGGGATGCGGTGATGACGACCTGGTGCTGGTGCATGATGCCGTGCGCCCACTCTTGTCGCAAGACATCATCTCATCCAATATCGCCATCTGCCAGAAGTATGGCTATGCCATTACGGGTATCAAATGTAGGGAGGCTATCCTGGAGAGCGAAGATGGTTTTACGACCAACACCAGTATTCCGCGCGACAAACTGATCCGTACCCAGACACCCCAGACCTTCCGTTTGGGCAATCTGATAGCAGCCCACGAAGAGGCTAAGGAGAAGGGCATCGCCAATTCGGTGGCATCCTGTACCCTGATGGCAGAACTGGGAGGCAGACAGATGCATATCGTGCCTGGTTCAGAGAAGAACATCAAGATAACCACCGTTGAGGATCTGGAGATACTGAAGGCACTGATGAAGGTTCAGCCTGAGGCTTGGTTAAAATAAACATGTTATGATAGGAAATTCACCATATAAGGAAGATATTGCGCGCCTTTTCCGGGAAGGTTTGGAATTGGAGCGTCTGCATGGCAAGACCATTCTTGTGGCTGGTGCTACAGGATTGGTAGGAGGCTGTGTGGTTGATGTGCTGATGCAGAATCCTGCCCGGTGCTACAAGGTGATAGCAGCCGGAAGAAACAAGGAACGTGCCCGACAGAAGTTTGCTGCCTATTGGGAGGATGAATCTTTCTTCTTTGCAGAGATAGACGTTACCCAGCCTATCATCAAGAGCATGGACAGGATGATAGGGGAACCAGTCTATAATGAGTTGGCTGAGGGCGCTGATTACATCATCGATGCAGCCAGCAATGCGAGTCCTAACTTCTTTAAGCAGAACCCTGTAGAGGTGATGAAGGCAAACATCAACGGCGTATCCAACCTGCTGGAATATGGATTGAGTCACCGCATGCAGCGCATGGTTTATATCTCTTCGGGTGAAATCTATGGCGAGGGCGATGGCTCTGAATTTAGCGAGAAGAGCAGCGGCTATGTGGATTGTGCATCGGTGCGTGCCTGCTATCCATCTTCCAAACGTGCTGCCGAAACGCTCTGCATGGCATACGGAGCAGAGTATGATGCCGATGTGGTGATAGCCAGACTGAGTCATACCTACGGTCCGGGCTTTACGGAGAGTGACAATAGGGTGTATGCCCAGTTTATCCGCAATGTTCTGAAGGGTGAGGATATCGTCCTGAAGAGTAAGGGTGAGGCTTTCCGCTCCTGGCTTTATGTGGTAGATGCCGCCCATGCCATCTTGCGCCTCCTGCTGGATGGCGAGAGGGCAAATGCCTATAATGTGGCTCATTCAGAATCGAATATCTCCATCCGCCAACTGGCAGAGCTGATAGCCCGGAAAGCGGATAGAAAGGTGGTGTTTGATATTCCTGAGGCGGATGCGCAGCAGGGCAATACCACGCCTATCACCAAGGCAACCTTCAGTACGGATAAACTCAAGGCTTTAGGCTGGAAACCGCTCTTTGATGTAGAAGAAGGTTTCGGACATACCTTGCAGGAAGTGAGGGAAGGCTAAAGCTTTCTTTTAATCTCATCCCATGTTTCCCGCTTTTCCATGTTCAGATAGTAGCGAAGGTGTTTCTCTACTCTCTGTTCTACGGGTGGAAACTTCATATAGTCGCCAAAGAAGTGGCGCAGATAGGTATCAGCCTGCTCCGGCAGCAAGACGGTGGTATCCTCGAACGGGAATTCCTTGCCCTTGCCGAGCCATTCCTTCGGGAAAATCTCCTTATAGTGGTAGGAACCTGTATTCACCAGTACGTTCTTCGCCTTATCGAAGTCATACCGGTGACTCATCTCGTCCATCTGCTGGATGAGGCGGTGGCGCATCTTGCTGCGGCAGAAGAAGGCGATCGTCTTGATGGCAAAGCGGCCCCAGGTTTCCTTGTGCAGGAGCAGGGAGATGTACTCAAAGAAAGTATTGTGGGTGGTTACGGCATTCAGACGGTTGATGGTCTTAGAGTATTTGCGATACAGCGCCTTTGCCGTTTCCAGGTCATCGTCGGTGGCATCAAGAGGGAAGATATCTACGTAAAGACCGATGATGCAGGGACGCTCCTTCTCCTCGATAAGGGTGGTTTCGCGATTCACGAGTTTGGAGAAATACAGAGGGTATGACTCGTTGTTGTAGGGAGTTACTACCTCGTATTTGCCAAAGTCTTCATGCTTGGCGATTTCGAGCAGACGGTCGTAGTCGGGGCGTGGCATCAGTACGTCGATGTCATCGTCCCAGGGAATCATTCCGTGGTGACGGGCGGCTCCGATGGCGGTGCCGGCACAACAGTAATATCTGAGGTGATACTTGTTGCAGATTTCGATGAAAGCCTTCAATATATCGAGTATTGTGGCGTTCCATTCCTTCTTGATGTTCTTAATATCCATACTTTTTCTGTTTTACGGCTGCAAAAGTAAGCAAAAAGTTTTGAACTTCAAACTATTTATGCTACTTTTGCATTCTAAAAAGTAAAAACAAGTAATATTCCATATTTATCAGATAGAAACGATGGCAGAATCATTAAAGGAAAAAACCGCCAAGGGATTGTTCTGGGGAGCGATGAACAGTGGCTCTACCCAGGTACTCAATATCCTCTTTGGCATCTTCTTGGCGCGTTTGTTGTCGCCAGCCGATTATGGTATCATCGGCATCCTCACCATATTCACCCTGATAGCGGGCAATCTGCAGAGTAGCGGGTTTACCCAGGCACTGGTGAATATCAGAAAACCCACCGATAACGATTATAACTCGGTGTTCTGGTTTAATGTCCTGGTGAGTCTTACCATGTATGTGGGGCTCTTTTTCTGTGCGCCGCTGATAGCAGATTTCTTCCATCAGCCTTGTCTCACCTCCCTATCGCGCTTCGTGTTCCTAAGTTTCTTCATCTCTTCGTTTGGCATCGCCCAGAACGGATATATGATGAAGAACATGATGAACAAGGAGATTACTATCGTTAATTTCATGGCTCTAATCAGTTCGAATGTCGTGGGACTGGTACTGGCATTTAACGGCATGGCTTACTGGAGTCTTGCCTGGCAGCAGGTTATCTTTATCCTCGTGCTGAATATAGGAAGATATTATTATACGGGATGGCGCCCGAACTTTCATATCGATTTCGGACCGGTGAGGAAGATGTTTGGATTCAGCGTGAAACTCCTGGTTACCAACATCATCAATACGGTGAGCAACAATGTATTGACCTTTGTCTTCGGCAGGTTCTATCCGATTAATGATGTGGGTAACTATAGTCAGGCATACAACTGGGACACCAAGGCTAATTCGTTTGTTGCCAATACGGTGGGACAGATAGCTCAGCCTGTCTTGGCTTCTATCCAGAACGATAAGAACCGCGAGTTGCTGGTGTTTAGAAAAATGCTCCGTTTCACGGCATTCCTTTCTTTTCCATTGATGTTTGGTTTGACCCTGGTATCACGCGAATTCATTCTGATTACGATTCATGAGAAATGGATAGCCAGTGTGCCGCTGTTGCAGATTCTCTGTGTGAGCGGTGCCTTTATGCCGATTTATACGCTCTATCAGAATCTTGCCATCAGCAAGGGGCGTTCTGATGTGTATATGTGGTGCAACATCGGTCAAGTAGTGGGCTTGCTCGCCTTGGTGTTGTTCTGTCATCAATATGGCATCCAGACCATGGTGATAGCCTATACCTTATTTATAATAGCCTGGCTTTTGGTCTGGCAGTGGATGATGAAGCGTGTTGCCGGATTGCGGTTCCTGGATGTGGCAAAGGATATACTGCCATTCATGCTCTGTGCGGCAGCCACGATGGTAGTTACCTATTTTATGACCCGCAGCCTGCAGAACATCTATCTCCTGCTGCTGGTTCGTCTGCTGGTTTCTGCCACCATCTACTTCTGTATCATGAAACTGCTGAAGGTGCAGATATTAGAAGAGTGTATAGCCTTCTGTAAGCGAGGTAGATAAGATTCACCCTCTTGACAGGTACCCCCTTTTTGATGAGCTTGATGATGAGTCGGATGAGGCAGCTCTTAGGCTTGTAGGCGAGCACCTGATCCACCTTTTCGAAGGCTACCTGTGCGTTTGCTGCCCAGCGGTAGGCATTGACGATGCCTATCTCTGTGGCTCTGAGGTACTGATGCTTCTTATCGTTCTGCTCGAAAAAATCGATGAGTCGGCGGGTTGATTTGAAGTATGACAGGAGATTCTTTTCAGAGATATTGTGATTGTAGGAATTCTCATTGTCGGTACGGTAATAATATACTGCATCATCGATGTTCACCTTTTTGCCGTAGAACATGAACTGGGCATTCCAGAAAAGATCTTCCGCATAGTTGATGCCCTCTTCAAAGAATATCCTGTGCTCCATGATGAGCGAACGCTTATAGATTCTGCCCCACAGCCGGTTGGTGATGATGTTCTGACAAACAAGCTGTTTGAGCAGTTTCTTGTCAGAAACATCAAAAGGTTTCTGGAGTATTCCAGCTTTACCATCGCACCACTCCCGGTAGCCGCCATCAATCAGGTCGGCATGGCTACTATCTGCTTTTCCTGCCAGCTTCTCAACTGCATCTTCCGGCAGCATATCATCGCTATCGGCAAATAAAAGATAATCGCCTGTAGCCGCCATCAGTGCCGTCTGTCTTGCAGCTCCCACGCCCCGGTTTCTGTCGTGGTGGATGATGCGTACCTGTTGTGCTCTTCCCGGATATTCTTTCTGGAGCGATTGCAGGATGCCGATACTTTTATCGGGGGTACAGTCATCTACAAAGATGTATTCGATAGACGCATACGACTGCTCGAACAGTGAACGGGCGCACTGTTCGATATATTTTTCTACTCCATAGATAGGGGTTAAGATACTTATTTTCAGCATGATGGTTTTAATCTAAGATACTTTTTTATCTTGTCGAGTTCTCTTTTTTTATCTTGTGAGATACTCGAATATCAGCGTGCTGTTATAGAAGAACAGGAAGATGGTGATAACTGCGAGTGTGCCACGAAGATAAGGCAGATATTTCTCCTTACAGTTTCTGATGATATATCCGATACAAACCGGAATGATGAACGCCCAATGGGCAGCCATGATATAAACCTCGTTCAGTCCGAATCCCATGACCAGATGAATGAAGGCATCGCATGCCACCCATGAGGCTGTGAGCCAGAGAAAGGCCGATCTTCTTCCCATCCAAAAGCCCATACACAGCAGAATCACGATGATGCCCTCTATGATATAAGGAACGGGTGTCTGGTATTTCACGAATATCGGGCGGTGGCTGTGGATATCTTCCAGCAGATGCTCCCTGTGCAGGATAAGCGATTCGCCAAAAACGTTTTCTACCAGTGATTCTGAACGGGAGATAGACATATCTGCCCATGAGAGCATGCCCCGTTTCTGGATATTCTTGCCAGCGATAGCCTTATCGTGTTTTTGTTTCTGTTCCATCTTAGCCCTAAAAGTACTGTCTTTAGCAGCTTTCTGAGCCACGAGTCGTTCTCCTTCCAGGCGGTTCGGAATGATGAATGCCTTGTTCTGGTAGATGCCTGCAGCCCCTATCAGGAGGGTAGGCAAGATGATGCCCAATGCCAGATATTTCGGGCGGAAGAGTTTTTTGCCATTGGTAAAGAGGGCGGCAAGGAAGGTCTTGGCGCCATTGCTCAGCGTGATGCCTGCCGTGAAGAAAAAGAGCAGGGCGGTTTGCCACCAAGGCATACCCTGGTGTTCCTTCTGCTGTTTGCCTGCCAGATAAAGTGTCATTGACAGGAAGAAAAGCGACATGCCGAAATGGTCATCCACAAAGGTGACGAGCAGCACGTAGGCAAAGGAAAAAAGCATCGCTGTGAGCACATTGCTGTCTATAGCCTTCAGCTGCATTACCTCTCTGAAGATTCTTCTGAAGAAGAGGGTGGAGTAGGTGGAGAAGAATGTCATCATCACCGCCACGATGGTAGTTGCCCAGTTGCGGGAGGTGAGTTCTATCAGCCAGCCGTTCAGTAGCGAGAAAGGATAGAGGAAGAAAGGGAGCATGGGATGGCGATACTCCGTGTAATACACCTTCCACTTCGAGAGGGTAAGGTAGGTGTAGGGGTCGAAACC
>UMBN01001507.1_pt1 | contig 11779 bp, 10 predicted proteins | sample 1963981 | NCBI WGS metagenome assembly UMBN01 (sample SAMEA4835943, study PRJEB28245) | human gut metagenome | biome: gut microbiome; material: fecal sample | place: Denmark | collected 2008 | reverse complement strand
TTATACTAAGTCCAAAGAGTTCTTCTGCTTCGGAAAGGACAGGAGAATGGAAACCAGAAAATTCAAAGATCTGACAATACGGGATGCGTTTATGTTTGCAGCAGTGATGTCTGATCCGGAAATCTGTCGAAGAGTGTTGGAGCTGGCATTGGGAATTCCGATTTCGGAAGTACACATTCAGACAGAGAAAACCATGGCATATCATTCAGAATATCATGGGGTTCGTCTGGATGTTTATGCTGCAGATGCTGACAGAACACGTTTCAATGTGGAGATGCAGGTTACTTTGCAGAGATTTCTTCCGAAAAGAAGCCGCTATTATCATGACCAGATAGACATGGATGCATTACTTGCAGGTGATTCCTATGAGAATCTTCCGGATACTTATGTTATTTTTATCTGTGATTTTGATCCATTCGGTGATGGATTGTATCGTTATTCAACAGGTATGGTCTGTGAAGAAACGGGAAAATCTGTAAGTGATGGCGTGAAAACGGTTTATCTCAACGCACATGGAAGGAACAGAGATGGTATTCCTGAAGAGTTACTGCAGTTTCTGGATTATGTAAAAAATACCGGGCGAACAGAAGAGATTTCAACGACAGATCCATTTGTTAGACATCTGCAGGATAGTATTAATAAGATTAAGCAGAATCGTGGGATGGAGGAACGCTATATGCTGTTAGAAGAAATGATGCGTAATGAAAAGCAAAAAGGAATACAGGAAGGAAGTCAGAAAATGCTTGTTCAATGCATTATTGAGTCTCTGGAATCTAAGTTTGCTATTCCTGCAGAATTAAGAGAGAATATCATTTCTGAAACAGAGTTCGATAAACTTAATGCATGGTTTCAGCTTTCGCTGAAAGCCTCTTCTCTTAAAGAGTTTGAACAAAATATGTGAAGATTCTGAAGTATTTCTTAAAATTGATAGTTATCTTTACCGGAAAATTTGCACACATCTATAAATTCTAAGCCCATATCGGGCAATCTATCAGAAACTTGTTATTATTAATGTAGTGGGAAACAGAAGGACTCTTTTGCTATAAGTCAGACAGATATTCACAATCTCCGCAGGGGAGGAAAAGTCGCAGAAATCCAAGGAATGTGCATGATCTAACTTTACGGTAAAATGGTTTCATGTTATTATTATTTCATGGAATTGCTATAAGAAAAAACGCGCAGAAAGTTGTTGCCTGACTCAGAGAGCGGTATACGGAAGATACCCATTAACAGAGTAAATACAGGAAAAAGAACGGGAGAGGATTTCAAATGATAGATGTACACAAGATAAGTACAAACTGTACAAGAAATGAATTTGTAGGAACCGCAGTTCTGGATACGATCGGGCTTGTGATTTCAGGGATTGATGATACTTTGCTGGAGACTATGAACGTAGGAATGAAGTATCGCTGTCTGGGATTGTTCAGCTCCCGTACAGGTGCTGCAGGGCAGATCACTGCTATCGATGATGCGGTGAAAGCAACCAACACAGAGGTTCTTTCCATAGAATTGCCGAGGGATACCAAGGGATGGGGTGGTCATGGAAACTATATTGTTCTTGGGGGAACTGATGTCTCGGATGTTCGCCATGCCATATCTATGGCTTTGGAACTTACGAATAAATATGCAGGTGAACTCTATATCAGCGAGAGTGGACATCTGGAATTTGCCTATTCAGCCAGTGCAGGACAGGCTCTGAATAAAGCATTCGGAGTACCGGTTGGAGAAGCCTTTGGGTTTATGGCGGGTTCTCCGGCTGCAATAGGGCTTGTGATGGCAGATACCGCGATGAAATCAGCGCCTCTTTCCATTGCGAAATATATGACGCCGAATAAGGGAACCAGCCATTCCAATGAAGTGATCCTGGCAGTTTCCGGAGATGCCAGTGCTGCTAAGACAGCGGTATTAAATGCCAGACAGACAGGTCTGGAGCTTCTGATCGGAATGGGCAGTTATCCGGAGATACCGGGGATCCCGTATTTGTAGAGATAAACTTTGTTCCCTGATTCACACTGCAGGTACTGAAAAAATCCTTGACTTTTTTTAAAACAGTCCGTATAATAACCAACGGTAAATTTAAGAAACAGATATTTGGTATTATTGGAAACGGTACATCCTCCTGGATGGTTATGAACAACACAAATCTCTAATTGATGTTATTCATACTATCTAAGGAGGATTTTTATGCCTAAAAACAAGTTTCAGGAAGTTATTTTTACGATTATCATGGTGTTTGTAATGGTTTATGCCATGATCTGCTACAACATTGTACTGAACACAGGGACAATGACAAATGAGACATTTCTGTTAGCTTTTCATGAATTAACATTTATGGGACCGATTGCATTTATTCTTGATTTCTTTATCATCGGTGGTCTTGCAAAGAAGATTGCATTTGGTATTGTGGATATGAGAAGAGATAATCCGTTCCACCTTGTACTTGCAATCTCAGCAGTATCCGTTGCATTTATGTGTCCATGTATGAGCTTTGCGGCAACTGTGCTGATCAAACATGCACCGGCAAGTCAGATCATTCCCACATGGCTCCAGACAACAGCAATGAACTTTCCGATGGCATTCTTCTGGCAGATTTTTTATGCCGGACCATTCGTAAGATTTATTTTCGGAAAGCTTTTCCCGGAGAAAGAAAAGGCAGCAGCTTCTGCCGAATAAAAAATATGTAATTTTGACTGCAGCATTCTGTATTTCAGGATGCTGCTTTTTTTGTGTTCTTATCTATACGTTACTGTTCACTCCGTTCTCAGTAACGTAGCCAAAATTCATTCCAGATTGCCTGCGGCAATGGAATTTTGGCTTGTATGTCTCGGGATTTTGGCATATTCATGCCAACACACCTCGCGGGATAGTGATGTGTGAACAGTAACATCTATACAACGTAAATTGTACTTATTTTAATACACTATTGACAAATTCTGTCATTTCTTGTAATATCATATAAAACATATCGAATAACTATGAAAAGTAGAGAATGCAAAAAACTACTGGTACCTTAAAGGAGATGAAACATGATCAGAAAATTATTTGCCTTTGGTCTTGCAGTTGTACTGGCACTGATGCCGGTACAGGCTTTTGGAAAAACGGTGTCTGTCACCAATGTTTCCTATGATCCTACCAGAGAGATGTTTGAACAGTATAATAAAATATTTGAAAACCACTGGAAGGAGAAGACCGGGGAAGATGTGGAAGTGATACAGTCCCATGGCGGTTCAGGAAAACAGGCACTTGAGGTAGCCAATGGTCTGGATGCAGATGTGGTAACCCTGGCACTGGAATATGATATTGAGTCTATTGAAAACGCAGGGCTGATCAAGGCAGGATGGAAAGATAAATTTGACAATGACAGTTCTCCTTATACATCCACTATCGTATTTCTGGTGAAGAAAGGAAATCCCAGGGATATCAAAGACTGGGACGATCTGACGAAAAAAGGAGTGGGAGTAGTAACACCAAATCCGAAAACCTCCGGCGGTGCCAGATGGAACTACATGGCAGCGTGGGCTTACGCAGATAAAAAGTATGGTGGCGATGAAGCGCAGATGAAGGAATTTATTAAGAAACTTTACCGGAATGTGGTGGTTCTTGACTCAGGCGCAAGAGGTGCAACGACCTCTTTCGTGGAGAACGGACAAGGAGATGTGCTGGTTGCGTGGGAAAATGAAGCTTATCTATCCATGCGGGATTATCCGGATGAGTATGAGATTGTTACTCCAAGCGTAAGTGTTCTGGCACAGCCTTCTGTGGCGGTGGTAGATGAAGTGGTGGATTACAGAGATACAAGAGATGTGGCAACTGAGTATTTGAATTATCTGTATTCCGACGAAGCACAGGAGATCGCAGCAGAGAATTATTTCCGCCCCACTAATGAGAAAATCCTGAAGAAGCACAGTGATACATTTGATCTGAATATAAATCTGGCAAATATCAGTGATTATGGCGGATGGGATAAAGTGCAGGAGAAACATTTCACAGATGGCGGAATTTTCGATCAGATTTATGAGAGATAAAGGAAGACAAGATGAAGCAAGAGCATAAGCACAGACAGAATATATGAGACAGGAGAGGTGGTAATTGATTATGAAAAAAAGAAATAAACCGGTGATTCCAGGGTTTGGGCTCTCCATGGGAATTACCATTTCCATATTGAGTCTGGTAGTTCTGATTCCCCTGGCAAGCCTGGTGATCTACACAGCGAAGCTGAGTTTTAAAGATATTATCGAAACCATCACAAGGGCCAGAGTGCTGGCATCCTTTTATACCAGTTTTGTATGTGCTTTTGCAGCAGCAGTAATAAATGGAATTATGGGAACTGTTCTTGCGTGGGTGCTTGTGAAATATGATTTTCCGGGCAAGAGACTTATGGATGGGATGATTGAACTTCCCTTTGCTCTTCCCACAGCGGTAGCGGGTATTGCACTGACATCCCTGACCTCAGATTCGGGAATTGTCGGCAGCTTTTTTGCAGGATTCGATATCAAGATCGCATACACAAGAATAGGTATTACAGTGGCTATGATATTTGTAGGAATACCGTTCGTTGTGCGAAGTGTACAGCCGGTTCTGGAAAAGATGGATAATTCTTACAGCGAGGCAGCAGGAGTGCTGGGAGCAAAGAAAACAACTATCTTCTGGAAGGTCATTTTTCCGGAACTGAAGCCCGCAATCTTTGCAGGGACCGGACTTGCGTTCGGAAGATGTCTGGGTGAATATGGAAGTGTTGTATTTATCGCAGGAAATAAACCCTATTATACAGAAATCACACCGCTGGTTATTATGTCAGAGCTTCAGGAATTTGATTATTCAAGTGCAACGGCAATCGCACTTGTGATGTTGGCAGTTTCATTTTTTATTCTGTTCCTTAACAGTATGATACAGCAGAGAAATGCAAGAATTTTAAGAGGAGGAAATGCCTGATGGACAACAATGAAAAGACTTCGGAGAAAATTACAAAATGGCTGCTTGTCGGGATCAGTGTTCTGTTTCTGGCAGTCATGCTCCTTCTTCCTCTGATCACTGTGATCACAGAAGCATTGCGGAGCGGATGGAAGGTCTATGCAGCTGCAGTGACAGATGAGTACACCATCAAAGCACTTCTTCTTACAGTGAAGGCAACACTCTTTGCAGTTGTTTTTAACACTGTTTTTGGTGTTTTTGCAGCCTGGGCACTGACGAAGTTTCAGTTCAGGGGTAAAAAGCTTCTCACTACCCTGATCGATCTTCCGGTTACTATTTCCCCTGTTATTGCAGGTTTGATCTTTCTTCTGATTTTCGGACGACAGAGTCCTGTTTACTTTTTTCTCATGAAATTAGGGATTAAAGTTGTATTCTCTGTACCGGGAATCATTATTGCAACTGTATTTGTAACCTTTCCTTTTATTTCCAGAGAACTGATTCCGGTTCTGGAAGCAGAAGGAAGCGATGAGGAGGAAGCGGCAGCCCTGATGGGAGCAGGTGGATGGACCATTTTCTGGAAGATCACATTCCCTCATATCAAATGGGCATTACTGTATGGAGTTGTGCTCTGTACGGCAAGAGCAATGGGAGAGTTTGGAGCGGTATCTGTACTTTCCGGACATTTAAGAGGAAAGACCAATACACTTCCTCTTCATGTAGAGATTTTGTTTAATGAGTTTCAGTATGTTCCGGCGTTTGCCGTATCTTCACTGCTTGTGATCATGGCGGTTATCATTCTGGTAGTCAGAAGCCTGATTGAATATAAAGGAAAGAAGGAAGCCTGATATGTATGTAGAGTTAAAAAATATCAATAAGACATATGGTTCTTACCAGGCATCAAGGAATGTAAATTTCGGAATTGAGAAAGGTAAACTGATTGGTCTGTTGGGACCAAGCGGAAGCGGAAAAACAACTATTCTTCGAATGATCGCAGGTCTGGAAACCCCGGACAGCGGAGAGGTCATTATTGATGGAAAAGTTGTAAATGATGTTCCGGCCAGTCAGCGTGGGATTGGATTTGTATTTCAGAATTATGCGTTGTTTCGCTATATGACAGTTTATGACAATGTTGCATTTGGTTTGAAGGTTCAGAAGGATGATAAGAAGAAAATTGATGCCAGAGTCAGAGAGCTGATCAAACTGGTGGGGCTGGAAGGACTGGAAAAAAGATATCCAAGCCAGTTATCCGGCGGCCAGAGGCAAAGGGTGGCATTTGCCAGAGCCCTTGCTCCAAATCCCCAGGTGCTGCTTCTGGATGAGCCCTTTGCAGCCATTGATGCAAAAATCCGTCAGGAACTGCGAAGCTGGTTAAAAGAGATGATCGGGAAGCTGGGAATTACCAGTATTTTCGTTACTCATGATCAGGATGAGGCCATTGAAGTAGCAGATGAGATTATTATCACTAATGCAGGACGGATCGAACAGAAAGGAACTCCCATAGGGGTTTACAGAAATCCTGAGACAGCTTTTACAGCGTCCTTCTTCGGACAGCCATCTGTGTTGAAAAATGCGGATGATTTCCATACCTTTGCTCAGGCAGAAGGAGCAGACAAGATCATTGTCCGCCCGGAATTTGTAAAAATCTCCAAACTGGATGAGGTGGAGAAGTTCAAAACTTCCGTATCCCGGGGAGTGGTTGAACGGGTTTCTTTCAGGGGAGATAATCTGGAACTTCAGGTGAGAGTCAACAATTCCGTAGTAACTGCCAGAAGAAGCCTGGAGAAAGCAGATATCCGGGAAGGTGAGACTGTGAATGTATTCCTTTACAGGATTTTTGCACTGAGAGGTGACAGTGTACAGCTGATCGAAAATGAGGCTGTAAGGGATGACTTTGTAATTATCTGACAGCGGTGGCTGCGGCGACTGACGACAATGAAGAAATAAGAAATTCAGACGCAAGACTGATCGGGAAATCAACTTGTTGGCACACTGGTATGGAGGAAAGGGTAAGAGAGAATGAGAACAGAGAGAATCAGGACAGATGTGCTGATCATCGGCGGCGGTACGGCAGGATGCTTTGCAGCCTATGTGATCGGCAAAAAAAGCGGCAGAAAAGTTCTGATCGCAGAGAAAGCGAATATTAAGCGAAGCGGATGTCTGGCGGCGGGCGTGAATGCATTGAACGCATATATTACAGAAGGCAGAGTGCCGCAGGATTATGTGGATTATGCCAAAAAGGATGCCCATGGAATCGTAAGAGAAGACCTTCTTCTTACCATGTCAGAGAGACTGAATCATGTGACAAAGGTGATGGAAGATCTGGGGCTGGTCATCCTGAAGGACGAAAACGGAAAATATGTTGCCAGAGGAAACCGAAACATCAAGATCAATGGCGAAAATATGAAGCCAATCCTTGCAAAGGCGGCAGCTGAACAGGAGAATGTTACGGTTCTCAATCATGTAAATATTACAGATTATAAAACAGAAAACAAAAAAGTCACAGGCGCAGTTGGATTTAGCGTTAATGAGGATATTTTCTATGACATTGATGCGAAAGCAGTTCTTTGTGCCACAGGTGGTGCAGCGGGACTTTACAGACCGAATAATCCGGGATTTTCCAGACATAAGATGTGGTATCCTCCGTTTAACACAGGTGCAGGATATGCAATGGGACTTCTTTCCGGTGCGGAGATGACAACCTTTGAGATGCGTTTCATTGCATTGAGATGTAAGGACACGATTGCTCCTACAGGAACTATTGCTCAGGGTGTTGGGGCCAGACAGGTCAATGCACATGGTGATATTTATGAAACAAAATATGGTCTGACAACTTCCCAGCGAGTTTACGGTACAGTCATGGAGAACAGAGAAGGAAACGGTCCATGTTATCTCAGAACGGAAGGTATTTCCAAAGAACAGGAGCAGGACCTTTACAAAGCTTACCTGAATATGGCACCGTCCCAGACTCTGAAATGGATGGAAGCCGGAAAAGGACCATCCGAAGAGAATGTAGAGATTGAGGGCACAGAGCCATATATTGTAGGCGGACATACAGCCAGCGGTTACTGGGTAGATAATAACAGAGCTACAACTATTGAAGGTTTATATGCAGCCGGAGACGTAGCAGGAGGATGTCCGCAGAAATATGTAACCGGCGCACTGGCAGAAGGTGAGATCGCAGCAGAGGCGATTTTGGAATATCTGAATGGCAAAGATGATGACCGGATCGCAGCGGAAAATAAGGAAGAGGCTTTAGAGCGTGGCGGAGAACAGGAGCTGTCTCAAACTGCAATAGCTAAGAAGGCAGAATACGAATCACATTTGAATGCTTCCCGTTCTTTGATGAATGCAGAGCAGCTTGAGGAAGCCATGCAGAAGATCATGGATCAGTACGCAGGAGGAATCGGTACAGACTACAGATACAGCGGGATGAGTCTTGCAAAGGCAGATGAAAAGATCGCAGCATTGTTGCCAGTAGTTGACACTCTGGCAGCAACAGATACTTATGAACTGATGCAGATTTATGAACTTCGCGAACGACTGATCGTGTGCCAGGCAGTGATCGCACATCTGGCAGCCAGAAAGGAAACCAGATGGCATAGTTTCGGAGAGAATACAGACTACCCGCAGCAGAGCGAAGAGTGGATGAAATATGTAAACTCCCGTATGGAAAACGGCGAGATTAAGATCTTATATCGTGACCTGATCACAAAGGAAAATACAGGTTTGAATACAGCAGAGAAAGGAGCAGGTGAGAGATGAGCATTCGGATTCAGAAAAGTAAATGTGCAGGATGCGGCAGATGTATCGAAGCCTGTCCCGGAAATCTGATCAAAAAGGATAAAGAGAACAAAGCCTTTATCCGTCAGGTAAGAGACTGCTGGGGATGTACTTCCTGTATTAAGGAATGCAGGCATGATGCCATCCGCTTCTTCCTTGGAGCTGATGTGGGGGGCAGAGGTGCAAGTATGGTGGTATCAGAGAAACCGGATATTTCCACATGGACAGTGGAGAAGCCGGATGGCACTAAGATCACTATTCAGGTTAATAAGAAAGACGCTAATAAATATTAAACATAAGTATGTACTCTCAGAGTCTTTAGAGTGTGTTTGAAAAATGCTTTACGCAAGATGTGCGTCACAATTTGTGGGAGATTTTGTTCGGATGAGGGCGTCGTAGCGGGCTACGACAACCGAATTCGGACAAAATATACCGCAAAGTGGGGCGTGCAGATTGCGGGAATGATTTTTCAGACACGCTCTAGTGTATTTGCTCAAGTACGAAAAGATTCCGAGTATAAACAAACAGAGGAGGATAATGCAATGAGTAACTTATCTCATCTTGATGCGCTTGAGGCAGAGGCGATTTATATTATGCGAGAAGTAGCAGCCGAGTGTGAAAAGCCGGTTATGCTCTATTCTATAGGAAAGGACAGCTCCGTTATGCTCCATCTGGCGATGAAGGCATTTTATCCGGAGAAACCTCCATTCCCGTTCCTTCACATTGATACTACATGGAAATTCCATGAGATGATCGAATTCCGCGACAGAATCGCAAAGAAAAACGGAATTGATATGCTGGTTTACACCAATGAAGAGGGTGTAAAGGCAGGAATCAACCCATTTGACAATGGTTCTGCATATACAGATATCATGAAAACACAGGCCTTAAAACAGGCTCTGACCAAATATGGATTTACAGCGGCATTTGGAGGCGGCCGTCGTGATGAGGAGAAATCCAGAGCAAAAGAAAGAATCTTCTCTTTCCGTAATTCAGCTCAGGCATGGGATCCGAAAAACCAGAGACCGGAGATGTGGAAGCTTTATAACACTAAGATCCAGAAGGGAGAGAGTATGCGAGTATTCCCAATTTCCAACTGGACAGAAAAGGATATCTGGCAGTACATTCAGCGTGAAAATATCGAAATTGTACCGTTATATTTTGCGAAAGAAAGACCGGTCATCTACAGAGACGGAAATATCATTATGGTGGATGATGACAGATTAAAACTCCGTCCGGGTGAAAAGATTGAAAACAAAAAAGTCAGATTCCGTACTCTTGGGTGCTATCCGCTTACTGGAGGTATTGAATCTGAAGCAGATACTCTGGATGAGATTATTGATGAGACGTTAAGTGCTGTTTCTTCTGAACGTACCAGCAGGGTGATCGACCACGAGGCAGCAGGCAGCATGGAGAGAAGAAAGAGAGAGGGGTATTTCTAGAATGAAAGGATTATTGAAATTTATTACATGCGGAAGTGTGGATGATGGAAAATCCACTCTGATCGGACATATTCTTTATGATGCAAAGCTTCTCTATGCAGATCAGGAGAAAGCTCTGGAACTGGATTCCAAAGTAGGAAGCAGAGGCGGTGCCATTGATTATTCTCTTCTTCTGGACGGTCTGATGGCAGAGCGTGAACAGGGAATCACCATTGATGTTGCATACCGTTATTTTACAACAGATAACAGAAGCTTCATTGTTGCAGATACACCCGGACATGAAGAATATACAAGAAACATGGCAGTGGGTGCGTCCTTTGCAGATCTGGCAGTTATCCTGGTGGATGCTTCACAGGGAGTACTGGTACAGACAAGACGTCATGCAAGAATCTGCGCATTGATGGGAATCCGTTACTTTGTATTTGCAGTAAACAAAATGGATCTTATTGAATATGATGAAAAACGTTTCCGCGACATTGAGAATCAGATCGCAGCACTGATAGAAGAACTGAAACTTGCCAATGTAACTATTATTCCGGTATCTGCCACAGAAGGTGATAACGTTACAACCAAATCTGACAACATGCCATGGTATAAAGGTGAGGCGCTTCTTTCCCATCTGGAAACCGTAGACATTAAGGAAGATACAGAGAAGGGCTTCTATATGCCTGTACAGAGAGTCTGCAGACCAAACCATGAGTTTCGCGGATTCCAGGGACAGATTGAAAATGGTGCCATCAGGGCAGGCGACCTTGTGACTACTCTTCCCAGTAAAGAAGAAGCTCATGTAAAGAGTATTCTTGTTGGAGATAAAGAAGTTCAGGAAGCGGTACAGGGACAGCCTGTTACCATCCAGCTTGACAGAGAAGTAGATGTTTCCCGCGGATGTGTACTTACCATTGATTCCGGCGCAGTTCTTACAGACTCTGTGGAAGCAGATATCCTCTGGATGGATGATAATGCTCTTACGGATGGCAAGAACTTCTTTGTAAAAATCGGTACAAAGATGATCCCCGGCCTGGTTACAAAGATCAATTATTCTGTGGATGTTAATACAGGTGAAAAGAAAAGCGCATATACCTTAAAGAAAAATGAGATTGCTTCCTGTACTCTGGAATTCTCAGAGAAAATCGTTGTGGACGAATTTGACAGGCACAGAACACTGGGTGAGCTGATCCTGATAGATCGTGTCACAAATATGACTTCTGCCTGCGGTGTTGTGAGAAAAACCTTTGTTTCTCAGGATAGATCTCAGATCGGAAAAGTGGACGAGCAGGTTCGTGCAGGACTGAAAGGTCAGACACCGGTAGTAGTGGAATTCCCGATCGGTAAAGAAGGAATCACTCTTGATTTTGCAGAGCAGGTAGAAAAGGGACTGACTGTACTTGGAAAACATACCTATCTGTATCATCCGGCAGCGAGTGAAAACTATGCAGAAACTGTCCGCCATCTTAAGGCAGCAGGTCTGATCGTACTTCTTGTTCTTGATGAAAATACAGCAAAAGACGAGACATTAAAGACTCTGGATGGTTTCTATGCGAACTGGCAGATTGACGGAATCACTGTGAAAGATGCGATTGATTTCGTGAAAAAGAAATCTGCATTTACAGTGCAGAGTGTACATGATGGAAATTATATCTGATTAT
>UMBN01023904.1_pt1 | contig 12793 bp, 13 predicted proteins | sample 1963981 | NCBI WGS metagenome assembly UMBN01 (sample SAMEA4835943, study PRJEB28245) | human gut metagenome | biome: gut microbiome; material: fecal sample | place: Denmark | collected 2008 | reverse complement strand
CAAATATCCAGCTGACAGTAAATGGCAGCGAACACACAGGCGTGATGAGCATACTGGGTGCTGTGGCAGATAAAGAAAGCGTACAGTATGATTCGCTTACAGATGTTGACACGTTCCAGAATATTGTATCAAAGCCAAAGCCGGTGATAACATATACACAGCCTGAAGTTGTAAGCTGTAATGAAGCTGTCAGCCTTATAGGCTGTTTTTCAGTTACTGGATATGATGGAATGAATTACTATACTGATAATGCAGTAAATGAATTTCATGATAAAGCATATATTAAAAATGTCTTGAAGGAAGACAGGGCAACATCAGTGATGTACTTGTATGATGAAGCAACAGGAAGCATTACATTTGCAGAAGCAGGTGTGTATTTTGTCACTATTGCGGTAAGGGATGATGATAACAGGGAAAACACAATGACAGTAAAAATGCCAGTCAGAGAGGAGGCATTATGAAGAATGTTGTTACAGGCATAATGATGTCAATAATGATGGCACTTTTTATCATAATAATACTGACAACAGATGACAGGACCATAAGGATTAATGAAGTTAATACAGCTCTTGCTGATGCGCTTGATGAAAGCTTAAATGTACTTGATATAAATAAGTACAGCATAACAGACACAGATGAGCTTATAGCTGATGTAACGCAGGGACTTCTTGTGCAGATAGAAAGTGATGCAGAGGTTACGGTAAATGTTATGGATGCCGATAATGACAAGGGAATTGTAACAGTAGAAGCCGTGGAAAATTTCAGAAAGGCATCCGGATCTGCCGGACAGACAGCAGCAACAAGAACAATAATTCTTGAAAAACAGCAGGTGCAGGATACTTATGATGAGGATAACAGACAGTATAATATCACATATCTTAATACAGATGGAACAGAATACATTACTTATAGTATTAAGAAAAACGAACAATTAATAATACCGATTACTCCTGATAATACATATTGGGAATACAACGAAAATCCCCTTGATACGGCTGTTAATGTAGTATCTGATATGATAATTCAGGCTAAAAACTAAAAAATACTTGCATTAATTAAAATGTGGTATTATAATACAGCTATGAAGAGAATAACATATAAATACAAGGACAGGGCTGTATATAATGTATCAGGCTATCTATTGTGGACAGTCAAGTATAAAAGGTCTATACTTAAGGATGATATAAAGAAGCGCACGGAGGAGCTTATTAACGACTGCTGCAAAGAGCAGGATATAGAACTTGAAATGCTTGATGTCCAGCCTAACTATATATATATGAAGGTATCGTATTTTCCGGCTTTAAGTATTGAGGAAATTGTAAGAATGCTTAAGAAATCAGTAAAGCCAGTCTTACAGGAATTTCCAGAGATTAAGTCGAAGCTTCCCGCCTTATGGAGCAGCTACTATATGACATCGACAGAAGAGATAACAAAGGAAGATATAAAAGATTATCTTGAAACACAGCCGACTTCACAGCGGAATGAAGATGACAGTAAGATGTCAGCAAGATATACGCCGCTTACGGACGAAGAAAAGCGTATACTTGCATACGCAGATCAGATACGAAAAATGAAAAATATCAGGGGGTAAATTATGATTAAGAAACATTTATTAAAGACAATATTAACAGCAACAGTTGTTGCAACATTGCTTACAGCGACAGGCTGTGGAAGTAAGCAGACATCAGATAACAACACAACTGTACAGCAGACAACAGAGGCAGTAAAAGTTGTATCTAATGTAGATGTAAAGACAGAGGCTGAGAAACCAAATGAAGAGGCTGATAAACCGAAGGAAGAAGCTGAGAAGCAGCCAGAGCAGCCAGCGGAAGCAAAGGAAGAACAGATTGAACAGCCGGAAGAAAACGCAGAAGCCGTTAATACAGAAGCTGAAGTAAATGCTGAGGAAGTAAATGAGGCACAGAATACAGTAAGTGAGGAAGTGCAGGAAGTGCAGGCTGAACCAGAAGCCACACCAGCAGAGCAGCCAGCGGAAGCTCCAGCAGAAAATAACAATGCAGGAGCAGCTGATACAACACCAGAGGAACAGCCAGCCGCTCCGGCAGAACCAAGTCCTGCACCAAGCCCGGCTCCAGCACCAGAACCAGTAGTAACACCCCAAGAGCCAGCGAAGCCTTCGGTAACAGAGGAACAGCAGTTAGTGGCAACTGGAAAGTGGACAAAAATTATGGAATGGAATGATGGTGCTGATTGTAGAGTATATGAATATAAAGATGATATAACAGGTTATTCTATAAAAGCAAGTTTTGCTGATGGAGAATTTTATCTAGAACAGTATGATTATGAAGAAGCAGAAAATGCAATATTTTCAGCTCACGGAATTACTGACCGTGTAACTTCATTTGACCGTTTGATGAAATTATCCAATTCTTAATAGATGAAAGGATTGATTGATATGATTAAGAAACATTTATTAAGAACAACAGCAATAACAATGGTGTTTGTGACAGCATTAATGACAACAGCCTGCGGAAGCAAACAGATATCAGATAACAACACAACAGTACAGCAGACAACAGAGGTAGTAAAAGTTATATCTAATGTAGATGTAAAGACAGAAGCTGAAGTAAATGCTGAGGAAGTAAATGAGGCACAGAATACAGTAAGTGAGGAAGTGCAGGAAGAACAGGCTGAACCGGAAGCTACCCCAGCAGAGCAGCCAGCCGAAGCTCCAGCAGAAAATAACAATGCAGGAGCAGTTGATACAACACCAGAGGAACAGCCAGCCGCTCCGGCAGAACCAAGTCCTGCACCAAGCCCGGCACCAGAGCCAGTTGTAACTCCTCAAGAGCCAGCAAAGCCATCAGTAACACAGGAACAGCAGCTTGTAGCAACTGGAAAGTGGACAAAAATGTATGATGATAGTAAAGCCGATGATGGAAGTATATACACATATTATGAATACACTTGTCCTATTACAGGATATTCAATTGAGGCTGATTTTAAGGATGGAACATTTTGCAGAGAGTTGGTTAATAGTGCAGAAGAATGTAGAGCTGTTTACAATGCACACGGAATTACAGATACAGTAGTATCATTTGACCGTTTGATGAAATTATCTAATTCTTAATGACAACACAATAACATAATTATTATATGGCACTTAATAAGAGTTAAATCTTATTGGGTGTCATTTTTATTGCAGAAAAAGGAGAAGAGATGAAAACTAAGAACATATTAATAATAGCACTGCTTATAATATCATTTGTATGTTTCGCAGATAATACAAATGTAAAAGCAGACAATAATGATAGTTGGATTTATGAAACAACTATCGATGGTATAATGACAATTAATTATACAGTGGAAGGTCTTTTTGGAGAATATTCCCAGACAGCCATAGATGAAAATGGTAATCATTGGAGGGCTGACAGAATTCCTTTAGCCAATACAACATCATTTGATGTGCCTGTAAAGATTACAGTAAAAAGGAATACTGCTGGAAAAGCTACATATTCTACAACGGTAAAGACGGACTCACGTTGGGAAATGAAACAATTATGTAAAGCACCTGGTGCATCAGAAGACCAGAAATCTTGGCTTATTGTAAATGGTAATGCGTATTTTGACTTTACTGCTACAGGAGAACACGATTTAACAGGTCTTGAAGCGTGTGATAAAGCGATTGATTTAACAAGCAAAGGCTGTACTTTTAAAGTCGACAAAATATATGATAATAACCCGGACTGGGTGATAGATAAAGAAAACTGGACTACCCAGAAAGTCAACAGCATAACCCTGAAGTTCACATATCCTAAAATCTACACAGTAAGCTATTATGTGCGCAATGAAAATACAGACGGAAGCTGGGGAAACTACTGGCTCTGGTATACAGAATATCATAAATACGGAGATACTTATTCAACAACAGGATACATAGACGATGTTGAATATGAACAGGTAAGTGCAAGTGGTATTGTCGATGATGATAAGACCATATACTTAGATGCTTATAAAAAATGGTATACAATAAAATATTATGTGCGAAATGAAAATGCAGACGGAAGCTGGGGTGATTACTGGTACTGGTATGAAACATCTTACAGGTATGGTTCAACATACCACACAGACGGATATGGTAATGATGAAAGCGGTGCTGATAATGACGTATACAATAACTTCTGTATAAGAGGAACAGTAACCGGCAATAAAGACTGGTATATTGATGCGTACCGCCGTTGGTATAACATCAAGATATATGTAAAGAATGAGAACGTGGACGGAAGCTGGAGTGATGCTTGGTTGTGGATAGATGAAAACAAGAGATACGGAGAAACATACAGTTACACAGGCTATGATAATGATGCCGAATATGAGCAAGTAAGCACAAGTGGAACAGTTGCCGGAAATGTTAATGAAACATTATCAGCATACAGAAAATCATACCGTTTAAATCTTACCGCCGCAGATGGAATTGAAGGCATAAGCGGGGAAGGCGTATTCAAATATGGGGCACAGGTTACAGTAAATGCAGATGTAAAGAATGGCTACCACTGGCACATAAGTGATGACTGCCATACAGATACAAATATATATGCAACAGGCTGGTATGCGTCCGGCAGCAATGATATAAATACATTTTTAGATGGAACATCTTACAACAGCCAGACAATGAAATTTACTATGCCTGGTTATGATGTGAATCTTGCAGTAAGGGCAACTAATAACAGCTATACTATTAACTTTGACCCTGCCGGCGGCACAGGAGAAATGACACCTGCCAATGCGGTCTATGATGTTCCGGTAACACTTCCGGCAAACACATTTACAAGGACAACAGAAGCGGGAACAAGTACATTTCTTTACTGGAAATTTAAAGATAATAATTATGTAGATAATAGCGTAGTAAATAATCTTACAAGTGATTTCAATGGAAATGTAACGCTTACAGCAATCTGGGACGATACCCCGGTTATTACAGCACAGGACAGATATTTCACGGTTGATGATAGCCAGTCAGGAAAGATAACACTTGAAGAGCTTTTAAGTACGGCAAAGGTAACTGATGACTTGGATGCTGACATTACAGACAAGCTTACAGTAAAGAATTATCACCTAGATAATTATAATCAGTTTAAGTCAGATGGATCAGTAAAGATTGTATATACGGTAACGGATAACAGTGGTAATAAAGCAGAAGTTTCTGTTATGGCATATATAGTTGATACAACGGCAGTTGAGGAAGAAAAGAATACATATGTGCGTTTCATTGGGCCGGATTATTATCAGGAGTCATATGAGAACGGCGGGCTTGAGGACAACAGTATCTGGAGAAATGATCCTGAATATGCCGCAGTCCTTGAAAGGGCAATGAGAAACAGGCTCAGTATGACATACAGCTATAATGAAGCACAATTCTTTAACGTACCTATAAAAGCAAAGAAAGCGGCAAGTGAATCAAGAGACCATCTTGTTGAGCAGTGGGTATTTACAAAAGAAGACATAAAAGCAGTTAAAGAGTATGTCAATGAACACGGCATAGGCAATACGAAAGAGCCGGATGCACTTGCTAAATTCAGGATACAGTTTGCACACTGCAAAAAGCAGTAACAAAAAATAAAATAGCAGCAATTGAAGGAATGGATATTAAGCAGTAAATGCTTTATATCTGTTCCTTTTTTATTGCTTTGTAAAATGTGATGGATTCCGTCACATAGGAAATTAAAACACTATAAATGCGAGGACAGATAATGAAGAAAAAAGAAGCGTGCATTCTTACGATTTACAGTTTATACGCAAGATTACCACCGGTAATGATGACAGTAACTTTAAATTAAGATGGATAGATGTGACGGAATCAGTCACATTGGAAAGGACTAATTATGATATATGAAAATAACCAGATATTTCCATTTGCAGCGTATGTTGCAAACCTCGGGAAATATACAGAAGGGGAACTTAAAGAAGAATTAGTGCGGTTTCCGACAAGCAAAGAGCATATGGCAGATGTCCTTAAAAGAATAGGCATAGGTCAGAAAAGACCTGATGGTGCGTTCTATGAAGAAGTATTTGTTACAGGCTATGAGTGCAATGTAAGCAGTCTGTCCGAGTATCTGACAGAATATACTAATCTGAATGAACTTAATTATCTTGCAGAAAAGATAGATAAGATAGAAGATGGCAGCAAAGAAAAATTTGAGGCACTGCTGGAACAAGGTGACAGCATACATAATGCCAAAGATGTAATTAATCTCACAGATAATCTTAACAACTATAATCTTATAAATGCAAAGTCAGAAGAAGATCTGGGTATATATATTATTCATGATGTAGAAAAAAGAGAAATTCCCGAATGGCTTGATGGTTATATTGATTATGAAGGTTATGGCAGGGATTATGCAATCAATGAAGGAGCAACACTCACGTCGAAGGGCTATGTATACAGCACAGGATATGATACAGAGTATTACAAAGGGGCAGATGATATTCCACAGGAAAGCCTTATAACAGAACCTGATAAGGACAGGAATCAGGAAATGAAACTTGAAGCACCAGAAGCAGCACCAAGAATGTAAAGGAGAAGATTTATGGATAACAGATTAAAAGAAAAAAATAACAGGCAGACAAACACAGATGAGCAGAATAAAAGAGTCATCAGGTATGCTGATTATATTTCGGCAATGAAAAAGAAAGGCACTAAAGATGAAAGACAGTAGAAAAAATGTGACGGAATCCGTCACATCTGAAATCGGGATATTGGAGGATAACTTTAAAGAACTTGATAAAAATATGCAGGCAGAACAAAAAGAGCCTGATATATATTCAGCAAAGCTTCCAATAATTATTGAAGAACTGCGCTCGCAGGATAAGCAGGTAGTAAGTGAAGATGAGTGGTATAAGTATACAGCACTTGCCAGTGTTCCGGTTGCCGGAGCAGTGTATATGATGCTGCAGGGAGAAGAAAAAAATCTCAATAAGAAGAATTACTGTCTTGCAGCATTTAAGACTAATCTTGTATATACAGCTGTGTTTATCATAATAGCATTAATTCTATTCTTTACAGGAAGATACATAGGAAAAAATAGTGTAAGTTCTGAAAAGGCTGTTGTATCTGATGAAAGAAATATTGATGATGATATGCATGAAGACATAACAAATGTTTCAGAGCACAATTCAATAAGCAGTTCTGACACGATAAAACAATCAGATTACTACACATACAATGAAAGCTTAAGGACACTTGATTTTATGCTTGACGGAGTGGAGTTTTCATATCCGGTAACGGCAAAGCAGATTAAGGCTGCCGGCTTTACTTATATGGCACAGGCTGCACAGCCTCATTCACAGTCAGTTATGTCATCATACAGCAGCCAGCAGGGAACGAAGGCAGCATTGACAGTCACGCTGTCAGATACCGATAAAGACGAAATTAAGTGCAGTGAAATGCAGGTTAATTTTTCCAGCAATACTGAATTTCTTGGACTTACGAATAAGTCTGATATTGATAAGGTAAGAAGTGTATTTGCAACAGCGGATAAGGAAGACATAACGGATTACAGCGACAGCACTAAGACAGGAAAAATTGTATATAGTGTCGGAATATTTAAGATATCAGTTTCGCTAAAGAATGGAACAGTATCGTCAGTAACAATTAAGTAACAGATTTAAAAATTAATATAAGAGAAAACAGGAGGATTCATTATGAGAGGAATGAAAAGAGAAATAGGAGCAAAGAAAAAGAAAAGACTTGTGGCAGTGATAGTAATAGCTTTAATATTAGCAGTTATTTCATATTTTGCTGCAAAAGCCGGAATACCAAGATTTAAAGGACTGGTATTCTTTTCAGTATTCATTTTAATATCCGGCACAGGTGTGTATATGGTATCAAAGCAGCCAGACAATGATGATAGATATTAATTAAAGATAGGAGATAAAGATTATGTATCAGAATATAACAGATATGGCATTAAATGCCAAAGATAAAGCAAGAATTCAGATGATAACAAGGATAACCGCTATGGCAGTCATTGGATTGTTTGTATTCGTTGTAATGTATTATCCACAGACTGCGGTATTTGCTGCAGATGCCGGTGAAGGAGCAGCACTTGTAAGTAATACTGTTGGCAAAGTGTACGATATTATGGCGGCTTTTGTGAGCTCAGTAGGTGCAATAATAGTTCTCTGGATGCTATTTGAAATGGGAATGGCAGTACAGTCACAGGAAGGAACTATGCAGGCGAATGGTATTAAGAAAGTCGGTGGTGGTCTTGTAATGGTACTTGCGCCACAGCTTATAAGCGGACTTATCTAAGGAGCAGTATATGGATATAATAATATCACCAGTAGCACTGTCTGCTCCGCAATGGGTAATAGATTTACTTCAGGGCGGAACAATATATGCACTTGCACAGCAGCTGTGGCAGTTTGTCATGAATATTGTTCTTGCACTTATGGGAATGAATGTGAGTGATTTTACCGCTGATGGCGCAGGAGCCTGGGAATATATAACGGATACTGTGTATCCACTGTTTTTAGGAATGGGTGCTGTTTTTTTAAATATGTTTTCTATGGCAGGTTTCTGCAAACAGGCAAGTAATTTGAAAGAAGGAATAACGATTGAGGCACTTATGGAATTGTTCATAAAGCTTGTAGCTGCAAATATGCTTATGCTAAACTGCCTTAACATAATGCAGGAATTTACATTATTTTCAGTAAAAGCTAGCGGGCTTCTTTTAGGCAGTGGCAGTATTCCGAGCGTTGTGGGAGATGATTACGATGTAGGCTTTACGCTTGCAATGTCGTCGTTAGGCCTTATATATCTTATTATGTCGGGCGTTTGCTCGATTACAATTCTGATAGAGGTAGCTGGAAGGTTTGTTAATCTCTTTATGCTTATGGGAGTTGCACCTGTGGCACTGTCAAGTCTTGCCGGAGGAAAGGGCTTTGAACAGTCAGCAGCGAGCTGGTTTAAAAGTTTTCTTACAAGTACATTGCAGATTGTCGTAATAGCACTTATCATACAGCTTGCTTCAAGAATTAACTGGAGCATAACGGCGGCGATGGATGCTGGAGGACTTTCTTCGTGGTTCAATGGGGCTGTAGGAGTAATAGCTTCGCTTATATTCATGCCGCTACTAACATCGTGTGTAAAGCAGTCAGATAATTTCTTAAGACGTGCATTTGCATTAGGATAAGAAGGTGCAGGCTTAAAACGTGACGGAATCTGTCACAATGCACAGCAGATAATATTTAATAAAATGGTTCGGAATATAGAACACATACAAATAAGTAATAATAAGTATCAAGGAGTCACGGATAACATTATATGCTGGAATTTAACGGCATATAAGGTATCTGTGGCTTTTTTGATGGAAAGGAAATAATGGGAGGAAACAATCTTAAGATAGATATTAATAAAGATTTTTTAAAAGAGTACAAGAATGACTTTTACAAAGGCTTTTCAGTCACTGATATTGTACATATCCTTGCAGGACTGTCAGTATCAGCAGTCATTATGACTATAGCTGTTATGCTATTTAAGATAGATGTGGTATTTGCAGTATACATATCTGTGCCGTTTGCTGCACCATTTATTCTTGCAGGTATATATAAATACCAGGAATATTTAAGTCCTAAAGAATATGTTTTAGAAAGACAGTACACGCAGAGTATTTCAAGAATACATTATGAAACTGATGAGCCTGATGTATCACGTTATTTTACGATGCATCATTCTGTACAGAAACAGGGCAGTATGAATAGTGTATTGGAAATAATAAGAAAGAAGGTGGGATAATGGCACTGATATTTAACGCAACTAAGAAATTTCAGGATAGTGTAGTATTAACAAGTTCTTCGCATTCTGGCAAGTATCCACAAAATTCAAGGGATGCCATACAGATAGCCAAGGCACATAAAAGCGGGATATTCCAGATTGAGCAGACAGGAGCAAGAAAGCTGTATGACAGATGTTACGCATTTACAGATATTAATTATATCAATCAGGACAGAGACGACAAAATCAAGATTCTGGAGAAACTGATGGATTTTTTTAAGTCAATGCAGTTGTCTTTCAAAATTACGATTGTAAATGAATATCAGGATATGAATCAATTCATAGATGACATTTTTGTCAATAAGAATGATGATGAATACCCGGTCATAGCCTCAGGGATAAGGGAATGGATAGATGAGAAAAAAGAAGAAGCAAGAATATATGATGTGAAGCGCATACTGCTTCTTACACTGACAGTAAAAAGCAGTACATATGATGAAGCAAGAAGTTATTTTCTTGGAATGGATATAGAGATAGAAAGAGCATTTGCAGCGTTTAAAAGTAAGATTGTTCCTCTTAATGGTGAACAGAGACTGGAAATAATCGACAGGTTCTTTTATAAGGAAGATGCTGGAGCACCTTACAGCTTTGAAAGTGATGCATTATATGATGTCATTCCTGTATCAATAGATAATTATAAGGATTTTATGATATTCAATAAGAACCAGTACGTTTCTGTATTATTTGCAAGAAGATTTGACACATCAGTAGATGCAAATAAAGCAATATATACACTGTCTAACAGAGAATATCCTTCCTTCATAACAATAGATTACGCCCCTGTGGCACACGATGTGACTAATAATGCATTAAAGAGCATGTTCGGCAATAATGAAAGGGCAATAGCGCAGGAAGCAGATGCAAAGAAGAATAATAATCAGGCTGTTACGGGAATTTCTTATGCCAAGAAAAAGAAAAGACGGGAACTTGAGCGTTATATAGATCAGGTTGAAGATGATTCTGAAGAGTGTATTATGGCAGATCTTATTATAACAGTAACGGCAGAAAATGAAGATGAGCTTGTAAGAAGAATAGAAGCTTTGCAGGCACAGTCGAAAAAACTTGGGATAACACTTGATACATACAATCAGGTGCAGCTTAAGGCATTCAATACAGCACTGCCTACGGGGTGCAGACAGGTTAAGAAAATGCGTCCATTTCTTGCAAGTTCCCTTGTAGCCATGCAGCCATTCTATTCAAAAAATCTTGTAGAAAAGGGCGGAATATTCTACGGAACAGATACAACAACACAGCAGCTTGTATTTGCTAACAGAAAGAAGCTCGATTCACCTCATGGTGTAGTTATTGGCAATACAGGTTCTGGTAAGTCAATGTTCATAAAAATGACGGAAATATCACAGGTGCTGTTATCAAGCGATGATGATATTCAGATAATAGACCCGCAGAATGAAACACAGTTCATATGTTCACTGTATGATGGTAAGTTCCTTGATATGACCCCAAGGGGTGACATACATATCAATCCTATGGAGATACCTTTAAGCGTATTTGAGAGTAAATCAGAAAAGGTAAGACATACATTCATATCATCTGTCACTGGATGGGCGAACAGCTTTACAGAGGCGGTTATGAAGAATATGGCATATACAGCAGAGCATAAGGCATTTATGACAGATGCAGTCGCAAAAGTATATGACAGGACATTTACAGCAAAGAAACTTGTACAGCCGACTATTAAAGATGTAAGGAATGAGCTTATAAAAATGGAAGAAGAGTCTGGATATGATGTGGATAAACGTATTATTCATATGATGACTAATTCCCTTAAGCCTTTTACTGAAGGAATATATGATATGTTTGCATATCCATCTGATATAGATATAAGCAGTGAAAGGCTTGTATCATTCGGACTTAATAACATATCGGACGATATATGGCAGCCAGTAATGACTACAATTATGTTCTTTCTGACTAACAGAATTGAATTCAACCAGGAATTACAGAGAGCAACAAGATTCATAGTTGATGAATGCCAGTATGTAACTGAGAGTATATCTACTGGAAATATTCTTCTTAAAGCAGTGCTTACTTATCGTAAATTTGGTGGCATTTGTACAATGGCATTCCAGAATTTTGCACGTGTTGTAATGAGTGAAGATTTAAGAGATATGCTTGCCAACTGCGGATATAAGATGTTTTTCAAACAGGAAGGCACTGATGCTGGTGCGTTATCAAAGATACAGAGTTTAACGGATATAGAGTATGAAGCATTATCTAACGATACTAAAGGCAGAAGCGTTATGGTGTGGAATGGGAAGGTAATACTGCTCGATGCCTTTATGAAAAATACTAATCCGCTGTACGAGCCATTTTCAACGAATTTCCATGAAAAGGCTGATAATAAACTTAATAATGCAGGACAGAAAGAGTAATATATATGGCTGTAAAGTTATCAGGAAAAAGTATTGGTCTTAGCAATAAAGGCATAGGAAGAAGAAAGAATTATATCGAAAATCCAGTAGATGATGTAATAAAAGCTTCAGGAATAAGAATTAAAAGCTACGACGGCAGGCAGATAGCTTTAAGAAGGTATATATCAAGGGAAGATGAGATGCTCTTTAATGAACTGCCGGAGATACAAAGAAGAAAGCTTTTAGAGGAATTTGTTCAGACAAAAGAGTATTCAGAGCTTGTAAACGTGGCAGAGCAGTATAGAAAAGAAAATGATTTTGCATATGACAGCATTACGTCTGATCATAATATAAAAAAGAAAAATGGCGCTGGCTATATGTATTCATATGACAGCATATCGTTAAGTGGAGACAGTCATTTATCATTATCACAGGAAGAAATATCGCAGGAGACATTATCAGAAGCCGGTAGTTATTATAATGATGAAGTATATCAGGAAGTCACAGATGTTTCATATAAGAAGTCCGATGTATCTGAACCGCAGTATACAGGAAGCGGGGCAGTACGGGAAGGACAGACAGTTAAAGCAGAGGATACTAATGCAGGCACAGCAGTTCCGGAAGA
>UMBN01040672.1_pt1 | contig 12971 bp, 9 predicted proteins | sample 1963981 | NCBI WGS metagenome assembly UMBN01 (sample SAMEA4835943, study PRJEB28245) | human gut metagenome | biome: gut microbiome; material: fecal sample | place: Denmark | collected 2008 | reverse complement strand
CTTGACAGAATCGGCTTTATCATGCACAAAACTGATAAAGCCGATGAAAACTGTTCACATAACTTTTTAAAATTTATAGAAAAACGAATTTCAGGCGAGCCGTTGCAGTATATTCTCGGCGAATGGAGCTTTATGGGATTCGATTTTAAGGTAGGCAGAGGCGTGCTCATTCCCCGTGATGACACGGAAGTGGTTGTCAATCTTTGCATTGATTTTCTCGAAAACAGAACCGACAAAAAAACGGTTGACCTCTGTTCGGGCAGCGGTGCAATTGCCGTGGCACTTGATAAAATTTCGGGTGCAGAAGTTACGGCAGTTGAAATTGACGAAACCGCTTTTTCATATCTTGAAACAAATGTAAAAGGAAACAATTCGTCAGTAAAGCCTGTTATGGCTGACGCTCTCGAAATCTGCGAAACATTCGCAGACGGTGAGCTTGACCTCATTGTTTCAAATCCGCCTTATATAAAATCAGCCGACATAGAAACACTTCAAAAAGAGGTTCAGCTTGAACCAAGACTTGCACTTGACGGCGGCGAGGACGGCTGCGATTTTTACCGTGAAATAGTGAGCCGTTGGAGCAGAAAACTCAAAAAGGGCGGTGCGCTTGCATTTGAACTCGGAGAAAATCAGGCTGACGCAGTAAAGGCACTTATGGCTGAACAAGGCTTTTCGGATTTTAAAATTTCACTTGACTTTGGCGGTGTGCAGAGGGCGATTATTGGGACTTTGCTCTGATTTTAGAAATTTTGTTCGATAAAATTACCGCCAAATTATTGCATTTTTCCCTCACATATTTTATAATCTTAGTGCGGACATAACCACCGATGAAGTGACGGTTATGTTACAGACCGAAAAACATCAGCTCCCTTTGCGGAGTACGGAGGTATATGAAATGGCAGTAGATAAAAACAAAGCGCTTGAAACTGCGCTCACACAAATCGAAAAACAGTTCGGCAAGGGTGCTGTAATGCGTCTTGGCGAAAATAAACATATGAACATTGAACACATCTCAACAGGTTCGCTTTCGCTTGATATTGCACTCGGAATCGGCGGACTTCCCCGTGGAAGAATTGTTGAAATTTACGGACCTGAATCTTCGGGTAAAACAACACTTTCTCTCCACTGCATTGCAGAGGGACAGAAAAACGGCGGCAATGTTGCATTTATTGATGTTGAGCATGCACTTGATCCGACATATGCGGCGGCTCTCGGTGTTGATGTTGATTCACTCCTCGTTTCACAGCCCGACACGGGTGAAGACGCTCTTGAAATTGCAGAGGCGCTTATCCGAAGCGGTGCGATTGATGTTATCGTAATCGACTCCGTTGCCGCTCTTGTTCCAAAGGCTGAAATTGAGGGCGAAATGGGTGACAGCCATGTAGGTCTGCACGCAAGACTTATGTCACAGGCACTGCGTAAACTCGCAGGCGCAATTTCAAAATCAAACTGCGTTGCAATCTTCATCAACCAGTTGCGTGAAAAAGTCGGTGTTGTTTACGGCAACCCCGAAGTAACAACAGGTGGTCGTGCGCTCAAGTTCTACAGCTCCGTTCGTATTGATATAAGAAGAGTTGAAACCCTTAAATCAGGCGGCGAAATGGTCGGTTCACACACAAGAGCAAAGGTTGTAAAAAACAAAATTGCTCCTCCGTTCCGTGAAGCTGAATTTGATATTATGTACGGTGAAGGCATTTCCCGTGAGGGCGAGCTTCTTGACCTTGCCGTAAAGGCTGAGGTTGTTCAAAAAGCAGGAGCATGGTTCAGCTATGACGGCAGACGACTCGGACAGGGACGTGACAAGGTCAAGGAACTTCTCAAAACCGACAAGGAGCTTGCTGCTGAAATTGAGAAGAAACTCTGGGAAAATATTGACAAGCTTTATGAACGCAAAAAGCCTGCTCCAAAGGTAAAAATTACCGAAGTTCCGTCTGCAAACCAAGAAATCAAGCCTGATTCTGCGGATAAGACAGAGAAAAAGAGCGGTGCAAAAATTGATGTTCTGGTTGACGACTGATGCTTATAACCGCAGTTGAACCACGAAGAAAGGCGATGTGTGCGCTCTACATTGACGGCGAATATGTTATGAATCTTGACGCACGCACAGTTATTGAAAACCGATTTGATGTCGGCAGAGAGATTGATGACGAGGATCTGCACGAGATTATCAGGCTAAGCAATGAGCGCCGTGCAAAGGAAAAGGCTTTGTGGCTTATTTCCTATCGTGACCACTCAAAAAAAGAACTCACCGACAAAATCAAACGCACCTGTGACGAGGAATCGGCGGAAAAGGCTGTTGAGCGAATGGAAGAACTCGGTCTTGTAAATGACGAAAACTTTGCAAGACGATATGCCGAACAGCTTTTGTTTTCAAAACATAATGCTCCGAGAGGTGCGGTAAGACAGCTTGTTCAAAAGGGAATTGACCGTGAACTTGCAGAAGAGATTATTGAAGAAATCGACTTTGATCCGTGTGACGGAATAAGGGCGGTTATCGACAGAAAATATAAAAACATAAATGATGAAAAAATAAGGCGAAGAGCCGTTGCCGCTCTGCAAAGGCTCGGATACGGATGGGATGACATTAAGACCGTCCTCAGAGAATACACAGAGGAAGACTGATTATGAATTATAAAGTAGGCATTGTATCACTCGGTTGTGCAAAAAATCAGGTTGACGCCGAGATGCTTTTGTACACACTCAAGAACAGAGGATTTATTATTGTGAACGATCCGGCAGATGCGGACGCAGTAATTGTAAACACCTGCGGATTTATCGAAAGTGCAAAGCAAGAAAGCATTAACGAAATTATTGAACTCGGCAAGCTCAAGGACGAGGGCAAAATCAAGGCAATCATCGTAACAGGCTGTCTTGCTCAAAGATATAAGTCGGAAATTTCCGAACAGCTTTACGAGGTTGATTCGGTTATCGGAATCGGTGCTAACGAAACTATCGCAGACATCGTTTTGGAAACACTTGACGGACAGAAGTGCGAAAGCTTTCCTGACAAGGTTTGTCTGCCGCTTGAGGGCGGAAGAATTCTTTCAACTCCCCCATACACCGCTTATCTCAAAATTGCCGAGGGTTGCGACAACCGTTGTTCCTACTGTGCAATCCCAATGATTCGAGGAAGATTCCGCAGCAGAGATATTGAAGATGTTGTAAAAGAGGCGGAAGGTCTTGCTGAGCGTGGAGTCAAGGAACTCAATGTCATTGCTCAGGACACAACCCGTTTCGGTGAGGATAAATACGGCAAACCGATGCTTGCAGAGCTTCTCAGAAGACTTTGTAGGATTGACGGCTTTAAATGGATAAGGGTTCTCTACTGCTATCCCGACCGAATTACAGACGAGCTTATTGACACAATTGCAAGTGAAGATAAGATTGTAAAATATATGGATATTCCGCTCCAGCATTGTAACAAGGATATTCTCCGCAGAATGAATCGTCACGGCGACAGAGAAAGCCTCACTGCACTCATGAACAAGATTAAGGATAAAATTCCGAATGTAATCTTCCGCTCAACCTTTATTACAGGTTTCCCCGGTGAAACCGAGGAGCAGTTCAATGAGCTTGCAGAGTTTGCCGCCGATATGAAGTTTCAGCGACTCGGCTGTTTTGCCTACTCTCCCGAGGAGGATACAAAGGCAGCTGAAATGCCCGACCAAATTGACGAAGAAATTAAGCAGAAGCGTGCCGATATTATTATGGAGCATCAACAGCAGGTTATGGCTGAATACTGTGAAAGCCTTGTTGGCAAAGAGATTGAAGTTCTTGTTGAAGGCTTTGACAAGCTTGCCGAATGTTTCTTCGGCAGAAGTTATGCCGACGCCCCCGAGGTTGACGGCTGTGTATTCTTCACCTGTGACGGTGAAAAGCCAAAGGCAGGAGATTTTGTCAAGGTGCGTGTAACCGATTACACAGGCTGCGATCCTGTCGGTGAATTTGTCGGCAAAATCGACTAAGTGGCTAAAAGACTCAGCAATTTCATAATATTTAACTTTGAAAGGCACATAAAATGAACTTACCAAATAAACTGACAGTAGGACGAATAATTCTTGTTCCGTTCTTTGTGGTGGCATTGCTTGCAAACTTTCCGCTCAACAATGCCGTTGCCCTGATTATTTTTATTGCGATGTCACTCACAGATATGTTTGACGGAAAAATTGCAAGAAAAAACGGTCTTGTTACAGACTTCGGAAAATTTGCAGATCCGCTTGCAGACAAAATTCTTGTGCTTGCCGCATTGCTGTGCTTTGTACAGCTTGGAATATGTGACTGCGTTGCGGTCATAATCGTGCTTTTCCGTGAATTTTCCGTCACCTCAATACGGCTGATTGCCGCCTCAAAAGGCAAGGTTGTCGCCGCTAATATGTGGGGCAAAGCAAAGACGGTTTCACAGATGATTGCTATAATTGCAGTAATTGCAATGCAAATCGTGCTTGAACTGCCCGAAGTCGGACTTAATTTTATAAACACGGCAACATTTGAACCGATTTTCTTTGTGGTGGGAGAAATTCTCATCTGGATTTCGGTTGTATTCACAATCATTTCGGGCGTTGTATATATAATTCAAAACAGACAGTTTATTTCTCAGACCTGAGAACATACTCTCACGGTCTTGACAGGAGGGTGATTGCGTGTTTAAAACCCTGAAAGCGGATATTGATGCGGTTATGGAGCGTGATCCTGCCGCAAGGAGCAGAGCAGAGGTGTTTTTTCTCTACTCGGGTTTCAAGGCGGTGCGTTCTCACCGAAAAGCCAACTGGTGTTTGCGACACAACCTCAAGTTTCTTGCAAGGTGGATTTCTCAACGCAGTCGTCACAAGACGGGAATTGAGATTCACCCGGGTGCAACAATCGGTAAGGGACTTTTTATAGATCACGGAATGGGCGTTGTCATAGGCGAAACTACAATAATAGGAGACAACTGCACCATTTATCAGAATGTTACTCTCGGAGGAACAGGCAAAGAAACGGGAAAAAGACACCCCACACTCGGCAACAATGTGCTTGTCGGCTCGGGTGCAAAGGTTCTCGGTCCGTTCAAGGTTGGTGACAACGCAAGAATTGCCGCAGGTGCGGTTGTTTTAAGCGAAGTCCCGCCGAATGCAACGGCTGTCGGCGTTCCGGCAAGAGTAGTAAAAGTCAACGGTGTTCGCAGTGAAACCCTTGACCAGATTCATGTATCGGATCCGGTTGCACTTGCATTGTGCAATCTTGAGCATAAAATTTTTGAACTTCAAAAACAGCTTGATGAGCTGAAAAAGGAAAATGTAAAAAGTGAGGAATAGCAAATGATTTTATATAATTCTCTCGGACAGACAAAGCAGGAATTTGTACCGCACACACCCGGCAAGGTTAATATGTACACCTGCGGTCCTACTGTTTATCACTATGCCCACATCGGCAATCTTCGCACCTATATTATGGAAGATGTTCTTGAAAAGTATCTTCGTTTTTCGGGTTATGATGTAAACCGTGTAATGAACATCACAGATGTAGGTCATCTTTCAAGCGATGCCGACACAGGCGAGGATAAGATGCTTTCAGGCGCAAAGCGTGAGCATAAGACTGTTATGGAGATTGCAAAGTTCTACACAGACGCATTTTTTGCCGACTGCGAAAAGCTCAACATCAAGCGTCCCGATGTTGTAGAGCCTGCAACAAACTGCATTGACGATTTTATCAATATGATTTCCGTTCTGCTTGAAAAGGGTTATGCCTACATTGCAGGCGGCAATGTTTACTTTGACACTTCAAAGCTCGACAACTACTATGTGTTCGGCAATATGAATGAGGATGACCTTGCTGTCGGTGTTCGTGACAGCGTTGAAGAGGACGAAAACAAGCGTAACAAGGCTGACTTTGTTCTCTGGTTCACAAAGTCAAAGTTTGATTCACAGGAACTCAAGTGGGAGAGTCCGTGGGGCGTAGGTTACCCGGGCTGGCACATTGAATGTTCTTGCATCAGCTACAAGCACTGCGGTGAATATCTTGACATTCACTGCGGCGGCATTGACAACGCTTTCCCCCATCACACAAACGAAATTGCACAGAGCGAGGCTTTTCTCGGTCACAAGTGGTGTCCGTACTGGTTCCATGTACTTCATCTCAATGATGCAAGAGGCAAGATGAGCAAGTCAAAGGGCGGTTTTCTTACAGTTTCACTTCTTGAAGAAAAGGGGTACAATCCGCTTGTTTACAGAATGTTCTGCTTGCAGAGCCACTACCGCAAGCCGCTCACATTCTCATATGACAACCTTGACAACACAGCTACAACTTACAACAAACTTGTAAAGAGAATTTCCGCTCTTTCAAGGGACGGTGAGCCTGATATGGCAAAGGCTGAGGAGCTTACAAAGGGATTTTGCGAGGCACTCGACAACGACCTCAACACTTCTCTTGCTCTCACCTGCGTTTATGATGTTCTCAAGGCTGACGCAGACGATGCAACAAAGCTTTATGTAATCGGCGAATTTGACAAGGTGCTTTCACTCGACCTTACAAAAGTTCCCGAAAGCAACAAAGCGGACGCAGACGATGACTTTGCCAAGGAAGTTGAGGAGCTTATTGCACAGCGTACAAAAGCCCGTGCCGAAAAGGATTGGGCGACAGCCGATGCTATCCGTGACAAGCTTAAAGAGATGAAAGTTGTTGTCAAGGACACAAAAGACGGCATTGAATGGCATGTTGAGGGTTAACTTGACCGCTATCGCCCAATGAACGCACCTAATTAAAACAAAATATGAATAAATAAAAATCCCCTTCATATAAATTTGGTATGGAGGGGATTTTATGCGTTTGTATATCATAACAAAACGAAATCTAATATCAATCGGATTCTGTCTTTTAATCGGAGTGCTTGCAGGGGCAATTGCAGTCACATCAACCGTTCGAGCCGTTCAGAGTGCGGCTGCTCAGCGTGAAATTCCCATTTACTATGTTGACACGGACAAAAAGCAGGTTGCCCTGTCGTTTGATGCGGCATGGGGCAATGAACAGACCGAGCATCTGCTTGAAATTCTCGACAAATACAAGGTGAAATCAACATTTTTCCTTGTGGGCGACTGGGTTAAGAATTATCCCGACAGCGTAAAAGATATTGCAAAGCACGGTCACGATGTGGGCAATCACAGCAACACACATCCGCATATGACGCAAATGTCATCGTCCGATATGGTCGGTCAGATTCAGTCCTGCAACGAAAAAATCAAGGAGCTTACGGGCAAAACTCCCACCCTGTTCCGAGCCCCATACGGCGATTACAACAATGATGTTGTAAAGTCGGTCAACGGCTGTAATATGTATTGCGTGCAATGGGATGTCGATTCGCTCGACTGGAAAGATCCTACTCCCGAGCAGATAAAGCAGAATATTATGAAAAAAATCAAGAACGGCAGTATTATATTGATGCATAACGGTGCAAAAAATACCCCCGAAGCATTGCCGACGGTAATCGAGGCAATCAAGTCCGAGGGCTACGAAATCGTTCCGATTTCGCAAATTCTGCTCAAAGGCGAATACTACACAGATGTTGACGGCAAAATGTGCAGTAAAACCGCCACACAACCGAGTTCGTAAGTAAAGAATATTTATAAATACCGCTACGGATAATACACAACTTTCATTACATCAAAACATTTTAGTAAAACAAATCATTTCATCAAAGCGGGCGTCCGATGAACGCCCCTACTGATTAACAATAACATTCATATAAAAAATCAGGCTGACAGGTTATTAAAAATCTGTCAGCCTTAAATTATTTTATCAAGTTTTCGCTACGGATAAAAATCAATAAACAACAACACGGGTTCCTGAGGAAATGTTGTTATAGATTTTCTTAGCTGCGTTGTACGGTGTGTTTACACAGCCGTGTGAGCCGTGACCCTTGTACCTTGTTCCGCCGTATTCCCAGCTTGCTCGCCATGATGCGTCATGGATTCCGCAACCGTCAGATGTGAACGGAAGCCAGAATGTTACATGGGAATTATTCATCAAAGTTGCAGGAGATGCCTTGTAAATAATTGAATATGCACCCTTTGGCGTATCGTTTGTACCGTAGTTGCCGGTTACAACATCTGTTTCAACAACAAGCTTACCGTTCTTGTAGTACCACATATGCTGCTGATTGATACTGATTTCAACATAGGTATTGCCGACTGAAACACCGTAGGCATTCTTGCTGATCTTTACACTCTTTGTCTGGAATGTGCCGAGGCACTTGTACTTTTTCGGGTTACTGCTCGGTCCCGAATACTTGTAAGCACGAATACGGAAGTAATAGGTCTTGCCGACTGTAAGCTTTTTGGTGTTGTAGAAAGTATTCTTTGTTTCACCAAGCTTTGTATATTTTCCGTTCTTTGAGGTTGAATAGAAAATCTCATATGCTGTCGGAGTGGTCATTGCCTTGCCCCATGTGAGATTTACTCTTGAAAGTCTTGTATCTGTCTTGAAATTAACGGCATTAAGACCTGCCACACATCTTATTGTTGACGGTGACGAATAGTAAGTGTTCTTTTTGATTGCACGGTAAGCCCTAATCTGATAGTAATACGCTCTGCCGTTCTTAACTCCCTTATCTCTGAAAGAAGTTGTGGAATTTGAAGTGATTGTCTTGTAAAGAACATACTTGCCCTTTGTGTCACCGCTCATACGGTAGATTTTGTAGCCTGTTGCCTGTGAGTTCTTTGACCACGAAAGTGTAATTGCAGCACCCGACTCCTTGAGTGAAACGCTAACGGCATTCGGAAGAGTAGCTGTTCTGTAGGTCTGACTCTTACCCTCATACTTTACACCGTCATGCTCAACATAGGCGGCAACCTTTACATCATACCAGGTTGCTGTTCTAATCTTTTTGAGTGTACAGGCATTTGACTTTACATATGTAAATCTTGAAAAATTCTTGTGTGCGTCATTGTTGCGGTAGTAGATTACATAGCCTGTTGCACCGCTTACTTTATCCCACTTGAACGAAAGCGAATTTGTTGTATATTGCGTTCTTTTGAGATTCTTGATTGCGCCCACATTCGGCTTAACCGGCTGAGTCGGAGAAACCGTAGGAGTTACGGGCGGCTCCGTTACCGGCTGTGAAGGCTCGGTTGCCTGAGTTGGTTCAACGCTCGTATCTGTTACATCAGATGCAACAGTTGCCTCTGTTGCAGGCTGAGAGTCTGTTTCTGCGGCAGAAACAGCTAATGTTCCGACAACAGAACAAGCTACGGTAACTACTGCGAGAATTACTGCCAAGGTGTGTTTGAATTTGAATGTCATATATTTCATCCCCAATCGTATTTGATAATTAGATTATATATGTTTTTTTCAAAAAAATAAAGAGTATTTAGTAAAAAATTTCAAAAATCTTCCACTAATTACTCTTACTTTATCTTGTCATTTTTATTAAGTCTTGAAAGGCGTTCGCATTCGGCAATCAGCTTGCTCTGTTTAAGCCTTCTTTCGTCCTCAAGCACAGATTCACGAACCTGTTTTCGCAGTCTTTCAAATGGTGTGTCACGGTTGCCTGTTATCTCTTTCGGGCTTAAAATTTTTGGTGCAAGATTTGATGCACCCGGTCTTGTGAGCATCTGAATGGTGATATGCTCATGCTGAATGAGAGCGAAAAGCTGACTGAGAGAGGTACATTCGTCAATTGCCTTGACGAGTTCTTCCGTTGTTTTGTGACGGTATCCGTGCACCTTTGTTTCATTCAATTTCACTCACCGCCCTTTATTGCCTTTTGCGGAACATTGTTATCATTATATTTCCGAATAAATGCCTCCGCTGTTTGATGAAGGACACTTGTACCTTAGATTATACTTAATTTTCACAAGATTTTCAATATTTATTTTCGGTTTCTTTGTTTACATCAACACTTTTTTATGATATGCTGACTAACAGATACGCAAAATGTCCGTATAATCGACATTTTTCAGCGTTAAAAAATTTTTGTCAGGAGTAGAATAATGAAAAAAACTATTTGTGCCGTAACGGCTGCCATGCTTGCACTTACCTCGGTTTTGTGCGGTTGTTCAAGCAACGGTGAAAGCAGTTCGCAGTCGGGCAGTACAACCCCGGCAACTGTTGCCACAGACACAACCGTCAAGACAACAGGCGAAAAAATACATATAAACGACAGCACTCTCGGTGAAATCTGGATTACCGAGCTTGACGGTGTACCGAAAAATACACTCAACAACGATAACTTCACCTCTGACGACACTTTCAAATACTACAGTGAAAACGGCAAGGCCGCTTCAATGGAGGGAATCGACATTTCCTCCTACAGCGGAACGATTGACTGGGACAAGGTTAAAAAATCGGGTGTTGATTTTGTTATGGTTCGCATCGGCGGCAGAGGCTACGGTTCTGACGGAAAAATGTACTCGGACGATTCCGCCCTTTCATATATAAAGGGTGCTAAGGCGGCAGGACTTAAAGTCGGCGTGTATTTCTTCTCTCAGGCTGTCAATAACGATGAGGCAATTGAAGAGGCTGACTATATAAAGACACTTCTCGGTGATGAAACAATCGATTTCCCCGTTGCATATGACTGGGAAATCATCAAGGATGATGACGCAAGAACCGACAGCGTTTCCGCCGCTCAGGCAACAGCCTGTGCAAAGGCATTCTGCAACCGTGTAAAGGAGCTTGGCTACACACCGATTATCTATTCTCCGAGCAAGGAGCTTTACTTTAAATATGACCTCACACAGCTTGCAGATTTTGACATCTGGTACTGCGAATACGCAAATGTTCCGACATTCTATTATCAGTTTTCTATGTGGCAATACTCCTCATCAGGCAAGGTTGACGGAATTGAGGGCGATGTTGATATGAACATCTGCTTCACAAACATAGCCAATTACGATTAAGAAAGGATAATATATATGAAAAAGATAGCAAGCTTTACAATCAACCACAACACTCTTATGCCGGGTGTTTACATCTCAAGAATTGACGGAGATATTACAACATACGATATGCGTTTTGTAAAGCCAAACACACCGCCGTATCTTCCGAATCCCGTTATGCACACAATTGAACACCTTTTTGCAACATATGCCCGCAACAGCAAATTTGCCGACAATGTAATCTACTTTGGACCTATGGGATGCAGAACGGGTTTTTATTTTCTCGTTCGTGATATGTCAAATGAGGATGCATTACAGCTTATAAAAGACACAATAAAGCAGTGTGCGGAGCACAAAGGGGAAATCCCCGGAACAACTGCAATTGAGTGCGGAAACTACCTTGAACACGACCTTGACGGTGCTTTAAAAGAGTTAAATAAATATTACTCTTTGTTAAAAGATTACACTGTTGATAACTTACAGTATAATTAACATAGGGAATTATTGTTTAATTTACCCTGTTTTGTAGCTTTATCCCCTGTCTTATTATTAATTATGACATTTTTTAATTCTCATATTGCAATTTCGTAACTATTTGGTATAATAAAGGTATCGTGTTTGTTACAAAAATGTAACGGTTAATGAGATAGGAGAAATTATTTTGGAGACAAAGTTCATTGGTTTGGAAGGTTTCAATGAAATCGAGAGTCTTCCGACAAAGAAACGCAGAGTTTGCAGGCGTGAGCTTACAACAGCACAGAAAACTGTTCGCTTTGTAAAGAGAGCAACAACATTTTGTGCAAAATCAGTTGTAAGAATGTCAAAAAACACAGCCGCAAAACTCACACAGACAATTGAGAACAGGAAGGGTTCTTTAAAGTCTGTTACAATCAAGGCTGTTAATTCGTCAAAGAAAGCAAAAACACAGATATCAGCTATTGACAAAGCATTCAACGAATCAAGAAACGGCACAACAAAGAGTGCCGGAGAGATTGTATCGGAACTTTCGTTCAAAAGCGGAAAGCAGTATGCACACCTTGCACCGTCGGCAATCCGTTCGCAGAAGTTGCTCAGAAAAAAGGCTGTGCTTGCAGTAGTAGCCTGTTTCAGTGCAATCACACTTTCATGTGTAACGGTTGCAAGTGCACTTGATATGAAAGATAACAACAGCGTACAGACACCTGCACTTGTTGCAACAAGTGACGAGGCTGTTCCTCATACTGAAATTGACGGCGAATCGGCATCGGCAAACCTCAAGGCAATTTCACCGTCATGCGCAAGTCTTTATATTGACGGCAAGTTCATCGGTGCGACAGAAGAAATTGATCAGCTCAATGCAGACCTCGATCAGGTTCTTGTTGATTACCGCAGAGATTACGATGACGAAACAACAACCGAGTTTGCAAATTCGGTGGAGGTTGTAAAAGGTAACGCAAGCGGTACAGACCTTATTACCGCAGACGAGGTTATGGCACTTGCAGACGGCAAGTTTTCAATCTCACTTTCAACAGATATTGTTTACACAAGAGATGTGGCTTATGACACAAAGGTAAAGTATGACGAGGACAAGTCTTCTTCATACAAAAAAGTTACCACAAAGGGCGTTAATGGTGAAGAAGAAGTAACGGTAAGAACTACATTTGTTGACGGTGTTCAGACCGATGCAGTTCAGACTGACGCAAAAACTCTTAAAGAGGCAGTTGACGAAGTTGTTGTAAAGGGCAAGAAGAGTGAATCTTCATCAAGCTCATCATCTTCATCAAGTTCTTCATCTTCTTCAAACAGCAGTTCTTCATCAAGTTCAAATTCATCTTCAAGCTACACAACAGGTTCATCGGGTATGTTTGCATGGCCACTCCCCTACACACATACATTGACAAGTACCTTCGGCACACGCTGGGGCAGACTTCACGGCGGACTTGACATTTCAGCCGGCGGTGTTTACGGACAGCCTATTTATGCATCCGCAAGCGGCACCGTAACATTCTCGGGCGGTGACAACAGTGGTTACGGCAACTATGTTATCATTGACCACGGCAGTGGCTACACAACACTTTACGGTCATTGCAGTTCACTTGTTGCAGTAACAGGTCAGTATGTAAATCAGGGTGACCTCATCGG
>UMBN01009417.1_pt1 | contig 13781 bp, 9 predicted proteins | sample 1963981 | NCBI WGS metagenome assembly UMBN01 (sample SAMEA4835943, study PRJEB28245) | human gut metagenome | biome: gut microbiome; material: fecal sample | place: Denmark | collected 2008 | reverse complement strand
TTTGGTTAACGCCCTGCCACAGGGCCTGGCGGCTCGCCTGGGTGGTGACGGTGCAGCCAGCCTGTTTCGGAAAGTAGCCGTAATCCGGTCGCCAGCGGGCGAAAGCCTGGGCGTCGTAGCCCCAGTCGCTGGAGTTTACCAGCTGCTCTTCTTCTTTCAGCGTGCGGCGAACCGCCTGATCGAAGGGGATCAGCGTTTGCGGGATCAGCGCTCGCAGCGCCCGGTCGTCGGCGATCAGATCGTGCTTCAGCCCCTGAATCAGCGCCCTGGCGATGGTAGGCGGCACCGAGGTGATAACGTTAAGAAACCACACTGAGATCCAGCGCGTCGGCAGGGGAATGGGAATGAGCGGGCGATGTTTACCGCTGACGGCCATAAAGCGAATGAACTGCTGCTGATAGCTTAACACCTCCGGACCGGCGGCTTCGAAGACGCGATGCGCGTTGGACGGATGATTCAGCAGCTCAACCAGGTCAAAGAGCAGATTTTCCAGGGCGACAGGGGTGGTACGCGAGCGTACCCAGCGCGGGGGAGTGAGCACTGGCAGGTTATAAACCATATCGCGCATCACCTCGAAGGCGGCAGAGCCGGCGCCGACGATAATCCCGGCCCGCAGTTCGGTCACCGGCACGCCCGACTCACGCAGGACCTCACCGGTCACCTGGCGGGCGCGCAAATGGTCAGATTGCTCCTGCGCCGGGGCCTGCAGCGAACTGAGAAATATCACCTGGCGCACTGACGACTGACGCAGAGCATCGCGCACATGCGTGGCTACCCGGCGCTCATGGGCGATAAAATCGCCGCCTTCGCCCATGCCGTGGACCAGATAATAAAGGGTATCGATGCCGGCGAGCAGTGCAGGCAGAGCCTGCGGCTGATTAAGATCGACTGACCGGCAGGTGACGCCGGGCAAATCGAGCTTTTGCAGTCGGTCGATGTGGCGTGCCGCCGCCAGCACTGGATAACCCCGCGCGCTTAACTCGCGCACCAAATGCTGGCCAATATAGCCGCTGGCGCCGAGCACCAGAACCGATTGCGACACGCCTGACTCCTTAGCGCTGTAAAAAAGCCTGCCAGTGAGCGACCACCTCGCTCAGCTGCTGACGGTTGACATCCAGGTGAGTGACCAGACGGACAACAGGCGAGGCGTTAATCAACACGCCGCGCGCCTGCATAAACTCGCCGAGCGCCGGGGCCTGCGCTTCGCCAACGCGCACAAACAGCATGTTGGTATCATGGCGGGGGACGTCGGCGCCGATGGCGCGAAGCTGCTCCGCCATCCACGCGGCGTTGTCATGATCCTCCTGCAGGCGCTGTACGTTATTTTTCAGCGCGTACAGCCCGGCAGCGGCCAGTATGCCCGCCTGGCGCATGCCGCCGCCGACCATTTTCCGCCAGCGGATAGCACGGCGAATGTATGCCTCGCTGCCCAGCAATAGCGAGCCTACCGGGGTGCCAAGCCCCTTTGACAGGCAGATGGTGAAGGAGTCGCAGTACTGAGCGATATCACGCAGTTCGCAGCCGTAGGCCACTACGGCGTTAAAGATACGCGCGCCGTCGACGTGCAGCGCCAGGTCGCGCTGGCGGGTAAACGCCCAGGCTTCCTGCAGATAGTCGCGCGGCAGCACCTTACCGTTGTGGGTGTTTTCCAGGCTCAGCAGGCGGGTGGGGGCAAAATGGATATCGTCGGGTTTGATTTTCGCCGCCACTTTATCCAGCGGCAGCGAACCATCGGCTGCGGCGTCAATCGGCTGTGGCTGAATACTGCCGAGTACTGCCGCGCCGCCGGCTTCGTACAGATAGTTGTGCGCCCCCTGGCCGACGATATACTCTTCGCCGCGCTGACAGTGGCTGAGCAGGCCAACGAGGTTGGCCTGGGTGCCAGTGGGCAGAAACAGCGCCGCCTCTTTGCCCGCGAGGTCGGCGGCATAGCGCTGCAGTTCATTGACGGTAGGGTCGTCGCCATACACATCGTCCCCGACCGGGGCGGCCATCATGGCCTCCAGCATGGCGCGCCCGGGACGGGTAACGGTATCACTGCGTAAATCGATCACGGCTTTTCCTTGGTCTGGTTCAACGTATTGCTTCTGTTTTACCTGAGCCAGTTGGTTTTCGCCAGTTCGATGACCTCATCGCCGCGCCCGCTGATGATCGCCCGCAGCATATACAGGCTAAAGCCTTTCGCCTGCTCCAGCTTGATCTGCGGCGGGATAGCCAGCTCCTCTTTGGCGACCACGACGTCGACCAGCACCGGACCGTCGGTGCGGAAGGCGGTCTGCAGCGCTTCATCCACCTCGGAGGCTTTTTCAACGCGTATACCTTTGATACCGCAGGCCTCGGCGATGCGGGCGAAGTTGGTATCGTGGAGCTCCGTACCGTCGGTGAGATAGCCCCCGGCCTTCATCTCCATCGCCACGAAGCCCAGCACGCTGTTGTTAAAGATGACAATTTTCACCGGCAGCTTCATCTGCGCCAGCGACAGAAAATCGCCCATCAGCATGCTGAACCCGCCGTCGCCGCACATGGCCACTACCTGCCGTTCCGGAGCGGTGGCCTGGGCGCCGATGGCCTGCGGCATGGCGTTGGCCATTGAGCCGTGGTTGAACGAGCCCAGCAGGCGGCGTTTGCCGTTCATTTTGAGGTAGCGTGCCGCCCAGACGGTGGGGGTGCCGACATCGCAGGTGAAAATGGCGTCTTCATCGGCAAAATGGCTGATCTGCTGTGCCAGATATTGCGGGTGGATTGCCTTATCGCTGGGTTTTGCCAGATCGTCGAGCCCTTTTCGCGCGTCGCGATAGTGCTCCAGCGCCTTATCGAGGAAGTGGCGATCGGTTTTCTCTTCCAGGAGCGGCAGCAGCGCTTTTAGCGTCGATTTAATATCGCCCACCAGCGCCATATCGACCTTACTGTGGGCGCCGATGCTGCCGGGGTTAATGTCGATCTGAATAATTTTGGCGTCGGTTGGATAGAAGGCGCGATAGGGGAACTGGGTGCCCAGCAGGATCAGGGTATCGGCGTTCATCATGGTGTGGAAGCCAGAGGAGAAGCCAATCAGCCCGGTCATGCCGACATCGTACGGATTGTCGTACTCCACGTGCTCTTTGCCGCGCAGGGCGTGGACGATGGGGGCTTTAATTTTGGCCGCGAACTCCACCAGCTCCTGGTGAGCGCCGGCGCAGCCGCTGCCGCACATGAGCGCGATATTGCTGGAGTAGCGAATAAGCTGCGCCAGCTTGCGCAGTTCTTCTTCCGCCGGAGTGACCGTCGGCAACGGCGCATGATACCAGTGGCTGCTGGCGCTCTCCGGGGCGGCCTTCAGCGCCACGTCGCCGGGCAGCACCACCACCGAGACGCCGCGGTTAATCACCGCTTTACGCATGGCGATGGCCAGCACCTGCGGAATCTGTTCCGGGGTGGAGACCAGCTCGCAGTAGTGGCTGCATTCGCGAAACAGTTCCTGAGGATGGGTCTCCTGAAAATAGCCGCTGCCGATTTCGCTGGAGGGGATGTGGGCGGCAATGGCCAGCACCGGCACATGGTTACGATGACAGTCAAACAGACCGTTAATCAGATGCAGGTTGCCCGGCCCGCAGGAGCCGGCGCAGACCGCCAGTTCGCCGGTCAGCTGCGCCTCGGCGCCAGCGGCGAAAGCAGCCACCTCTTCGTGCCGGGTGGGCATCCAGTCGATGGTGCCCATGCGGTTCAGACTATCGCTCAATCCATTGAGGGAATCTCCGGTGACGCCCCAGATACGTTTCACGCCGGCCTGTTCCAGCGTTTTGGCAATGTATGCGGCCACGGTTTGTTTCATGATCTCCATCTCCTTTTTGTGATAACGCCTTCAAGCTTAGATGAAACTGCAGGTTACGTTGCCGATTGTCCCTTATTTTTTGCTGGTTTTATTGCTGAAAAATTGTGCATACTCAGGGATCTCACAGGGTGTAAAACAGGAAGCACATCAGATGGTTAAGGGAATGTTAAACGCAGTAAATAAAACGCTGTCGCATGACGACGCCGGTAAACTCTTGTTACGACTCGCCGTCGGCGGGTTAATGCTGTTTCACGGTCTGCACAAGCTGCTGGACGGCGTGGGCGGGATCAGCGGCATGCTGGTGGCGAAGGGGTTGCCGGGGTTTATAGCCTACGGTGTGCTGGTGGGGGAAGTGGTCGCTCCCTGCTTGTTAATTCTCGGCGTCCTGACCCGTCCGGCGGCGCTGGTGCTGGCGTTCACCATGGTGGTGGCGTGGCTGATGGTCGGTCTCGGCAAGACGTTTGCGCTTGATGCGGTGGGGGCGTGGGCCATTGAGAACCTGGTCTATTTCTTTGTTGGCGCGCTGGCGATTGCGCTACTCGGCGCAGGGCGTTATTCGCTGGCCGGCCAGTCGGCCTGGCGGTAAAAATGCCTCATTTGTCCTGGGGCGTAAAGTCGATACTGTTGCCGGTTTGCAACTTTTTCAGTCTGAGAAAATGTTTATCTCATGTCGCCTGAGCGTTTATTGTCGCCCGGGATTTTCCCGGAGTCGGCGCATTGCGCCTTCTCCGGGCTACCCAATCGCACAGCGCTGTAGCCCCGGTAAGCGGTAGCGCCACCGGGGATTTTGACCTCAGGCGAGAACCAGATCGCTCTGCGGATGGCAGGAGCAGGCCAGCACATAGCCGTCGGCGATTTCGGCGTCGGTTAACGTCATGGTGCTGGTGACGCTGTACTTCCCGGAAACCACTTTGGTTTTACAGCAGCCGCAGACGCCGGCGCGGCAGGCGACGGTCACCGGCACTTTATTGCTCTCTAGCGCATCAAGCAGTGTGGTGCCCACCGGCGCGTAAAACTCGCGCGCCGGCTGCAGTTTGGTAAATTTCAGTCCACTGGTCGCGGCTTCCGCCACCGGGGTGAAGAACTTCTCCTTAAAGAAGCGGGTGACGCCCAGGGCGGCAACATCCTGCTCGACCTTCTCCATATAAGGCGCCGGGCCGCAGGTCATCACGGTGCGGCTGGCTAAATCCGGCACGCTCTGCAGCAGCTCCCGGGTCAGACGGCCGGCGACAAAGCCATGAGTGGCATGGTGCTCTGCCACCAGGGTGACCGGATACTGGCGCCACTCCTCGGCAAAGATCACATCCTCCGGCGAACGCACGCTATAGATCACCTGCACGTCGGCCTGCGGTCGATACTTCGCCAGCCAGCGACGCATCGACATTATCGGCGTTACGCCGCAGCCGGCGGCCAGCAGCAGGAATTTATCTTCCGCTTTATCGTCGCAGGTAAACTCGCCCATCGCATCGGACAGCCAAAGGTAATCGCCGCGTTTGACCTCGCGGGTCAACCACTGCGAACCCGCGCCCTCGTCAATACGGCGAACGGTCAGCGTAATGTACTCGCTGCCCCCCGGCGTGGAGGAAAGGGTATAGGCGCGCAGCGTTTCCGCCGAGTGACGCACGCTGACCAGGGCATACTGGCCGGCGCGGTACGGATAGTAATCGTGGCACAGCAGCGAAAGGGTCCACACGTCCGGGGTTTCCTGGTGAATGTGGTGAACCTGCATCCGCCACGGGCACTGGGAGGTTGGCATGGTCATCAGGGACTCCTTAAGCGCTCAGCAGCTGCTGCATATCTTGTTCCACGGTGGTCACGGACCGCAGACCAAACTTCTCATTGAGGACCGCCAGCAGATCCGGGGTGAAGAAGCCAGGCGCCGTCGGGCCGGTGACGATGTTTTTCACCCCCAGCGACAGCAGCGTCAGCAGAATGACGATCGCTTTCTGTTCGAACCAGGAGAGCACCAGCGACAGCGGTAGGTCGTTAACACCGCAGCCCAGTTTTTCCGCCAGCGTAACCGCGAGAATAATTGCCGAGTAGGCATCGTTGCACTGCCCGGCGTCGACCAGACGCGGCAGACCTTCGATATCGCCGAAGTCCAGCTTGTTGAAGCGGTATTTACCGCAGGCCAGGGTCAGGATCAGACAGTCATCCGGCACGCTGGTGGCGAAATCGGTGAAGTAGTTACGCTCCCCGCGGGCGCCGTCGCAGCCGCCGACGAGGAAGATATGGCGCAGTTTTTCACGGCTGACCAGATCGATCAGCGTATCCGCCGCGCCAAGCAGGGTCTGACGGCCAAAGCCGACGGTGATCAGATGCGGGATTTCGCTGTACGGGAAGCCCGCCATCTGCTGCGCCTGGGTGATAACCGGGGCGAAGTCTTCACCTTCCAGATGGTTCACGCCCGGCCAGCCGACGATGCTGCGGGTCCAGATGCGGTCGTCGTAGGCGCCGACGGTGGGGTCGATGATGCAGTTCGAGGTCATCACGATAGGGCCCGGGAAGCGGGCGAATTCCACTTGCTGGTTTTGCCAGCCGCTGCCGTAGTTGCCGATCAGATGTTTGAATTTACGCAGCTCCGGATAGCCGTGCGCCGGCAGCATTTCGCCGTGGGTATAGACGTTAACGCCGGTGCCTTCCGTCTGCTCAAGCAGGTTATACAGATCTTTCAGATCATGGCCGGAGATCAGGATGCACTTCCCTTCGGTGGCTTTAACGTTCACCTGAGTCGGCGTCGGGTGGCCATATTTAGTGGTTTCACCAGCGTCAAGGATGCTCATCACCTGGAAGTTCATCTGGCCGATTTCCATCGAACATTCCAGCAGCGCGTTCATATCCGCCGGCCAGGTTCCCAGCCATGCCATGATTTTATGGTACTGGGCATAAATCGCGTTGTCGTACTGGCCGAGTACGTGGGCGTGCTCCATATAGGCCGCCGCGCCTTTCAGGCCGTACAGGCACAGCAGACGCAGACCGAGAATATTCTCGCCGATGGCGGCTTTATCTTTATTTGGGGCATAGTCTGCCGCCTGACGCTGCAGGTCACCCAGATCGTCGCTGACCAGGTGTAAATCGGCTACCGGGTTATCAACCGCGGCGCTGGCGTCGAGGTTCTGGCACTGCGCTTTCAGCGCCTCACGCAGGGCAATCGCCTGGCGGGCGTAGCCGACGATACGCGGAGAATCGAAGTTGACGTTGGTCAGGGTGGAGAAGAAGGCGCGGGGGGCAAAGCTGTCGACCTCATGATCGATAATGCCATATTCGCGGGCCTTGAGCGCCCAGGCGGACAGGCCTTGCAGTGATGCAATCAGCAGATCCTGCAGATCGGAGGTTTCCGCTGTTTTACCGCACATCCCCTGCGCGTAAGAGCAGCCGTTGCCGGCTGGGGTACGAATGGTTTGTTCACATTGCACACAAAACATGGTCACACCTTTAAAGTTATATTTAATATACATGTTTAAGGTTATGCCGCATGGCACAAGGTGAAAAGGCATTTCTGATACAACTTAAAGGGAGATTGATTTAGCGCAAATTTGGCGGCAGTAAGTCTGCCGCCAGCGGGTATTCAGGCGGTAAAAAAGGCGATCAGGATCGGGACCAGCAGGCTAAGCAGAAAACCGTGCACGATAGCGGCAGGAACAATCTCGACGCCGCCGGAACGCTGGAGTACCGGTAAGGTGAAGTCCATTGAAGTGGCGCCGCACAGCCCCAGCGCTGTGGAGCGGCTGCGGCGAACAAGGCCCGGAATTAACATGATAGCCAGCAGCTCGCGACACAGATCGTTAAAGAACGCCGCGCTGCCGATCACCGGGCCAAAGGATTCAGTGAGTAAAATACCGGAGAGCGAATACCAGCCGAAACCGCTCGCCATCGCCAGACCGGTCTTTAACGGCAGACCGAGAATAAAGGCGTTAAGTATCCCGCCAAGTAATGAACTGGCCATAACCACCATGGCGACGATCATTCCCCGACGGTTAAGGACTATTTGTCGCAGACTCATTCCATTATTGCGTAATTGAATACCGACGAGGAACAGGAGAAAGATCAGCGTATATTCGCTGGCTTCGGTCGCGTGCTGTAAAAAAGACAGGCCGGTCAGGCCGATCAGAAAACCGAGCACGACCACGCCGCACAGCTGCAGCGATTCCAGGGCCATGGCCAGGCGCGAAGGTAATTTCTCCTGCCGATGCTGACTGCGCCATGGCATTTTACTTTCCAGCCACAACAGGGCGGCAATATTACACAGTAAAATGATGACCACGCTCACTGCAGCGTAATGCAATATGGCCAGCAGGTTGCTTGCCAGATTGTCGAGGAATGCCAGGCTGATCCCCATAAAGAAAAGGATGACATAGACAATCCAGCTGAGCATCCGGTTAATCAGTTTTAGCGCGGAGGGTTGACGAAGTGGCACCAGATAGCCGACAACCAGCGGCAACAGAATGATGAAGAGTCCCGATAACATGAACGATGCAGCCCTTGCATAATGAGAATAGCGCCCATGACACTACCCAAATCACCGGGCCGAGTAAAGCTGCCACCAGAAAGAAAAAGCCCGGAAACCCGGGCTTTACAAAGGATTAATCGCGTTTTTCCAGCAGGGTGCGATACAGCACGCCGCCGAGGATCCCGCCGACGATCGGCATGACCCAGAACAGCCACAGCTGCTGCAGCGCCCAGCCGCCCTGGAAAATCGCTACCGCGGTGCTGCGCGCCGGGTTGACCGAGGTGTTGGTAACCGGAATGCTGATCAAATGGATGAGGGTCAGCGCCAGGCCGATAGCGATCGGCGCAAAGCCCGCCGGTGCGTGTTTATCGGTCGCGCCATGGATAACCAGCAGGAAGCCACAGGTCAGGACAATTTCAATGACGATAGCCGACAGCATGGAGAAGCCGCCCGGGGAGTGTTCGCCATAGCCATTGGAGGCAAATCCGCTGGCGGCGGCATCAAAGCCGGCTTTACCGCTGGCCACCACGTAAAGCACCGCCGCGGCAATAATGCCGCCGACCACCTGAGCGATAATATAGCCAATGACTTCTTTCGCCGGGAAACGGCCGCCGGCCCACAGGCCCAGGGTCACCGCCGGGTTGAAATGCCCCCCGGAAATATGGCCGACCGCAAATGCCATAGTTAATACCGTTAAGCCAAATGCCAGCGCGACGCCGGCAAAACCAATACCGAGCTCAGGGAAGGCTGCGGCAAGCACAGCGCTACCGCAGCCACCAAATACAAGCCAGAAAGTGCCGAAGCATTCTGCTGCTAATTTTCTGAACATAACCACCTCAATTAAATTGTATACGCGCACGAGCGGACCGTGCCGGTCTTTATTTATCGTGATAAGGGATGACGATAAAAATAAAGCGGCGTTATTCTAGAGATAATCGCCATCCCAGAGCCAGTTAAATATATTGATATTATTTGATTTAGGGCAAGGTGAAGGGATTCCGTTTGCCAGTGTAGTCTTTCCTTTATCCGTGGAAGATTATCAATAGTGTAGATCATAACGCCTGAAATAAAACTATTTTGTTTGATGAATAATCAACAGCCGGTAATAGGCGATAAGTGAGTAATTTTATGAATATATTTAATCCGCTGAATATGAGCCACGGATGCGATTAAGCAGAGTGTCATCTTGCCGTCGCCCTCGCTATACTGTTGATTACTGAAGGAGAGTGGTGGTTTAGCGGAGGGGATATGCTTCTTGAGCGCGTAGAAATCGTCGGTTTTCGCGGTATCAATCGTTTGTCGTTGATGCTGGAGCAAAATAACGTCCTGATCGGGGAGAACGCGTGGGGGAAGTCCAGTCTGCTTGATGCGCTGACCCTGCTTTTGTCCCCTGAGTTCGATCTTTATCACTTTGTACGCGATGACTTCTGGTTTCCCCCGGGCGACATCCAGGGGCGCGAGCACCATTTGCATATTATCCTGACCTTCCGTGAAACCGAACCGGGGCGCCATCGGGTCCGGCGTTTTCGTCCGCTTCAGCGCTGCTGGGTACCTTGTGACGATGGTTATCATCGGGTGTTCTATCGTCTGGAAGGCGAGCTCGCCGATGACGACAGCGTGATGACCCTGCGGAGCTTTATCGATGGCGAAGGCGAAGCGCTGGCGGTTGAGGATATTGATGATCTGGCCAGACACCTGGTGCGTCTGATGCCGGTGCTGCGCCTGCGCGACGCGCGCTTTATGCGGCGTATCCATAACGGGACGGTACCGCATTCGCCGCAGATAGAGATCACCGCCCGCCAGCTCGATTTTCTCTCCCGGGAGCTGGTCAGCCATCCGCAAAATTTATCGGACGGTCAGATCCGCGAGGGGTTGTCGGCCATGGTGCAGCTGCTGGAGCATTACTTTGCCGAGCAAAGCAGCGCCCAGACGCGGCATCGTCTGATGCGGCGGCGCTCCCATGATGAGCAGCGCAGCTGGCGCTATCTGGATATTATCAACCGGATGATCGATAAACCCGGCGGGCGCAGCCATCGGGTGATTCTGCTGGGGCTGTTTTCCACCCTCCTGCAGGCAAAAGGGACGGTGCGCCTCGATCGCGACGCGCGGCCGCTGTTGCTGATTGAAGATCCGGAGACGCGTTTGCATCCGATTATGCTCTCTGTCGCCTGGCACCTGCTGAATTTATTGCCGCTGCAGCGCGTGACCACCACCAACTCCGGGGAGCTGTTGTCCCTGACGCCGGTGGAGCAGGTCTGTCGACTGGTTCGTGAGTCGTCGAGGGTGTCGGCATGGCGGCTGGGACCCGGCGGAATGAATGCCGAAGACAGCCGGCGTATCGCCTTCCATATTCGCTTCAATCGCGCCTCATCGCTCTTCGCCCGCTGTTGGCTGCTGGTGGAAGGGGAGACGGAGACCTGGGTTATCAACGAACTGGCCCGCCAGTGTGGCCATCATTTTGATGCCGAGGGCGTGAAGGTGATCGAGTTCGCCCAGTCAGGCCTTAAACCACTGATCAAATTTGCCCGCCGGATGGGGATCCAGTGGCACGTGCTGGTGGATGGCGATGAGGCGGGGAAAAAATATGCCGCCACCGTGCTCGGCCTGCTGAATAACGATCGCGAGCTGGAGCGTGACCATTTGACGAGCCTGCCCGCGATGGATATGGAGCACTTTATGTATCGCCAGGGATTTGATGACGTTTATCACCGGGTGGCGCAGATCCCGGATAATGTCCCTATGAATATGCGGCGGGTGATCACCAAGGCCATCCATCGTTCATCCAAGCCCGACCTGGCGATTGAGGTGGCGATGGAGGCCGGCCGACGCGGGGTGGACGCGGTGCCGACGCTGTTAAAGAAAATGTTCTCGCGGGTACTGTGGCTGGCTCGTGGTCGTGCAGATTAACCTGCGCCGTAGGGCTGGCGCAAAGCTCTCCGGTAGCTAAACAAAACGTAAGCAACGTTAAAAATGGGTGTTCTGTTGTCGACGGGTTTGGATAGAATCACCGTCTGGAGCGGCAGGGAAACAGCAGGAATCGGATAATGAAAGTGAAGGGAAAACGCAGGACAATCTGGTGGTTGTTAGCGATCGTTGTGCTGGGTCTGGCCGTCTGGGGATGGCGGATCCTGAATGCGCCGCTGCCGAACTACCAGACGCTGGTGGTGCGCAAAGGTGACCTCCAGCAGAGCGTGCTGGCCACCGGTAAGCTGGATGCCCTGCGGAAAGTTGACGTCGGCGCCCAGGTCAGCGGACAGCTGAAAACGCTGCACGTCAATATCGGCGATAAGGTCAAAAAGGACCAGTTGCTGGGGGTTATCGATCCGGAGCAGGCGCAAAACCAAATTAAAGAGGTTGAAGCGACGCTGATGGAACTGCGTGCCCAGCTCAATCAGGCGCGCGCGGAGAGCAAACTGGCGCAGGTGACTCTGGCCCGTCAGCAGCAGCTGGCGCAGCGCCAGCTGGTCTCGCGACAGGACCTTGATACCGCGGCCACCGATCTGGCGGTGAAACAAGCGCAGATCGGCACTATTGAAGCGCAAATTAAGCGTAACCAGGCGACGCTCGACACCGCGAAGACCAACCTCGACTACACGCGGATCCTGGCGCCGATGGCTGGCGAAGTGACGCAAATTACCACCCTGCAGGGACAGACGGTGATCGCCGCCCAGCAGGCGCCGAACATTCTGACGCTGGCGGATCTCAGCACCATGCTGGTCAAAGCGCAGGTCTCTGAAGCGGATGTCATCCACCTCAGACCGGGGCAAAAGGCGTGGTTTACCGTGCTGGGGGATCCGCTGACTCGCTATGAAGGCACGCTGAAAGACATTTTGCCGACGCCGGAAAAAGTCAATGACGCCATCTTCTACTATGCCCGCTTCGAGGTGCCGAATCCGCAGGGCATCCTGCGTCTCGACATGACCGCGCAGGTGCATATCCAGCTGGCCGAGGTGAAAAACGTGATTACCATCCCGCTGAGCGCCCTGGGTGACGCGGTGGGTGATAACCGCTATCACGTCCGGTTGTTGCGCACCGGCGAGGTAAAAGAGCGTGAGGTTGCCATTGGCGCCCGCAACGATACCGACGTCGCGGTGGTGCAGGGGCTGGATGAGGGAGATGAAGTGATCGTCGGCGAGAGCGCGAGCGGGGCGGCAAAATGACGGCGCTGCTTGAGCTGCGTGATATTCGTCGCAGCTACCCTTCCGGCGACGGCAGCGTTGAGGTACTGAAGGGGATCACCCTCAGCATCAATGCGGGGGAGATGGTGGCGATCGTGGGTGCCTCCGGCTCGGGCAAATCGACGCTGATGAATATTCTCGGCTGTCTCGACAAACCGACCAGCGGCACCTACCGGGTGGCGGGAACCGATATCGCGCAGTTGAATGGCGATGCGCTGGCTCGGCTGCGGCGGGAACACTTTGGTTTTATCTTTCAACGCTACCACTTGCTGTCACATCTTACCGCCGCGCAGAACGTTGAAGTGCCTGCGGTGTATGCCGGCAGCGAGCGACGGGCACGCCTGGCGCGCGCCCATGATCTGCTGGTGCGTCTGGGGCTTGGCGATCGGGCTGACTATCAGCCGTCGCAACTGTCCGGCGGCCAGCAGCAGCGGGTGAGTATCGCCCGTGCGCTGATGAACGGCGGGGAAGTGATTCTGGCGGATGAACCGACCGGCGCGCTGGACAGCCATTCCGGCGAAGAGGTGATGGCGATCCTGCATCAGCTCAAAGCTCAGGGCCATACGGTCATCATTGTCACCCACGATCCGCAGGTCGCGGCCCAGGCGGAACGGATCATTGAGATCCGCGATGGCGAGATCGTCCGCAATCCGCCCGGCAGCCGCCAGGGCGGTGGGCTGCGCGCCCGTCAGCAGCCGGAACCCTCGGCGTGGCGTCAGTTTACCAGTGGCTTTCGCGAAGCGCTGGTTATGGCGTGGCGGGCGATGGCGGCGAATAAAATGCGTACCCTGCTGACTATGCTCGGCATTATTATCGGCATTGCGTCGGTGGTATCGATCGTGGTGGTCGGTGATGCCGCCAAACAGATGGTGCTGGCGGATATTCGCGCCATCGGCACCAATACCATCGATGTCTATCCCGGAAAGGATTTTGGCGATGACGACCCGCGTTATCAGCAGGCGCTGAAGTATGACGATTTGCTGGCGATCCAGAAACAGCCATGGGTGCGTTCCGCCACGCCGGCGGTATCGAAAAGCCTGCGCCTGCGCGCCAACAATATTGACGTTGCCGCCAGCGCGGAGGGGGTCGGGCCGCAGTACTTTAATGTTTACGGCATGACCTTCAGCGAAGGCAATACCTTTAATGAACTGCAGCTCAACAGTCGGGCGCAGGTGGTAGTGCTCGACAGCAATACCCGTCGCCAGCTGTTTCCCAATAAAGCGAAAGTGGTGGGCGAGGTGATTCTGGTGGGCAATATGCCGGCCACGGTGATCGGCGTCGCGGATGAAAAACAGTCAATGTTTGGCAGCAGTAAAATTCTCCGCGTCTGGTTGCCTTACAC
>UMBN01034478.1_pt1 | contig 14813 bp, 17 predicted proteins | sample 1963981 | NCBI WGS metagenome assembly UMBN01 (sample SAMEA4835943, study PRJEB28245) | human gut metagenome | biome: gut microbiome; material: fecal sample | place: Denmark | collected 2008 | reverse complement strand
GGCGCGAGAATGTGCCCAGGCACATTCTTTTTAATAGCCAGGCATTTACAAGGAGGACACATCTATGTATTCCATGAAAAGCAGAGTAAGATATAGTGAAGCAGACAGCGGACAGAAGATGACATTTCAGGCATTGACTAATTATCTGCAGGATTGTTGTATATTCCAGTCAGAGGATCTTGGAATTGGCGTGGACTATTTGAAGGAGCATGCACAGGCATGGTTTTTGGCATCCTGGCAGATTGTGGTAGAACGGCTGCCGGTTCTTGGAGAAAAAATAACAGTAAAGACCTGGCCATATAACTTTAAAGGTTTTTATGGTTATCGTAATTTTACCATAGAGGATGCTGAGGGAAAAATCTGTGCTTATGCGGATTCCCAGTGGATTTTTATGGATTTAAAGAGGGAAAGACCGGCACGGATTTCTGATAAGATGTTAGAAGAATATCAGATGGAAGAGCCTTTCAAAATGGACTATGCGGACAGAAAGATAAAACTTCCGGAGAAAATGCAGGAAAAGGAAAGCTTTCAGATTCGCCCGGAGCAGATTGATACCAATCATCATGTAAATAATGAACAGTATATTGCCATGGCAAAGAATTATCTGCCTGAGAATTTTAATATCCATAAAATGCGGGCAGAATACCGAAAAGCAGCAGTATTAGGAGACAAGGTATTCCCATTTGTATATGCAGATGATAAAATGTATCTGGTATCACTGGCGGATGAAGCGCAGAAGCCATATGCCATTGTAGAATTTGAACAATAGAAAGCAGGAAAATATGAATCTTGGAGAAAAACAGGAACTGACAGCAGTAAAGAAAGTTGAATTTGGAATGTATCTGGCAGAAAATCCGGAGGATGAGACCAGAGTGCTTTTGCCGGCAAAACAGGTGCCGGAGGGACTTTGCATTGGAGATAAAGTAGAAATCTTTTTATACCGGGATTCCAAAGACCGCCTGATTGCAACCACCCATGAACCGAAATTGGTACTGGGACAGCTTGCAGTGCTTCCAGTATTGGAAGTTGGTAAAATAGGAGCATTTTTAGACTGGGGACTGGAAAAGGATTTATTCCTTCCTTATAAGGAGATGACCCGCAAGGTAAATGCCGGGGATGAAGTCATGGTAACTTTATATATTGATAAGAGCCGCAGACTTTGTGCCAGCATGAAGAATCTTTATGACCTTTTAAGCAAAGATTCTCCATATAAAGCAGGGGATGAAGTAGAAGCAAGAATCTATGAATTCAGTGATAATTTTGGAACCTTTGCAGCGGTGGAGGATAAATATTCTGCAATGATTTCCAAGCATGAGGACAGCAGCCATCTTCGGATAGGGGATGTAATTGCTGCCAGGGTAGTCAATGTAAAACCGGATGGCAAACTGGATATTACCCTTCGGGAAAAAGCTTACCTTCAGATGGACAGCGATGCACGGAAGGTAATGGAAGTGATAGATTCCTATGCCGGTGTACTGCCATTTACAGAAAAGGCATCACCGGAAGTAATCATGAGGGAAACCGGACTTAGCAAGGCAGCATTCAAGCGCGCTGTAGGCAGACTCTATAAGGAGAGAAAGATAATCCTCAGCGAGCACGCAATCCGTAAAAACAGTTAATTTACGCGAGCAGCCAGAAAAACCGCATGATTGCATGCAGATTTGGCGAGCACCGCGAATAGTTATTATTTAAATAAAGAAAGAAGGAACGAGACATGAAGAAAGTAATCGCAACAGAAAAAGCACCGGCAGCAATCGGACCATATTCACAGGCAATTGAAGTAAATGGAATGGTATATACTTCTGGTATTATTCCCGTTGTACCGGCAACCGGAGAGATTCCGGAAGGCTCGGTAGCACAGGCAAAACAGGCACTGACCAATCTTTCCAATCTTTTAGAAGCAGCAGGCACAAATATGGACAAAGTGGTTAAGACGACGGTATTCATCAAAGAGATGAATGATTTCGCAGCAATTAATGAGGTTTATAAGACATTCTTTACCACCGATTTCCCGGCAAGAAGCTGCGTAGAAGTAGCACGTCTTCCAAAAGACGTTATGCTTGAAATAGAAGCAATCGCAATGAAATAAGACAAGGAAACATAGAAAAAGACCGGAAATCTTAAAGCCTCCCTGAAGGAAGAAAAAGATTCCGGTCTTTTGCGTTGCAATGTATTGTCTTGCAAAACCATACAGTGGATTTAAACGGAGACATCAAAGTTCCCGCCAACAGCAGGATTCACAGACAATTCCATGGCACGAATCAGGCTGTCACTCATACTCTGACTGACATCCAGCTGGTTACTCAGCATTGCAACTCCAATCGCTTCGCTGGTTGGAGTAGAGGCACTGTTGAGTGCGCTTAAAGCAGTATTGTTTAATGCTGCAATATCCATATCAGTCACATCCTTTCTGCTTTGATATGTACTTTCATTATGGCATGGCAGATTAGAAAAAGCAAGGAAACATTCATATATTTTGGAAAAGGTGGTATACTTATCCTGCTGAAGAAATGGAGGAACCATAACATGTATGATGTGATTATAATAGGAAGCGGTCCTGCGGGGCTGTCAGCAGCAATTTATGCAGGAAGAGCAAAATTTGATACACTTATAATAGAAGAAAAACCTATGAGTGGAGGCCAGATTGTCAATACCAGTGAGGTGGACAACTATCCGGGACTGCCGGGAGTTGGTGGATTTGAACTGGCGCAGAAGATGCGTGAACATGCCCAAAAGAGCGGTGTAACCTTTGCAAAGGAACAGGTCGTATCGGTGGAGGATAAGCAGGAAAAGAAACTTGTAACAACAAATCAGAAACAGTATGAAGCAAAAGCAGTAATCATTGCATCAGGAGCATCTTACCGGAAGCTTGGGGTACCGGGGGAGGAAAGACTTACCGGTATGGGAGTTTCGTATTGTGCTACCTGCGATGGAGCATTTTTCCGGAATCGGACTGTTGCGGTGGCAGGCGGTGGTGATGTCGCGTTAGAGGATGCACTCTTTTTGGCAAGAGGTTGTGAAAAAGTATACCTCATTCATCGGAGAGACAGTTTCCGTGGCGCAAAAGTGTTGGCGGAGCAGGTGCAGACAAATAAAAAAATTGAAATATTATATGATACCGTAGTAGAGGAAATCTGCGGTGAAGGAATGGTAGAGAAAATCAAAATATTAAATAAGAAGACACAGGAAGAAAAAATGCTTCCGGTAAATGGCATTTTTATTGCTGTGGGAATGGTGCCGAATACCGTAAAAGTAATACCGAATCTGGCATTGGATGATACAGGATATATCAAAGCCGGAGAGGATGGAAGGAGCAGTGTGCCTGGCATATATGCAGTGGGAGATGTCAGAACCAAGCAGCTGCGTCAGGTGGTAACTGCAGTAGCAGATGGCGCCAATGCCATTGCTTCTATGGAAAGTGATGGAGCAATTTCGTAAAAGAATGGAAAGAATGATGTAAAAAAAGCGGGAATTTTAGGTTGACATGATAGATTAGCTGCGCTATAATGACTCTGTAATAAATGTAATAAATTTGTAACAAATCGTTAGGTTTGGAGGTTTTTATGTATAAGAAAGCGTTAAGATTAACAGCCTGCGGACTCGCAAGCGCATTATTAATCACTGGAAGCAATACAACAACATATGCAGCACCAGTCGCAGGTGTTACTTCAGCAATGGAAGTGGGGGCTTCCAATGACACATTAGTCGCAGGTTTTTCTTTGACATTCAGCAATTATATGGCAAGCAGTGAGCTTGTAGCAAAGGCGAATGTGGCAACTGCACAGAATAATGACACACCTGTTGTTACAGAAGGGGATGCAGCACAGCAGGATACAGCAGAAGAGGCACAGCCGGCAGAAGAAGATCCGTTCGCAAATGTGGCAATTGCACAGGTTGATAACTATGTAAATATCAGAAGCGAAGCATCAGAAGACAGTGAGGTGCTTGGTAAGCTTTATAATAATTCAGCAGCAACCGTCCAGCAGACCGTAGATGGCTGGTATCAGATTACATCCGGTACCGTTACCGGTTACGTTAAGAGTGAATATGTAGTAGTCGGCAACGAAGAACTGGCCCGTTCCGTCGGACGTCGTGTAGCAACTGTAAATGAAGATGCAGTTACTTTATTTGTGAGAACAGAGCCTTCTACCGATTCTAAGAAACTTGGAATGGTTGCAGGACTGGATGATTTGACAGTTACAGATGAGTCTGTAGATGGATGGGTAAAAGTTTCCATCGAAGAGGGCGAGGGATATGTATCCGCTGATTATGTAACATTATCTACTGAATTCGTTCAGGCAGAATCCAAAGAAGAAGAAGCCGCAAGACTTGCAAAAGAAGAGGCTGAAAGAAAAGCAGCAGAAGAAGCCGCAAAGAAAGCAGCAGAAAAATCTTCTAAGAGCAGCAGCTCATCCTCCAGTACATCTGGTGGTACATCTACATACAATGCACCATCCGGATCTGATGGAGCAGCAGTTGCAAACTTCGCAAGCCAGTTCGTTGGTAATCCATATGTAGCAGGTGGAACAAGCTTAACAAACGGAGCAGACTGTTCCGGATTTGTAATGAGTGTGTATGCACAGTTTGGAGTATCATTACCACATTCTTCAGGAGCAATGAGAGGCTGCGGATATGAAGTTGGTACAGACCAGATGCAGCCGGGCGATATCGTATGCTACAGCGGACATGTTGCAATTTATGTTGGTAACAACACAATCGTACATGCCAGCACACCATCTTCAGGAATCAAATTTACATCACCGATTGACTATAAGCCAGTTCTTTCCGTAAGACGTATTTTCTAGGATGTCCGGATTTGATTTACGCGAGTAGCGAGAAAAATCGCATGCTTGTATGCAGATTTGGCGAGCACCGCGATAACTCGAGAAACTCGCAAAGCGTGTTTCTCGTAGTTTATAGTAAAATTAAGGATGAAATAATATTGAAAAAGATAAACAGGGACTGTTGCGGTTGCAACAGTCCTTTTTTGCTTTACAGGAAATTGCTTTCCTGTAAAGTAAAAAACGTTCCGCGAGGATGCACACTGCAGGTAGACATTTGGAAAAAAGCAGATATAAAAATTTGATACGTTATTAAAAAATATTCTATTTTTATCTGGAAAAACTGCAATTATAATAAAATCAGCCAATAAAGTGGCGGAGGCGCATTATTATAGAATGAAAGGAAAGGCAGGTTACCACAGATGGAATATACAGCATCAGAACAAAGATATGAAACCATGAAATACAGAAGAGTAGGAAAGAGCGGATTGTTGTTTCCAATATTGTCCCTTGGTTTCTGGCATAATTTTGGAACCAATGATAATTATGAGAACATGAAGGCGATGTGTTTTACGGCATTTGACCATGGAATCACACAGTTTGACCTGGCAAATAATTATGGCCCGGAATATGGCAGTGCAGAGAGTAATCTTGGCAGGATCATGCGGGAAGAACTGCATGCCTACCGCGATGAATTGTTAATTACAACGAAAGCAGGTTTTGATATGTGGCCGGGACCTTATGGGGATCATGGCAGCAGGAAGTATCTGATTGCGAGCTTAGACCAGAGCTTAAAACGTATGGGACTTGAATATGTGGACATTTTTTATCATCACAGAATGGATCCGGATACGCCATTGGAAGAAACCATGCTGGCATTAGACCAGATTGTAAGAAGCGGAAAAGCACTATATGTAGGAATCTCTAATTACGATGGAGAACATATGAAACAGGCGGCTGAAATCTTAGAAGATTTAAAGTGCCCTTTTGTGATAAACCAGAACCGCTATAATATCTTTGACCGTACGGTAGAGAATAATGGCTTGTTAGAAGCTGCAAAAGAGAAGGGGAAAGGTGTGATTGCATTTTCTCCACTTGCACAGGGAATGCTGACGGATAAATATCTCAATGGAATCCCTGAGGACAGCCGGATTAAAAGAGATGGCAGATTCCTTCATGCATCCGACCTTACGGAAACAAGAATGCAGCAGATTAAGAGCCTGAATGAAATTGCAAAGCGCCGTGGACAGACACTGGCACAGATGGCATTAAACTGGATATTAAGGGATGAGACGGTAGCAAGTGTTCTGATTGGCGCATCCCGTCCACAGCAGATATTAGATAATTTAAAGATTGTAGATGCACCGGCATTTACCACGGAAGAGTTAGAAGAAATCGAAGCTGTCTGCAGAGCCTGAATCCTGGACGCAGATGCAGTTTTAGAAAAAAGAATAGAAGGAATTGTTCATACAATTTTCTAATCAAAATAGTTATGTGAACGAATATGATATTATGTAAATATACATATGGGGAAGAGGGACTATTTTGAAAAGTGGAAAAGAAATTCATTTGACGGAAAAGAAGTGTAAATTGCAATCAGACAATTTTACACTTCTTTTTTGAAAATATACAATATGCACAAAAAAGAAAAGAACGTCGAAAAAAAGTGCTGGAAATTATAAAAAAGTCCCAAAAGTTATCCACATCGAAAAATGTGGAAATATCGAAAAAAAGGAGTTATACACCAAGTTATACACATTATCCACAGAAAAAAGGAGAAAAATATAGGTTTACATAGCAAAAAATAAGAACAGATGTTTTGTGAACAAATGATAAAGTTGATAACTTTTCAAAAAAATATACAAAATCTATTGACATTGCAATATTGAAAAAATCATATAAAATTGTCTGAAAATGTCAGTTTATTTACAAAGATGTAAAAAGGCAATCGGAGAAAATAATTACAGAAAATTTGCACAATGGTTGAAAAAAACTGGAGCTTTTGCTATACTACTTGCATAAAAGCGCATGGAAATGCACAGAATAAGACAGGTGTAAGATGTTAAAGAAAATCGATATACTGGGAATAGAAGTAGATAATTATACAGTCCGTGAAGCAATGATGCAGGTGGAAAATTATCTGGATAACACGATAATGAATACCATAGAGACCATAGATATGAAGATGTTAGAACTGGCAGGACAGGATGAAACGGTGCGGGCGTGCATTGAACAGCTGGATCTTGCGGTAATCGGAGAGAAGGAGATTCTGATTGCGGCAGATGTTCATTCCAGCCAGCGGCTCAGTGAGACCATTAATCATGATTTCTTCCGGGAATTCATCAAGCGGATTATCCGTAACCATAAGAGAGTATTTTTGTTGGCAGAAACCATTGCTCAGGAAGAACAGCTGGAGCATTTCCTTGTAGGAAAATACGAACAGATTGAGGTGGCAGGTCATTGTGCGATAGAGGAAAAGTCCAATGACTTTGAAAGTGTGGTAAATGAGATTAACAGTGCCAGTGCAGATGTTATTTTTTCCATTCTGCCGTCTCCGTTACAGGAACAGTTTTTGACAGAAAATAAAAGCAAACTGGATGCTAAAATATGGTATGGGTTGAGCAGTGATTATGCACCGCGTTCCCGTATCAGCAGAATATCCCAGATAGCGGGCAGATTGATTCATAAGAAGAAACTGCAGAGCAAATTACACAAATATAATAAAGATTAAAGGAAACGGATGGTTATGGGTCTGGGATATAAAAGACCGGCCATAGTGGATTATTTGTGTATGACAGCAGGAACCTGCCTTATGGGTATAGCAATTCAGTCCATCTATGACCCGGTAGGAATGGTTGTTGGTGGATTTACCGGAGTTGCAATTCTCATCAGACAACTGACAGTAAAATGGATTCCCGGAGGAATTCCGTTATGGTTTACGAACCTGGCGTTGAATCTTCCGGTTTTTTTATGCGCATGGAGAAGAAAGGGAAAGAAATTTTTGTGGCGGGCATTATATGGAATGGTAATGCTGTCTTTCTGGCTTCTGGTACTGCCTCACTGGAATATAGCCCAGGATGATTATATGCTGGCAGCTATTTATGGCGGATGCATCTCCGGAGCGGGAATCGGTCTGGTTCTGGTGACGAAGTCCTCTACTGGAGGGACAGATATGGTAGCCACTTTATTACAGCGTTTTCTAAAACAATATACCATTGCACAGATTATGCTGGTGTTAGATGGTATTATTGTGTTAAGCGGAATGTTTTTCTTTGGAGTAAAGCCGGCGTTATATGCTGTGGTGGCAATTTTTATAACAACGGAAGTATCGGATGCAATTATGGAAGGTATCAAATATTCCAAGGCGGCGTATATCATTACGGAAGATGCCGCTGAAGTGGCAGATGCACTGATGCACCGGATGAACCGCGGTGTTACGGCGATTCATGCAAAGGGAATGTATTCCGGAAATGAGAAGGACATACTCTTTTGTGCAGTGTCGAAAAAGGAAATTGTAGAGTTAAAAGAGATAGTAATGGAACTTGACCCGAATGCTTTTGTAATTGTGACGGATGCCCGGGAAGTGCTGGGAGAAGGTTTTTTGGAATATTAGCATAAAAATATTCACATTTCCTCTTTATTTTTTTGACGTTTTGCATTAAAATAAGATTCAAAGAGTTTTATCTTTCACAAAAGGATGCGGATTTTTTGTGAAAGTTGTCCAGTAACTGGGGCGATATTGATAAGAGAAGGAGAAAAAAGTATGATTTCAAATCAGATACTTCAAAACACAATTGACGGTTTGAAAGGGATTACAAGAGTGGATATGTGCATTATCGATACTGAGGGGAAAGTATTGGCAACCACATTTCCCGATGCAGATAATTATATCAATCCTGCATTGGCATTTGTAGAATCTCCGGCAGACAGTCAGGTGATTCAGGGATGCCAGTTCTTTAAAGTTTTTGATGATCATCAGATAGAATATGTTTTACTGGCAAATGGTGACAGTGATGATGTGTATATGGTGGGAAAAATTGCTGGTTTCCAGATTCAGAATCTTCTGGTAGCATATAAGGAGCGGTTTGATAAGGACAACTTTATCAAGAATCTGCTGCTGGATAATCTTCTTTTAGTAGATATTTATAACCGTGCGAAGAAACTTCATATTGAAACGGAAGTACGCCGCGTGGTATATATTGTAGAGACCAACCGGGAAAAGGACGGAAATGAACTGGAAAAAGTACGCAGTATCTTTGGCGGAAAGTCCAAGGATTTTGTGACAGCGGTAGATGAGAAAAATATCATTGTGGTAAAAGAACTTGCAGAAAATGAGACCTATGAGGATTTGGAGAAAACGGCAGAAGTCATCTTAAATCTATTCAAGGCAGATGAAGACTGCGAGGCTTATATCGCATATGGTACCGTAGTAAATGAGATTAAGGAAGTATCCCGTTCTTATAAAGAAGCCCGCATGGCATTGGATGTAGGAAAGATATTCTTTGAAGAGAAGAATATTATTGCGTATTCTGCACTGGGAATTGGACGTCTGATTTATCAGCTCCCGATTCCACTTTGCAAAATGTTTATCAAAGAGATTTTCGATGGAAAATCTCCGGATGATTTTGATGAAGAAACACTTACTACCATCAATAAATTCTTTGAAAACAGCCTGAACGTTTCAGAAACATCCAGACAGTTATACATACACAGAAATACACTGGTATACCGTCTGGATAAACTGCAGAAAAGCACAGGCTTAGACCTTCGGGTATTTGAAGATGCCATTACATTTAAAATTGCATTAATGGTAGTAAAATACATGAAATATATGGAGACATTGGATTACTAAGCAGTAGTTTTAGGAGGAACACATGATTAAGCTTGAACATGTAAGCAAGTCATATTCGGCAGGAATACCGGCATTAAATGATATCAGTCTTAATATAGAAGAAGGGGAATTTGTTTTTATCGTTGGAAACAGCGGCTCCGGAAAGTCAACACTGATTAAATTATTGTTAAAAGAATTAGAGCCGACCAAAGGGGTTATTACGATTAACAACCGTAATTTAAATGCAATCCGGAGAAAACAGATACCGAAATATCGTCGTAATGTAGGTGTTGTGTTCCAGGATTTCCGTCTTTTAAAAGACAGAAATGTATATGAGAATGTAGCATTTGCCCAGAAGGTAATAGGTACTCCGGCAAGGCTCATAAGAAGCAGTGTACCGACCATGTTATCTATGGTAGGGCTGGCTGCCAAATATAAATCTTATCCAAAACAGTTGTCCGGTGGAGAACAGCAGAGGGTTGCCATTGCAAGAGCACTGGTAAATCAGCCGAAGATTCTTCTGGCAGATGAGCCGACCGGTAATCTTGATAACCATAATGCATGGGAAATCATGAAGCTCTTAGAGGAGATTAACCAGAAGGGAACGACAGTAGTCGTTGTTACACATAATCTTGAGATTGTCAAGGCAATGAAGAAACGTGTAATCACAATGAAGAAAGGCGTCATTATCAGTGACGAGAAAGGTGATTGCAGCGATGAGGATTAGTTCGTTTTTCTATTCAATAAAACAGGGTATCAAGAATATCTGGCGTAACAAAATGTTTTCAGTAGCATCTATTGCGACCATGTGTGCCTGTATCTTTTTGTTTGGACTTTTCTATTCGATTGTAGAAAACTTCCAGTCAATGGTAAAAGAGGCAGAGGAAGGCGTTGCAGTATCTGTTTTCTTTAATGAGGGAATCTCGCAGGAACAGATAGATGAGATTGGTAATAAAATTAGTAAGCGTGTGGAAGTTGCCAGCTATGAATTTATTTCCGCAGATGAAGCGTGGGAAAGGTGTAAAGAGACATATTTTGGTGGCTCAGAAGAAGCAGCAGAGGGATTTGCGGAGAATCCACTTGCTAATTCTGCCAGTTATGAAATTTATATGAAAGATGTTTCCATGCAGGATGCACTGGTTACATATTTAGAGTCCTTAGATGGCGTAAGGGAAGTGCATCATTCTGCAGTGGTGGCAAATACATTGTCTGATTTTAATAAACTGATTGCGTATGTTTCCGGAGGCATTATCTTAATCCTGCTTGCGGTTGCTATCTTCTTAATCAGTAATACCGTTACAGTTGGCATCTCGGTACGAAGAGAAGAGATTGCGATTATGAAGCTGATTGGAGCTACGGATTCTTTTGTGCGGGCACCATTTGTAGTAGAGGGTGTGCTGATTGGACTTCTGGGTTCTGCATTGCCACTGATTCTGCTTTACTTCATGTATGGCAAGATTATAGTATATGTAGCGGACAAATTCAGCTTTTTAGATAATATTATGAATTTTATTCCGGTTGCAGAACTGTTTCACAGTCTGGTTCCAATTTCACTGCTGTTGGGAGTGGGAATTGGATTTGTTGGCAGCCGGCTGACTATTAAGAAGCATTTGAAAGTATAAGGACAAAGGGTATCGCCTGTGTACTGGGGCAGTCACAGGGATACCCTGTTTTGAATATATAAAAGGTGATGAGAATAAGATGAAGATACGAAGAAAAGTAACAACCGCAATACTGACAGCTGTGATGTTACTTTCTCCGGTGATGGAGATATCTGCCAGCAGCCTGTCTGATGCACAGAAGGAAAAAGAAAATTTAGAGAAGCAGTTAGAGGAGGCCCAAGGTGTCATTGATGGGCTGAAAGATTCCAAGGCTGATATTCAGACGAAGGTAAAGGAATTAGATCAGCAGCTTACAAGCATTTCTCTTGAAATTACCAATACACAGGCACAGTTAGAGGAAAAGAGTGCCGAGATTACAGACACCCAGAGCGAATTAGAGGATGCCCAGGCGGATGTGGCAAGCCAGGCAGAAGCTATGAGCAAAAGGATTCAGTTCATGTATGAAAATAGTGGAAAAATGTCATATCTGGAAGCTTTTTTTCGATCCGGCAGTATGGCAGAATTTTTGAATCAGGCAGAATATATCCGGCAGATTTCAGAATATGATAGAGATATGCTGCAGCAGTACAATGACAGTGTACAGACCGTGGCAGATGCCAAGGAACAGTTAGAACAGGAATATACAGAGCTGGAAGAATTGAAGGCACAGGTAGAATCCCAGCAGCAGACCGTGCAGGCTCTGATGGATGCCAAGGAAGACGAACTGGATAAGGTAAAGAGTGACATTACGGTGGCACAGTCGGATGCAGATGCAGTACAGGCAGAGATTGATGCACAGAATGAAATCATTGCGCAGATTCAGGCAGAGGAAGCCAGAAAAAAAGCGGAAGAAGAGAAACGAAGACAGGAAGCAGAGGAAAATGGAACTACTCCGGATACGACTCCCGGAGATGTATACAGTGGCGGGGCTTTTGTATGGCCGTGTCCGAGCAGTACCAGGGTAACCAGTGATTACGGAACGCGATTATCTCCGACCCAGGGAGCATCCTCTAATCATAAGGGACTGGATATTGGGGCAAGCTATGGTGCGAGTATTGTGGCGGCGGCAGATGGAACGGTTTCCTATGCAGGCTATAATAATGGAATGGGCAACTATGTAATGATCAGCCACGGCAGCGGGCTATATACAGTATATGGGCATGCTTCGGCACTTTTGGTATCCACCGGTGATAAAGTCACGGCGGGACAGACGATAGCCCAGGTAGGAAGTACCGGTATATCTACTGGAAATCATTTACATTTTGGCGTATCCTTAAATGGAAGCTATGTAAGCCCATGGAATTATCTGAGTAAATAGTAAAAGAGGAAGAAAGATGGACGAAATAAGGGAAGAGACAAATTCAGCAGAAGCAATCAGGCAGGAAATAAAGGAAAAGAGAAGAACTTACTGGCGTGGTGCGATTACCGGTGCTGCTTCGGTCATGGCGGTATTGCTGATTGTATTATTGATTGGTATTTACAGTGGTGCTGTGGTAATTGGTGGAAAAGGCGTAACAGGAGGCAGCCAGACGGTAGCAGCATCAGATGGTGATCTGCTTTCAAAGGATGTCATCAATAAGCTTGATAATCTGGCAGACCAGATTAATGCAGATTATTATGAAGATGTGGATCAGGAAGACTTGATTAACGGAATGTATAAAGGCTTGTTTGAGGGGATCGGAGACCCATATAGTGAGTATTATACCCCGGAAGAATATGAAGATATCATGATATCCACCCATGCAAATTATTATGGAATCGGAGCAGGACTTACCCAGGATAAGAATACCATGGAAGTATCCGTTACCCATATTTATGATAATTCTCCGGCACAGGAAGCAGGATTAAAAGAAGGCGATAAGATAGTCAAGGTAGATGATATTGAAGCCACTTCTATGGAACTGTCGGAACTGGTAACCAACATCCGCGGCGAAGAGGGAACCACCGTTCATCTGGTAATTGAAAGAGAAGGGGAATCAGAAAATCTGGAATTTGATGTGTCCCGTGCCAAAGTAGATATTCCAACAGTAGCTTATAAAATGTTAGAAAACAATATCGGATATATACAGGTATCTGAATTTGCAGAGAATACACCAACCCAGTTTTCGGATGCAATTACAGATTTACAGGGTCAGGGTATGGAGAAGCTGGTTATTGATTTACGTGATAATGGCGGCGGAATGGTAGTATCCTGTCAGCAGATGCTGGATATGATTCTTCCGGAAGGAACTGTTGTTTATACGGAAGATAAATATGGCAACCGTCAGGATTATACTTCTGATGCAGAGCATTATCTTGATATGCCGATTGCAGTATTAGTCAATGGCAATTCCGCCAGTGCATCCGAGATATTTGCAGGAGCCATCCGGGATTTTGATTATGGAACACTGATTGGAACCACAACCTTTGGAAAAGGCATTGTGCAGAATATCATGCAGTTAAAGGACGGCAGTGCCATTAAGCTTACGGTAGCAAAATATTATACACCAAACGGTGATAACATCCATGGAACCGGAATTACACCGGATGTTGAAATTGAATATGAGTACACCGGAGATACCGAGGGTACTTATGATGAGATGCAGGATAATCAGATATTAAAAGCCATTGAAGTATTGAACGGAGAAGAATAATGAAGATGAATAACGAAGAGAAGAAAAAACTTATCATTCGCTATGTGGTGGCAGTAATTCTTTTGGTAGTTACCATTCTCGTACTTAAGGGGATGTATCAGGATGCGGAAGAGCATGACAATGCACAGAATACAGAAATTACAACAGAGATAAATCATGAGTGAATTAAATGAAAAGATTCGGCAGCAGTTAATGGAATGGGCAGAACCGGATTTTGGCACCTTTTCCGCCGGATTGATTCCGGGAGAAGAACATGTACTTGGAGTAAGGCTGCCATTACTTCGTTCTTATGCAAAAGAATTAGCAAAAGGAGACTGGCAGACTTACCTTTCGCAGGCATCGGATGATTCCATGGAAGAAACTATGCTGCAGGGTATGACTTTAGGCTATGTGAAAAGTGATTTCGCAGGAATCCGTCCGCATCTTGATGCCTTTCTTCCAAAGATTAAGAACTGGTCGGTATGTGACAGCACCTGTGCAAGTTTAAAAATTGCCAGAAAAGAGCCGGAGGCAGTTTTAGAATATTTATTGCCTTATCTTCGCAGTGACGAAGAATTTTTCATCCGGTTTGGTGTTGTGATGTTATTAGACCATTTTATTACGGAAGACTATATCGACTGTGTATTAGAAGAGATGGATAAGATTCATCAGGATGCCTATTATGTGAAAATGGCTGTAGCCTGGAATTTGTCCGTGTGTTTTGTGAAGTTCCGGGATAAAACACTTTCCTATCTCAGGACAAATCATCTGGATGACTGGACTTACAACAAGACGATACAGAAAATCAGGGAATCCTATCGCGTGACTAAAGAGGATAAGGAAATGCTCTTAAAAATGAAACGGAAAGCAGAAAAATAGACTTTTCAACCAATATTAAGGAAAATATAATTGATTCGAAGCCGGGAAACCACTATAATGTTTATAGTGGTTTTTCTTACTTTACAGGAAAGTGCTTTCCTGTAAAGCA
>UMBN01006759.1_pt1 | contig 17123 bp, 20 predicted proteins | sample 1963981 | NCBI WGS metagenome assembly UMBN01 (sample SAMEA4835943, study PRJEB28245) | human gut metagenome | biome: gut microbiome; material: fecal sample | place: Denmark | collected 2008 | reverse complement strand
GCAGCGGCTGGGGGTGAAGATCGGCGATACGGTGACCTTTACCGGCGATACTCAGGACTTCAGCGCGAAGGTCAGCAGCGTGCGCAAAGTTGACTGGGAGAGCCTGCGGCCCAACTTCTTCTTTATTTTCCCCTCCGGGGCGCTGGACGGGCAGCCGCAGAGCTGGCTCACCAGCTTCCGCTGGGATAACGGTCCCGCGATGTTGACCCAGTTGAACCGCGAGTTTCCCACCGTTAGCCTGTTGGATATCGGCGCCATCCTGCGTCAGGTCGGCCAGGTGCTCTCCCAGGTCAGCCGGGCGCTGGAGGTGATGGTGGGCCTGGTCACGGCCTGCGGCGTGCTGCTGTTGCTGGCGCAGGTCCAGGTCGGTATGCGCCAGCGGCATCAGGAGCTGGTGGTCTGGCGCACGCTGGGGGCCGGGAAATCGCTGCTGCGCGCCACGCTGTGGGCGGAGTTTGCCCTGCTGGGGCTGGTTTCCGGACTGGTGGCGGCGATAGGCGCGGAAGTGGCGCTGGCGATGCTGCAGACGAAAGTATTTGATTTCCCCTGGACGCCGGACTGGCGCTTGTGGGTGATGCTGCCGCTGACGGGAGCGGTGTTGTTATCTCTGTGCGGCGGCGGGCTGGGGCTGCGTTTGTTAAAGGGGAAAGCGTTGTTCCGTCAGTTTAGCCAGTAAGATTATTGCATTTTGATGATGCGCCGCCGTTTTTGGCGGCGCTTTTATTTTAAGCGCACAAATTGATAACTCGTTGATTTTTAAGCGCACAAAACATTAAAAAACCGACAACACGCTGTACTGATTCGCGGTTAATATTCAGCTGGTAAATATAAGGTTGCTTATTAATCAAGGAAAAACTATGGCACATAAAATAAAAGCGCTGGCGGTCTCGATCGGCGCAACACTGGTGTTCGCTTCATTTGCTTCCCACGCGGAGATCACGCTGCTGAAACAAGATCCGCAGGCGGGCGATCCGTTAAGCCGGCTTAACTTTACCGTCGGCGGGAGTATTCGTCCGCAGTTCAACATGATGAGCGGTGATGGTGATAAAGGATCCTATAAGCGTAACGGTTTCGACGGTGGCACCCGTTTCCGCTTCGCGGCGGATTACTACCTGTTCGATGATATTAGCTGGATTAGCTACTACGAACTGGGGGTGAACATTCCGGCACTGTTTGACTGGGATAACCACTACGCGGAAGGCGCAAACAATACCACCCGCCGCATGCTGTATACCGGCCTGAAAAGCGATACCTGGGGCACGTTAACCTACGGGCAGCAGAACAGCATTTACTATGATGTGGTGGGGGTGAAAACCGATATCTGGGACTACGACATGATCGGCCAGGCCCCGGGAAACGGTATTAACGGCGATTACGATGGCTCCTATCGTTCACGTAATATGCTGAAATATAAGAAAACCGTGGGTGATGTCGATCTTTACGGCTCTTATCTGTTCGAAGATAGTGAGTATCTGCCGGGCAACGGCCTGCGCTACAAGCGTAAAGGCGGCGGTTCTGTTGGTGCGGACTACCACATCATGAAGGACCTGACCTGGGGTACCGCGTGGAACTATACCCGCGCCGAAATGCGCGACCCGTCAAGCGCCGACAGCAAAACTTATGACCAGAACATCGTCGGTACCGCGCTGAGCTGGACCCCGGATAACTGGACCTTCTCCTTCGGCGGCGGCTGGTATCAGAACTTCCTCACCACCAAAAAAACCGATGTGCATAACTACTTCGCCGGCGACGCCTGGGGGATTGAATATTTTGCGGGCTATAAATTCCCGATCAATCAATACGCTGTTAAATCTATTCAGCCGTACTTTATGGGCGACCGCCTGCAGTACGTGAATGGCCGCAACTACCAGCGTATCGATAACGGTCTGGGGATCAGCTTCCAGCTGGATTACGGTTTCCGCGTTGACTACGAACACGTGTTTACCTCCAGCACCGACAACCTGGGGGATATGAACCTGGTGCGTCTGCGCTACGACTTCTAAGCGGTCACAACCCCCGGTCGCGCTGCGCTACCGGGGCTACAAATCGCGCCGAGCGGTAGCCCGGCTAAGGCGTTTACGCCGCAAGCCGGGACAATAGCGCATGCGATTACTTCGCCAGCCAGGCGGCGACCTCCTGCCAGTTGCCGCGAAACAGGATCTTCCCGGCTTTTTTCCCCAACTGATAGCGATACATCGGGTCGTAGTATTCTTCCAGCAGCGGCACCAGCCAGGCGAAGTGCGCCTCGGTGCTGGCGGTGCGCTGCTGCTGCGCCAGCGCCGCGTCGAGCCGTTCAGTCAGCTGAGCAAAACGCTGCAGCCCCAGGCGACGGCGGATGGCAAACAGACCATGATGGAGGTACTCGCCGTATGCCAGCCAGCCTTTCTCTTCGCCATACGCGGCGATGAAGTCGCGATACATGCGATCGAAGTACTCTTCGCGCAGCCGTTCGAGGCGAACGTCAAATGGATCTTCCACCACCGCCAGCGGCGATTGCGCCATGCGGAGGCGCAGGCACTCCGGCAGATGGTTGGCACCGATCATATGGCCTTCATCTTCCAGCACCCAGCGGGTCTGCTGTTCGGCTTTTTTAAGCAGGCTGACCGCCAGATGGTTTTCAAAGGTGGCCTGCGGGTGCTGATCCTGCAGGGTTCGACCGAATGAAGAACCGCGGTGATGGGCAAGCCCTTCCAGATCGATACCGTCCGGTCGCGAGCAGACCAGCTGAGTTTTGCCATTGCCGGTGCAGCCGCCAATCAGCACAATCGGGCGCTGCACCAGTTCGTCGGTGGCCTGGATCGCCGCCTGGCGTAGCGCTTTATAGCCGCCGACGATCAGGGGGTACTCCACGCCAGCGTCTTTCAGCCACTGCTGGACGATATGCGATCGCTGGCCGCCGCGGGCGCAGCACAGGTAACCGTGCGGGTAACGGGCGCACGCTTCCAGCCACGCCTGGATCCGGCTGGCGCGCAGGTCGCCATCAACCAGCTTATGGCCGAGCGCCAGCGCCGCCTCTGGCCCCTGACGCTTGTAGCAGGTGCCGACCGCGGCGCGTTCTTCATCATTCATTAGCGGCAGGTTGATCGCCGCCGGCATCGCGCTTTGGCTAAACTCCACCGGGGCGCGTACGTCAATCAGTGGCGTATCGCTGGCGAGAATGGCGCGATAATCCGTCCCATTGGTCATGGGGTATCCTCTGAAGTCAAAACAGAAATGGGCTTTACAGCAAGGGGGGGATTGTACGCGCCTCAAGGTGTGCCGGGGAAGGGGATAGATCAAATCCCCGGCACGCAGGGCTTAGCTGAGCTGCGATTGCGCCCAGAACAGGCCGCTGGTGTACTCCGGCGGCAGCAGCGGCTTGATCGCTTCCAGCGTCGCGCTCAGGCGATCGGTATCGCTGTCGGTGAGGTTCAGGTGCCCGACTTTGCGACCCGGACGCACCTCTTTATCGTACCAGTGCAGGTGCACCAGCGGCAGCTTCAGCCAGTCGTAGTTGAGATCGGTGCCGATCAGGTTGATCATTACCGACGGGCTGTTGACCACCGGCGGCGGCAGCGGCAGGTCGGTAATCGCTCGCAGATGCAGTTCAAACTGGCTGATGGAGGCGCCATTTTGCGTCCAGTGGCCGCTGTTGTGCACGCGCGGCGCCAGCTCGTTGATCAGCAGCCCCTCGGCGGTGACGAAGCACTCCATCGCCATCACGCCGACGTAGTTCAGCTCGTTCATGATCGCCGTCAGCATGCTTTCCGCTTGTTCCTGCTGGCGGGCATTGGCCTGCGGGAAGGCCACGCTGGCGCGCAGAATACCGTCCTGATGCAGGTTGCGGGTCAGCGGGTAGAAGACGGTGCTACCGTCATGAGCGCGGGCGCCCACCAGAGACACTTCGCCGGAGAAGTTAATCCCCTGCTCGACGATGCACTCGCCGTAGTTATCCTCCGGGAGTTGCGCGGTTTCGTCAGCGCGCAGGCGCCACTGGCCGCGGCCGTCGTAGCCGCCGACGCGACGCTTAACGATCGCCAGCTCGCCGAGACGAGCAAACACCGCCGGCCATTCGCTTTTATCCGCCAGCAGCTGCCACGGGGCAGTGGCCAGGCCAAGCTTGTCGAACAGCTGCTTTTGCGTCAGGCGGTCGGCGATAATCGGGAAGACATCGCGGTTGACGAACGCCGGATGGCGGGCCAGCTCGCGGGTGAGGGCGGTTTCCGGCCAGCGTTCAATTTCTGCCGTGATGACGCTCTGCTGGAACGGCACCGCTTCCGGGTCGGCTTCCAGGCCGACCGGCCAGACGGCGATGCCCAGCGGCTCACCGGCCTGGCGCAGCATGCGACCTAACTGACCGTTACCGAGCACGCATACCTGTTTCATGCCGCACCCCGCGGATCCGGGTTATCCAGCACTTCATCGGTTTGTGCCTGACGCCAGGCGCTCAGGCGCTGGTGCAGTTCGGCATCATGCTGGGCAAGGATCTGCGCGGCGAGCAGGCCAGCATTCGCTGCGCCAGCTTTGCCGATAGCCAGCGTACCGACCGGAATGCCGCGCGGCATTTGCACAATGGAGTAGAGGCTGTCGACACCGCTTAAGGCCGCGCTCTGAACCGGTACGCCGAGCACCGGCACCAGGGTTTTCGCCGCAATCATGCCCGGCAGATGCGCCGCGCCGCCTGCCCCTGCAATAATCACCTGATAACCGTGGCTCTCGGCGCTTTCAGCAAAGCTGAACAGCTTATCAGGCGTACGGTGGGCGGAGACCACTTCGACATGGTACGGAACGTTCAGGGCATCAAGGATTTCTGCGGTAAATTGCATGGTAGCCCAGTCGCTTTTGGACCCCATCACGATGGCGATACGCGCCGAATTATTGCGGGAAGACATGCGTCTTAAAACTCCTGTGGGTGTGTTTCACACTGCTTTAGAGGCCACAGAGAATAGCATGAACTGCCAGCAAGGAAAACGGTTGCGTGCGCATGGTTAGCCGTCTTTTGTCTCGTTCAGTGATGACGTCGATCGCGGCTTATTGGCCTTTATCTCATTCATGATGCAGGTGATGAGCAGCACTACCCCCCACGGGAGCATCAGGGTGCCCATCACCAGTAAATAGATTTGTACCAGCCGACTATCGTGAGGGCGGGTACAGAGCAAATAAATGGCATAGAAATAGACGGCCCACGCCAGCATTGCACACCAGACAAACGTCAGCGTGTTGCCAATAGCGACGCCGACTAAGGCGATATAACTTACCCCTAACGGATTGAGGATCGCGATGATCGTTCCCCACATCAGCGGCTGACTCCACTTTTTTTCTGTTCATGCTCATTCCTTGAGAGTGATGTCGTGGGAGACTAGCATGCAGGACGCGGTGAAGCGCGCACCTTTACCCGGGCAAAAGGCGCTTTCGGAATTGTGCTCGCGCAGGAACTAGAACGGAAAGTGGATCAGTTCGACGTCGTCCGGCGTCACCTTGACCATCGAACCTTCGCTGTGCCAGGCGCCGAGTACCACGCGCCATGCGGGTTGGCCGTTGGCCTGCAGTTCATGGACCGCCGGGCGATGGGTATGGCCGTGGATCAGCCACTGCACATGATGTCTTTCCATGACGTCAACTACCGCCTGTGGATTCACATCCATAATGTCCATTGATTTACTGCTGTTGGCGGCTTTGCTGTCGGCGCGCATGCGGGCGGCGATGCGGCGGCGGATAAACAGCGGCAGGGCCAGGAACAGACGCTGGATCCACGGGGTGTGGACTTTGGCGCGAAACGCCAGATAGCCTGGGTCATCGGTGCACAGCGTGTCGCCATGCATAATCAACACTTCACGGCCATAGAGGTCCAGTCGCTCTTCTTCGGCGAGCAGGAGCATCCCGCTCTGGCGGGCAAAGCGCTGGCCGACGAGAAAATCGCGGTTGCCGTGGATGAAGTAGCAGGGCACGCCGGCGTCGACGACGGCTTTGATTGCCGCGGCAATTTGCTGATGCAACGGGTTGGGATCGTCATCGCCGATCCACGCCTCAAACAGATCGCCAAGGATATACAGGGCATCCGCCTGGCGGGCTTCGCCCTGTAAAAAACGCAGAAAACCGGCGGTGATCGCCGGTTCTTCTGTTTGCAGGTGCAAATCTGCAATAAAAAGTGTCGCCACGAATTACTCGCTGACGGTGACGCTTTTGATGATCACATCATCTTTCGGCACATCCTGGTGCATGCCGCTGCGGCCGGTGGCAACCGCTTTGATTTTGTCTACCACGTCCATGCCTTCAACCACTTCGGCGAAAACGCAGTAGCCCCAACCCTGCAGGCTTTCGCCAGAGAAGTTCAGGAAGTCGTTATCGGCCACGTTGATGAAGAACTGGGCGGTGGCGGAGTGCGGCGCCTGAGTACGGGCCATTGCCAGCGTACCACGGGTGTTTTTCAGGCCGTTGTTCGCTTCGTTCTGAATCGGAGATTTGGTCTCTTTTTGTTTCATGCCCGGTTCGAAACCGCCGCCCTGAATCATAAAGCCGTTGATAACACGGTGGAAAATGGTGTTGTCGTAGAAACCTTCGCGGCAGTAGTCCAGGAAGTTTTTAACTGTTTCCGGCGCTTTGTCGTCAAACGTTTTGATTACGATATCGCCATGATTGGTGTGGAAAGTAACCATTTTTGCATCCTGTTCCGATGAGTGTGGTGCCAGCACCCGATGTCGGGTGAGATATAGGGGGGTGTTATAGCATAACCGCGGGGGTCGATGCACCTTGCAATGTGTGCTGCGTCCGGTCTGAATTATGGGTATTATAGAGACTTCATTACCCACACACGTCTACACGGAATCTTCGATGTTAAAAATTTTTAATACACTGACGCGCCAGAAAGAGGAATTTAAACCTATCCATGCCGGGGAAGTCGGCATGTACGTGTGTGGTATTACCGTTTACGATCTCTGTCATATCGGCCATGGCCGTACCTTCGTCTCCTTTGACGTCGTGGCGCGCTATCTGCGTTTTCTTGGCTATAAGCTGAAGTACGTGCGCAATATCACCGATATCGACGACAAAATCATTAAGCGCGCTAATGAAAACGGCGAAAGCTTTGTCGCGCTGGTCGATCGCATGATTGCCGAAATGCACAAAGATTTTGACGCGCTGAATATTCTGCGTCCCGACAGCGAACCGCGCGCAACGCACCATATCGCGGAGATCATTGAGATCACCGAGCAGCTGATCGCTAAAGGCCATGCTTACGTCGCAGATAACGGCGACGTGATGTTTGACGTGCCGACGGACCCGAACTACGGTCTGCTGTCGCGTCAGGATCTCGATCAGCTGCAGGCGGGGGCGCGCGTCGACGTGGTTGACGTCAAGCGTAACCCGATGGACTTCGTCCTGTGGAAGATGTCGAAAGAGGGCGAGCCAAGCTGGCCGTCGCCGTGGGGCGCGGGTCGTCCGGGCTGGCATATCGAGTGCTCGGCGATGAACTGCAAGCAGCTCGGCAACCACTTCGATATTCATGGCGGCGGTTCGGATCTGATGTTCCCGCATCATGAAAACGAAATCGCCCAGTCCACCTGCGCCCATGACGGCGAGTACGTTAACTACTGGATGCACTCCGGCATGGTGATGGTTGACCGCGAGAAGATGTCGAAATCGCTGGGTAACTTCTTTACCGTCCGCGACGTGCTGAAGTATTACGATGCGGAGACGATTCGCTACTTCCTGATGTCCGGCCACTATCGCAGCCAGCTGAACTACAGCGAAGAGAACCTCAAGCAGGCGCGTTCGGCGCTGGAGCGTCTGTACACCGCGCTGCGCGGGACGGACAAATCCGTCGATGCGGCGGGTGGCGAAGCCTTCGAAGCGCGCTTTATCGAGGCGATGGACGACGACTTCAACACCCCGGAAGCCTATTCGGTGCTGTTCGATATGGCGCGTGAAGTAAACCGCCTGAAAACCGAGGACGCGGCCGCGGCGAACGCCATGGCGGCCCACCTGCGTAAGCTTGCTGCGGTGCTGGGTCTGCTGGAGCAGGAGCCGGAGGCGTTCCTGCAGAGCGGCGCGCAGGTTGACGACGCGGAAGTGGCGGAGATCGAATCGCTCATCCAGCAGCGTCTGGACGCGCGTAAAGCGAAAGACTGGGCGGCGGCGGATGCGGCGCGCGACCGTCTTAACGAGATGGGCATTGTGCTGGAAGATGGCCCGCAGGGCACCACCTGGCGCCGGAAGTAAGCCATAAAAAAACGCCCGAAAAAGCGGGCGTTTTTCTTTTCGTTGTCAGGCCGTGACGGTGACGCTCTGGCCTTCAAAGCTCACCGTCTGACCGGCGACGATCTTGCAGCGTTTGCGGGTTTCCACCGCGCCGTCAACTTTCACCAGCCCGTCAGCGATAGCGATTTTCGCCTGGGCGCCGCTTTCGCTCCAGCCTTCCAGCTTCAGCAGATCGCACAGCTCAACGTGCGGGTGTTTACCTAAGGAAAATGTCGCCATCTCAGGCCTCCTCAACGTCGTGATACTCTTCGCACGCCTGCAGCGTGTTCTGAATCAGGGTGGCGACGGTCATCGGGCCAACGCCGCCGGGAACCGGGGTGATGTAGGACGCGCGTTCGGCGGCATCTTCATACACCACGTCGCCGACCACTTTGCCGCTTTCCAGACGGTTAATGCCGACATCGACCACAATCGCCCCTTCTTTAATCCACTCGCCAGGAATAAAGCCCGGTTTACCTACCGCGACGATCAGCAGGTCGGCGTTTTCGACGTGATGGCGCAGGTTTTTGGTAAAGCGGTGGGTCACGGTGGTGGTGCAGCCGGCCAGCAGCAGCTCCATGCTCATCGGGCGACCGACGATATTGGACGCGCCAATGACCACCGCATTGAGGCCGTAGGTGTCGATATTGTAGCGTTCCAGCAAGGTCACGATACCGCGCGGGGTGCACGGACGCAGACGCGGCGCGCGCTGGCACAGGCGGCCAACGTTGTAGGGATGGAAGCCGTCGACGTCTTTATCCGGCGCGATGCGCTCGAGCACTTTGACGTTGTCGATCCCTGCCGGCAGGGGCAGCTGAACCAGAATACCGTCGATGGTCTTATCGGCATTCAGGGTGTCGATAAGCTCCAGCAGCTCGGCTTCGCTGGTGGTTTCCGGGAGATCGTAAGAGCGGGAGACGAAGCCCACTTCTTCACATGCTTTGCGCTTGCTGCCGACATAAATCTGCGAGGCCGGGTTGCTACCGACCAGCACGACGGCCAGCCCAGGGGCGCGTTTTCCGGCCGCAACGCGAGCCTTCACTTTTTCCGCAACCTCAGAGCGTACCTGCTGCGCAATCGTTTTACCGTCAATAATTTTTGCTGCCATCAGAGAGAGGATTCCATCTGTATCTTTACGAAAGGGGGATGAGGATATTTTGTCAGAAGCGGGCCTCGCTGTCAGTCCTCGTTTGCTGTTTTATCCTGTCTGCGGTGAATTTAGCCTGTTTTGACCCTGTTAAGCCCAGGGTCATTGGTGTGTTGCGCCTGGCCACTAAGTGAATTTTCGCGCGCATGAGCCCCGGTGGTATGCTTCTTGTACAGTTGCTGAGGGATATTTCGCCAGCATCGTATAAGCCCCGCAGTTTCCTGGCAAAATGGATTGACTCAACGGACGTGGACCGTATAATTCCAGGCGTTTCACTCCGCGAAGCACTCGCTTCTCAGGGCGCCCTTAGCTCAGCTGGATAGAGCAACGGCCTTCTAAGCCGTAGGTCACAGGTTCGAATCCTGTAGGGCGTGCCATACTCACTTCTCTTAACATCTCCTGAAGTCTACTCAACCCAGCATACAAGCGGTATTCTCCAATATTTCATTATCTCAACGTCTACTATGGTCTATTGAAATCCACATTCATGTGGGGGTACATTTGGGGGTAGATTCCTGTTCAATGAAATGAGATACCCCCAAGTGAAGCTTACAGCCCGCCAGGTCGATACATCTAAAGCGAAGGACAAACCCTATAAACTGTCTGATGGCGGTGGTCTTTACCTCTTGGTGAACCCCAACGGCGCTCGATACTGGCGGCTGAAGTACCGGGTCACCGGTAAAGAAAAATCGTTGGCTTTAGGTGTATACCCTGACGTCTCGCTGGCCGATGCACGTCAAAAACGAGCAGAGGCTAAAAAAGTACTGGCTGCTGGTGGTGACCCGGGGCAGGAAAAGCAGGAAAAAAAACATGCTAGGGCGATGGCCGTATCAAACAGCTTTGAGAGACTGGCGCTGGAATGGCATGAACATAAATCGATGAACTGGTCAGCAGGCTATGCCAGCGACATCCTGGAGTATCTGAGAAAAGATATTTTTCCTTATATTGGCTCTCGGTCGATCACTGATATTAAGCCCGTTGATATGTTGGCTGTTCTTCGCAAGATGGAACAACGTGGAGTACTTGATAAGCTCAAAAAGACACGTCAAGCCTGCCGGCAGATCTTCACCTATGCTGTCATCACCGGCAGAGCAGAACATAATCCCGTGGTCGATCTCGCCAGTACTCTAAAAGCACCAAAGCAAAAACACTTCCCTCATTTATCGGTTGAACAAATACCTGACTTTCTGCGAGCTTTGAACGACTATAGCGGCAGCGTGGTGACTCGAAATGCTACCCGCCTGCTTATGCTTACTGGGCTCAGGACAATTGAGCTCCGTGCTTCTGAATGGGTTGATATCGACTTCGATAAGGGGATCTGGAATATCCCTGCAGAGCGAATGAAGATGCGGCGGCCACATCTCGTTCCTATCTCAACTCAGGTTCGCGAACTGCTTGAAGAAATCCACCAGCTTACCTGGCGAGGGAAGTATATTTTCCCGGGACGGAATGATGCCGGTAAGCCAATGAGTGAGGCCAGCATCAACCAGGTGATTAAACGAATCGGCTATGACGGTAAAGCGACTGGTCACGGCTTCCGGCACACTATGAGCACCATACTCCATGAACAGGGCTATAACACCGCCTGGATTGAAACGCAGTTGGCCCACGTCGATAAGAACTCAATCCGCGGCACATACAACCACGCTCAGTATCTGGACGGCCGGCGGGAAATGCTCCAGTGGTATGCCGACTATATGCAGGCGCTGGAGAATGGTGAAAATGTGGTGCATGGCTCGTTCGGGAAACGTGCCTGACTGGATGCATAGACAGTATATAAAGACGATAGTAGACTTGTGTAGACGAACAAACAATAGGCTATGTCTAGGCTGATCCCCGAAAATCTGCACACCTCTGCGGATTGGCATAGCCGCCAAAATCAGAGGGCGCGAGGTGGCGTATGCCTATTGTCGAAAATCTTCCTGACTTATCCCACTGGAAAACAGTTCAAGAGTTCAGTATCTCCCAAGCTGCTTTATTACTGGCTGGAATTGATCCATTTGATTTTGATGAAGGAAAAGAACTTGATCAAGTAAGGGCTTGCAACCATGAACGTTGGAAACAAGCATGGGGAATGTGTTCGGGGATTTTAACGGCTATTAGGCGTGGGATATTAACACCGATACTCTGCTATTCAGAGCAAATAGTAGAAAACTGGAATGGGCCTGATTATATTGAATATACACCGGTTAAACCAACTGACAGAAATTGCGAAATTTCAAAGAGTAAAACTATTATAACAAGAGACTCATTGTATGCATGGATTGAGAATGAGAATGTCGATTTTGTGCGTAAGCCAGCGCCAAAGAAAGTAATTTCTATGAATTACGAGATAATTTCTCCTCAACATGTCATAGATGTTGCTCCAGAGCCAGCCAGTGGCGACATTCTATTACTTCCTAAGTATGAGCATCAGAGTGAAGGTTTGGAGTTTGTCCAAGATGCTATAAAGGAACTTTGGTCAACATATGATGTAGATGATCCACAGACGGCACCAACTAAAAAAGAAGTAATTGACTACTTAACTGAAAGGGGGGCTGGTAAAAATATGGCGGAGGCGGTGAACCTTGTTCTGCGTCCTGTCTGTCTGCAGGGTATAGGTAGGCGGGCAAAAAAATCAAAATAATCAATATCATATCGTGTGCTCACCATTTGTGGCTAATGGTGGGTACTCTACCTGATTATCCTTGCTATTGGTCATTTTAAGCATGTGTTACATAGCTATCATTTGTGCCCACTGATACTTTAGTTTCTTCTCAAATAGAGGGCATCCCACAAAATGGTGCCTATCTATATTATGCTGATTTTTAATGTAACTATCTCGTAAACCGCAATAGACGTTACGAGGTAAATATGCCCAAATCATTAATCCGATTCTCTGAGGTTCAGAAACGCACTGGCTACAGTAAGGCGTGGTTGTATCGTCTTATGAGCGAACAGCGTTTTCCCGCCGCAATTAAAATTGGCTCGCGCTCGATCGCATTCATTGAAAGCGAAATTGACGAGTGGATTAATCAGCGCATTGCCGAATCGCGTGGTGAGGTAGTGTAATGAAAAAGAAAAACCGCCCCGAAAAGCAGGCGGCTAACTCAGATATTCGCACCTCTGATATTACGCCGACCACCAGCCCTGTACAAGTACCTAAGCGTACCCCAAAAAAGCATCGTGCCCGCGTTTATATGTTGCGTACCGGCTTTGAGGGATGGACAGAAAACGATATTCTGCGTTACTGCCGCCTTTCGTCTGGCAGGAACTACGCTAGTGAAATTGAGCGTCGACTTAATATTCAGTTAGAACGTATCGACGAAAAGAACCCTGACGGCATCGGCTCACACCTCCGTTACCGCTTTACCGGGCGCGGTGACGTTCTAAAAGTTATTCAACTGGTAAACAGTAATGCTGCCGCTGGTGGTTACTATGGCCTTTCTAAGCAGGATATCGCCGACATTCTGAATCTCTACCCGGACAACCTTACCGCCGCATAAAGGAGCTGACAAAATGAGAATCGAAAAAAGCAGATTTAATTCTGAGGCCGCCCCTCAACCTGACGTTAACTCTGGTGTAATTAACGGTAATGACTTTGCCGCTATCGTTCCCGTTATTTCCGGTCAAATTGGCGGGCGCGAAACTAATATTGCTAGCGCCAGAGCACTGCATAAAGCGCTGGGTGTGGGGCGAGACTTCACCACCTGGATTAAAGGGCGCATTAGTCAGTATGGTTTTGCCGCTGGTGTGGATTACATCACCGTTGAAAATTTGAGCTCACCCGTTTCGGGGAGCGCAAAATTTCGCCAGCAAATTGAGCATGATTATCTTCTCTCGCTGGATATGGCTAAAGAAGTGGCAATGGTTGAGCGTAACGAGCAGGGGCGAGCTGTGCGCAGGTACTTCATCCAGTGCGAGGAGGCGTTACAGCTGAGTGCGCCGGAAATCGCCGCGAAGTACCGCCGCCAGCTTAAGGCCCGTATTGGTGCCGCCAACCTCTTCAAGCCGATGTGTGCCGCTCTGGATGCTGCCCGAGCAGAACAGGGGAAAGAGACGCGAGCCCGGCACTACAGCAATGAAAGCAACATGATCGCCCGTATTGTGCTGGGTGGCATGACCGCTAAGCAGTGGGCGCAGGTGAACGGTATCGACGGCGAACCGCGCGATAGCATGAGCGCCGCCCAACTGGAACACCTCTGCTACCTGGAGGGTACAAACATCACGCTGATCGATATGGGCATGGAGTACGGCCAGCGTAAAGCGGAATTAACCCGCCTCTCTCAGCGTTGGCTGGCTAAACGTCTGGGGGCTAACGATGAATAAGCCCACCAGCACACCGCTGCCAAACCACTCCTATCGCGACGCTCACGGCCAGATGGTGAGCGTAACCGCTGTAGCGCATAACCGCGTGACGTTCTATCGCGAGGGCTATCAGTTCCCATGCGTACAGCCCATTGAGCGCTTCATGAAGGAGTACACGGAGGTGAAGCAATGATTACCGGTGCACGGCGCAAAAGCCTCTCTCTGGCTGGCCTGATGTATGCAAAAGTTAACGCTCTGCAGGCGGTGCGCCACCGTGGAAACCTGTCAAAACCTGTCACTTTGCGGGCCACTGATAGTGGCGTACAAAACGCCTGGCAGAGTTTCGAGACAATTACGCCCGCGGGTAAACGTTCGGAAACTGACTATCTGGAAGATAGCGTGTCCGGCGCCGGCGGTGGATGTGGAGCACATCACACCGCCAGCTATAAATTGCCGCACCGTAACAAAAAGGGCTTGCGGCCTGACGGTATCCCGTTCTATGGTTATAACGCACCAGCAAAATCTGGTGCCAGGATTGGCGTCCTGGAAAAGTACAAGGCGACACATGACGCGCCTAGCGTCTTTTTTTGTGTCCTCACATTCGCTCACCCTTTTTTCAGCGCTGCGGTTATAATCCGTGCCGCTTGCAGAGTTATGGTGAGTTGGATGGGGGCGGAGAAATCCGCGCCGGTTACCTTGTACGCCGGTTACGCCAACCCTGTTCAGCTCACCACCAGTGAAATTGGCGTTTCCGGTGGTGGGATTAATCCCCAGTACAAGGAGGCTGCCATTGTGGCTACTACCCCTACCCAAAATCCGCAGTTTATCTGGATTATCGCCGCTGTTCGCCGCGATATGACGACAATTAAAGCCCAAATTCACCATATCGCCGCACCGTCTGAACGTGACGCCCGCCGTTCACTGGCTCGCGATCATGTCTGCTTTTTCGCCGGCCGCATCCGTCTGGAGGTGGCTCATGCGTAGTTATTTCCGCATAAGCGGCTATGCCGTCAATAAGCGCGGTTTAACCGTTGGCATCGGCTATCAACTCACATCCAGCGACACTAAAACAGCAATGGCCCACGCAGTGCTTCAGGCGCAGCGTGAAGGTCTCTGCCACGTTCGCATTACACGCGTACAGGAGGTGGCAGCATGAGCCTGTATAACGATTTAGTTCGCCACGAATTCGGCAAAGGCGCCACCGTTGATGAGCTGGAAGGCATTCAAAACCGCATGGATGAGGCTGTGAGTGATTTGTTACTCGGCATTAGTGCCATTGGAAGCCTGATGTTCTGGGCCACGGACAATGACAACTACACCGAGGAGACCGCAAAGGGAGACATGCGCAAAATAGGCGCAATGCTGGGTACGGTTGGTGAGGTGGTGCTGGCGCTGAACGATACCGTAGCGAATGCGGGTGTGTGTCGTTCTGACTGCGTCAAAGAATCAAAAATGAGGGCGGGAAAATGAATATAAACGCTATATACCGCCATCCTGCTGAACTTGAGGCCGAGGCGATGCTATCCCGTGAGCAACCGTATCCGGAAGATTTTACGCTGGCAGAGCGTACCGCAGAACGTATGGCCCGCGCTCGCAATGGGTTGGTTCATGTAATGACAGATTTATCACCATACCTCGACGTTGAGCAAGCAGTCATTGTGCATTGCTGGCTGGATAAAGTCCTGGCGATTGTCGATATGGCCAGAATTGATGCGGAGGTCAGGGTATGAGCGATATGCAGCTTATTGATGCCCAATGTCGTGTTGAACAAGCACAGGCACTGCTCTCAATATGGTTAGAGGGCACGAAAGCATCTGAACGGGATATGCAGTTAATTTGTGCTCTGATCTCGTTACTCCAGGATGTACCAGAAACGATTAAAACGGCGGATGAAGAACTTGCTGATTACGTCTTGCGTGCACATCGGGAGAAGCGTCAATGAAACTGGCACCTAACCTGAAACATTTGCCAAAAGAAAAATTTACTGAAGCAGTTATTTTTGCTGGAACCGATGCGTATGCACATGCAAAAGGATGGGAAGAGGGCATGGGTAAACAAGTCGCTGAGGACAGAACACCTCCCATTTATCTTGGACCGAAGCAGCTGGCGGAACTGGAGAACCTGCAAATTATTGATAAAGGGCGTCGCAGTGCTCGTGTTTATCTGGCTGGAAGCATTGAGCCAATAATGATTAATGCCATTGGGGAAAAACTTGCTCAGGCAGGTGTACTGGAAGCGAAATTATATAAGGGAATTCCTGACCAAAAACCGGAAAACTGGAGGCAATATCTGGCCAGGCTCAGAGAACAGGGCGAGCACACAACGACATCAATTCTGAAAGCCAATAAATCTGCGAATAGTGACAACCTGAAGCCACATGTTGAAAGCCGAGCTGACGGTATTTTTTGGGTTGAACCCAAATCAGACAAAGATACCGGGGAAATAACTACCCGTGAAAGCTGGCTGTGTTCTGCTCTGGAGGTCATAGGCACTGGCATAGATGACAGTAAAACCCGGTATCTGATCCTGCGCTGGCGCCCATTCGGTTCGAAGGGGGATACTGTCCAGGCAATACCATTTGCTGATATTGGTGAACGCGAAGGCTGGCGAACGCTCAAAGCTGGTGGGTTGAACGTCACAACCAAAAGTGGTTTACGTGCAACGTTGGCCGACTGGCTGCAGAGCTGTGCCAATGGTGAGGTATGGCGGATTGCGCATGCTACGGGCTGGCAGTGTGGCGCCTATATCATGCCTGATGGCGAGATCATCGGTACTCCAGATCAACCGGTGCTGTTTAGCGGACGAAGTTCTGCCGCATCCGGTTACACCACCAGCGGTACCGTTGAGAGCTGGCGGGAGAACGTAGGACGTCTGGCCTTTGGTAATTACTCGATGATGACTGGGGTGGCCGCAGCACTGGCCGCCCCGTTGATTGGCCTTGCTGGTGCGGATGGCTTCGGTATCCACCTCTACGAACAGTCGAGCGCGGGTAAGACTACCACTGCGAATGTGGCCTCCAGTCTTTACGGCAATCCAGATGTACTGCGTCTCACCTGGTACGGTACTGCGCTGGGGCTGGCGAATGAGGCTGCCGCACATAATGACGCGCTGATGCCGCTTGACGAAATCGGCCAGGGGGCTGACCCGGTGGAGGTCTATAAATCGGCCTACGCGCTATTTAATGGTACGGGTAAGCTGCAGGGCGCGAAGGAGGGGGGGAACCGTGATCTGAAGCGCTGGCGTACTGTGGCCATCAGTACCGGTGAGATGGATCTGGAAACCTTCATTGCGAGCGCCGGTCGCAAGGCTAAAGCAGGCCAGCTGGTTCGCCTGCTGAATATCCCGATGCGCCGGGCTGTTCGTTTCCATGAGCATGCCAACGGCAAACACCATGCCGATGCCCTCAAAGATGCATACCAGCATCACCATGGAGTGGCTGGGCGTGAGTGGGTGAAATGGCTGGCTGACCACCAGC
>UMBN01035519.1_pt1 | contig 17902 bp, 18 predicted proteins | sample 1963981 | NCBI WGS metagenome assembly UMBN01 (sample SAMEA4835943, study PRJEB28245) | human gut metagenome | biome: gut microbiome; material: fecal sample | place: Denmark | collected 2008 | reverse complement strand
ATGCCAGCCGTAACGCCGCCTTCCAGAACGCGGTGGTGAAAGCCAGCGGGGTGAAACTGGCGCTCGACGGCGACCTTATCCGCTACGACAGCGAGGAACCGGGCAGCACCGAGCTGGCGGTGCGTCGTCTGGCGGGCCAGTTGGGAATGAGCGACAGCGAGATCCACAGCCAGTTGAAAAAGGGCGACAGCCTGGCGTTTGAGAAGACCGACCTTTATCAGCAGGTTTTCCGCCTCGCCGAGAAAAGGGCGGGGAAGACTCTGCCGCGGGAGATGTTGCCAGGGATCCAGCTTGAGAGTCCGAAAATTACCCGTAATCTGACGACGGCGTGGTTTGCAAAACGGGTTGATGAGCGGCGGGCAAATTGTATGGCGCGGCGTTAACGGCGCTGACGCCAGCGCACAATGAGCGCCAGCAGCCCGATGAACGAGCAGCCGATCAGGAAAGGGATCAGGCCAAAGAGGGTGCCAACGGCGAGACTGATGTCGACTTGCGGACGGCTGGCGTCCTGCGTTTGCATCAAGCGTTCAAATACCCCCGGAGCGTGGATCAGCATGCTGAGCATCTGCGCGCCGGCCCAGCAGCAGACCAGCACGAACAGGCCGTAGGCGACATGGCTGCCGGTCAACGCCCCTCTTTTTTTATTTCCCAAAAGCGATTTTGAAAAACTGAATTCAGCCATAGGCCCTCCCACCTCTGTACTGCTGGTTTTTTCTCCAGCTCTATGGCAGGTATTCTGGCAGTGAGGGGCCATTGTCAGTATCAGATTGCTGGTAATTGCCGTCCAGGAATAATCCTGTTTTCGCCGGTGTGTTAACCGCGCCACAGGAATGGAAAAGGGAGAGCGGCGTCGCAATCCAGCAACATTCTCTCCCGCGCTACAGACCGCCGCGGGCGGCTATGCGAAGATGCGTTTTTTTGCTGTTGGAGGTCGCATGAAGCTCACAGATAAAATTCGCCGCGACTGGCACTACTACGCGGTGGCGCTGGGGCTAATTTTTATTCTCAATGGGGTGGTGGGGCTGCTGGGGTTTGAAACACAGGGCTGGCAATCCTACGCCGTCGGTCTGGTGACCTGGGTCATTAGCTTCTGGGCCGCGGGCCTGGTGATCCGCCGCCGCCCGGCAGAAGAGGCCTGAGACCCCTGCTGCCAGGCGCGATAAACGCGTTTTAGTTCATGGAGGTTTTCAGCGCCCGGTCCGCAGCATGGCGCTCCAGCGCCAGCTCAATCAGCCGGGTGATCAGACTGGTGTAGTCGAGGCCGCTGGCCTGCCACAGCTTCGGATACATGCTGATGTTGGTAAAGCCCGGCAGGGTGTTGATCTCGTTGATCACCACCTCGTTCTCGGCGGTGAGGAAGACGTCGACGCGGGCCATGCCGCTGCAGCCCAGGGTCTGGTAGGCCTGCACTGCAATCGCGCGGATTTTGTCGTTGATCTCAGGGGCGATGGCGGCCGGGACCACCACCTGCGCGCCCTGGTCATCGATATATTTGGTGTCGTAGGCGTAAAACTCGCTGTTGAGGACAATTTCACCGCAGGTGCTGGCCTGCGGATGGTCGTTACCCAGCACCGCACACTCAATTTCCCGCCCTTTAATGCCTTGTTCCACCACGACTTTATGGTCAAATTCAAAGGCCAGGGCAACCGCCTGATGGTACTGCTCTTCGTTTTTAACTTTGCTGACGCCAACCGATGATCCCTGGTTGGCCGGCTTCACGAACAGCGGCAGCCCCAGCTTCGCTTCGACATCGGCAAAGCTGAACTGCGCGCGGTTGGCGCGGGTCAGGGTGATAAACGGGGCGACGGCGAGCCCGGCATCGCGCAGCAGACGTTTGGTCACGTCTTTGTCCATACAGGCCGCGGAGCCCAGCACATCGGAACCAACGAAAGGCAGATTCGCCATGCGCAGCATCCCCTGCAGGGAGCCATCCTCGCCCAGCGTGCCGTGGACGATGGGGAAAATCACATCGATAGCCGCCAGCGGCTGGCCGCTGTCGGCGTTAATCAGCTGCTGTGCTTCTCGGCCCGGGATCTGCGCCAGGGTCACCGTGGAAGGACGCAGGGCAATGCGGGCAGGATCCTGAGCATTGAGCAGGTAGTTGCCGGCGTCGTTGATGTGCCATAGCCCCTGTTTATCAATACCCAACAGAACCACATCGAAGCGCGATTTATCAATCGCTTCCACGATATTCTTCGCTGACTGCAGCGACACTTCATGCTCCGCCGACTTGCCGCCAAAAACGATCCCAACCCTCATCTTTGCCATTTCAACTTCCATCCAGATAACATCAAAGGGCATAACATACCATGTGAAACCGCTGCCTGCCTGCCATAATATTTACCTGATCAATTGACGGGAGTGGGCGTGAGAGGAAAGACGCTGCTGGTGCTGGCCGGGATGCTCGGCGCGGGCCTGTTAGGATACCGCTATCTGCCGCCGCACCTGAATCCGCTGGCGCCGCTGGCGCTTAACGATCCCCCGGGCTGGTTGACGTCATTCAAGCTACGCAGGCTGACGGCAGACCAGTGCGCCTCCCTGCTGGCGGAAGCCAATCGCCGGCGGCTTATTGCCAGCCAGCCGGTGGCCGACAGCGAGGGAAGCTGCCCGCTGCATAACGTGGTGCGGGTAGCGAATTTTGGCAGCGTGACGCTGAGCAGCAGTTTCCTCGCCAGCTGCCCGCTGGCGCTGAGCAGTGCGCTGTATGTCGAGCAGCAGGCGAAACCGCTGACCCGTCAACTGATGGCGAGCGATCTGCGCCAGATCGATCATCTCGGCAGCTTCGCCTGCCGCAATATCTACCATCGGCAACAGGCGCGGCGCAGTGAACACGCCACGGCGGACGCGCTGGACGTCAGCGGTTTCCGCCTGGCGGACGGCCGACGCGTCAGCGTCCTGCAGGGCTGGCGGAGCGAGACCTCGCATCCCTGGCTGGCGGCGCTGTTGAACAACAGCTGCCACTACTTCGGCAACGCGCTGGGGCCAGAGTACAATGCGGCTCACGCCAATCATTTTCATCTGGGGATGCGCGGACAGGGCTTCTGCTTTTGAGCATAAAGCGCTGTGAGTAGCCTAAATGACCAGAAAATGCTTCGTCAGGTTCTCATCCACACTCATAAAACACCAAACTCACCGCCAGCGCATCTATGGTAGTACACCAGTGGAATGAAATTGCTAAGCTAGGTAATAATTGGCAAATCATTAATGAATACGCGTAGTTATGGAATCCTGGAAGGTTAATCTCATCTCCGTCTGGTTTGGTTGCTTTTTTACCGGCCTGGCGATCAGTCAAATTCTCCCTTTTTTGCCCCTCTACGTCTCCCAGCTGGGCGTTACCTCGCATGAAGCGCTGTCGATGTGGTCGGGGCTGACCTTCAGCGTGACTTTTCTTGTCTCGGCGATCGTCTCGCCGATGTGGGGGAGCCTGGCAGACCGCAAAGGCCGCAAGCTGATGCTGCTGCGTGCCTCGCTGGGGATGGCGATTGCTATTTTACTGCAGGCCTTCGCCACTAACGTCTGGCAGCTGTTTATCCTGCGGGCGATCATGGGCTTAACCTCCGGTTATATCCCCAACGCCATGGCGCTGGTGGCCTCCCAGGTGCCGCGCGAGCGCAGCGGCTGGGCGCTGAGCACGCTATCAACCGCGCAAATCAGCGGCGTGATCGGCGGCCCGCTGCTGGGCGGCTTCCTGGCGGACCACGTCGGGCTGCGGATGGTCTTTTTTATTACGGCGATCCTGCTGACCATCAGTTTTCTGGTGACCCTGTTTCTGATCAAAGAGGGAGGGCGCCCTCAGGTCAGTAAAAGCGAGCGCCTCACCGGAAAACAAGTCCTTGCCTCTTTACCCTATCCGGGGTTGGTGATCAGCCTGTTCTTCACCACCCTGGTGATCCAGTTGTGCAACGGCTCAATTGGCCCGATCCTGGCGCTGTTTATCAAGTCGATGGCGCCGGACAGCAACAATATCGCCTTTCTGGCCGGGATGATCGCCGCGGTGCCTGGCGTGTCGGCGCTGATTTCTGCGCCACGGCTGGGTAAGTTAGGCGATCGCATCGGTACCTCGCGGATCCTGCTCGCGACGCTCTGCTGCGCAGTGGTGATGTTTTTCGCCATGTCTTTTGTCACCACCCCGCTGCAATTGGGTACGCTGCGTTTCCTGCTCGGCTTTGCCGATGGCGCGATGCTCCCGGCGGTGCAGACTTTATTGCTGAAATACAGCAGCGACAGCGTCACCGGACGCATCTTTGGCTATAACCAGTCGTTTATGTATCTGGGCAACGTCGCCGGGCCGCTGATTGGCGCCTCTGTATCGGCGATGGCCGGCTTCCGCTGGGTGTTTATTGCTACCGCCATTATCGTTTTCATTAACCTCTGGCAGCTGGCATGGATGCTGCGCCGCACCCGCCGGGCTAACGCCTGAACCTCTGCTGACGGTATTTATCGCGATACCGTCAGCGTTATTCACCGTCGGTACATTTACCATTACTTTTTGTTATCGCCATGCCGTGAGCGCTATTCCATTTTATTATTTCCTGCGCCATCTGGTTATAACCATCCCCGACCATGATTAAACAATACTATTTATAGTGGTATTTTGTTGTGGTAAAACGTTTCGCTGTATATTGGGTGTTGCGATGATTCTTATTTTAAGTAATTCTGAGGTCCGTCATCGGGTATGACATCCCAATCAAAAACAGGCCTCGCATAAGGAACTGGTGCTATGAAGAATCTCATTGCTGAGTTACTGGTTAAACTGGCGCAAAAGGAAGAAGAAGCAAAGGAACTGACGGTGCAGGTTGAAGCGCTGGAGATCGTGGTCACCGCATTATTGCGCCATATGGAGCATGATGCCCAGCAGGCATTGATTCAGGATATAGAACAGGCGATTGACCAGGTGACGCCCTGTCCGCCGGTCAACGACCAGGATGCGATGCTGCTGCAGCAATATCTAAAGAAGCTGTTGCGGCATCCTCGTAGCTAGTCTTTGTGACACGACAAGGATGCCGTCATTTTTCTGTCATCTCCCTTTTATAAAGTCTCCCTCGTTTTGTTTTTTTTAAGTATTTTTTACATGGAGATGACAAAAGTGAAATTAAGCGCCCTGTTTATTGCCCTGGTTCCTCTGCTGGGCTCGCCGGTTATTCATGCAGGAACGACTGCTGCGCCGGTTCTGGAAAATCGCGCTGCGCAGGGAGATATCACCACTCCCGGCGGCGCGCGTCGTTTAACCGGAGATCAAACCGAAGCGCTGCGCGCCTCGTTAATCAATAAGCCGGCTAAAAACGTTATTTTGCTGATTGGCGATGGCATGGGTGATTCGGAAATTACCGCTGCGCGAAATTATGCGCAAGGGGCGGGCGGTTTCTTTAAAGGGATTGACGCCTTGCCGTTAACCGGGCAGTACACGCACTATTCGCTGGATAAAAAAACCGGGAAACCGGACTACGTGACCGACTCGGCGGCGTCCGCCACTGCCTGGACCACCGGCGTCAAGACCTATAACGGCGCGCTGGGCGTCGATATTCATGAGAACGCGCATCAGACCCTCCTCGAGCTGGCGAAAGCGGCGGGGCTGGCCACCGGCAACGTTTCCACCGCCGAGCTGCAGGACGCCACCCCCGCAGCGCTGGTGGCGCATGTGACATCGCGTAAATGTTACGGCCCCACGGTCACCAGTGAAAAATGCCCCAGCAATGCGCTGGAGAAAGGGGGCAAAGGCTCCATTACCGAACAGCTGCTGAACGCCCGGCCGGATGTCACCTTAGGCGGCGGGGCGAAGACCTTTGCCGAAACGGCGACGGCGGGCGAGTGGCAGGGCAAAACCCTGCGCGAGCAGGCGGAAGCGCGCGGCTACCAGATTGTGACCGACGCGGCTTCCCTTGCCGCCGCGACTGACGCCAGTCAGGCTAAGCCGCTGCTGGGTCTCTTCGCCGATGGCAATATGCCGGTTCGCTGGGAAGGGCCGAAGGCGTCTTATCACGGCAATATCGATAAGGCGCCGGTGACCTGTACGCCAAACCCGAAACGCGACGCCTCGGTGCCGACGCTGGCGCAGATGACGGAGAAAGCGATTGACCTGCTGAGCCGCAACGAGAAAGGTTTCTTCCTGCAGGTGGAAGGCGCTTCCATCGATAAACAGGATCATGCGGCGAATCCGTGTGGCCAGATCGGCGAAACCGTAGACCTCGACGAAGCGGTGCAGAAGGCGCTGGAGTTTGCGCGAAAAGACGGCAATACCCTGGTGATCGTCACCGCCGACCATGCGCACGCCAGCCAGATCATTCCGGCGGACAGCAAAGCCCCGGGACTGACCCAGGCTCTGAATACCCACGATGGCGCAGTGATGGTCATGAGCTACGGCAACTCTGAGGAAGAGTCGATGGAGCATACCGGCACCCAGCTGCGCATTGCGGCCTACGGTCCACACGCGGCTAACGTCGTCGGCCTGACCGACCAGACCGACCTGTTCTCGACCATGAAAGCCGCCCTGAGTCTGAAATAAGTCGCTGCCGGTGGCGAAATTGCGTCACCGGCTGGTTTTTTTTCTATCTGCGTCCAGACTTACAACGATCCACTCACAGAAGGATGGTGCGATGAAAATAACCTTACTAATGACTCTACTGTTTGGCTTGATCTTTATCAGCGCGGTTGGCGCGGCAGAAAAAACGCCCACTCCACAGCAGCAAAAGATGACGGACTGCAATCAGCAAGCGTCAGCCAAAGCGCTGAAAGGAGATGAGCGCAAAACGTTTATGAGCCAGTGCCTGAAAAAAGAGACCACTACGTCGCAAGGAAAAGCGCTCACCCCTCAGCAGCAGAAGATGAGCGACTGCAACAAAGCGGCCTCGGCAAAATCGTTGAAGGGTGATGAACGCAGTACCTTCATGAGTACCTGCCTGAAGAAAGCCTGAAAAAAAGGGAGCGCCTGCGCGCTCCCTTCTTCTTTGAACACTCAGGGCATTGCTGCCTACCCTCTCAGGCTCAGGAGCGGCTCAGTTTCTCTGATTTCTCCATACACTGGGTGATGGCTTCGATCACCGCGGAGCGGAACCCTTTCTCTTCCAGTACGCGGACGGCTTCGATGGTGGTCCCGCCAGGCGAGCAGACCATATCTTTCAGCGCCCCCGGATGCTCGCCGCTCTCCAGCACCATTTTGGCGGAGCCCATTACCGCCTGGGCGGCGAATTTATAGGCCTGGGCGCGCGGCATGCCGCCGAGGACGGCGGCATCGGCCATCGCTTCGATAAACATAAAAACATAGGCCGGCGCCGAACCGCTCACGCCCACCACCGGATGGATCATCGGCTCGGCAATTTGCTCCGCCTGGCCAAAGCAGCGGAAAATGGTCAGCACTTCGGCCACATCTTCGCTGCTCACCAGCGCGTTAGGCGTGACGGAGGTCATACCGGCGTTGACCAGCGACGGCGTATTGGGCATCGCGCGAATAATTTTGCGATCGTGACCGAGGGCGCGCGCCAGTTGCTCAAGCGTGACCCCGGCGGCGATGGAGACCACCAGCGACTCTTTATTCAGGCTTGAGGCGACGTCGCCCAGCACTTTGGTCATGATCCCCGGCTTAACCGCGCCGAAGACGATATCGGCAATCTGCGCCACTTCCTGAGCGCTCCCGGCGGCGTTGATGCCATACTGGTCGCGCAGAGCCGCAACCTTATCCGGCGACGGGGTGTAGACCCAGATTTGTCCCGGCTGTACCTGGCCGCTGGCGATCAGTCCACCCAGAATGGCCTTACCCATATTGCCGCAGCCGATAAAGCCAATTTTCTTATCCATCACCATTCCCCTCTGCTTTTTTCGTTACGATCTGATTAGCTTACCATCCTGCGCTTTCATGGGGGAGAAAAGCAGGTAACATTGGCGTCACTTATTGCAGGTAACAGGAGCTGGCATGGCTATTTGGGTAGATGCGGACGCGTGTCCGAACGTGATTAAAGAGATTTTGTTCCGCGCGGCAGAGCGTACCCAGACCCCGGTGACGCTGGTGGCGAATCAGCCGCTGCGCGTGCCGCCGTCGCGTTTCATCCGCACTCTGCGGGTTGAGCAAGGTTTTGACGTGGCGGATAACGAAATCGTTCGCCAGTGCGCGGCGGGAGATTTAGTCATCACCGCCGACATCCCGCTGGCGGCAGAGGTGCTGGCGAAGGGCGGGGCGGCGCTGAATCCGCGCGGGGAACGTTACAGCGAGGCGACGATCCGCGAGCGCCTGACGATGCGGGATTTTATGGAGACATTACGGGCCAGCGGCGTTCAGACCGGCGGCCCGGATAGTTTATCGCAGCGCGACCGGCAACAGTTTGCCGCCGAGCTGGAGAAGTGGTTGCTGGCGGTTAAGCGTCAGCAGGGTTAAACCCAGCTATCGTCGTCGCTGCCAATATCATCGTCGCCAAAGCCGGCGTCGAAGTCGTCGTTCCAGGTGTTGTCGGCAAGGAACTGATCGTCTCCCTGGCGGAACGGATCGTCACCCGCGGTGGCGTCCTGCGCGGCGGCATCAGGCTGCGGCTGCTCTTCGATGATATTAACGATCTCCTGCGGGTGCGAGCCGCTGAACATGTTGGTCAGCATATTGCCCAGCACCACGCCGCCCGCTACGCCTGCGGCCGTTTGCAGCGCGCCCGCCATAAAGCCGCCGCCGCGTGCCGCTGCCTGCGGGGCATAGTTCGGTTGCTGTTGCGGCGGGGCATACTGCGGCTGGGCGCTGGCCTGCGGGCGACCGTATTGCTCCGCGCCCGGGATGGGGTCAGAACCGCGTGACGAGCCGCCACCGCCAAACAGGCCGGAGAGGAATCCGCCGCTGCTGGGCTTCGCCGCCTGCAGCTGGCTGACCTGGCTCTCCAGCGCCTGGATGCGATCGTTAAGCTGTTTAATCGCGGCTTCCTGGATAAGAATGGTTTGCGCCATATAGTAGGGGGCCGCCGGCTGCGCGCTCACATGTTGGGCAATCCGCTCCTCGGCGCTGGTATCGCGCGATGCACTGTGCGCCTCAGCCTCTTTTAGCCGGGAAAACAGTCCATCAATAAGGCGTTGTTCTTCAGATTGCATGTTACATTCCTCTGTCACACTGTCGAATAGGCATCAGGGTGCGTCTGAAACACGATGTTGTAAATATGTTGCTTCGTAAAGCTATGCATAAATGTGTTACCGTTTACGCCAGCGTTGGATAAAAAATAACGCCCAGCCGAAAGTAAAGCTGGTTAAACACTTAATGCAATGATAAGTTTACATCAAGAGCCCCTTTTGTCACTGTGGTGATGGGGTGTAAAGAAGTTGTGTAACGTTTTGTTTACGACTACGTTACGGAACAAACAGCGATAATACGTTCTTTCGTTTTCATATTTTACGACAGGCGGAACCAGGGGGTCTTCGGTAATGACACAGCCAATCTTTCTCATCGGGCCACGAGGCTGCGGTAAAACCACCGTCGGTCATGCGCTGGCGCGAGCGCGGCATTTTCAGTTCTCCGATACCGATCATCGGCTGCAGGCCCATGAGCAGCGGACGGTGGCAGAGATCGTGCAGGCAGAAGGGTGGGCGCGTTTTCGCGAACTGGAGACCCTGTCGCTGAAGGCCGTGACTCTGCCGAATACGGTGATCGCCACCGGCGGCGGTATTGTGCTGGCGGAAGGTAATCGCCAGTTTATGCGGGAAAACGGCGTGGTGATCTATCTGCAGGCCTCGGTGTCGGCGCTCATTGATCGTCTGGAGGCCTACCCAAAAGCCGAACAGCGGCCGACGCTTACCGGTAAGCCGGTACGTGAGGAAGTGGGCGAGGTGTTGGCGCAGCGCGAAGCCTTATACCGTGATGCCGCCCATCATATTGTCGATGCCACGGCCTCCCCGGATCGGGTGGTGGAGCAGATTATGACCATGCTGTGCGGCGCGACGGCAACCCCGGTAAGTTAAGAATTTACTTACATTAAGGCGGCGAGGGGCGCCTATACTTGATAGTTCTGATACCAGAAGAAGGAAGAACTATGCCAAACAGGCCCCCATATCCGAGAGAAGCGCGCGTGGTTGCGGTAGAGAAAGGCCCGCAGGGTCAGACCGTCACCTGGTATCAACTCCGCGCGGATTATCCTGAACCCAATTCGCTGATCAGCGAACATCCTACCGAGCAGGAAGCCGTGGATGCCAAGCGGCGCTATGAAGATCCTGATAAGTCGTAACCCCTGAGCCCGGATTGCCGGCCATACTGGCAATATCGGGCGTATCTCACATTTTTTATTTATCAGTCGTACTAATGAATATCTAACACACGGATTTTTCAGGCATGCCGCTGTCGCCCGGCAATCTTTACATTCAACCGCGGCGCGGAACTGCTACGCTTCTCGACGGTTGATTTTTACTCACCGGGGGGGCGGATGCCGTGTGTGGTAAGTCTGTCTTGAAGCAGTGGTAGTGAAAAGGTACATGATATGAGTAGTGCAACGATGGCAATTTTGACCATCGGCGTTGTGCCGCTGGCGGGAGTGTTGCCGCTCCTGACCGAACATATCAGGGAAGAACAGATCACCCACATTAGTTTGCTGGGCGATATGACACATGCTGAGGTAACCAAAGAGTACGCGGTGGGTGACGGCGAGCAGGGCCTGCTGACCTTGCTCAATGATAACCAGCTGGTGATGGTATCGCGGCAGAAAATTGAACGCGATATCCGCAGCGTGATCGCGATGCTGGATCGGCAGAACTATGATGTGATCCTGTTGCTTAGCTCCGAACAGTTAAGCGGTTTTACCACCCACCATGCGATCCTTCTTGAGCCGCAGCGGATCATCCCGCCGCTGGTGGCGTCGATCGTCGATGGGCATCAGGTGGGGGTGATCGTGCCGGTGGAAGAGATCATGCCTATGCAGCGGCAAAAGTGGCTCTCGCTGGAAAAGTCGCCGTACTACGCGCTGGCCAACCCTTTTACCGGCAGCGACAGTGAGTTATTAAGCGCCGGCAAAACGCTGCTGGAGCAGGGCGCCGACGTGCTGGTGCTCGACTGTCTCGGTTACTATCAGCATCACCGCGATGTGTTACAAAAAGCCCTGGACGTCCCGGTTTTGCTGTCGAATGTGCTGGTTTCCCGACTGGCGGCAGAACTATTGGTCTAATGTGTTAATTTCACGTGACAGGGGCAAGGAGCGCCCCCTATATTGAGCCTTTAACCGACGATCAGAAGGGCTTGTTTATGCTTCAAAGCAATGAATACTTTGACGGAAAAGTGAAATCCATTGGCTTCACCAGCAGCAGTACCGGTCGCGCCAGCGTTGGCGTGATGGCGGAAGGGGAATACACCTTTGGTACGGCGCAGCCGGAAGAGATGACGGTGGTCAGCGGGGCGCTGAATGTCCTGCTGCCGGGTGAGACTGAGTGGAAAGTTTACGCCGCCGGCGAAGTTTTCAATGTGCCAGGCAACAGCGAATTTCATCTGCAGGTGGCTGAGCCAACCTCTTATCTGTGCCGCTATCTGTAAGCCAGAGTGACACCCGGCGCCTGCCGCCGGGTTGTTTTTTCCTTCCTGCCTGGCAGGAAGGAAAGCGGCGCTTAGCGCTGCGCTTCGCCGCCGAGCCCTTCTACCAGGCTTTGGATCAGGGCAGCCAGCTCGCCGGTCATTAAGATAAAGTCGGCGTCAAAGCGCTGGGCGAAATCCTCCCGATCGATATCTTCGTTTTGGTCACGTAATTCATCGCAGAACTTGAGGCGCTTAATTGACGCATCGTCGCAGATCACAAACTGAATACGCTGCTGCCAGTCCAGCGCCAGCTTGGTGACGACCTTCCCGGCCTCAATGTGCACGGCGATTTCGTCGCTGACCAGATCCTGTTTCTTGGCGCGGATCACGCCGCCATCTTCCAGCATCGCTTTCAGCTCGGCTTCATCCAGCAGCTGGAAGCCCTGCGCCACGGTGCCGGAGCGGACCCACTCGGTCAGCGTCAGCTCAATCGGATTCTCCAGGGTCAGCGGCACCACCGGCAGTGAACCGAGGGTTTTACGCAGCAGGGCCAGCGTGTCTTCCGCTTTCTTCGCGCTGGCGCAGTCCACCATGATCAGGCCGTTAACGGTATCGATCCACATCATCGTCTGGCTGAAGCGGCTGAAGGCGCGCGGCAGCAGCGAGTGCAACACTTCATCTTTCAGGGAATCTTTCTCGGTCTTCTTCAGCTTGCGGCCCTGATCGGCTTCCAGCTTCTGGATCTTCGCCTCCAGCGCCTGCTTGATCACCGGCGACGGCAGGATCTTTTCTTCTTTACGCGCGCAGATAATGATCTGGCCGTTTGCCGTATGCGTCAGCGCGTCGCTGTGCGATCCCATCGGCGACACCCAACCGGTTTTCGCCATATCCTGGCTGCCACACGGGGTAAATGTCAGCTCGGCCAGCTGTTTTTCCATCTCCTCGGCGCGCAATTCGATATCGCGGCTGAGACGGTAAACCATTAAATTTTTGAACCACAGCATGATAATTTCCACGGCTTTGTCGTTAAATCAGGCGGGCATGATAGCGAATTGTCGCTATGCTTGCATTGTTAATCGGGGTGAGGAGCTGAGCGTGCGTATTGGTATTGATTTAGGTGGAACAAAAACCGAAGTGATAGCCCTGAGCGACCAGGGAGAGCAGCTGTTTCGCCACCGGTTACCCACGCCGCGTGAGGACTACCGGCAAACCATCGAGACTATCGCCACCCTGGTAGCGATGGCCGAGCAGGCGACCGGGCAGCAGGGTACCGTGGGGATGGGCATTCCTGGCACAATTTCGCCCTATACCGGGGTGGTGAAAAACGCCAACTCGACCTGGCTCAACGGCCAGCCCTTTGATAAAGATCTCAGCCTGCGCCTTGAGCGTGAAGTCCGGCTGGCCAACGACGCCAACTGTCTGGCGGTGTCGGAGGCGATGGACGGCGCGGCGGCGGGGGCGCAAACGGTGTTTGCGGTGATTATCGGCACCGGCTGCGGCGCCGGGGTGGCGCTCAACGGGCGGGCGCATATCGGCGGCAACGGTAACGCCGGCGAGTGGGGGCATAACCCGCTGCCGTGGATGAACGACGATGAGCTGCGCTATCGTGCGGAAGTGCCCTGCTACTGCGGTAAACAGGGATGTATCGAAACCTTTATCTCCGGCACCGGCTTTGCCACCGACTACCAGCGGCTGAGCGGCAAGGGGTTAACTGGCAGCGAGATTATGCGTCTGGTGGGCGAAGGTGACGAAAAGGCCGAACTGGCGCTGAGCCGCTATGAACAGCGGCTGGCGAAATCGCTGGCCCACGTGGTGAATATCCTCGACCCGGACGTTATCGTGCTGGGCGGAGGGATGAGCAACGTCGAGCGTCTGTATCAAACGGTACCGGACCTGGTGAAGCAGTGGGTCTTCGGCGGCGAGTGTGAAACGCCGATCCGCAAAGCGTTGCACGGTGACTCCAGCGGAGTACGCGGCGCGGCCTGGCTGTGGCCGCTCCAGGGGACCTGAACCGCTCCCCCTCACCCCGGCCCTCTCCCTGCAGGGAGAGGGAGAAAAGCGGTACGGTGCGGGTGGTAGAGGCAGTGGCCGGGAACCCCTCATCCTGCAGGGAGAGGGGAATCGCAATAGCGTGCGAAATTACAGACCGGCGCCGGACGGTTCCCTCTCCCTCCGGGAAAGGGTTAGGGTAAGGGGACATCGCCATAATTCAGACCTCACTCCACCGCAAACACTCTGTCCAGCCGACTGTAGCCCAGGCCATTTATCTTCTTCACTTTGATCTGCACCGGAATACGTTCCTTCATTGCCTCCACGTGGCTGATCACCCCGATAATTTTGCCGCTGGCGTTAAGGGCATCCAGGGCGTCCAGCGCCGTATCCAGCGTTTCGCTGTCGAGGGTGCCAAAGCCTTCATCGAGAAACAGGGAGTCAATCCGTGTCTTATGGCTCACCAGGTCTGACAGCGCCAGGGCCAGCGCCAGGCTGACGAGGAAACTTTCGCCGCCGGAGAGAGTGCGGGTGTCGCGCACGGCGTCGGCCTGCCAGGTATCGACCACCTCCAGCTCCAGCGCCTCGCTGGCCTTGCGTTGCAGCAGATAGCGGCCGTGCAGGCGGTTGAGCTGCTGGTTTGCCAGCCAGACCAGATTATCCAGCGTCAGCCCCTGGGCGAATTTGCGGAACCGGTCGCCGGTGCTGGAGCCGATCAGCGAATTCAGATAGCCCCAGTCGTCCGCCAGCTGCTCCGCCTCTGCAATCTGCTGCCCCAGCGCCTGCTGCTGCTGGCGGCTTTCATTATCCTGCCTGAGCTGCTGGCGGATCTCACCCTGACGGGTCGTGTTGTCCCGCAGCCGCTGGGCCAGGGCGTGCAGCTGCGTTTGCAGGGTGGGGCCGTCCGCGTCTGATCCTTGCGGCCGCAGCGCCAGATGCGCCTGTTGCTGCTGAGTCGCCTGCTCGCAGAGCACCGTCGCTTGCTGAAGCTGCTGCTCAAGCGACTGTTTTAACTGCGTCAGCCGCTGGGCGGTCTCGTCATCCAGCAGTGCGGCGAGGAACGCCTCCCGATCGTTGAAGCGGCTGGCGGCCAGGGCAGTCGTGAATTGCGTCTGTGACTGATGTACGCGCGCCGTTTCTTCGGTCTCCAGTTGCTGCTGGGCGACAAGCTGGCTGTGCAGCGACAGGCATTCCTCGTGGATTTCGCGCCAGTTGTCCGGGATCACCGGCTCAGCCTCCGCGTCATCCTCATCGCCGGGCGGCAGCGTATCGAGCAGCGGTTTCAGGGCGGCGATCTGCTCCTGGAGCACGCCATGCCGCGTCTGTTGCGCCTGCCACCGGGCAAATTCGCTTTCGCGAGCGTGCAGCCAGGCGGCTTCTGCGCCTTCTTCCGGCAGGCTGAGCGACAGCGTCTGCAGGGCGTTCTCCAGCCCCTGGCGCGTGGTCTCCAGCTGCTGGTGAGCCTGGCGCTCCAGCGCTTGCTGGTCGTTGAGCTGGCTCTGTAACATCAGACGCTGGCTGAGCTGATAGAGCTGCTGCTCGTAGCGCTCCTGCTCCTGCATCCAGTCGTTTATCTCTTGCGCAATATCCCGCGTGACCTGCAGAGCGGCGCAGGTTTCCTGCCACGCTTTAGTGAGCGCTTGCTCTTCCTCTGTGAGCCGCCGGGCCGCTTCGGTCTCACGCTGGAGCTGCTGCGTCAGGGCGTTGACCTGCCCGAGGACCAGCAGACCTTCTTCTTTCAGCGCGGCGACCTCTTTTTCCAGCGCGTCGCGGCGGCGCTGATTATCCGTGACCGTTAGGGAGGCGTATTGCTCAATCGCCGGATGTTCACAGGATCCGCACAGCGGGCAGGGCTTCCCCGCCTCAAGCCGGGCGCGGTAACCTTCCAGATCTTTAATCGTTTCTTCCCGCTGGCAGAGCGCCTTCAGGTCGAGATAGTGCTGGTTTTTGTCTTTATATTGCTCCCGACGTTGCGTCAGGGTGGCATTGAGTTTTGCCTGCTCCGTTTGCGCCTGCTGGATGTTCTCGGCGCTCTGCCGCAGGCGTTTGTGCAACTGCTGATGCTGTTCATGCAGGGAGAGCAGCCGCTGGCGCAGCGGCCGCGATTGTGTTTGCTGCGCCATCGCCGCCGCGACTTCCTCTGCGGACAATGACAGGGAGCTGGCCGGCAGAGCGCTGAGTTTCTGGCGCAGCGCGGCCAGGCGGGTGGTCTGAGCCGTTAGCTGCTGTTTATCGCGCGTCAGTTGCGAGAATTGCGCCCGCCAGCCGGCAATCTCCTGGCCCCATAAGCGGAATCGGTCATGGGCCGCCAGCCACTGCGCCAGGTCCGTCAGTTCAGCCTGACGCTGCTGCTGAGCGTGCAGGGCGCTGCGGCGGATGCGCGCGCGCTGCGCGGTGCAGGCAAGTAAGCGAGCATTTACTTCGTTGATCCGTTGCCGGGTTTGCGCCAGACCTGCCACCTGTTCCTGCTGACGCTCCCACAGGGGGCGAAGTTGGGCGGCCGGCTGGGCCAGCTCAAGCTTCGCCAGCGCCGGGGCGGCGTCGGTCAGCGCCTGGCGGGCCTGCTGCTGCCGGCTAACCGCCTGCTGGTGCTGCTGCGCCAGCTCGTCGCAGCGCGTCAGCCACTGAAGCTGCTGTTGCTGGTTTTGCTGCTGCGTTAGCAGGGTTTTTTCTTCGTCAGTGAGTACCTGCAAACTTTCATGCAGCGCCTGCTGCTGCGCTTCCGTCAGCAGAACGATGCCCGCCGCCTGGGCTTCGAACTTCTCCAGCGCGTGGCGAGCAGCTTTGTGCTGTTCGTAGACCATGGCCGAAATCTGGCCGTAGATTTCCGTGCCGGTCAGCTCCTCCAGCAGCTCCGCGCGATCGCTCGGCTTCGCGTTCAGGAAGGCGGCAAATTGTCCCTGGGAAAGCAGCATCGAGCGGGTGAAACGGCCATAGTCGAGCCCGGTGAGCGTCGCGGTTTGCTCCAGTTTGTCCGAGACCTTATCGGCGAGGATTTTGCCGTCGGCGCAGCGTGCCAGCTCGACGCGGGGCGCCTGCAGATTGCCATCCGGTTGGTTGCGTGCCCGGTTCTGGCTCCAGAAAGCGCGGTAGGCGGTGCCTTTGACTTCAAACTCGACTTCCGCCAGACATTCGGCGGTATCGCGGGTCATCAGGTCATTTTGCGACTGGGAAACTTTATTCAGGCGCGGCGTCTCGTGATAAAGCGCCAGGCAAATGGCATCGAGCAGGGTGGTTTTGCCGGCGCCGGTGGCGCCGGTAATGGCGAACAGGCCGTTGCTGACGAACGGCTCGGCGGTAAAGTCTATCTTCCATTCACCCTTCAGGGAGTTGAGGTTTTTCAGACGCAGACTGAGGATTTTCATGCGTTTTCGTCCTCCGCGGTGAGCGTATGCAGCGTATGGGTGAACAGCTCGTGCAGCCGGGCGCGCTTGTCATCGTCAATCTCGGTCAGCGCCAGCCGGCGCTCGAACACCTCTTCCACCTTCAGTTCGCTGAGGGTCTCCCGCTGGGCGTTGAGCAATATTTTCTCGCGCTGCTCGCGGCTGCGGCGTACCAGCAACACTTCCACCGGCAGATCCTCCGTCAGCGCCTGAATATGACGCTGAATATCGTGCAGGTAGTCCTCGGTGGTGATTTCGATATCCAGCCACACCGGCGGGTCCTGCTCGACGCCGCGCCACTGCTCCAGCTGGGCGGTGATGGCGGCCAGATCGCCTTTGATCACTGCCAGCGGCTGGGTCACGGGCACCTCCAGGGTTTCCACGGCGCTGAGGCGCCCGTCGTTAAAACTCACCAGGTGCACCGATTTGGCTTTGCCGGTTTCATCGAAGCTCAGCGGCAGCGGCGAGCCGCTGTAGCGGATGTGCTCGCAGCCACCGACCACCTGCGCCCGATGAATATGGCCCAGCGCAATGTAGTCGGCAGGCGGGAAGTGTTGCGCCGGAAAGGCATCCAGCGTGCCGATGTAAATGTCGCGGACGGCATCGCTTTTGCTGGCGCCGACGGTGGTCAGGTGGCCGCTGGCAATGATGGGCAGCGGCCGATCGCCGCGCAGCGCGCAGGCCTGCTGATACTGCTCCTGATAATAGTCGCTGATGGCGTGCAGTAGCTGTTGCTGTTTTTCCCGACCGGAGTGGCCGGCCTGACTGGTAACCAGCTCGCGGGGGCGTAAAAACGGCACCGGGCAAAAGATGGCGCCAGGGGTGCCGTCGCGCAACGGCAGCTCAATGGGCGCGTAGCCGGCGTTCGCCACCACGGTGGTGTGCAAAAAGGCGAGAATATCGCGGGACTCATTGAGCATCGCCACTGAATCGTGATTGCCCGCCAGCACCACCAGGCGACAGCCGGTCTGCTGCAACTGGACGACAAAACGGTTATACAGCTCGCGGGCATAGCTCGGCGGCGAGCCGGTATCAAAAATATCGCCAGCCACGATAATGGCGTCGACTTCATGCTCCT
>UMBN01023105.1_pt1 | contig 18126 bp, 20 predicted proteins | sample 1963981 | NCBI WGS metagenome assembly UMBN01 (sample SAMEA4835943, study PRJEB28245) | human gut metagenome | biome: gut microbiome; material: fecal sample | place: Denmark | collected 2008 | reverse complement strand
TTTCCCGGAAGTATGGAAGAAGGCAGAGTTGAAGGTAAACATGAGGTCAACACAGAAACAGCACAACGTTTGCTGACGATGGGACTTTCTGTCGAACAGGTAGCCAAAGCTACCCAGCTACCTTTGGAAATCATTAAGAATCTGAGCAATTTTTAAAAAACTCAAGTTTCGCATGAAAGCACCACACGCCCCAGGCATCAGAAGAACATCATGTCCCCACACACCCTGGTCTAGGAGCTTTTGGGCCTTCAGCCCGTACTTGAACCACATGCGAAAGTTTAGTTCTTTATTTCTTATTTTTTTTTGCTTTTTCCTTTTCTGTTTCGAAGTTTTGCCGTACTTTTGTACCGGAATAGGAAAGAAAGATAAATAAGATGAATAGACGAAAAATGAAAACTGGGTCAATGGTGATGGTGAAAGCATCATTTCTTGTGGTGGTATTTTCTATGGGAGTACTTGCTCCTGCCATTGCCCAGAACGGACAGAACAGGAAACCTCGAAAGAAGCTGAAAGAACTACTGATGAAGGCAGATAGCCTGCGACTCCAGTTGCGACAGTCTGCTGATAGGGGACGTATGCTCCAATGGGGCGACTCTCTTCTCATGGCAGAATTGGGTAAGAGCAAGATGAGTGAGAAGAAAAAGCAAAGGTTCATGAAGCATTATGTCAAGATTCAAAGACGCTTGAGCCTCTACGATCGCCAATTGTTCAGAGGAGATTCACTGCTGGCAGCCAATTATTACAAGATAAAGTATGATACTACCTACATCTCCCGTCCAAATGCCCGATGGACCATCAAACTGAGAGGCAATCTTTCTGGAGCCGATTTGGAAACTACGGCGAAGACGGATGGAACGGAAACCCATACCAAGGTGATGGCCGACTGCCGTGGAACCCTCTCCATGGCTGTGGCTTACCGGGGATTGGGACTTGGTTTGGCTGTAAACCCAGCCAAGCTGGCTGGCAAGAATCAGGACTTTGAGTTCAACCTCAATTCCTATAGCAACCGCTATGGCTTTGATGTGGTCTATCTCTCGTCCAAGACATTCCATGGTCATCAGGAAATGGGAGGTAGCGAGATAGATATCCATAAGGGAGAAATCTCGCAGAAGGCTCTGAATCTCAATTTCTATTATGCCTTCAACTATCGCAAGTTCTCCTTCCCGGCAGCCTTCAGCCAGAGCTACATTCAGAAGCGAAGTGCCGGAAGTTGGATGGTAGGCGCCAGTTTTGATGGTTCCAAGACGAAGGTAAAGGGAATGACCATCCGTCTTAACGAGTTGGCGCTCGGTGCAGGCTATGGATATAATCTCGTTCCATCTTCTCATCTGCTGTTCCATCTGTCAGCCTTGCCAACTATCACGGTGTATTCGCATGACTATACCAAGATGAGGGCTGAAGTAGAGGAGGGGAGTGGTGATACTGAAATCCCAACCGTTCGTAACAGCATGAAATATCATTTCCCGTCTGCTATCATTACCGGTAGAGGTGCAGCCGTCTATTCCTGGCGCAACAAGTTTGCCGGTGCCACTGCTGTTTATAATTTCTCTGTAGCAGGAGATGAGGATCACCTGCAGGTGAAGAGAAACAAATGGCGAGTAAGAATGTTCTTCGGATTCCGGTTCTAGGAACATACTTTTCTTCTTCCTATGTCAGTTTTTGTCGCAACCGGATTGTACTTTTGCGGCAGAAATTACAATCACTCTATATATAATAAGGTATGAATGCAGAAAGAAGAGGGGGTTAGGAGTCCCTGAAAATAAAATATAAGAGGAATCCATAAGATTTCTTGTTAAAAGTTTGGTGGTTCATCAGATTTTTACTAAATTTGCCATTGGATTAGTGACAGGGCAGGGTAAAGTCCTCGCTTGAAGTCGCTATGATGCAGAGAAACAAGATTATCTTGTGGACACGAGCAAACTATTCAGTTCTGTAGGTTGAAATCTGGTAAATTGAAACGTAGAAAGAACGAGAATTTGTTTGAGCGAGTCTACACCGTCATATGGTGTGGATTCCTCTTTCGCATTTTCTTTTCTACGGGTTTTACCAGAGCCTAACTTACAAGAAAGTGAAGAAAGTAGGGGTTCGCACCATCTTTTTTCGCTTATGAACCATTATGGACTTGTTTGGTTCGCAGATTTTCCTTATCTTTGCCCCTTGAAAGTAAATGATTTGCTGTTTCGGCAGAAAAGCAGGAGCAGCCATATATAATGAACTTTAAAAACTGAATGCTTATGAGCAAGGTATTTCAAGTAAAGCCTAAGCGCTTTAAACGCTCTAACGGTACAGTCCTCACTCCCGATATGGTAGTGACAGTAACAGCCATGCAGCACACCGCCACCCCTTTTTACAATGGAGCCAAGGAGGTGCAAGAAGCCTACATGCGCATCTATGCTTTCGACTATAAGAAAGCATGCTGCAATCAGAATGATTTTGAATTTAAAAAGTTGGACTAAAAATATGTGTTATGGAAACATTTGATTTGACAACAAAGGATGGAATGGAAATAGCGAAGAAGTATTTTGAACTAACGCCAGTAGGAATGCTTTTCAAAATAGGAAAGATGATATTTGATTCTGATAGCGTGAAGAAGCAAGGAAAAACGGTTGAGGATCTCATTAAGGCTGGAAAAGAAAGGGGGGTCGATGAAATGGAAATTATATTAGATAATAAGAAGGGATTCCATTTTAATGCCCCAATTGAAGAAGGTATTAAAATTGAAACTGCATTGGGATCTGATGAAAAAATTAAAATACGAGTGAAATATAAATAATATTGAAAATTTAAATAAGCATTGAAGAGGTTTTCTGTTATTGCAATAGTACATTGTAGCTTTTGCTTCTGTAAACGTGCAAAATGCTATAGAAAACCATACACGTTTGATATTTAATTTTGAGAATAAAACAACAAATATGGATAAAAAAGACTGCAAAATATTGGATGAGCTAAGACAATATGGCAAGATTTATGAAGATCCTTGTCCTAACTCTGAGAGTATTATTGGTAAGTTAATAGATATTTTCTCGAAGAGGAGATAATGATTCGTCCGAAGCGTAGCACGAAACAACAATGGTTGGATATATAGTTGCTTGTTTGCAGTGCATCGGACGGGTATCCGTCGTTCTTTTTGGAGAAGATGGGATTGTATTTTACTAAAAGAAAGTAAGTTGTAAAATGAATGTTTTTTATATAAAGCAGTTATATATAATGAACTTAAAAACTGAATGCTTATGAGTAAGGTGTTTCAAGTAAAGCCTAAGCGCCTTAAACGCTCTAACGGTACCGTCCTCACTCCCGATATGGTAGTGACAGTAACAACTATGCAGCACACCGCCACCCCTTTTTACAATGGAGCCAAGGAGGTGCAAGAAGCCTACATGCGCATCTATGCTTTCGATTATAAGAAAGCCTGCTGCAATCAGAATGATTTTGAATTTAAGAAGTTGGACTAAATAATACAATAATTTTATGGAAAAAATAAATCACTACGTTTCTTTAGTTAATCAGGCTTTTACTGTAGCTAAAGAAAGTTTCAACAATCCAGAGTCTTTGAAGAAAGCAGAGACTGATAAGGAAACATTGGTCAATAGTCTCGAAAAGGATTCTTTTATTAAGGTTCCTTTCGTTGGTGATTTTAATGCTGGTAAGAGCTCTTTGATAAACAGTATGTTGGGAGTTGATATCCTTCCTACTAATATACTGCCAGAGACCGCAGTGTCTTATGAGTTGTATTTTTCTTCAAATGAAAAGCTTGAAGTTTGGCTTGACGATAAGTTGGTGGAAACAACTCCTATTTCGCAGCTTAAGTCATTACAGTTGACTCCGAGGAATTTTGTTAAGTTGTATCTCAACAATCCAATCGTAAAGGAATGGAATGACAGAAATATTGTTGTTGTTGATATGCCTGGTATCGATTCGGGTGTAGAGGCTCATAACAATGCCATTCTGCATTACGTGCAGGACGGAACCTTCTTTGTGTTGGTAAGTGAAGTTGAAGGTGGTACATTACGATTAAGTACCCTTAGCTTCATAGAGGAAATCAAGAAGTATGGTGCACAGTTGGCTGTAGTTGTTTCTAAAATAGACAAGAAACCAGAGCAAGAGGTGCTGGATGTTAAGGCTAATGTAGAATCGGTAGCTAAGAGATTGTTGGGTGATTCAACAATGGTTGTATCTGCTTCTGCTGTAAACAAGGACTTCAACGGTGTTCTTGATATTTTGAGTTCTATTGATGCCGAGGAATTGATAGTAAACAAGTATAAGGGACAGGTTGTTAACTTCATTGATTCATTCATTATAGAATTGCAACTACAGATGAAGCTTATGCTTTCTGACAAGTCTGATTTCTCTGAAAAGATAGAGAGCCTAAAAAATGCACAGGCTAAGGCTGTGGAAGACTTGAAGAGAAAGGCTGAGTCTGCTCAGTCTGTAGAGGGTTCTGCTGATGATATCCTTGATGATATCTCAGAGGCATTGAGAGAAAAAGCTGGTTATATTGCTACTCTTCTGTATGGTCAGGCTGATGGGAATGCCTTGAATCAGGAGATTCTTACCATCATACGTCCTGTTATTGTTAACTCACTGAAGCGTGAGATTACTGAATATTCCGACGTTGTAGGAGGTGCCCTTCAGGAGTTTATGGTAAATGTCGATACAATCATCAACGATAAGGACAACAAAATGCTGTCTGGAGCAGAGGAGATTATCGGCAACATGCTTGGTAAGGACATTCTTGAAGGTCTGTTAAAGAAGGGACTTGATCAGTTGGCTAAGAAACTTGTTGCTTACAAGGGTTTGGGCGAATTGGTTAAGATGTTGAGCAAGATTCTTGGTCCGCTTGTTACTATCCTCATCAATATCATTCCTGATATTATCCGTATGATCTTTGGAAAGAGCAAGGAGCAGAAGATAGAGGAGATCAAGATGAAGTTTACTTCTGAGATAGTTTCAAAGATTATCGAAGCATTGCGTCAGCCTATTGAGGATATGATCAAGGAACAGCGTGCTGAGGTTTACAATAATGTTTCTGCACTCATTGATTCTGAAACACAGAAGTATAACGAGAACATCAATGCTATAAAGAACCAGCAGCAGGAAGAAGAGAAGGTTGTGGCTCAGAAGGTTGCTGCCCTGAATGCTGTAGTGGAGAACTTGAATGCTTTAAAAACTCAAATTTAATATTATATGGGATTTGATGGTATAAAAAACAAAAGTGCAAGCATGGGCAAAAAGCCCATGTCTGCATTTTTGAAAGTCAATAAATATGAGAATCCACAGACTGTGTTGGATTTGATTTCGCATATCTGTACCTCTGGTATGGATTTGTCAGTGAGAGATGAATTTACGCCATATCGTGATAAATGTAGTCAACTTGAGGAGGATTATTCTAAAATCAATACAAGAGAAGCAGAAAATCCGTTTGTAGATGCCTCTATAAATGATTTGACTGAAAGTTGTGCTGCTCCTTTTGCGATGATGCCGGTTTATCTTGACCATTCAGGTTTTAGTGATGCTATAAATGTTGCAGTTGGTGGAGGCTATAGTTCTGGTAAATCTTCTTTCCTAAATAATATTACGGGAATTGGTGCTGTTCTTCCAACCGGAATAGAACCTGTGTCCATGATTAATACCTATATCTCTTTTTCCGATAAGGTAACAAAGTTGATTGTGTCTGGCAAGAATTGTAAAGGGCATGTCGTGAAACTTAATCGTGAGGTATTGGATTGTATTCAACACTCTTCCAAGTCAAAGGTTTATGTATCTTCCGTCTTAGACGAACTATATATCAAAGTACCCGTTTCTAAGGATCGTGAGCATTTAAAGGGCTTGGTGTTCATTGATACTCCTGGATATAATAATTCGGACAACGCCAATAAAGAGAATGGAAAGAAAGACATTGACACAGCTTCTGATGCTTTGGAAGATTCAGATGCTTTGTTTTGGTGTATAGATGCTGAAGCAGGAACTATCTCACAACGTGATATAGAAATGCTGAATCAGCTAATAGATTACAATGATGGTAATTATCCTTTTGTTATTGTATTTAATAAAATGGATAAGAAACCTGCCAATGATCTTGTTAAAATCTTGCAGTCAGCAGAGAAGATATGTAAATCCAAATTGAAGATACAACCAATAGACATTATTGGCTTTTCTTCAATAGGAGAAAGTGCCATATATTCGTTGAAGAATAAGCAAAAGGCAACTACAAGAGGTGGAGTGATGAAAGTCCTTGCTTCTATTCTTTACAAAATGAAGGATGGTTTCTCTAATACTCGTTCTGTTTCTTATTGGACAAATAGGCTTGCATATTGTTTTGATCAGGAAATTAATGAATGTAATGAATCGCTTGCTGATTTGGAAAAAGATAGAAAAGAATTGGCAAAAAAAAAGGCTGATGCTTTCTCTAAATCAGAAACTTCTAACGAAGAGAAATTTTCATTTGTAAAAGATCATTTGCCAATAGTTGAAGATGTAATCATTAAATCCTATGATGAGATTCTTAATTCAAGAGATGGATTGACAGATCTTTTCAATAGAGCAATGAAGGGATGGTCAAAAGCTTTGGACCGAGAAGACCAATGGGCTGAAAAAACAGGCTTCTTTAGTGATGCTTCAAATTTGCAAAGACAATCAAATAATGCCGTAAATGAATATAATAGAATAATTAAGGCTGCTGATGAAAACTGTGATGAATTTAAATTTTGGAACACAGAATCACGTAAAGAAGATTTGGACCTCATAAGACAAGCTTACGAATATTATGATTTAGACGATGATGATAATAATCAAGATTCTTTGAAAGAAGATTATGATAATACAGTTGCCTCCAAAGAGACAATATCTATCTATAAAAGTTTTCTCCAAAAGAAGAAACAAGAGATTGTTCATGTATTTACCACATGTTGTGAGAATGCAATAAAGAAGAACGTAAAGCGCTTGCGTGCATTGCAGAACATAAAGGAAGAAGAAGAAACTGATGTGTTCTCTGCTATTGCCAATGACAATATGAACAGATTCCTTGATTGTTTCTCAAGTGGAGTAGACTTGACAAAATGTAATAGTCAGGGATATTCTCCATTGACATACGTGGCTAAGAATAGCAATAATGCAATGATGAAGTTCTTTATTGACCACGAGGTTGACCTCTCTCTAAAGGACAAAAATGGTTATAACGCTTTGGAAACTGCTGCTATCTATCATTGTCAAGACATATGCGAACTTCTTATTAATGCAGATAAGGGTTTGTTGATGGAGTCGCAGTCGCTGACGAAGTTGGCTGCTAATGATCGATTTGAAAATTGGATCTCTAATTTTTAATAAGTATGGCTATAAATATAAACAATTATAATGATGTATTTGGAAAGTTAACCAAAGCGGTTGACATTGCAAGTGCGTCAGATAATGAAGAGATAAAGAAGATTTTCTCAAAGATAAAAGAGAAAGTTTGCGACATAAAGGAAGGTGGTGACCGCTTGAAACGTGACAACGAGATATTGAAAATAGGTGTCGTTGGTCAGGTAAAGGCAGGTAAGTCATCATTCCTCAACTCGCTGTTGTTTGAAGGTGAGAATGTGTTGCCAAGGGCATCTACGCCAATGACAGCCGGCTTGACAGTGTTGGAATATGGTGAAAAGAATGTGTTCTCCGTTGAGTACTACACGGCTAAGGAATGGGAAAAGTTTGAGGACAAGGCCAAAGAATATGACGACTTCGTGAATAACGTGAAGTCGATGAATCCTGCGTTGACGGATGAAGAGGCAGCAAAGATGGCGAATGTTCCAGATGAGCTGTCTGCTGCTAAAGAACTTATATCACGATGTACTCGTGTTGCCAAAGGCAAGGTCGGAAAAGCTTCTGAAGAGAATGACTTTACTGATATCAAGGATTTGCAGGATATTCTTGAGAATTTTGTTGGTGCAGACGGACAATTCACATCTGTAGTGAAGAGTCTTACTATACGTCTGAATGATGAGCGACTTAAAGGAATGAGAATCGTGGATACCCCGGGTGTAAACGACCCAGTTGTGTCTCGCGAGCATCGCACACGTGAGTTCTTGCGTGAATGTCACGGTGTGTTATTTTTGAGTTTTGCTTCTCGCTTTTTTGACAGCACAGACGTTAACTTCCTTACAAATCGTATTGGTTCGCAGGGTATTGGCACAGTGGTGCTTATTGCAAGTAAATTTGACTCTGTGCTGCAGGATTCTGGCTCAAAGTTTGAAGACGATTTGGGTAATGCGATAGAAGATTGCCAAAGACAGTTGAAAGCTCAGTTCAGACGCAACCTTTCTGGCTCAGACTATAGGGGTGAAGAACCTCGTTTTACGATGAGTTCCGGTATCGGTTATTCTATTGCTAATAAAAAGCCGTCAGACTGGGACAATATGGAGAGCCATGTCGTAAAACAGATGAAGAGATTCTATCCGAGTTTCTTTGCTTCTGACAGTGACATAAAGTCTACGTTCAATGAGCTTTCACAGATAGATGATATCAGAAAGGATTATCTTGATGGTGAGTTCGTGAAGAATCGTGATAAGATTATCTCAAGTAAGGTAAACAGCTATTTTGGCAATGCTACAAGCGAAATCAAAGCAATCTTAAGTGATAGCAAGGCCAATCTAAATGAACGTAACAATGCTCTTTGTATGAAAGATATTTCTCAGATAGAATCTGTTCGTAATGCAACTCTAAAGGTAGTTGAAAAGATTGTGAAAGGTATAGACTCTTTGGCAAGCAAGGCTGATGATATGGCAGAACAGGCAATGAAGGAGTGTTGGAATCGTTATCAGACACCTTCTGTTAGAGTTCCCACTAAAGAAGAAGGTGTTACATTCGTACGACAGTCTACTTTTTGGGGTAGAGATAAGGATGTTTCCTGCTCTTACAAGAAAATCGATGAGCAGAAACTTGTTTCTGAGGCAGAAAGTCAGGTTCAAGTTGCGGCCGAAAAATTGTCAACTGATTGGAATAATAAGTCTAGTGAACTTATGAAATCAATAAAAGATACTATCGGAAGCCTTATTGCGGAAGCTGAACAAAAGGATTCGGAAGCAAAGTTCGATGCTGATGGTTTACGTCGTATCCTTGGTGAGGTTCTTGCCTCAATGAGCAACTCTACTGTTATGAATGTCAAGGATTTGACAAATAACGTCGTAGGACGTATTATGGATATTGCACAAGACAGCGATGTATCTTTGGATGTAGGGTCTGTTGATGAGACTACTGCTAAGAATAAAATTTCTTCAAGAGCAAGAGAAAAACGACGTAAGGTTGAAAATGGTTTACGTGATTTGTTTGATGAATTTAATACGGATTTAAAGAAAGAACTCGAAAAGTCGAAAAATGAAGTTATAAATATTTTTACAAGTCGTAAGAACGAGTTAATCAAAAAGGCAGAAGGTTCCGTTAAAGATTATCTTGACTCTCTTGAAAAAGAATTAAAGGACAAGAAAGCCCAGCTCGAGAATTATACGAGAGCTATTGCAAGTATTAACGAAATAGAGAAAATATTATGAGCGTAAAAGAAAAATATATAGCAGCTCTGAATGACGAGCAAGCTAAAATGGTTTCGTATGTTAAGCAGATGACGGCGAAGGTCGCTTTTCCTGAGACTGCTGTAACTACAACCTATGTAAAGCCAGCTAAACACACTATTGTTTCGGCGGCTTGTTTAATAGGTGGTGCTATTACCATAGCAGCAGGTCTGTGTTTAGAGAAGAATGGCATTTCTACAGCCGGTGGAGTTGCTGTTGCTTGTGGTGCTGGATTGTGGGCTATAGATAGAAATAAAAAGCCTGTTGTACAGCGTGATGTTGCTTTTTATAAGGTCACAAGTCATTACTATAAGTCTCTTTCTGATATCTTTAAGTATGTGACAAATAGCTGGTCTGATTCATTAGTGGAATTGAAGAGTAAGTTGAAGGCAGAAATCATGCAGCAAAACATTTCTGAGGAAGAGAAGAACTCTGCAATTCAGAGTGTACTGACTACTTCTGTTGTTGATTTGTCTATGGCTGATTTGTCTTCAAAGCTTGGCAAAATAGAGCATGATCATGATGAAGAAGGCTATAAGCGTTATGTTTCTATCTTTGAGAAGAAATGTATAGAAGCAATAAATACTGCTTATGAAGAGCAGAAGTCTGTTTACGAAAGATTGCAGTTTTAGTTGATATAAACTTAAATGCAGAATATAAGTATGTTTCTTTCATGCCCATTCACATGGAAGGAATCAACTGTTTAGGATAAGAGGGTAGGGTGGAAACGTCTTTACTCTCTTATTGATATTTTAAAACGTTATAGCAATCATGACTGCTATAATAAATATGAAGTTAGCGATTGAAAATCGTTTTTGAAAAACTGGAACTTCAAGGATGCAACAACTGGTGATATAACAACCTAAAAAATGAAGCATTATGGCAAAGAATGAAAATAAAATATTGGATGAACTGAGACGAAGAGGCAAGATTTATGAAGATCCTGCTCCTGAAGTCGGAGGCTTTACTGGCTGGTTGATAAGCTTGTTTACCAAGAAAAAGTAAGCCGCATATACTTTTTTCTTGATGTTCTGTCACCATTTGACATCTCTATATAGTTATTTCGCAGCCGAAATCAAATGTATAACTATATAAGGTAATGTAACAATGGAAAAGAACATCAGGAAAAGAGTGTGTAGGTTGGCATTGGTATTGAGTGCCGTGCTGGTAGTATTATTTGGCTATTGGTTCTTCTTGAACCCTCATGGCTATTGGCAAAAGAAGAAGGAGGCAGAGAAGAATGAATATATGGATAAGAGGATGCTTTGGCGGAAGTCGGAGAAAATGACAATGCAACAGATGTTGTCGGACATGACGCTAATGGCTAAGGGGGATTCGGTCCTGGTTTGTTGGCTAACAGGTCTCTCGCTTCCCGTTTATCGTGACTTCATTCATGGTACTGCGCAACCTACAAGGAATGCTTGGGCTGAGACGAGATATTGGTATATGTCTTCTCTCGCTAAAGGCAGAGAATGGATGAAGGAGCGTGCTAAGACGAGGATTCACAAGAGCCTGATCTTTGTGGAAACGAGTAGATTTCAGGTGCAGAAGGATTCCTTGAAGGATTATCGTAAAGAGAAACTTACTCCAACTGAGATTAGAAACAACAAGATGTATCTAAAAGATAATTGTCTGTATAGATGAAATCATAGCATAAATAAAGTGTAACGAAAAATGAATAAAATTATAGGGCTTCTTGTAATGGTTTTCATGTTCCTACCTTGGCGACCAATCGTTGCAATAGTGGCAGCAGTATTGTTTGTCAACATCAATGGTACGGAATTGTATGGATGGCAAGCTGGATTGGCGCATGGATTGTTCTTCCTGCCTAATCTGGTGAGGCATCTCTTTGACGGCGATATCCTTTTCAAGGCTACCAATTGTACTACAGGTTATCATGTTGCCTGGTGGATAGCTACAGTTGGTTCGTGCATCGGTTGGCTCGTTGATGCAACCTTCTCTTTTATGAAGGCATCAGTATTTGTAGGTAGTGATAAAGAATAAATAAATATAAATACGATGAATAGTATGGTTAATGAAAAAGCTGCAAAGCGTGAGAAGATGATGAACATGCCATCATATCGTCTGATGGTAGGTGCGGCGAAGTATATGGACAAGTGGTTCTTGGATCCTATTCTTGGCTTCATTCTTCCAGCCGGTATCGGTGATGCTTTGACGAGCGTGTTTGCATTCCCATTTATCTATTACAGTCTTTGCGTGGTTAAGTCTATTCCGCTGACTTTGGCTGTCATCTATAATATCTTGATGGATGTGCTGATAGGTGCCATACCTTTCTATATAGGTGATGTGCTGGATGTATTCAAGCGTTCGTATGTAGAGAACCTGAGATTGGTTACCGGGTATATCGAGGATGATAAGGAGATTATCAACAAGGTGAACAAGAAGGCATTCTGGACGGCTGTGTTCATCGTCGTGCTTTGCTGGTTGATTTATGTGGTGATATCATGGGCCATTCGCTTGGGAACCATGGCTTATGATTGGATAGCTTCATTGTTCTAAAATATGAATAGCAATATTTTCTTTCAACCCTTCGTTGGCAAGGATTATGCCAACGGGGGGATATTCGGCAAGCGAATCATGATATTGGGCGAGAGTCATTATTGTGATGAGAGTTGTACGGATTGTGGCGACTGCCAGCTACATCGGGAGTGTATGAACTTTACGCAGCAGGTGCTTGGGGATTATCTCAATGAGAACAAGGAACGGCAAAACTGGATGCGGACTTTTCTGAAGTTTGAGCGTTCGCTAGTGGGTGAGGAGACCAATCAAGCAATAAGGCTGAAGATCTGGAACTCGGTCATCTTCTTCAACTATCTGCAAGTGGCGATGGGTGGTCCTCGCGAGGCTGGCGCAGCCGAACAATATCACCAGGCTGGCAAGGCATTCTTCGAGGTCATCGAAAAGTACCAGCCTGAGTATGTCATCGTATGGGGCAAGAGGCTTTGGAATAATCTTCCTAATGTGCGCTGGCAGGATGGCGATGACATCGTAGTGGATGGTTATCCTGTTGCTACAGGTGCTTATCTTCTGAGTAATGGCAAGCAGGTGAAAGTGATGGCGGTAAATCATCCGTCCGTAGGCTACTCCTGGGACTATTGGTACAAGGTGATACAAAGATTTTTGAGATAATTTTCTCGCTTGCGTCACGATTTGACACACCCAACCTGTACCTTTGCAGCTGTAAACATAAAACAAGGAATTATGGCACAGATTACAATCAATATCCAGACTTTGGACTGGACAATGGGGGAGACCGTAGGCTTGCACTTGATGTTGAAGAAAGACAGCAAGGCAGGGATTGCATGGGGCGATGGAAGGGTACAGGTCGTGACAGGCAAACAGGAACAGAATTCTGAGAAGTTGACTTGGGTTGAGGCTGGTCATTCCTATCCTGAGAAGGGCGTGAACTATACCATTACCATCTGCTCGGAAGAGGAAGATGCCATTATCGGATTTGATGGCTGTGGCATGTTCGAGGTGAAAACCTTGGATGTGATTCTCACGGAATGTCCTAGCTTGCGTATCCTGGGATATTCGGGATATGGTGGGCAATTGCTCGACGTAAGCAAAAATCCTTTGTTGGAGTTCATAGACTTCAGCGCGACAAGAAACGAGAAGTTGGATTTCTCTGCCAATCCTCTCTTGGAGGAGTTGCATATTGATGGATCCGAAGATTTGGTGTCTTTGAATTTGAGTAAGAACGACAAGTTGCGTCGCTTGGACATCTTCATGTGTCACAATCTCCAGCATCTTGCCTTGAGCAATCAGTCGCAGCTGAATGAGGTGGATTTCGCTCTCACTCATCTCCGTCCCAAGGACCTGGAGTATTTGGAGAAGACGTTGAAGCGAAACTCTCCCTACAAGATACGGGGAGGAAGCTTTGGCGATGATAAGATAATAGAAGTTAGTAATGGTGAAATCGTAGGTGAAGATGAAGGAAAATTGGATTCAACTTATCGATACAATTGAGAAAGATCCGTTTGAAACGGAGGCTTTCTTCGCTTTGATGGATTATGTGGGCGAAGCGTCGGATGATGACAAGCGCAGAGTTGTACAAGAAGTAGAGCGTCGCATCAAGATGATTGCCCGTTATGATGCGGACAAGAGTTTCCGCTTCCGTAAGTTCAGTGAACAGGAGCGGGAGGTGCTTGATTCCCTTTGGAGTACTCGGGTAAAGATTCTCAATGTGATGATGTTAAATCCTACAGAGGAAGAAATCGAGCGTTTGGGACATCAGAACGATAAACTTCATGAACTGTCGAAGGATGCCTTTGCGCAAGGTCGCAACCTCTGGAAGTCTTTGTTGCACTCATCGAGCTTGATGGCAAACGAGGATTATTATGATGTGGAGGAGCACGTTGATTTCAGTTGGAATGATGAGGATTCCGTCCTCAAGATGGATAATGATGACTATTATGGCTCAGACTTCGAGTATATGCTCCATTTTCATTGCAATTTTAGGGATAGTGGGCGGTATTCGTATGGGGAACCTTTAGTGGCTGATGATGGGACCAACTGGAATTTGGATTATCTCGACAATCAGGCTTTCGACAGATTTTGCATCTGCCATCTCCTTCACTCGCTCCATAGTCATGAGCATTACTCTTTGCCAGACATCCTCCGTATGGATGATTTTTGGACGGATGTCAGCTTGAGATATGAGCGAGAGGTGTATCAATGGAAAAAAGGAAACGTAATCTTTAACGAGGAAGTAAATGGAAAAGGAATGGAAAAAACTGATTGATGAAGTTGAGAACAACCGTAGCTATAGTTCGGAGCCTAACTTCAAATTTGTAGACTTTATAAGAGAAAAGTCTACGATAGAGGATAAGCGTGCCATCGTGCAAGAGGTGGAGCGTCGTATCAAGAAGGTGGTGAATCGTGAGGATAATAATCCAGGTTGGTTCTTCCGTAACTTCAGTGATACGGAGCGGGATTTGCTGGACGATTTGCTCGGGCTTCGTGAGGTGACGCTCGACGAGATGATGCTTCATCCTACTGCTGCCGAGGTGGAACGATTGAGCAAGTTGAACGACAAACTCTACAAGCTCACCTTGGAGTGTTTTGAGCAGTGCCGTAACCTTTGGCTTACGCTCTACCGTTCGCCATACAAGGTGGATGACCGTTTCTGCTACGACTTGGACAGTACGCTTCGATTCGAGTATGCTGACAAAGACTCGGTCTTGCATCTGGAGAATGATGACTATTACGGTTCCGACTTCGACTATATGATTCATCTGACAGATGAGTTGCTCAGTACAGGACATTGCAAGATGGATACCATCGTGAATGGTGCGTCTGCCAACTTTTTCGGCAATGAAGAGGATACGTTGAGAGAGTTGACTGATACGCTCGACGATGGCACGTCGTGGGCGGAAGGCTATCTGCACAACAAGGCGTACGACCATTTGTGTATCTGTTATGCGATGCATGCCTTGCATACTCATGAGCCTTGGTGCCTGCCAGATATTCTCCGCATGGATGACTTCACGGTGAGCGTGAAACTGAAATACGACCGCAATATATCCGAACAGCGAGATATTCGTTATGCTGATGATGGAAATGAAACTGATCCTCATTGGCCTGAGGGTGTGCCTTGTTTGGAAAGGTGAAAAATAATTTGTGATGCAATAAAAATAAAATTAGAACGTCATATATAAAAATAGAAGATTATGAAGTTAGCAGAAGCATTGAGCATCAGAGCCGACTTGCAGAAGAAAGTGGCTCAACTGAAAGAACGTATCAAGGAAAGCGCCAAAGTGCAGGAGGGTGATGAACCTTGCGATAACGTAGAGGAACTGTACAAGGAACTGGATGAAGCACTCGTCCAGTTGGAAGACTTGATTTATCGCATCAACATCACCAACGTTCAGATAGTTCAGGACGGAGACTCCTTGACTCGATTGATAGCCAAGAGAGACGTCTTGTCGATGCGTGTCAAGGCATTGAAAGAGGTGGTGAACTACGTAGCTGCCAATGATACTCGCTTTGGCAGAAACGAACTGAAATATGTTAGAACCATAGATATAAAGGCTCTTCGTAAGGAGACTGATACCTATGCCAAGCAGTATCGGGAACTCGACCTGAAAATTCAGAGTTTGAACTGGACTGTAGATTTGGTAGATTTGCAAGACTTGCCCCGCTAATGGAGCGAGGATTGAAATTTTCATTGAGTAGATTAAAATTTTCGGAGAAAAGATAGAGGCAGCAAGAAACTGACATCAGGCAATAGGTCTGTGTTAGCATTATTAAAAATTCATGTGTTTCATGCAAAGAGACGAGTTTGTTCACAGTTCATTTCAAGCATCGGGCACAAGTGTATCGCGCATTGGTATATGACAAAAGTCAGAAACGCCAGCATTTAGCATTACCATTTTGTTGGCTATCTTTTCTCCTTTTCTTTTTAGGCATTTCTCGTAAATATTCATTAGATTTTTAGAGATTATGGACAATCGTGTAAAATTCTATAGTTGGCTGATTGGCCTCTTGGATCGTAAGCATCTTACCTTTGAGGAGATTGCTAATGAGTGGCGTGATGCCAACGCTAATCAGGATGAGGATGAGCTGGACAAACGTACCTTTCATCGTTATCGTGAAAATATCCAGTCGCAGTTTGGCATTACTGTGGAATGCGACAAGAGCGACGGCTATCGGTATTATCTGAAGCGTGATCCGATCGCTAATGATGATGTGACGGAATGGATGCTGAGTTCCCTGCGGTTGGCTTCGTTAGGTGATATGCTGAAATTTCATAACAAGGTGATGCTCGATACGCCGCCATATAACACGGAATATCTGGATGATATTCTTGCAGCGATAGATAAGCAATATCTGCTGAAGTTTAAGTATGTTTCGGGGTTCGGGGCAGAGAGTGATATCGTGCTGCAACCGGCTTTCGTGAGATACTACAAGCAGAGATGGTACGTTGTGGGAGTTAAGAAACAACGTTCGGCGTCCGAAGGGAAAGCCAATTCAAGTGCTGAACAGGATGAGAAGAAGCTTGTTCGGGTTCTTCCTTTCGACCGCATCAGTTTCCTGAAGCTTATTTGCGAGAAGCATCCGTTGCCGGCAAAGATGAAGAAGTTCCTGACTCCAGAGAATTATTATGAAGATTGCTTTGGCATCTATCGGATGGAAGATGTGCCGGTGGAGAAAATCCGCATCCGTTCCTTCTATCCGGAATACAATTACATCGAGGAGGTTCCGCTGCACGAGAGTCAGCAGAAAGTAAAGGAATCGAAAGATGGCATGTATCGGGAATATACCCTCACTGTCCGCTCCAGCCGTGATTTCCTTCAGGAACTGTTATGGCATGGCAGAAACCTCATCGTGCTGAAGCCCGAGAGTCTGAGGCAGGAGATGATTGGTATCTTAAAGGATATGACGAAGAGTTATGAAACCGGCGAATGCCTGAATGGGGAGGAATAAAAGAATCCTCAGATCGGGAACACACAGTGTACCCAATCTGAGAAATTCCTGTTATTTATATTCCTTCTGTCAGGAATTTGCGAAGATGCAGGTGCGTGATGCCGTCATCATCATTTTTGGTGAGCAGAGGGGTCATGGAGATAACGTACTTCGGGTAGTTGTCCTTGATGGCACGGAGATTGCCAAACTCACGTTCTCTGGTTGCATCGTCGGCTATGATGTAGGAAGCTTGCACGTAGATGCGTTCGCCGCCTGGTTTGGTACATACAAAGTCGATTTCTCCAGCTTGCAGTTGTCCTACATAAACTTGATAGCCCAAGCGTATGAGGTTCTGATAGATGATATTCTCTATCACTTTCTCGATGTCTCCTTCACGTGTTCCCCCGGCAATGGCATTTCTAATGCCGTTGTCTTCAAAATAAAACTTATCGTTGGTTTCAAAGATGCGTTTGCCGTGGATATCATAGCGGTTCACCTTGTGCAGAATATAGGCTTCACAAAGGAAGAATATGTAATTGGTGATAGCTGCCGAAGCAATGGATTCTCCTTGAGATTTCATATATTTGGAGATGCTGTTGGCTGAGATGAGTTTACCTGTATTATCAGCAAGGAAACGCACCAGGTTCTCTAAGAATGGCACGTTTCTTATCTGGTTGCGCATGATGACATCCTTAAGCAAAACAGTATGGTAAATATCCATCTGGTATTCACGTGCATCATCCTCTTCAAGACCTATCTTTGCCAGACCAGGCAGGCCACCATACTGAATGTACAGAGCAAGTGCTTCGTCATTATCTGATAGTTGATGAAATTCCAGAAACTCGTTATAGCTCAGCGATTGGATATAGATTTCCTTATATCTGCCACCGATGAGTGTGCTCAGTTCATTGCTCAGCATGCGGGCATTGCTACCTGTGATGATAATGTCGGTGTTGGGTTCTGTGCGATAACTTCGAATGGATCGTTCAAATTCCCTGATGTCTTGTATCTCATCGATAAGGATATAGTTATGTTTATCGGATAAAAAATGCTCTCCGATATAGTCGTTGAGATCCTGATAGGTCTGAATGTTGTCAAACTCTCTTTTCTCCTTATCTATAAAGATGATATTGTTGCTGTCATCTGCCTTCTTGCTGTCACG
>UMBN01026941.1_pt1 | contig 18351 bp, 16 predicted proteins | sample 1963981 | NCBI WGS metagenome assembly UMBN01 (sample SAMEA4835943, study PRJEB28245) | human gut metagenome | biome: gut microbiome; material: fecal sample | place: Denmark | collected 2008 | reverse complement strand
GCGTTCGCTGACGCTGCCGAGCGGCGCAGGGCATGACGCCATCGCCATCGCCGAGCGCTGGCCATCGGCCATGCTGTTTGTGCGTTGCCTGGGGGGCGTCAGCCATCACCCGGCGGAGTCGGTCACTGCCGCCGACGTCGGGCTGGCTATCGACGCTTTCTCCCGGGCGGTAGAGAAGGTGGCCGACGCCTGATCGCGCCGGTTGCCGTGCCCCGGCTGGCGGCTTCACACCGCCAGCTGGTTGACCACCTCGGCGACGGAGGTGATGGCATGGATGTTGCCGATCCCCACGCCCACCGAGATATACCCCTCATCAGTATTCCCCTCCAGCATGCCCAGCCGCATCCCGCGCAGACCGCCCATCGCCTGGGCCAGCTCGGCTTTTGAGGCGCCGGCACGATCCATGGCCACCAGTGTGTCGCTCAGTTTGCCGGGCAGCGCGCGGTAGTAGTCCGGCAGGGTACGGAACAGGCGCAGATCCAGACCGTTGGCGGCCACAATTTTCGCTTTCACCGAGTCGGGAACCCGGCTTTCGATGGTGCTGATAAATACCGAGCCGGCGAAAACCCCTTCCGCACCGAGGGCGTGGACGGCGCGCGCGCCCCGGGCGTCGGTGATCCCCCCGGCGGCCATCACCGGAACCCGCTGTACCGCGTCAACGATCAGCGGGACGATGGTGAAGGTCCCGAGGGCGGTACCCGGCAGCGTGCCGCCTTCGTCAAAGCCGGTGGCGACAATAATATCCGCGCCGGCCTGCTCCGCGCGGCGGCTGTTCTCCGGGGTCGGGTTGATGTCACGATAGATAATGGTGATCCCGGCGGCTTTCAGTTCGTCGAACAGCGCCGGTTTTAACGAACCATCGCCGTAGCCGGTGTAGACCACCACCTTGACGCCTTCCTCTTTGATCACCGGCAGGATCGCCGGCGTCCAGATATCGTTTTCCGCCGTCGGGATCAGGTTGACGCCAAAGGGTTTCTCGGTCAGCTGTTTGGTTTTGCGGATCTCTTCGCGCATTTTCTCGGCGGTGGCCTCCGGGGTGGAGACGGCGGTTGCCGCCGTCAGTCCAGCGTTCGGGCCCAGCACGCCAAGCCCACCGGCGTTACCGACGGCCGCCACCAGACGCGCATCGGTCAGCCAGGAGAGCGGTCCCTGGACCACCGGTTTTTCAATACCCAGAATACGGGCGACGCGGTTAGGTTGCATGATATTTTTCCTTGTATGTTAATAAGTTATAAATTTTTTCGCCCCAGCGATGCGGCAATGAGGGCAGTGTAGGCGTCTTTATTGTTTTAAAAAATGAGCAAAAACTTTCATCACTATTATTAAATTAGTAATAATGTGAACTAATGAAGAGGTGGGAGGCGGGCCATCATGCAAATGAATCTGTTTGAAAATATTAAAATTTTTATTGAAATCGTCGATGCCGGTAGCTTTGCCCAGGCGGCGGAAAATTTGCAGATCCACCGACCGGCGGTGACCAAAGCGCTGCAGCAGCTGGAGCAGGAGAGCGGGGTCCGGCTGCTGCAGCGCACCACCCGGCGTCTGTATCTTACGCCGGAGGGGGAAGAGTTTTATCGCCGCAGCAAACCGTTGCTCTCCCAGGCCGACGATCTGCTGGAGTCGTTCGCGCCGGACCGACCGATCCGCGGTCAGCTGCGCGTTGATATGCCGATCGCCTTTGCCCGGCTGCTGGTGATCCCGCATCTGCCGGATTTTTATCAGGCTCATCCGGAGGTGGAGATTGTCCTCAGCAGCTCCGACGTACGCCGGGATATGCTGCGCGATGGTCTGGATTGCCTGCTGCGGGTGGGGGATCTTGAGGATGGCGACTATGTGGCGCGTTCGCTGGGGGAGGTGGCGTTAACCACCTGCGCCAGTCCGGGCTATCTGGCGCGCTATGGGGCGCCCGCGACGCTGGAGGACCTGCAGTCGCATCTGGCGGTGAACTGGGTGAACAGCAGCAGCCGGCAGATTATGCCCTGGCGATTCCAGACCCCGGAGGGCATCAGGCAGATCGCCATTCCCGGTAAACTGGTGCTGGACAACTCTGAAGTCTTTACTGCCGCCGGGCTGGCGGGGCTGGGGATGCTGCAGGGGATGCGTTTCTTTTTGCAACCTTATATCGACAGCGGGCAACTGGTGGAAATTTTGCCGGACTTTCCGGCGCCGCGTCGACCGTTGTCGCTACTCTATCCGCACCGGCATCTGTCGCATAAGGTGCGGGTCTTTGCCGACTGGCTGCAGGGGCTGGTAGCGACCCTGGATCGATCGGTGTCGGCTTGACTCTGCCGACTGAGCGATTATATATAAAATGTGAATGCTATTAAGCAATGAATCACAAAGCTGGATAACGACTTAACCTGTAAGGGAATGCTGATGAAACTCTGGAATAAAACACTACTTGCTTCCGCTCTGTGTCTGACCCTGTTTGGCTGCGACGATGCGTCGAAAGTGGATAACAAACTGGATAAGGCCAAAGATAATGCGGAGCAGATGAAGGATGCCGCGGCGGACAAAGCGCAGGCGATTAAACAGGATGCGGATAAGCAAATCGATACGCTGAAAAGCCAGGCTGACGCCGAGGCCGACCGCCTGAAGGATCAGGCCAGCGCCATCAAGGCGGAGGCGGACAAGAAAGCGGATGCCATCGCCCAGCAGGCGAAAGCCCAGGCCGATGCCGTGAAGCAGAACGCAAAGCAGGAAAGTGACCGCATAGTCAAAGAGGCGGGTCAAATCAAAGACAATGCCATCGGCGACGCCAATCAGCTCTCGGCGGAGGCGGCGAGCAAAACCAAGGCCATCCAGGACAGTATCGCGGCGGACAAACAGAACACCACGCCACCGCCCGCCCAGCAGTAACCTGCGCTGTTTGCCTGACCCGCGCCAGGAAATATAGGGAGCGGAGCCTGATAGATTGCCCGGCGGCGCTGCGCTTGCGCGGGCCTACGCAGGGAGCGGGTTGGCTGCGCAATGACCGGGTATCATCCTTTTGTAGGCCGGGCAAGGCGCCGCCGCCGCCCGGCACGTGGACCGCCATAACATCCTGCTCAGGGGTATCTTACGATACCCCTTTTTTATGCGCGCTGCGGGTTCAACGGTTTGGCAGCAGGGTGCCTTTCAGGCCGTGTGGCTCGGAGCGCAGGTACTGCGAAGGGACGCGAACCTGGGCGCCGAGGCTGGCCGCAGCGTGCCACGGCCAGTGCGGATCGTAGAGTACCGCGCGGGCGAGGGCGATCAGGTCGGCATCGCCATCCTCCAGCGCCGCTTCCGCCTGCTGCGGATCGGTGATCAGCCCCACGCCAATCACCGGGATGGCAACCTGCTGGCGAATGTCGTGGGCGAATGGCAACTGATAACCCGGTCCGACGGTGATCGACTGCTGCGGCGACAATCCGCCGCTGGAGACGTGAATATAGTCGCTGCCCAGCGCTTCCAGTTGCTGGCTAAACTGAATGGACTGCTCGCAGTCCCAGCCGCCTTCGACCCAGTCGGTAGCCGACAGCCTGACGCCCACCGCCATGGTGTTGCCCACCGCCTCGCGGATCGCGTTAAACACTTCCAGCGGATAGCGCAGACGGTTTTCCAGAGAACCGCCGTACTCATCACGGCGCTGATTGCTGAGCGGCGAGAGAAACTGGTGCAGCAGATAGCCGTGGGCGGCGTGCAGTTCAATCAGCTCAAAGCCCAGACGCTGGGCGCGCAACGCGCTGGCGACAAACGCCGCTTTGATGCGCGCCATATCGGCAAGGCTCAGCTCGGCGGGGGCGCGGTCGCCATCGTGAAACGCCACGGCGGAGGGGGCAACGGTTTGCCAGCCACCCTCATTAAGGGCCAGCTGATGACCACCCTGCCACGGGGCCGCGCAGGAGGCTTTGCGTCCGGCGTGCCCCAGCTGGATCCCCAGGCGGATCGGCGACCAGGCCCGAATATCCTCTACCACCGCGCGCAGCGCGTTTTCGGTTTCATCATCCCACAAACCCAGATCCCCCGGCGAGATACGTCCCGCTGGCTCTACCGCCGTGGCTTCCAGAATTAACAGGCCAGCGCCGGAGAAAGCCAGCTGACCAAGATGGATCCGGTGCCAGGAGGTGGCTTTACCCTCGTCGGCAGAGTACTGACACATGGGGGCAATAACGATGCGGTTATCCAGCGCCAGCTGACCAATACGCGTCGCGCTAAAAAGATGGCTCATGAGTACCTCGTAAAAGTTAGACAGGATCTTGCATGGGGGCAAACAGTCACTGTTTATAGCACGCCTGTTTGCCCTCCTTTATTCGGATATTGCGTTTAAGCAGCCCGCTATTCGATAAACCACAGGCGGCGCCGGCGGCCCGTTGCCTGCTGCGACACGGCACGGGCCATCGCGCTGCCAATTTCGGCGCTGGCCGTCAGCCCCTGCACAAAGGGACGATCGTGCATCAGCCAGGGAAGGGCGCCGAAAGCGACCCGGCCGCGCAGCGTCTCGGGCGCCTGCAGCGTGTAGTCATCGCCGACGTCCGGAATGTCGTCGCCGCAGGCCAGCAGCTGCTGGCGCAGCGATGGGAAGGGCAGATCCCGGGTTTTCAATGCTTGTTGCCCGCGGGCATCGATAAACACATCGAATTCACAGCGCTGCTGATGATGGACAATCAGCGTTCGGTGAGACTCGCGCTGCAGGTCATAATCCTCGCCGAGCGCCACAATACGCAGAATACCGGCCTGGTGCAGGGCCAGCAGCCGGCGAATGGATTCCGGCGGGATGGCGGCATAGTTATCGATAAACACCCGGGCGAGCCCGCGCCGGAAGCGGCGGCTGTCCTCGTCGTTGAGTTCCGGCACCACGCTTTCAATCGCCTCGTGCAGGCGGAGAATGGCATAGCGCCAGGGCACCGTGTGGTGTTCGCGCTTATTGCGCTCCACCTCCTGCAGATTGCGTTGCGCCCACTGGAACGGGTCATGGGTGAGACGGTCGGCAAACCAGGCCTCGGCGATGCTGTCAGGCGTTAGCTGGCGCAGCCCCGTCGCCTCGCACCAGGCTGGGGCGGCATATTCCAGCTCCTGCACGACCAGCTCGAATACCCGATCCAGTAGCCCGTCACTGCCCTGCGCGACGGCAGCCTCAAGGGCGGCAGGGGTGGCAATCTCCAGCGGCTCCCATGGGATCGGACAGTAAAAATCGGCTTCCGGGAGCACCCCATTGCGCGACAGCAGGGTGATCTCCAGCGCCTCGCTGCCAGGATGGAGGGTAAAATGGGTCGTTTTGTCGTTCTCAGTATGGAAAACACCATGCTGGGCCACCACGGCGATGGCGGCATCAATGGCGCTTAAAGAGGTCCCGAGGATCCCGACCCGACAGGGCGCGATCCGGGCGTCCATCAGTCCGGTCCACGGACTGGGGAAATACTGTCGACTGGCGCGCTCTTCCTCAGGCCACAGATGGCCGGTGGCAATCGCCACCAGGTCGACGATAACCGGCGCTGCCGCGCTATCAGTGTGGATAGCGATCCCGGTGGGCTGGACGGCAATATCCGTCACTTCACAGGATTCACAAACGCTAACGATGAAGCCGGCGTCCCGGGCCCGCTCTGTGAGATACAGAAAACGGTCGCGATAGTACTCGCCGAGGATCACTCGCGGCAGGAACTGGCGCTCATGCAGCGTGTGCCGCTCGAGGCCGCGCGCCGCCAGCCAGGCGTCGCTGTGCTGCTGCAGCCATTGCAGATAGGTCAGGTCGATAGGGGGGATCTCAATGCTGGCGATGTTGGCCAGCATTTGCGCCGCCGTATTATCGTCACTGTAGGGCATACCCACCCCGGCCTGCGCCTCTTTTTCAAACAGGGTGATCGCCAGCGGCTCACCACGCTTCACCAGTTCATAGAACGTGTAAATCCCCGTCGGCCCCACGCCGACGATGGCAACTCTCTTCATGATTCTCTCCCTTCCTGTGGGCGGATGCGGCATGGACAGCGGTTCATTGACGCCAGCCTGTCTTTAATTCTGGTCGAAAATTGCCGATCCGGTGGGCCGTTACACGCAATTTGAAACAAATTAGCAGGCTAATAAACTTGCCGACGGCCGGAAAAAGGGTGTAATTAACAAAAGAGCAACTTTCTATACAAACAATTTACATAAGCGGTGACACCAGCTTGCTCTGCCGGGCGCCGCGCAAGCTCCCGGCAACCCCGTCGGGATAGGGATGACAAGATGCATGGCTGGACTTCACGACAGCGCAACGCGGCGATTGCCAGTTTTTTAAGCTGGACGCTCGATGCTTTCGATTTCTTTCTGTTGGTCTTTTTACTGAGCGATATCGCCCACTCGTTTCACGTCGACCTTGAAGAGGTCACTCTGGCGATTCTGCTTACCCTGGCCGTGCGGCCGATAGGCGCGCTGATTTTCGGCAGGGCAGCGGAAAAGTATGGCCGCAAACCCATTCTGATGCTGAATATCGTCTTCTTCTCCGCCTTTGAGCTGCTCTCCGCCGCCGCGCCGTCGTTGCTGCTGTTTTTTCTGCTGCGGGTGCTGTATGGCGTGGCGATGGGCGGGATCTGGGGCGTGGCCTCGTCGCTGGCGATGGAGACGATCCCCGACCGCTCGCGCGGTCTGATGTCCGGTCTGTTCCAGGCGGGATATCCCTTCGGCTATTTGCTGGCGGCCGTCGCCTACGGCCTGCTGTTTGAACAACTCGGCTGGCGCGGGATGTTTGTGATTGGCGCCGCGCCGGTGCTGCTGCTGCCGTTTATCTATTTCTGCGTCGAGGAGTCCCCGGTTTGGCTGGCGGCCCGGCAAAGTAAAGCGAGCACGGCGCTGCTGCCGGTACTGCGTAGTCACTGGAAGCTGTGCCTGTACCTGGTGGTGCTGATGGCGGCCTTCAACTTTTTCTCCCACGGGACGCAGGATCTCTACCCGGTCTTTTTGAAAGTCCAGCACGGCTTCGAGCCTAAAACGGTCAGCATCATCGCGGTCTGCTACAACATCGCCTCGATTATGGGTGGAGTGTTCTTCGGTTCGCTGTCGGAGAAGATTGGCCGACGCAAAGCGATTATGATCGCCGCCCTGCTGGCGCTGCCGGTCATTCCACTGTGGGCTTTCGCCAGCGGCTCGCTGGCACTGGGGGCGGGGGCGTTTCTGATGCAGTTTATGGTGCAGGGGGCCTGGGGAGTGATCCCCACCTGGCTCAATGAACTGGTCCCGGCCAACACCCGGGCGGTGCTGCCTGGCTTCGTCTATCAGCTGGGTAATCTGCTGGCTTCGGTGAATGCCACTCTCCAGGCGTCAATCGCCCAGCATCATGGGCATAACTACGGTCTGGCGATGGCCCTGGTGGCCGGTACGGTGGCGATTGTCATTACCGTCCTGACCTTCTTTGGTCGCGAGGGACGGGTGATCCAGCCCGCAGAAGCGGGACATCGCCAGCCGCTCTCCACCAGCCGTTAACTTCTGCTACCGGGCGTCGTCAGGCGCCCGGCAGCGTACGTTAGCCGCGCAGACGAATTGCCGCCGCCTGGCGTTTCTCCAGCGAGCAGATCCCAATCCCCACCATGATAAACAGGGCGCTGAACAGATGCCAGGCATGCGGCTGAGTATGCAGGAAGAGGATGCTCAACACTCCGCCGGAGAGCGGGATGATATGGGTGTAAATTTCTCCCCGGGTGGCGCCAATCGCGGCGATACCTTTGTTCCAGAACAGATAGGCCAGCCACGACGGGAAAATCACCAGATACGCCAGGCCGCTGAGGAAAAACGGCTCGCGCCAGGCGGCCCAGTCCTGCGCCGGGTGGCGCATCAGCCAGAAGATGACGATGGGCAGCAGGATCAGGGCGCCGAGCAGCGAGCTGACGGCGACAAAGCCATTCGCCGGGATCCGGCGGTCCTTCAGACGTAATAGCGAGCAGTAGAGCGCCCAGCTCAGCGCCGACCCCATGGCCCATAGATCGCCGACGGAAAAGGTATGCAGCGAGGTGGCATGCAGTGGGTTCCCCTGGAATAACAGGATCATCACGCCAAGGGTGCTGAAGATGACCCCCAGCCAGTTGCGGGCCGATACCGGGTCACGGAAAATCAGCCGGTTAATCAGCAGCACCATGCTTGGCGTGGCGGACATATAGATGGCGGCGTTGAGGGCGGAGGTGGTTTGCAGGCCAATATAGAGCGTGAGCGGGAAGCTGACCTGGCCACAGAGCGTTAGCACCAGCACCGCCGGCGCGTTTTCCCGCAGCAGGTGGCGGCTGGCGGCGATCTGCCGGCGGTAGAGCAGGCCCAGCAGCAGCGCCGTCAACGCCCATCGCGCTTCGGTCATCAGGATCGGATCCACGCCCTGAACCAGCACGTGACCGACCACGTAATTTCCCCCCCAGAACAGGGCGGCCAGCGTCAGTAACAGATAGGGCATGCTGATTCCTTGCGTCGCTTATCACTGTACTAGATGGTAACTTTAATAATTTTATAATATCAATATTTTTATAGTGGTCTTTTCTGTTATTTATTAAAAGTATTTATTTTACAATATGATATTTGTTATTCCTAAATTTTCGTTGCCGCGTTGCGAACGGTACTATACCGTATATTTGCCATGCATTTAACAGGGACAAATCCATGCGTAACACAGAAAATGGGGTCATTGGTAGTGACCAGACCGCGGTGATGGCCAGGCTGGCACTGGATGAGTTAATTGACCAGCTTCTGCACAGCAACGCGCTGTCGCTGAAGCTGACGGCCAACCCGCTGGTGGCAGACAGAGCCTGGCATCTGACTGAGAATACCTGCATCCGCGCCTTCTCCGCTGACGATCCACAGGCCAAAAAGCGCGCTCACCATGCGTTGTTCATCCTCTATCAGTCCTGGCTTGCCGACCCGCTCTCGCCAGCGGCAGCTAATATTTTGCCCATTTGTACGAGTGGCAGGGTCTGGCCGGGTATAACGCCTTTATGCTGGGCGGCGTAAACCGTCAGCATTATTACAAATCGCTGGGGGTCATGGCGATGACCGAGCTGCTCGACCCACCGCAGTATGAAAAACTGGTGGCGGGCTGTCGGCGGATTGGGCTTTCCGATCGCGACGTGCATTACTATGCCGAACATATCACCGTCGATATCGGTCATGCGGACGGCTGGCTGAACAATGTGATTGTGCCGATTGGCAAAAAACATCCGGCGGCGATGGAGGAGGTCTACTTTGGCGCCGCGCTGCGCCTGCAAACCTGCAACGATTACTATGATTGCCTGCTGGCGGCCCTGCAGTCGCTGGACGGCAGCGCATTATCTCACAGTGTTCCGCCTTCTGAGTAAATAAGCGCTTTGGCTGCGCTCCAGGCGGTGATCCCCGGTGGGATCTCCCGGCATTCGACGGACTCGGCCTGCTGAGCGGCGATAGCGCCATCGATGAGCATCACCATCATCATGGCGACCCGCTCGGCAGGTTCCGGTTTTAACACCTGCAGGAGGATATCGCGGAAGAACTGCCAGAGGAGCGACTTGAATCGGGAGCACTGCTCCCAGATCGCCGGCGATGACGCGCCATATTCAAACAGCGCGCGGGTAAACATGCAGCCGTGGAATGTGTCGCAGGTAAACCAGCGATGGTAGTAGTCGAACACGGCAAACAGCTTCTCCCGCGCGCTGGCTTTATCCGCCGTGATCTGCGCCAAATCCTGCATAAATTCGCTCTCTTTCTGCTTGAGGATAGCCAGAATGAGCGCCTCTTTATCGGCGTAATAGCGGTAAAAGGTCATTTTGGAGATGCCGGCATGTTCAGCAATCCGCTCGATGCTGGGCGACTGATATCCTTCGCGATTAAACAGCGCGCTGGCGTGGCGGAGAATGTCCGCTTGTTTTGGCTTCATGCGTTTTCCTGTCGAATGTTCGCTGTCACGACTGCCGGTGACACGGCCGTCCTGCGACAGCGGTGCATTATGCCGGATCTTGCCGCCAGACGGGCAAAAAGTAAATCAGCCGCGGTTTATGCGGTGTCGGTTCCCTCAATAAAACAAGATTGCGTAGATTTGCACAAGTCATGTCCTAATGTTTCCGAACCGGCGTATTATTCGGACCTTTATACACATAAGCTGTGAATGATGTACTTTCTGATAGCCATTATTTCTGAAGTCTGAGACGGTTACAGCAGGACAGGCATCGAATGAGGGTATTACAGACATCATTACCAGGATGATCCGATAACTATGATGAATTTTATTAAAAGATTGCTGCGAAGAATATTCAGGTCGTTAATTTCATATTATGGCCCAGCTGTATTGACCATCCTCTTCGCCGTGGCGCAAGGGCTCTTTTTTCCAAAGACGCCTCTCTGGCTTGTTCCCCTGTTTTTCGTATTTGTTATTGTAATGTTTTATCGGTTTGCGAAATTTTAATATCGAAATTTAACTTTATATTAAATTGACAAGGAAGTGCGATGGCTGGGTTGAGGCTAGCAGGTTAAGATGGCCCCGCGATTGCCTGTCTCATTAAGAAGAAGAGAAGAGATGATGTTACCCCTGACCACGCCCCGGCTGCTGCTGCGCCGGTTCAGAACGGAAGATCTGCCGTCTTTCAGCCATTATCGCAATCTGCCGGAGGTGGCCCGCTTTCAGAGCTGGACCCACTACGGCATGACAGAGGCGACAGCCTTCTATGAACAACAGCGTTCGCTGGCCTTTGCTGAGGATGAGAGCTGGTTCCAGCTTGCCGTAGAGATCCAGGCCAACGGTGCGCTGGCGGGAGATGTGGGGATCCATTTTTTCGATCAAGGCAGACAGGCCGAGCTGGGGATGACCTTTTCCCCGGCATATCAGCATCAGGGGTATGCCAGAGAAGCCATGCGGGCGGTGATGGCCTTACTCTTTAAACAGTTAGCCCATCATCGGCTGATGGCGGTGGTTGATACCCGCAATTCCGGCGCGATCAAACTCCTTGAAGGGCTGGGCTTTCGTCGCGAGGCGCATTACCGGCAGAATATCTTTTTTAAAGGCGAGTGGGGCGATGAGTACCTGTACGCGCTGCTGCGCAGCGAATATCCGTGAAGTGACGGGCGAGCCGTCACTTCTGTCAGCGCTGCAGTTAGCTGTGCTGGCGGATAAAGCGCGCGCGCCACGGTTTTAGCACCCACAGCGCGAGGGCGGCGGTGACAAAATCAAGGCCAATCGCGCAGCTGAAGACTACATGCCAGCCGTGGGTGTACTGATAGAGCAGTGCCGCCAGCGGGCCGCCGAAGATTGACCCGATGCCCTGAGAAATATACAGCCAGCCATAGTTGGTGGCGGCATGCTCGCTGCCGAACGTATCGGCGAGTGTCGACGGGAAGAGAGAGAAGATCTCCCCCCAGCCAAAGAACACCACCCCGGAGAGCAGGACAAACAGCAGCGGATCTTCCCGGCACGCCAGCCAGAGCATCATCGCCACGCCTTCCAGCGCAAAGGCGATAAACATGGTTTGCTCGCGGCCGAAGCGGTCGGAAATAAAGCCAAACAGCGGCCGGGTTAAGCCGTTAGTAAAGCGGTCTATCGTTAACGCCAGCGGCAGCGCCGCCATGCCAAACACCACCGCCTGGCTAATGCCGAAATCCTCGGCGAACACCGCCATCTGCGAAGTGACCATCAGCCCGGAAGTCGACATCATCGCCATCATGGCGAACATCAGCCAGAACAGCGGCTGGCGCAACATTTCCCGGGAAGTAAACGATCTGCTGCTCTGCGCCACCGTCTGACTGACGGGCTGGGAGACAGCGGGCGGCGGCAGCTTCAGCCCCTGACTGGCGAGGAAGCCGACGAGGGCGAAAAGGATCCCGAAAGTCGTCATCGTGTGTTCAAGGCCGTTAGTGGTCAGCGACAGGGAGATGGGGAAGGTGGTTATGATGGCCCCCATCCCGTAGCCCGCCGCCACCGCGCCGGCGGCAAATCCCCGCTGCTGTGGGAACCATTTGACCATCAGGCCGACAACGCCGATGTAGACGATCCCGGTCCCGAGGCCGCCCATGCAGCCATAAACCAGCCAGAGCGTTGCCAGGCCATTCACCTGCGCGGAAAGCACCCAGCTCATTCCCGCCATCACCGTGCCAATAGCGATCAGCCGCCGTGGGCCAAACTTTTCCACTAACCGCCCCTGAAAAGGGGAAAAGAAGGTCTGCAGGATGATCAGCAGCGAGAAGGTGACCTGCAATTCTGGCAAACCCACGCCAAGCTTGGCGGCCAGAGGTTTTGTCAGCAGCGTCCAGACATATTGCGGACTGGAAATGGCGGCCATACAGATCAAGCCCAGCACCAGCTGGCGCCATTTGCCATATTTCGGGGTAACCAACGGTTCGCTGAGTGTCGTCATGTTGTTCTCCGTTTTCAGTAAGCAGGCTTCCGTGAAACGCATCCACCCTGGATGCCTCACGGAAAGGGGAAGGTGGCGACCGCAGAGTGACGACGTGTTGTGGCCATACGGCATACGATCTTGTCCACATCGCGGTATACAAGCGCACAGCATTAAACGTGCCATATAAAATAATCATTTATATTCAGCAGGTTAATGTAATCAGGTGGTAACTGACGGGATGCGACATGGTGAAGGAGCGGCACTGAGGCGGTGCAAATGGGTCATCGCAGTGCGTGGGAAACGTTCGTGGCAAATCCACAGAATGTCGGCGCATGCGCTCTGCGTTTTCCTGCACCAAAGCCATGCAATGCCCCAACATCACTCCCCATTTTTGGGAATCGATGCGTCCGCTGGCGGCGAAACGCGGCTGTGAGCGGCCTCTGGCTCCTGGCATGGCGCTTGCAAGAACATCGGCAGAAAGCAGCGCAACAGACAATTCAGATCACACAATAGCTGGCTAGGGTTCCGGTTCACCGCGGTGAACGTCTGGTCCGAGAGCTGGCGACCTCGGCGAGGTTACACGGCGGGATAAAAGCCCGGGAGACAGCAGCACCGTTGGGTGTCGCGCTGCTCCGTTTCTCGTGCTAACCAGAGGTCCACCATGAAAACATCGCCGCTCCTCCGCTCACTTGTCCTGTCGCTGACGCTGCTGACCAGCGTCCCGTCGTTTGCCGCCGTCAAAAAAGAGTTCAACGTCTGCTGGACCATCTACGCCGGCTGGATGCCCTGGGGAACCATCAGTAACGAAAAGATCATTGATAAATGGGCCAGCAAATACGGCATCAAGATCAATATCGTCCAGCTCAACGATTACATCGAATCCATCAACCAGTACACCGCCGGCCAGTTTGACGGCTGCACGATGACCAACATGGACGCGTTGACGATCCCGGCGGCGGGCGGTGTCGACAGCACAGCGCTGATCACCGGCAGCTACTCCGACGGTAACGACGGGGTGGTCCTGAAAGGGGCGGATAAAAAGCTCAGCGACCTGAAAGGGATGTCGGTGTATCTCCCGGAGCTGTCGGTATCCCACTATCTGCTGGTGCGCGGCCTGGAAAAAGCCGGGCTGCAGGAAAAAGACGTCAAGGTGGTGAATACCTCCGATGCCGATATCGTCTCGGCCTTCGGCACCAGCGGCGTGCGGGCGGCGGTGGCCTGGAATCCACAGCTGTCGGTTATCAAAAAGACCCCACAAACCAGCGAAGTGTTTAGCTCCTCACAGGTGCCGGGCGAGCTTATCGACATGATGGTGGTGAATACCCAGACCCTGAAAGATAACCCCGCGCTGGGCAAAGCCCTGACCGGCGCCTGGTTTGAAATGATGGCCAAAATGAAGGCCGGGGATAGCCAGGCGTTGAGCGCCATGGCCGCCGACTCCGGCACCGATCTTGCCGGCTACCAGGCACAGCTGAAAACAACCCATCTGTTCTGGACCCCTGCCGACACCCTGGCGTTTATCTCCTCGCCGGATCTGGCGAAAACGATGCAGCGAGTGGCGCAGTTCTCGTTCGATAAAGGCCTGCTGGGTGAAGGGGCGCAGAGCGCGGACTTTATCGGCATGACCTTCCCGGGAAATGTCACCCTCGGCGATGCCGCCAACCGCAAACTGCGCTTTGACGACAGCTACCTGAAGCTGGCCGCCGCGGGCCAGCTGTAATGATTATCGCCGGGAGACCACGCCATGCGCCACATTAACCGTCATCCCCAAAAGGGGATGCGCCTGACGCTGATGCTGCTGCCTTTTGTCGTGCTGATCGCCGCCTGGTTTATTGGATCGGCGGTGCGGCTGGAAGCCAATCCGCAGGACAAGTTGCTGCCAGGCCTGTCGCAGATGGTGGCAGCCATTGACCGGATGGCGTTCACCCCGGACAAACGCAGCGGTGAGTATCTGCTGTGGGCCGATACGCTGATCAGCCTGAGCCGTCTGTTGACGGGCCTGGCCGTCTCGTCGCTGATCGGCCTCGGTATCGGCATCGCCGCCGGCGTCTTCCCAATGTACCGCGCGGCGCTGTCGCCGCTGTTGACGGTGGTGTCAATGATCCCGCCGCTGGCGATCCTGCCGGTGCTGTTTATCGTCTTCGGCCTCGATGAGCTGTCGAAAGTGATGCTGATCGTCATCGGCATTACGCCAATGCTGGCGCGCGACCTGGAGCAGCGGGCGAAGGAGATCCCAGCGGAGCTGTTTATTAAGGCGCAGACCCTCGGCGCCAATAGCTGGACCCTGGTGCTGCGGGTGGTGCTTCCCCAGCTGCTGTCGCGGCTGATCACCTCTCTGCGCCTGCTGCTGGGCTCAGCATGGCTGTTCTTGATCTCCGCCGAGGCCATCTCCGCTACCGCCGGACTGGGGTACCGCATTTTCCTGGTGCGGCGCTATATGGCGATGGACGTGATTATTCCCTATGTCATCTGGATCACCTTGCTGGCATGGCTGATGGATCTGGCGCTGCGCCAGCTGCACAAAGCCTGTTTCCCGTGGGCGGAAGGAGGCCGGGGATGAGTTTTATCGACATCAAAAACATCTGGCAGGAGTACGGCGATCACGTGGTGCTGGAGCGCATCAATCTGCAGGTGAAAGAGGGCGAGTTTTGCTCGATGGTCGGCGCGTCCGGTTGTGGTAAATCGACCTTTTTACGCCTGCTGCTCGGTCAGGAAAAACCGACCCGTGGCGACATCCTGCTCGATGGCCAGCCGCTGGCGGCGGAGCCGGATCGCAGCCGCGGCGTGGTCTTCCAGCGCTATTCGGTGTTTCCGCATCTCAACGTGCTGGATAACGTCGCCATCGGCCTGGAGCTGCCAGCGTCCCCGCTGCTGGGGCGCCTGTTTGGCGGCAGAAAACGCGAGGCCCGGCAACAGGCCCAGCACATGCTGGAGAAAGTGGGGCTGGGGCACGCTCTGGATAAATACCCGGCGCAGTTGTCCGGGGGGATGCAACAGCGGCTGGCCATTGCCCAGGCGTTCGTGATGCAGCCGCGGGTGCTGCTGCTCGATGAGCCCTTCGGCGCGCTGGATCCTGGCATTCGCAAAGATATGCATGCGCTGCTGCTCCAGCTATGGAGCGAAACGCGCATGACGGTGTTTATGGTCACCCACGATCTGGCCGAAGGCTTCAACCTGGGCACCCGGCTGCTGGTGTTCGACAAAGTGCGCATCGATCCGCAGGCGCCTAACGCCTGGGGAGCGCGCATTACCTACGATATCCCGCTCAATGAGGCGCGGATGGCGCAGCTGGCCACCGGTAGTGACACCAACGTTTACGCATTAAGGAGATAAATTGATGACCGTACTTTTTCACGCCACTCCCAGCCTGCGCGAAGAGCGGCTTCCCGGCGGGGCGCATACCTCGCTGATTTTGCGCAAAGGGCAGATCCTGCGCCTGACTGATATCGACGGCGGGGCGAACGTCAGCATGATGATGCTCAACCCCCATGAGAAAAGTGAGCGCCTGAACCTGCCGGATACCCTCAAGGGCCAGCATACCGCGCGCCTGACCGCCGGACACTGTTTCTACTCCGATATGGGCCGGGTGCTGGCCGGGATCGTCGCCGACAGCTGCGGCTGGCACGATCCGTTCGGCGGTGTCCTTAACGCCGAAGAGACACACGACAAATATGGCGCCGGACGCTACCAGGAATTACGTAATAGCTTCTACCGCAATGGCGTCGATAACCTGCTGGTGGAGATGGGCAAATGGGATCTCGGCCTGGAAGATCTGCTGATGGTGGTCAACTTCTTCAGCAAAGTCACCGTCGATGACGAGGGCCGTTTCCAGTTTGTTGCCGGCAACAGTCGCGCCGGGGATTACGTTGAGCTGTTTGCCCCGATGGACGTCCTGCTGGTGCTCACCGCGCTGCCGCATCCCCAGGATCCGGCCACAGAATATGCCCCCCGTCCGGTACAGCTGAGCTGGTATCAGGCCGACGATGAGGACGCGGCCATCCAGGCGCTCCTGACCCGCGATGAGAATCAGCGCGCGTTCCGTAATACCCAACTTTTTGCCCTGTAAGGAGGCGTTCATGACCGTTATCACCAGTAACCGACGCCCGGAAGAGGCCGTCTATCGCCATGTGATCCCGGCCGGGGAACCCTGGCTGTTTGAGGTTAAAAAAGGGCAAACCCTGCGCCTGCTTGATCTCGAAGGCAATCAGGCGATTGATACCCTGTTTTACAACGCCGACAACCCGCGCGAGCGCTACGATGCGCAGCGCACGCTGCGTCGCCAGGGGAACGCTTACCTGACCGCCGGCAGCGTGCTCTATTCCAACCTCGGCCATCCGCTGATGACCATCGTGGCCGATACCTGCGGGCGGCACGATACCCTCGGCGGCGCTTGCGCCCAGGAGAGCAACACCGTGCGCTACGCCCTCGACAAGCGCTATATGCACAGCTGCCGGGACAATTTTCTCTGCGCCTGTCTGCACGATGGCCGCCTGCATAAGCGCGATATCGGCGCCAACATTAACTTCTTTATGAACGTGCCGGTGACGCCGGAGGGCGGTCTGACCTTTGCGGACGGCATCTCGGCGGCAGGAAAATACGTTGAACTGCGCGCGGAGTGTAACGCCATGGTGCTGATCTCCAACTGTCCGCAGCTCAACAATCCCTGCAATGGCTGGAACCCGACCCCCGCCGAGGTGCTGGTATGGAACTGACCCGCTGGCAGCGCTGGCGTTTGCTGGCCTTTCGGCTGTTCGCCGTTCGCGCCGACCGCCTGAATCACACGCCGACGCGCCACGTTTAAGCGCCGGTTCCCCCGGGGACGACCTCAGGGAAAGACGAATTGTTGCGGGACGACCCGCTACGCTGTGAGTTCCGCTTATGTTTGATACCTTACTGATTGCCAACCGCGGGGCGATAGCCTGCCGCATTTTACGTACCCTGCGCGCCATGCAGGTGAAGGGGGTTGCCGTTTATGCCGAAGCCGACCTGAGCAGTCTGCACGTCCGCGAAGCGGATGAAGCGCTCAGCCTTGGCGCGGGCCCGGCAGCGCAAACTTATCTGGTGGTAGAGAAGATCATTGCCGCCGCGCTGCAGAGCGGCGCCCGCGCTATCCATCCCGGCTACGGCTTTCTGTCGGAAAACGCCGCCTTCGCCGAAGCCTGTGAGGCGGCGGGACTGGCGTTTGTTGGCCCGACCCCGCAACAGCTGCGTACCTTTGGCCTGAAACATACCGCTCGCGCGCTGGCGAAGGCGGAGGGCGTGCCGCTGCTGGAAGGCAGTGAACTGCTGGCCGACAGCGAGGAAGCCTGCCGGGCGGCTGAGGCGGTGGGCTACCCGGTGATGCTCAAGAGCACGGCGGGCGGCGGGGGGATTGGCATGCGCGTCTGCCGCGACGCCCGCGAACTGAGCGAGGCCTTTGCCACGGTGCAGCGGCTGGGGCAAAACAACTTCAGCGACGCCGGGGTGTTTCTCGAAAAATATATCGAACGCGCCCGTCACCTGGAGGTGCAGATCTTCGGCGACGGTGAGGGGGAGGTTATCGCCCTCGGCGTGCGCGACTGCTCGCTGCAGCGGCGTAACCAGAAGGTGATTGAAGAGACCCCGGCGCCGAATTTGCCGGATGGGATGGCGCAGGCGCTGTGTAGCGCGGCCATTGCTCTCGGGAAAGCGGTGAACTACCGCAGCGCCGGGACGGTGGAGTTTGTCTACGACAGTGCGGCGCAGCGCTTCTATTTCCTTGAGGTCAATACCCGCCTGCAGGTGGAGCACGGCGTGACGGAGCAGGTGTGGGGCGTGGATCTGGTACGCTGGATGATCGCCCTGGCCGCAGGGGATTTACCGCCGCTGAGCGAGCTGGCCGCCGGGCTACAGCCCCGGGGCCATGCCATTCAGGCGCGAATTTACGCCGAAGATCCTGGCCGCCAGTTTCAGCCTTCGCCTGGACTGTTAACCGACGTCTGGTTTCCGCCGGCGGACGGCGCCACGCTGCGCATCGACCGCTGGGTGGAAGCCGGCTGTGAAGTGCCGCCGTTTTTCGACCCGCTGCTGGCGAAAGCTATCGTCTGGCGCCCCAGCCGCGATG
>UMBN01014750.1_pt1 | contig 19149 bp, 10 predicted proteins | sample 1963981 | NCBI WGS metagenome assembly UMBN01 (sample SAMEA4835943, study PRJEB28245) | human gut metagenome | biome: gut microbiome; material: fecal sample | place: Denmark | collected 2008 | reverse complement strand
AGGAGACGAATGCGATAGCTGAAGGAGTCGAATGCTGTGACCGGAGGAGACGAATGCTGTGGCAGGAGGAGACACATTCAGAACACTTATAACTAGAGATTGCGGTATAATACTAAAGCTATCAGTACTTCTGAATTAATTCCATAAAGGTACGATTAGAACTAGCATCAAATATAAACTCGCCTATAAACAACAGTATTTCATCACCTAGTTTGGCGAACTATCCATTAAGTTTACACAACTAATATTTTGTTTATCCCCCATACATAGAGTTTTTCACTCTAAACTAAAAAAAATCACAAAGAAAATACACTTTCCTCCTGAATATATGCCCTGTTTTCAAAGAAAAATATTATCTTTGTAGCTGTTTAAAGATTAAAGAGTATGAATATAATTGAATTATATGAAAACTTGAAAGGCAGCTACAAAAGTTACCTGGAAAGTTTTGTTACCATAAAGGATGAACGAATTAAGGAAAAAGTCAGCGATTCCATCAAACACGAAGAGCTTTGGCCTAAAGCCTTGATTCAATTCAATCCAAATTTCGAGAAGGGAATAGGCGTAAAAGAGCTTATTGCCAAGGGATTCCCTATCCATCCCGATCTGGAGTATTTTTTCGACAAACCATTCTATAAACATCAGCAAGATGCGATTGAATTAGGGTGCCAAGATAAGGAGTTTATCGTAACTTCTGGTACTGGCTCAGGAAAGTCACGCACCTTTATGGCAACCATTTTCAATTATGTTCTACAAAACGAAGAAGTATGCAAGGACAAAACGATTGCCATTATCGTTTATCCGATGAATGCTCTCATCAACTCACAAGCAGAAGAGCTTAGTCGCTACAAGTCCACTTACGAAGAAAAGACTGGCAACAAATGCCCTTTTACATTCGGCAAATATACAGGACAAGAAAACGATGAAGCTCGCACTAAGATGCAGCAAACACCACCCAACATCATATTAACAAACTATATGATGTTGGAATTGCTCATGACACGTGCTGGCAAAGAAGAAGATTTGCGAAAGTGCTTCTTAGAGAATTTACATTTCCTGGTATTCGATGAGTTGCATACTTACCGTGGCATGCAAGGAAGTGATGTCTCTTTCTTGATTAGACGAATCAAAGCACTTGCATCAGGAAAAGTTCTTTGCTTCGGAACATCAGCTACCATGGTAGCTGATGACAGCATAAGTTATGTACAACAGCGAGAAAAAGTAGCAGAAGTGGCATCCTGCATCTTCGGAAGCACATATACAAAAGAGCAAGTAATTGATGAAACACTTGCCATAGGTTTATCCGATGAGGAGCCATCGGATGGAGAATTGCGTGCTTGCATCAATGCACCCATACCAACTTCTTCCGACATAGATGATGCCAAGAAATATCCTACCGCCATTTGGATAGAGCAAAACATAGCACTCGAATACAAAAAGAAGGAAGGTAAATACTTTCGTGGAAAACCTATTGCCATAGAAGATATGGCAAAAAAACTCTCACTGCAAACTGGAGAGGAAGAAAAGAAATGCCAAAAGCACATTATTGACTTACTAAATTGGTGCAATCAACTGAATTTAAGTAATGGAGCATCTATACTCCCTTACAAGATTCACCAATTTATACCACAGACAGGAAATGTGTATCTTACCATTGGTGACCAAGCCAGCCGTCAGATTACAGTAGAAGAAAAGCTCTACTGTAAAGAGTTGTCGCATGGTGACGTAAAAATCATGTACTACCCAGTCGTATTCAGCCGTCTTAGTGGTCATGAGTTTTATGTGATAAAGATTATCGGCAGCACGATTATGCCTCGCAACTTTGACGGCTATGCCACTGGTGATGGTGATAGCGATGTCAATGACGGTTATATCATCTTGCCCCATCATGGCGAATCCGTAGATGATTATATGTTGGATATTACTTCCGATGACATACCTTCTGACTGGTACACCACTAACAAGAAAGGTGTACGAAAACTGAAGAAGACATATGAAGCACGTATTCCACAAAAGATTTACGTGACACAATCTGGTGCCTACAGCCCAACTGAGCCACTTGACGGTATGGGATATATGGAAGCTGTATTTGTACCTTCTCCACTGATGTACGACCCAGCAGCTCGTGCCATATATAAAGGCAAGCAGTCGGAATACTCAAAACTGTCAAGAATAGGCGGTGAAGGTAGAAGTACTGCTACAACAGTATTGTCATACGAAGACATCATCCTTATGCAAAAGATGGGGATAACGCAAAACGACCGTAAAGTATTAACTTTTGTCGATGCTCGCCAAGATGCTGCATTACAAGCAGGTCACTTCAATGACTTCATCCGTATAGGTAAAGTACGTTCTGCTATTTGGAATGCCATCAAGGATGCAACAGAGGCTATCGATAATACTAAAATTGCCAGAATGGTATTAGATAATCTTCACCTTCAAGTAGATGACTACTCCAAGCGAGAAGGACTTCGTGGAGGGCGTGCCAACGATGTCAAGAACATCATGGAACGCTATCTATCTACCATCATTTATGATGACCTTGCTGGCAACTGGACTGTAATTATGCCAAACCTCGAAGATTGTGCACTTTTAAACATTGGCTACAAGTATCTTCATGATGAAATTACGGGCGATAATGGTGCAGAACGCCTATATGATATTCCTGAGTTAGAGGGATTTGACGATGAGCATAAAGAAGAATTCATCACGCAGATATTGGATTATTTGCGCCATAAGCTGTGCATCTACAGCAGCGAGAGAACCATACAAGCTGTAAAGGATACGACCAAGGCTGTAAGAGAAAACTTGAAAGCACCTTGGACACTGGATGAAAGCGACAAGATTGCCGAAGCCAACGAATTGTTTATTGAAAACCCTCGCAGACGCAATGCATATAATTTGGAAAGTGGTGGCTACCGAAGTAAATTAGGCATCTTCGTTCGAGACTACATCAGCAAGCAAACTGGTCGTAATATAGACAAAGAAGAAGATTACAAACACTATATGACAAGGCTATTCAAAGCTTTGTCAAACTATGTCATATTCGATAATGGCACCTATCAACTGGATTATGGTTGCATACTTTGGCAAGCTGGCGACAAGCAACACATTTGCCGTGACTTTGTAAGATTCCGTACCATAGAGGGTGGTAAGATACTTGACAAAGAACCCAACCATTATTTCCAACAATTCTACCAAAGCATACCTCTCAAAGATGTATGCCTGGAAGCAAAAGACCATACAGGTCAAGTTTCAAAAGAAGACCGTGAACAGCGTGAGCAGGATTTCCGAGAAGGAAAATTCCCAGTTCTTTATTGCTCCCCTACTATGGAGTTGGGTATCGACATCAAAGACCTCTCCATCGTTGGTATGCGCAATGTGCCTCCTACTCCAGCCAACTATACTCAGCGTGCAGGACGTGCAGGACGTAGCGGACAGGCAGCTTTGGTTTACACCTACTGTCGCCCACGCAACTCTCATGAAAACTACTACCTCAGCCATCCCGAAAAGATGGTAAAGGGAGAAGTAAAGGCTCCAAGAATGGAATTAGTAAACGAAGAACTATTCCGTACCCACCTCCATTCTACCATTCTGTCATTATGCCCTATCAAGGAACTGTCTGACGGAATCAAAGACTTAGTGGATTATACAGACATCAACAACATCACTTTGAAAGATGAGGTTCGTGCATCCCTACAACTCACTCCAGAGCGCAAGGAGCAAATCAAACGTATCTTCACACAAATCATGGAAGATACCTTTTTAAAGAATCGTATGGAGTCTGAGCGTCCTATTTGGTTTACAGAGCATTGGATGGATCATCTTCTTACCAATTATGAACATGATTTCGACAAAGCCCTCCAACGTTGGCGTTCTCTCTATAAACAAGCACAAACTCAGATTGAGGAAGCAAGCCTTGTCATCAATAACCGCATCTACGGTGAGAACTCCAAGGAGAAGCGTGATGCCCACATGAAACAACTCCGTGGAGAGAGTCTTCGTGACATGTTGTTGGGTGTAAACCAAGGAAAGAACAAGGAAGAGAACGAGTTCTACCCTTATCGCTATCTAGCAAGTGAGGGATTCTTGCCTGGCTATAACTTTACTAAGTTGCCACAACGTGCATTGTTACAGTATAAGTCAGATAAGGTGGAATATCTCAGCCGTCCAAAGCGTCTTGCATTAAGCGAGTTTGGTCCTCAGAACATCATATATAATAATGGTGGAAAGTTCCGCATCAGCCGTATGCAGATTTTATCGGAAATCATTCCGCATAAATTCTTCTACAACCCAAAGACGGGTGTGGTCTATAAGGATGAAGAGAACACTACCCATCATACCGACATCATTACTGGTGAATCGCTCGATGGTGTGGCGAAGCTCATTCCTGGCATGTGCATAGAGGTACAAGATATGGTGGCAGCTGAAACAGAAAAGATAACGTGTCAAGAAGAGGAACGTTCACGCAAATATTATCAGACCAAGACCTATTTTGCAAGTGATGATCCACGTTCCATCAGCGAATGTGAGCTAAAATCGCCACATGGTGAGCACTTGGCAAACATCCGTTACATTCCATCATGCCGTTTGACTTATATCTTGGAATCAAGAAATGACAGCAATGGAAATGGCTTTGCCTTCGACACGAAGACAGGTGACTGGATTAGCAACAGCAGTTTGGCACGCATCCAAGCCGAAGCAGCCAAGAACCCAGAGGAGGCTGACAGAACTAAGTTTGTGAAGTTGTTCGCTGAGACTACAGCCAATGCCATCTACATACAGCCATTACAAGCCTTGCTGCTAAGAGACAAGTACGCTGTGCGCACATTCCTCTATGCCTTCAAGCAAGCCATTGAGGATGTCTTCCAAATAGAAGGTAGCGAGATGGGGGCTGAGGTCATGGGTGAAGGAGCGACCCCTAACATTCTTATCTATGAGAATGCGGAAGGCTCTCTCGGAGTACTGAGTCGTTTGGTCAATGAACCTACGGCTTATATGGATGTGGTCAATAGAGCATACGATATTTGCTTCAACAAGCCAGAGCTGACACCCGACGAACTCAACGAGCTTACTCCTGCAGATTATTCCAACCTGCTCAACTACTATAATCAGCCATATCATCAGCAGATTGATATTCGCAAGATTTACAGTACATTAAAGTTGATGCAAGAAGCCAAGGTAGAGCTGCACGGAGCTGGGCAAACGCTCAGCTATGATGAGCAATATGCAGCACTGGAAGCTGCAAGAGACCATAACAGTTCTACTGAATATGAGTTTCTAAAATATCTGCATGAGCATCATCTTCGATTGCCAGACAAGGCTCAGCCGATGTTCCCAGAGGAATACTATGTGCAGCCTGACTTCATGTATGGCGACCGTATCGTCATATTCTGTGATGGAACGCCACACGACCGCCCTGAGATTCAGCAAGACGATCAAGAGAAGAGAGAAGTACTCGAAGATGCAGGATTCGTAGTCCTGGCTTGGCATTATGCAACGCCACTAGCAGACTTCATCAATCAATATTCAGATATATTCACCCCAGTAAAATAAACGATATGGATTACAAGACTGGTACACTGATTGAATTCAGAAATCGTCCTTGGGTTGTTCAGCAATCAGGAGAGGACGAACTTATGATAATAAAACCATTAGGAGGTACAGATGCCGAAACCATCGGTCTCTACCTTCCTCTCTATGGGGATGAACTACAGATTCATTCCTACAATTTTCGTCGGCCTACAGCTGATGACATCGGGAAAAACAGTTATAAGGCATCTGCAAAGGTGCTTTATAACGCTTGCCGTTTATCATTCAGAGATATAGCTGGTCCATTCCAGTGTCTTGGAAAACTATCTTTCGAGCCACGTCCATATCAGATGATTCCGCTGATTCTTGCACTCAAACAAGAAAAGATCAGACTGCTCATCTCTGATGACGTTGGTATTGGAAAGACCCTGGAATCATTATTGATTGCCAAAGAATTACTCGACCGCCACGAAATTAACCGTTTCGCAGTAGTATGCTTGCCACATCTTTGCGAGCAGTGGCAAAATGAAATTAAGGACAAGTTTGGCTTGGACGCAGAGATTATCCGTTCTTCTACCATCAGCCGTTTGGAGAAAAAACTGCGTCCAGACCAGAATGTGTTCCGTGATATCCCCTACCAGGTCATTTCCATTGATTATGTGAAACAAGGCAATAAGCGAAATATCTTCCTCGACCATTGCCCGGATTTCGTGATTGTTGATGAAGCCCATACTTGCGCCAAGCCAACTGGTGCCAACAAATATCAGCAACAGCGCTATCGCTTGTTAAGCGACTTGGCCAATAAGCCTGAGCAGCAATTGGTTTTGCTGACAGCTACTCCTCATAGCGGTCAAAGCGAAGAGTTTCAGTCCCTTATCGGATTATTGAATCCTAAGTTCGAGAACTACCAGCTTCAAACCGCTACAGAGCGCGAGGAACTGTCCCATTACTTCGTACAACGCCGACGTGCCGACATCAAGCAGTATCTAGGCAATGAAATCGTCTTCCCTGAGCGTGTCCGAATCGACAAGGATGAATACTCCTTCACTCCAGATTATCGCAATTTGTTGGGGCATCTGATTGAATATGTAAAGCATGGCATCCAGAAAGTATCGGGAGCTGACAAACGCAAGCAACGCTATATCTACTGGGATCTTCTGGCCTTGATGCGTGGAGTAATGTCAAGTCCTGATGCTGGTATCAGCATGTTGCAAAACAAGATAGACAAAAGAGAAGATTCATCATCAGCAAATACTGAAGACGAATCCGAGCAGGTATATATATTCAATGATCCTCTGAAGGATTTATTGAATGCCGACGATGTTGTTCCTGAAGCATTAGAAACAACCAGCGCTACAGACAAGAAAGAGTTCCACAGCTTCATCAAGCAGTTGGAACACATCAAGGAAACTGATGGTGATGAAAAGGTGAAACAGGCTCTTGATATTGTGAAGTTCTCTCTTGACAGTGGCATGAACCCTATCGTATTCTGCCAGTATATCCAAACAGCAGAGTATGTTGGCAAATACATCACAGACCAGCTCGCAAGCAACAAAAAGTTCAAAAAGGTAGTTGTGGGTGTGGTTACCAGTCGTTTGGCTGATGAGGAACGCAAGATGAAGATCGACGCCTTGGCACAAGAAGACCGCCATGTATTGGTTTGTACCGACTGCCTCTCGGAAGGTGTCAACTTACAGCAAGGTTTTGAGGCTGTCATTCATTACGATCTACCTTGGAACCCAAACCGCATGGAACAACGTAATGGCCGTATCGACCGCTTCGGACAAACTGCCGATGCTGTCCTTATATCCACGCTTCATGCTAAGAACAACCCGGTGGACGATATCGTGCTCAATGTTTTATACAAAAAGCAGGAAGAGATACGCAAGAAGCTGGGTGTCTATCTGCCTATCGCAGACAATGATGCTTCATTGATGGAAAACATCATGCAGCGAATTTTCGATGCCAAGGTTCCTACAAGAACCGACTATATGGAGCAATCCCTGTTCGATAACGACCCGGCATGGAACAAACAGCAGGAAGAGGAACTTGAGATTCAACTCAAAAAGATGGAAGAGAACGAGAAGATTTCTCACACCTACTTCGCTCATAACAATAAGCAGATGGATCCAACCCGACTGACAGCATCCTTGGAAGAAGCCAAATCGGTAATTGGAGGTGTAGAAGATACCCGTGACTTTGTGATTGAGCAACTATTGCATGTCGGTGTAAACGTTCATACAGACGATATACCTTTATGTTACAGTTTCCAACTCCTGGAGTTACCTGCAAATCTGCGCCACTACTTCGCCGACAAGGCAACATCCAAAGGGCTTGTGCGCATATCTTTTGCTTCCCCAACTCCAAAGCATTATATGTATATAGGACGCAACCATACATTCGTAGAGGATTTGAGCCGTGCCGTTGTCAACGATTCCGTCAATGGTGGCGAATTGGGAGCATGCCGGGCTTTGGTAATGGAAACAACAGAAGTGAAGAAACGAACCACCATTCTATTGATGCGTGTTCGTAGTGTTATCCGTGACAAAAAGATAGAGAACCGAGAACTGGTGGGTGAAGAAATGATATTTGTGGGCTATCGTGGAAAGATAGAAAACCACGATTTCCTTACACAGGAAGAAGCCAAACAGCTTTTCCTGCACTCAATGGCATCTGGCGATATGGACTTGCCTACACAGAAGACTCTTCTTTCAAATGCCATCCGTTGGATTAACAATGAGACAGAACTTCGCCAACACACAGATGAGATAGCCCTGGAAAGAGCTTCACATCTGGTAGAAGCTTTCGCCAAGTATCGCACCTACCTGAAGGCATCAGAGTACCAAGTGGTAGAACCTGTATTGCCAATGGATGTGATTGCTGCTTATCTGTTTGTACCGAAAATAAATATTTAATTTATAATGGAATACATTGATTTCAAAAGACTGATAGATGCTTTGACCGCCAAGCCAAAAGAGACGGAGTGGTTAGAGTTCAAACATAATTTTCATTCTAAGGAAGAGATTGGCGAAAGAATCTCTGCCCTGTCAAACAGTGCCTATTTGAGCAATATGCCGTTTGGTTACATCGTATTTGGCATTGATGACGAAAGCCATAACGTTATTGGCACAGACTTATATGGTAAACAGAAAATGGTAGGCAACGAAGAACTGGAATCCTGGTTGTCAACCCGTCTGAATCCCCGTATTGACTTCGAAATAATCGATGATTTTGATTATGAAGCCAACGGGCATGTCTGCATCTTCAAAATACCAGCTACAACAAACCGACCTGTAAGTTTCCTACATGAGTCTTATATCAGAGTGGGTACCATTACCCGAAAGTTGAAAGACTTTCCGGCTAAAGAAGCCAAGATATGGAAAGGTGGTCAGAAGCCATTGGAAAAGATAGTCTTGAAAAAGGGCTTGTCAGGACAGGATGTGTTTTCTTTTCTCAGTGCAGAAGTGTACTTTGACATGATGAACTTGCCACTTCCACAAGATATCAATGGTATCTTAGACCGATTCCTGTCAGAGAACCTGATTACCAAAGATGAAATAGGATATGGAATTACCGAACTGGGCGCTATCCTGTTTGCCAAACGTCTTTCCGACTTCGATGGATTGAAAAGAAAAATGGTTAGAGTCATTGTCTATAAAGGCAAAGGTAAAGTAGAGACTATCCGTGAACAATCTTTTGACAAAGGTTATGCCATCTGTTTTGAAGAAATGATTGCGTGGATAAATAGCCAACTTCCTGCCAATGAAGAAATTGGAATGGCATTAAGAAAAGATGCTCGAATGTATCCAGAAATTGCTATACGTGAGTTAGCGGCAAACATGATTATACATCAAGATTTTTCTGAGCAAGGATTCCCTATGATTGAAATCTATTCCGACCGCATTACACTCTCTAATCCGGGACAACCTCTGATAAGCATAGAGCGTTTCATTGACGAATATCAGTCTAGAAACGATTCTCTTGCCGATATTATGCGTAGAATGGGTATCTGCGAAGAGAAAGGAAGTGGTATGGATAAGACTATCTTCTATATAGAGTTATACCAACTTCCTCCTGTACGTCTTCAGCTTCAAGAAACAAGAACGGAAACAACCGTATTCTCTTATCGAAAATTTGCTGATCTTGATAAAACCGAAAGGGTAATGGCATGCTACCAACATGCTTGTCTAAGGTATGTTTCTAATGAGAAGATGAATAACCAATCCCTTAGAGGACGATTAGGAATTGAAGACAAAAACTATCCTATGGCATCAAGGATCATTAAGGATACCTTGGAGGCTAAACTCATCAAAGAGGAACATTCCGAGGGTAACAGTAGGCATAATTATATTCCCTATTGGGCTTAAATATAGCTGACATATAACTGACATGTAACTGGCATGTAACTGAGCTATACAAAAATAGCTCAGCTATTATCATAAAAGTCCCTGTTTATGGGGATTTGAACATTTCATCGCCATGTAACTGGCATGTAACTGAATAAAATTTATGGACTATACAAGTATTCATATATATGGTCATCTTCTCTCTGATGACATCTTACATCATATAGAGCGTGAAAACACGCTCAACGGCAACCGTGACCAGGATTTCGGAATGGATATTTCCGTATCTTCGGCCATAGACTACGTATGGAGCAGCCTGCGCAACGATTGGAACTTCTACAAGGAACGTGCCAACAATGAGCGATTGGTCAACAAGGATCCATACGGAACCCGTCGTGCCCGTGATCTGATGGAACGACTGTTCCAAAGCTTAGGCTATTCACTCGACCGCCAGGCCACCAATATAGAAGTGGCTGGCACCAACTACGACATTAGCTATACCTGCCACGACCTGGGTAAAATGCCATTCATTATCATAGGTGAGGGTATCAGTGCAGACGGAAGCATTGATACCCTGGACAAGTGTTCCCTCGACTATCGTGCCAAAGGCAGTATGCGCAAGAAGTCGGCTCATGCCACTATGCTCGAATATCTCAACGCCACAGAGAATGTATATGGCATCATCAGCAACGGACAAATCCTGCGAATCATCCGCAACTCCGGACAGCTGGTAAAGCTCACCTATATAGAGTTTGACCTCCGCCGTATGCTGGAGGAAGACAAATACACCGAGTTTTGCCTGATGTTCCGTCTGCTTCACGCTTCCCGTTTCCGCACAAGTGGTGACGAGCCATGCGTGATGGAACGCTGGTTTAACATGAGCATCGAGTCAGGCAACCGCATTCGCAATGGTTTGTCTCGTGCCGTGCAAACCACGATGGAAACCATCGGAAATGCCGTATTGACTTCAGAAGGGGAAGGTAATGCCGCATTGCGCGAAGCCTTCGCCAATGGAACGATGGATGCAACCCAACTCAACAAGGAACTCATCCACTTCATCTACCGTCTCCTCTTCCTGTTTATCATCGAAGAAAGAGGATTGGTTTATCAGATTCCCGATTCACCTGATGCTCCAGATTACAAGCAGTTATGCCAGTGGCAGGACATCTACAAGAAGTTCTATGCAGCAAGCCGTCTGCGCCATCTCTCGGAATTGGCGTACCTGAAACAACGCCAGTATTCCGACCTATGGCAGGGATTGATGGATACTTTCCATCTCTTCGAGCCAGATACTTTTGGCGAGAAACTGGGCATCAAGCCATTGGGTGGTGTGCTCTTTGGCACAGAAACCCTGCATTGGCTGAAACAATGCCAAGTAAGCAACAAGGATTTGCTCGCTGCATTCTCTGCTCTCAACGAGTTTGAAGACGAGCGTCAACAGAAAGTAAAGATCAACTATTCCTCTCTCGACGTAGAAGAGTTTGGTTCTGTATATGAGGGCATTCTCGAAATGCGCCCATTCGTACAGCCGAGTGTTGCCGCTTCCGACTGGCAATTTGGTTTCGTAGGCGGCTTAGACCGTCAAAGCACTTCTTCTTATTATACACGTCCCGACTTGGTACAGAATCTTATCAAGACTACACTCGAACCTGTCATCAAGGAAAAGATTGCTGCACAGACTACCACAGAAGAGAAGATAAAGGCATTACTTAATATGAAGGTTTGTGATGCAGCAAGTGGCTCCGGACATATTGTATTGGCGATGGCTCGCACCATTGCCTGGTATATCTGTACCCTCCGCACAGGTGAGGACAACCCGGCTTCGCTGGATTATCGCCAGGCGCTTCGTGAGGTTATCTCCCGCTGTGTTTATGCCGTAGATTACAACCCAGATGCCGTAGAACTTTGCAAAGTAGTATTGTGGATTGAAGGTTATTGCGCAGGCAAGCCACTTTCATTCCTCGATCATCATATCCGTTGCGGTAATTCCGTATTGGGAATTTCCGACTTGCAGATGCTGATAGATGGTGTACCAGACAAGGCTTTGACTGCAGAGGACAAAGATACATTGAAGGCTTTGAAGAAGATGAACCAGGAAGCCGTAAAAGCAGTAAACGGAACTTTAGATAATGAGCCTACATTAGGTTTGGAAGATTCCTTTGGTGTTGAGAACATGTCTGCAGCCCAAATAGGTTTAGCAGATAAGATTCGCTTTATCAACCACTTACCGGAAGATACTTTAGAGGAAGAGATCATCAAGCAGGAACGATGGAAAGAGCTGATGGAGTCTGCACGAGTAGATTGTCTGCGCCGTGCATGCGACATCTATACCAGTGCATTTTACCATACTGTTCAAAGAGACGAACTTTATAAAGAGAATGGTGGCAGTAATAAAGAACTGATTCTGGAAGCTGAGGTTCCATATACCAAGACCGTGATGCGTGCGCTTCAGGAAATTAATGCTATGGAATGCCTTGAAAAAGGCAAGCCACTGCCTACTTACTATCGCCAGCTCTCTGCCGATTTCAAAACAGAAGTAAAACGTATGGCTGATGAACAGCGTTTCTTCCATTGGTGCGTGGAGTTCCCAGAGGTATTTGCAGCCAACAAGGGATTTGACGTCATGTGCGGTAATCCGCCATGGGATAAGATTAAGGTGGAAGACAAGAAATGGTTTGAGAGTCATGGCCGTGCAGACATCGTAAATGCCGGCACAGCAAGCCAGCGCAAGAAAGCCATTGCTGACTTGCCAAGCACAGACCCTATATTATATGATGAATATACTAAAGCCCTCAGCGATGCCGAGAGCCTTAGCCGTTTCGTGCGCTTTGCAGGCAGATTCGACCTAACTGCAACTGGAGACATCGACCTCTATCCGATGTTTGCAGAGCTATGCCTTTCATTCTCAAAAGAGGCATGGGGACTTGTCATGCCTACAGGTATAGCGGTGAATGACAGCAACAAGGCTTTCTTCTCAAAGCTGATTGATGAAAACAGACTGGTCTCATTATATGACTTCGAGAATAGAGAGAAATTATTTGATATCGATAGTACAAATCATTTCTGTTTATTGACTATAGGTAAGGAACAAGACACGCCTCGCACTGTAAAAGGTGGATTCTTCCTAACTCGTCTTGACCACTTACTTGATCCTCGTCGTATATATACTTTGCAGACGAGCGACTTTGCACGTCTTAACCCTAACACCAAGACTTGCCCCGTATTCCGTACAAGCCGTGACGCAAAGCTTACGGCTAAGATTTATCGCAACTCCACCATTTTGTATAATGAAGTTACGGGAGAAAATCCTTGGAATGTAAAATTCGCAAGAATGCTTGATATGTCTAACGATTCCTATCTCTTCCGAACTTATGCACAACTGACAGAACTTGGCGCAACTCTGAATGGCAATACATTCACAACAGTAGATGGTGAAACATACGTTCCACTCTATGAAGGTAAGATGATCTGGCACTACAACCACCATTATGGCTCATGGCCTATAGAAGGAGAACGCCCAAATTCCATCAACATGCCTTCTTTGGATGAACTTAGTAATCCTAACAGCCATATCATGCCATGGTATTGGGTGCCGTTGGCTGCGGTGAATGACAGATTAGTAAATTATGATAAGGAAGGGAATGTTGTGTGGGAGTGGCAGAAAAAATGGTCACTTTGCTTTAGAGCTATCTCCAAACCGACAAACGAAAGAACTTTCGTTTGTTCACCTATTCCCAACGCCACAGGCGTTGGGAATAGTGCCACGCTCCTCTACGCGGAGCGTGGCACTATGCCCGTAGCTTCGCTTTGCGCAATGCTCTCATCTGTTGTTTTTGACTATACCATTAGGCAGAAAGTAGGAGGGAAAAATATTAGTACATTCTTCGTCAAACAATTCCCCGTCCTCACCCTCGACCAAATCCCATCTGCCATGCAATGGCAGATCGTGAAACGAGTAGCCGAGCTATGCTATTTCAATCACGATATGGATGGTTGGGCATCTGAATTATGGGAAGAAATGAACGAAGAGCAGCGAGCAGAGTTACCACAGTTGGGAGCACAGCAGCCTTGGATTTACAATCCTGAGCGCAGAGCCGTCCTTCAAGCCGAACTTGACGCCATCTTTGCCCATCTCTATGGCCTCAACACTGAAGATCTCCGTTATATCCTAGACCCAGAAGATGTCTGTGGTAAAGGCTGCATCAACGAGACCTTCCGTGTGCTGAAAGACAACGAGATACGTCAGTACGGAGAATACCGCACCAAACGCCTCGTTCTCGAAGCTTGGAATAAATTTGGATACAATAATTAAAAAATACAAGAAAGGATTTATATGATATTATATCATTATACAACGATGGATACATTCATCTCCATGATGGAACATTCTTTGTTTCATCAAAATGACAATTTAGAGCCTACCCACTTAATTATGTGGGCAGGTCATTCTTCATATCAAAATGATCCAACAGAATGTAAATTGTATTTTGAGGGGCTTAGAAAAGCTGTCGAAAACTACAGTCTGCACAACCAATGTAACTTAATGAAAGAATACGATAAATTAATAAATGAACCCGAAAAAGGTTTGAGTTTGTATTTTATCTCCTTTTCGGAACAAGAAGATGATTTAACCATGTGGCGCGGCTATGGTCAAAATGGAGATGGCATAAGTTTAGGCTTCGACTTTGACAAATTGCCGGGTGCTCCTCTCATGCGTTTAAGAGATAGAGATAATCCTGAAAATAACAATTATCAACTAGATACTCGTCTTATATACAACAAGGACTATCCCATAAAATGTGTATATACAGAACCAAATGACATAAAAATAGAAGAGGACACATGTCGTAGGACAATACAAAATCTTCAAGATAAAGATAAAGACAAAGACAAAGAATTGAGAGATGTTATTCAGCACTTAATAGACTGCCAAGAAGCTCCCAAATATAAACACTTCAAATATGAAGCTGAAAAAGAACATCGCATAGTAAAGATCGGAGAAATGCCCAAATTTCGCAAAGGAAAAGACGGTTTTCCAACACCATACATTGAAGTAGGAATACCAATAAGTTGCCTACAACAAATTATCATAGGTCCTTGCCAAGCTTCCGACAACAATGTAAAAAGAGTCAAAGCACTCTTGTGTTCTAAGTTATTGGATATTCCTATTAAAAAGTCAATTATTCCGTACAGAAACAAAATATAATAAAAATGAAAATTTATCATTATACATCAATAGAAACTTTAGCCTTAATTTTAAAGAATAAGACTATCCGTTTCAATAGATTAGACCATGTTGACGATGTTGACGAAGCAGCCTATGGGTCTGGTGTTCAGAAAACCCTATTAGGCCAATATTCATTTGTCTCATGCTGGACAAAAGAAGAAAGTGAAAATATCGCATTATGGAATATGTACACAAATTACAAAGGGGTTAGAATTGGTTTGGACGAGGATATGTTTATTACCTATGCAATCAACAATAAATTCAAATCCTTTTTTAATTTCATGAGTAAATTTGAAGATGATTACTTCGTTAGCGCAATAAGTAATGAAGCCAAACTTTATGATATTCAATATGTCCAATCACCAGAGACTTATATCAAAGATTTGATTCATCAAGAAGGTGATATGGTAAGTATTGACACTAGTCATATTGGTATTTATAAAAGAAAAGAATGGGATTGCCAAAAAGAAAGCAGATTCCGACTAATATTTTTTCCTGTAAATCCCAGATACGCTGATGTCATAAAGAGCAAAAATTTAGATAATCTAAATTTAATTATGCAAGCAATGTCTGCATCATATCAATCATTAAAAGAAAATTATATTCTAAACTTTGACTATAGAGACATACCTCTCAAAACTGAGGCTTTAGAAAATATAGAAGTTATGTTAGGTCCTTGTACTTCAGAAGGAGAAAAAGCCATCGTAGAGGCTTTATTAAAAAGTTTCAAGAACAGCAAGATTAAGGATAGTCTATTTAAAGGAAAAATTAGGAGAAATAAATAAAGATGAATACAGAACAACAAAAGATAGAATACAAGAGTCTGCAAAAGATTCGAACAGGAGAGAAAGGATTGAAAGAACTCTCCACTACTTGTGTGGCTTTAGCCAATGCACAAGGAGGACAAATCATGATTGGCGTGGAAGACAATACAAAGAAGCCTGCTCCCAATCAGGTTATACCACAAGAATAGGCAAATAGTGCCGTTACAAGATTGCGTGGACTTTGTTTCAATGTTGGTCTTACAAAAGGTGATGTATGCGCAGACGAAACAGGTAGAATACCTGATGTTGAAATCAAAGAAATTCGCAAGATTGTTTATTCTATAGTCGGAACCGAAATAGCGAAGAAAGGCTTAACTTTTTCTGGAACTCGGATATTTACACCGACAATTAGAGCTAATTTACACCGACATGAACCTTGCCTTCATGTCTTATAATACCTGTTATTTTCATTACCGCCAAATTTTTTCTCCGTTCTTGAAGTCTCCGACATGGTTACCGACAAAGTCTCCGACATTTATTGTCGGTAACCAGCTTCCCATAAAACGATAACGTATTGGTTTTCAATCATTTTCCTTTCCGACATGTTACCGACATGTCTCCGACATTTTTCTCCGACATTTACATCGGCATTACCGCCACTATTACCGCCACATTACCGCCAAAACAATATTTGTACCGACATTTTACACCGACATTTACACCGACAAAACTGCATCAACCTTCAGCGTTCACAGACCAGCAGCTAATTTGATTACTTTCGCAAAATTATCCCAAAAGGGATAAGAACAGAAGAAAAGAGGATTACACATTATTATATATAGGAATTCTTAGGGAAAATGGTGGGCATAACATTATTGAATATCAACAACTTAAAAGTTTCATTGTGCAAGTTGAGGCATTTTCATTGTGCAAGTTGAGGATTTATCGTAAAAAAATGGTGTTTCATTCCTCAAAATGAAACACCATTGACCTAAATTTTATGCTGATAATCGAATTTCGCAATTAGTTGCTATAAGCACTCTCACCATGCTCGTAGATGTCGAGACCTTCCTCTTCTACTCGCTTGTCAACACGTACACCTACACTCTTATCTACTACCTTGAAGATAATGTAGGTAACTACTACGCTGTAGATGATGCTTACCACGGTGGCTACAACCTGAACCCAAAGCTGATGCCAGTCGCCATAGAGGGCACCCTGTACACCTTCGGCTCCTGTTACATACTGAGTGGCGAAGACACCGGTGAGGATAGAACCTAGGATACCACCCATACCATGAACACCAAAGGCATCGAGGGCATCATCATACTTGAACTTCTCCTTTACTACCGCTACCATGAAGAAGCAGACGATGGTGGAAATGATACCGATGCAGAAAGCTCCGAAAATATCGGTACTGCCGGCTGCAGGAGTGATGGCTACCAGTCCGGCTACAGCACCGGTACAAGCACCTACTGTAGTTGGCTTCTTGTTGACAATCCAGTCGATGAGCATCCAGGTAGTGGCTGCTGCTGTGGCGATATGGGTTACGAGGAAGGCATTGGCTGCCAGACCATCGGCTGCCAATCCGCTACCGGCATTGAAACCGAACCATCCCAACCAGAGGAATGACATACCCATGAACACGAAGGTGATGTTGTGAGGTGTGATAGGATGACCCGCACGGTAATCATCTCGCTTGCCTACACAGAGTGCCATGACCAGAGCGGCTACACCGGCATTGATATGAACCACGGTACCACCTGCAAAGTCGATGGCTCCCATCTGCTGCAGGAAACCGCCTCCCCATACCCAGTGGGCCATTGGAAGATAAGCGATGATAACCCAGAGGATAGTGAAAAGTACATAACCGCTGAACTTCACACGCTCGGCAAAAGCACCGAGAATCAGGGCTGGAGTAATGAGGGCGAACATGCACTGGAACATTGCAAAGGTGAGCTCCGGAATGCCTGTTGGCATGATGGCATCCAAGCCAATGCCGTGAAGAAAACATTTATCGAAACCACCAATGACGCAAGCCAGAGGATTGCCCGAATCGGCATATTCTGTAGAGAATGCCCAGGAATAACCGAAGGCTACCCATATCAGACTGACTACTGCCACGATGAAAACCGTCTGCATCAGGATGCTGAGAATATTCTTCTGGCGCACCAGACCACCATAAAAAAGTGCTATACCCGGGATTGACATCAAAAGCACCAAGATGGTTGCCATGATCATCCACGCTGTGTTACCCGTATCAAGTGTAGTTAATAATAAACTGCTCATACTTATATCTTATAGTTAAATTAGAATACTAAATAATATTTATTAAAGATAAGTAAGAATGCCTAAATCAACATTCAACACTTAACATTCAACATTTTAAATTATTCCTCTTTCTCAGCGTTATACAATGCGATGTCGCCTCGCTCGCCGGTTCTGATTCTAACGGTATCGAGTACAGGAATCACGAAGATTCTGCCATCTCCTACTTCACCGGTCTGTGCAGCGCCCTGGATGGCGGCGATGGTAGGCTCCACATTCTTGTCACGAACCACGATGTTCAGAAGCACACGCTCGATGCTGCTGGTATCATACATCACACCACGGTAAATGCGAGCCTGGCGCATTTTTCCCTCACCTCTTACATTATAATAAGAGAACCACTCGATGTCTGCTGCTAAAAGCGCCTTCTTGACATCCTCGAATCTAGACTTGCGGATAATTGCCTCAATCTTCTTCATAATCCTTTAATAATTAATAATGTGTTAATACTTCTATTGATTGTCTCTTTTCGAAAACGGACCTTCATTGGTTGCCATCCAAATCAAGCCTTTCTTTTACACTATGTTCGTTTTCGGCTGCAAAATTAATACATTTTATCAGCATTTTGAAGAAAACAAAAACATTTCGCTTTCACTTTTTGTCGAACATTTTAAATTTATCGAGGCTTATCATATTCTCCTTACAATTTGTAAGGCAGAAAGTGTTTTTATGACACAAATTGTAAGATTGCGAAAAATAATCAAGATTTCTGTATATATTTTCTTGCATATTTCAACAAATCGTCGTACCTTTGCAACCGAAATCAAACAAATAGTCATCGAAATATTCGAAAGACTAGCAAAAAGTCAAATCTCAAAAGAGATAAGACATGAGAGATAAAAGAAGAGTATTCAAACATAAAGAACAACGCAGATGAAAGAAACAGTTCATTTTACAAAGATGCAGGGAGCGGGTAACGATTATATATATGTAGATACCCAGATGTACGACATCC
>UMBN01023786.1_pt1 | contig 20062 bp, 17 predicted proteins | sample 1963981 | NCBI WGS metagenome assembly UMBN01 (sample SAMEA4835943, study PRJEB28245) | human gut metagenome | biome: gut microbiome; material: fecal sample | place: Denmark | collected 2008 | reverse complement strand
TGGCCTACGTTGGCGTGACGCGCGCCATGCAGAAGCTGACGCTGACCTACGCCGAAACCCGCCGTCTGTACGGCAAAGAGGTTTACCATCGCCCGTCGCGCTTTATTGGAGAACTGCCGCAGGAGTGCGTAGAAGAAGTGCGTCTGCGGGCCACGGTGAGCCGTCCGGTAAACCACCAGCGACTGGGGGCGCCGATTGCCGAGAGCGATACCGGCTACAAGTTAGGTCAGCGGGTGCGTCATCCGAAGTTTGGCGAAGGCACTATCGTCAACCTCGAAGGCAGCGGCGAGCACAGCCGGCTGCAGGTGGCTTTTCAGGGCCAGGGAATCAAATGGCTGGTGGCGGCTTACGCGCGGCTTGAGACGGTGTAACTTTAAGAAAAATATCATTATTTTGTAATATTCTGCTACCTTTATACGTTAAGGCGCCTGATTTGCGCTTTCGCGTTCCGTTGCGTGTTGACGCCGATTTTGCGCTGGCGTAACATGCGCGCACGATTACGCTAAGAGGACATTCGCCTTGGACACACCCAGTAGATGCTGGCTCAACTTCCTGTCATTCAGGAACAACTCCTAAGGCTATCCTCTTATGCTGATAGCCTTAGCGGTTGTCAGCGACCTGTCCTATTCCCGTCGCGCTGAGTCAGGCTTAATGGTCTGAAACCCAATTTGTTTCTGTGTGCCCACCGAACTGTCCGATAATTTTTTTGCATTGGGAGTCCCGGTCATGCTGAGCGCATTTCAACTGGAAAACAATCGTTTAACGCGCCTGGAAGCCGATGAGATCAAGCACCTCGCCAGCTCGGTGTGGGTCGATCTGGTCGAGCCTGACGACGATGAGCGAAGCCGCGTGCAGACGGAACTGGGTCAGAACCTGGCGACGCGCCCGGAACTGGAAGATATCGAAGCCTCCGCGCGTTTCTTTGAAGATGAAGACGGGTTACACATCCACTCGTTCTTCTTTTTTGAAGATGCCGAAGATCACGCCGGCAACTCTACCGTGGCGTTTACCATCCGCGAAGGCCGCCTGTTCACACTGCGCGAGCGCGAACTGCCCGCTTTCCGCTTGTACCGTATGCGCGTGCGTAACCAGACGCTGGTCGACGGTAACGCCTATGAACTGCTGCTCGACCTGTTCGAAACCAAAATCGAGCAGCTGGCGGATGAAATTGAAAATATCTACAGCGACCTGGAAAAGCTGAGCCGCGTGATTATGGAAGGCCATCAGGGCGACGAGTACGATGAAGCGCTGTCGACGCTGGCGGAACTGGAAGATATCGGCTGGAAGGTCCGCCTCTGTCTGATGGATACCCAGCGCGCGCTGAACTTCCTGGTGCGTAAGGCGCGCCTGCCGGCGGGCCAGCTGGAACAGGCGCGGGAGATCCTGCGCGATATCGAATCCCTGCTGCCGCACAACGAATCGCTGTTCCAGAAGGTGAACTTCCTGATGCAGGCGGCGATGGGCTTCATCAACATCGAGCAGAACCGCATCATCAAGATCTTCTCGGTGGTCTCGGTGGTATTCCTGCCGCCAACCCTGGTGGCGTCCAGCTACGGGATGAACTTTGAATTTATGCCGGAGCTGCACTGGAGCTTCGGCTACCCGGGGGCGATCGTCTTTATGATGCTGGCCGGCCTGGCGCCATATCTCTACTTCAAGCGTAAAAACTGGCTGTAAAAAAAGGGAGCGGCGGCTCCCTTTTTTACTGGCTAAGGCCGGCTTAGCCTCTGCGCAGCCGGCGCTGGGTATACAGCGCATCGACGATAAATACCGCCAGCGCGACCCAGATAAAGCCGAAGGTCACCATTTTATCCTTGCCCGGCACTTCGCCGTAGAACGTCACCGCCAGCAGGAACATCAGCGTTGGGCCGATGTACTGGAAAAAGCCCAGCGTGGAGAGCCGCAGGCGCGTTGCCGCGCCGGTGAAGCACAGCAGGGGAATGGTCGTGACCACGCCCGCGGCCATCAGCAGCAGATTGAGCGACCAGGGGTTCTCCCCCATATGGCTGGTCGGGCTATCAGTGATGCCAAACAGCCAGATTGCCGCCACCGGCAGTAGCCACAGCGTTTCGACCAGCATGCCGGTCTGCGCGTCGACAGCGATTTTCTTCCGCACCAGGCCGTAAAAGGCAAAACTGAAGGCCAGCCCAAGGCCGATTATCGGCAGCGAACCAAAGGTCCACAGCTGGACCAACACGCCGCAAAAGGCGAGGATCACCGCCAGCCACTGCAGGCGACGGAAGCGTTCGCCGAGGAAAATCATCCCCAACAGAATATTTACCAGCGGGTTGATAAAGTAGCCGAGGCTGGCTTCCAGCATATGGTGGTTATTCACCGCCCAGATGAACAACAGCCAGTTACCGCCGACCAGCACTGCCGAGAGCGCCAGCAGGAAGATCTTGCGCGGCGTCTTCAGCAGCTTTTTCACCTGCGGCCACTGGCGGCTGACGCTGATGAGCGCCACCATGAAGAAGAAGGACCAGATCACGCGATGGGTCAGAATTTCATCGGCGGGAACATAGTAGATAAGTTTGAAGTACGCTGGCGCGATACCCCAGATAAAGTAGGCGGCGAGGGCCAGAATGATCCCCAACCGCGTCTGTTTCGCATCCATCGGTAAAATCCATTGCCAAAGAGAGTGATGTTACTCGATTTTGGCCAATCAACCCACCATATAGGTGGCCGTAGCGCTGGCAATATAGACCTGAGCTTCGTTATGCAGTTCCACGCGGGCTACCGCCACTTTATTGCCGGCGCGCAGCAGGCTGCTGGTGGCGGTAAACCGTTCGCCGCGGCCCGGACGCAGGTAGTCCACGCGCAGGTCGATGGTTCCCATGCGGGAGAGGCGCTGGCGCAGCTCTTCTTCGTTGATGGTGTCATGGCGGGTAAGGGTACTGCCTACGCAGACCAGGCCAGCGGCGACGTCCAGCGCGGAGGCGATCACTCCGCCATGCAAAATACTCTGCGCCCAGTTGCCGACCATCATCGGCTGATTATTAAAGCTGAGCTGGGCAAACGCCTTTTCATAGCGCTCCAGTTCGAGACCGAGGGCACGGTTAAACGGCATGTGATAGACGAAAATCTCCCCCACCAGTTTCAGCGCTGCTTCGGCAGTAAGTTCAGACATAACACCGGTTCCATTCGTTAACAAAATGTTGATTTTATGCTTCTAAAATATTGATTTCCACTTTCGGAGCGGATTAGGGGGCAGGTGATTAATAAACAGGTAGAATGGCTTCAGGTTAAACAAAAATAAAAACTATTTATCAGGAGACCAGCATGCGTATCTCTTTGGCCTGCCTGGTGGCGCTGTGCGCGCTACCGGCCGGTGTTATGGCGCAGGATGCGTCGGTTCACGACAAACCGGCAGTGCGCGGCAGCATTATCGCCAACCTGCTCCAGGACCATGATAATCCTTTCCTGCTCTACCCTTATGAGAGCAACTATTTGCTCTACACATGGACCAGCGACCTCAATAAAGAGGCGATCCGCAGCTATGACTGGGCCGAAAATGCCCGTAAAGATGAAGTGAAATTTCAGCTGAGTCTGGCGTTTCCGCTGTGGCGCGGCATCCTGGGTGATAATTCGCTGCTCGGCGCATCGTACACCCAGAAATCCTGGTGGCAGCTCTCCAACAGCAAAGAGTCGGCGCCGTTTCGCGAAACCAATTACGAACCCCAGCTGTTTTTGGGCTTTGCGACCGACTACCAGTTTGCCGGCTGGACGCTGCGTGACATCGAGATGGGGTATAACCACGACTCGAATGGTCGTTCCGACCCCACCTCGCGCAGCTGGAACCGGCTTTACGCCCGCCTGATGGCGCAAAACGGCAACTGGCTGGTGGAAGTGAAGCCCTGGTATGTGGTGGGCAACACCGATGATAACCCGGATATCACCAAATATATGGGCTATTACCGGCTGAAGGTGGGCTACCAGCTGGGAGAGGCGATCCTGAGCGCGCAGGGGCAATATAACTGGAACACCGGCTATGGCGGGGCGGAGCTCGGCGTGAGCTATCCCATTACCAAACATGTTCGCGCCTATACGCAGATCTACAGCGGTTACGGCGAATCGCTTATCGACTACAACTTTAATCAAACGCGCGTCGGCGTCGGGCTAATGCTCAACGATCTGTTTTAATCGTTGCACTCTGGCTCACAGGCGCTGAAAATAGCGCCTGTTTTCTTTTCAGGCAAATGGGGTCAACGTGGCACAGGCGGAAGTATTAAATCAGGAATCGCTGGCGAAGCAGGTTTTACAAGAGACCTTCGGCTACCAGCAGTTCCGTCCTGGCCAGGAAACGATTATCGAGACGGTGCTTGAGGGCCGGGACTGCCTGGTGGTCATGCCGACCGGTGGCGGTAAGTCGCTGTGCTATCAGGTGCCGGCGCTGGTCATGGGCGGTCTGACGGTCGTGGTCTCACCCCTGATCTCGCTGATGAAAGACCAGGTCGATCAACTGCTGGCCAACGGCGTGGCGGCGGCTTGTCTGACCTCGCCGCAAAGCCGCGAGCAGCAGCAGGAAGTGATGGCCGGCTGTCGCAGCGGGCAGGTTCGTCTGCTGTATATCGCGCCGGAACGGTTGATGCTGGATAACTTTCTTGAGCATCTGGCGAACTGGAACCTGGCGATGCTGGCGGTAGACGAAGCGCACTGTATCTCCCAGTGGGGCCATGACTTCCGTCCGGAATATGCCGCGCTGGGCCAGCTGCGCCAGCGGATGCCGCAGATCCCGTTTATGGCGTTGACCGCCACCGCCGATGACACCACCCGCCGTGATATCGTCCGTCTGCTCGGGCTTAACGATCCGCTGATTCAGGTCAGCAGCTTCGACCGGCCGAACATCCGCTATATGCTGATGGAGAAATTCAAACCGCTCGACCAGTTGATGCGCTACGTTCAGGATCAGCGTGGCAAATCGGGCATCATCTACTGCAACAGCCGCTCGAAAGTGGAAGATACCGCCGCGCGTCTGCAGAGCCGCGGCATCAGCGCGGCGGCTTACCATGCTGGTCTGGAAAACGCCGTTCGCGCCGACGTGCAGGAGAAATTCCAGCGCGACGATCTGCAGATCGTGGTGGCGACGGTGGCCTTCGGGATGGGTATCAACAAGCCGAACGTCCGCTTTGTGGTGCACTTCGATATCCCGCGCAATATTGAATCTTACTACCAGGAAACCGGCCGCGCCGGGCGTGATGGCCTGCCGGCGGAAGCGATGCTGTTTTACGATCCGGCGGATATGGCGTGGCTGCGCCGCTGTCTGGAAGAAAAGCCCGCCGGACCGCTACAGGATATCGAGCGGCATAAGCTGAATGCGATGGGGGCGTTTGCCGAAGCGCAAACCTGTCGTCGTCTGGTGCTGCTGAACTACTTTGGCGAAGGGCGCCAGGAGCCGTGCGGCAACTGCGATATCTGTCTTGACCCACCAAAGCAGTACGATGGCTTAATGGATGCGCGCAAGGCGCTTTCAACGATTTACCGGGTGAATCAACGTTTCGGGATGGGTTACGTGGTGGAGGTTCTGCGCGGGGCCAACAACCAGCGCATCCGTGACATGGGCCACGATAAGCTGCCGGTTTACGGTATCGGCCGGGAGCAGAGTCACGAGCACTGGGTGAGCGTGATCCGCCAACTGATTCACCTTGGGCTGGTGACGCAGAATATCGCCCAGCACTCCGCACTGCAGCTGACCGAAGCCGCACGACCGGTGCTGCGCGGCGAGGTGCCGCTGCAGCTTGCCGTACCGCGTATCGTGGCGCTGAAGCCGAAGGCGATGCAGAAATCCTTTGGCGGCAATTATGACCGCAAGCTGTTTGCCAAGCTGCGCAAATTGCGTAAAGCGATCGCCGACGAAGAGAATATCCCGCCATACGTGGTCTTCAACGACGCGACGCTGATCGAGATGGCGGAACAGTCGCCACTCACCGCCGGCGAGATGCTCAGCGTCAACGGCGTGGGGACGCGTAAACTTGAGCGCTTCGGTAAAGAATTCATGGCATTGATACGCGCTCATGTCGATGGTGATGATGAGTAGTCAGCCGCAGGAAAAGGTGCCAGAATAGTTTCCCTCTTCACTATTTTCCTGCGAGTTAACTATGCTGATGCTTTTCCTCACCGTGGCGCTGGTGCATATCATTGCGCTGATGAGCCCGGGGCCGGACTTTTTCTTTGTCTCACAAACGGCCATCAGCCGCTCGCGCAGAGAGGCGATGATGGGTGTGCTGGGGATCACCTGCGGCGTCATGATCTGGGCGGGGGTTGCCCTGCTCGGCCTGAACCTGATCCTCGCGCAGATGGCGTGGCTGCATAACATCATCATGGTCGGTGGCGGCCTGTATCTGTGCTGGATGGGCTACCAGATGCTGCGCGGCGCGCTGAAAAAAGAGGCGGTGGCCTCGGCGGAGCCGCAGGTGGAGCTGGCCCGCAGCGGACGCAGCTTCGTGAAGGGACTGCTGACCAATCTGGCGAATCCGAAAGCGATCATCTACTTCGGCTCGGTGTTCTCGCTGTTCGTGGGTGACAGCGTCGGCGCTGGTGCGCGCTGGGGTATTTTCCTGCTGATTATCGTCGAGACGCTGGCCTGGTTTATGGTGGTTGCCAGCCTGTTCGCCCTGCCGGGGATGCGCCGCGGCTATCAGCGGATGGCGAAGTGGATCGATGGTATCGCCGGTACGCTGTTTGCGGGCTTCGGCATCCACCTGATTATCTCGCGTTAACCGGTATGCTGTTTCCCACCCGGCTGTTTCCGGGTGGGAAAGTGTCAGTGGCGAAGCCGCTGCAGCTCATCCTCAGCCAGACCGGTCATTTCCATAATAGCTGCGTCATCAATACCGCGTTTGCGCATTGCTTCGGCAACCTGCAGCAAGGCCTGGTGTTTACCTTCTTTTATGCCCTGCTGTACGCCTTTCTCCATACCTTCTGCAAGCCATGTTTCCGCCAGCGTCATCAGTAATCCTCCATGCTGCGGCACGCGCTGTGCCAGTCCGTACAAGAGTGTCCGTGTATCCTCGGCATCTCCTGCCTGAGCCATATAGTTTACCAATACGGTGATTTGTTGTCCGCTCATCTGCTCCAGCAGTAAGAGATGGGTCAACTTATCCAGCAATTGCGCCATATCGCGCTGGCGGATGTGCTTTTGCACCAGCGTCAGGGCTGCCATGCTGCGGTGCTGCATGATGTCGTCGTCGGGGATCACCGTGATATCGACCAGCGGAAACGCCCCGCTATAGAGCTGGCGGGCGGTCTCAGGATCGGCAAAATTATCCAGCCAGCGCATCGACCAGGGATAGGGGCTGCGTCGTCCCTGATAAAAGAGAATAGGGATAACCAGAGGCAGCGTTTTATGGCCGCTCTCCAGGTGCCGCTGCATGGCGGCGACAGCATAGCGCATTAAGCGAAAGGCCATCAGCTTATCAGGTGCGCTCTGGTGCTCGATCAGAACATGGACATAGCCCGCACCGCGGGTGGTTTCCAGCGAATAAAGGATATCGCTGTAGTAAGGCCTGAGATCGTCTTCGAGAAAGCTGCCGGATTCCAGACGTAGGGTATCCAGTTTGCAGATCTGTATTAACGACGAAGGCAGGTGGAGCTCGATAAAATCGCGCGCCGTCTCTACCCGCGAGAGAAAGGTTTTAAATACCGCATCATGAGGAGTCGCCGTTTCCGCCATCGCCGTTCATCCGTGAATCACGTATCTGGCGGCATCCTGACACGATAGGTTCAACGCCGACAGCGGGTAAAAAAATTAATTACCCGCTTTGCGTGTCGGCTCGTGCAGAGAGAAAGCGTCGTTCATCTGGCGACCCTCTCTTTGCGAGCGAGATTCCATGATTCAGGCGTGACGGGCGGAGGCGAGCAGCGCCCCGACCAGCATAAACAGCGAACCAAAGACTTTGTTCAGCGCCTTCATCTGCTTTGGCCCTTTGATCCATGCTGAAATGCGCTGCGCCAGGGTCGCATAGCCAATCATCACAATGATATCGACGACAATGGTGGTGACGCCCAGAACAAGATACTGCATCACCTGCGGCTGGTGCGGCAGGATAAACTGCGGAAACAGGGCGGCCAGAAACACAATGCTTTTGGGGTTGGTGAGATTCACGAACACCGCGCGCTGGAACAGTTTGCCGCGCGTCTGCGCCTTCGCCAGCGTATTCAGGTCGATCGCCCCCGCCGCCCGCCATTGCTGGATCCCCAGCCAGATAAGATAAGCCGCGCCGGCCCATTTCAGCACTTCAAAGGCCAGCACCGAGCGGGAGAAAAGGGTGCCGAGACCAACACCAACCAGCACGATATGAATAACCAGCCCGGTCTGCAAACCGGCAATCGACGCCGCCGCGCCGCGGTAACCGTGGTTAATGGAGGTGGTCATGGTATTAATCGCTCCGGAACCTGGTGACAGGCTGAGAATGATTGATGTCAGCAGGTAGGCGAACCACCACTCAATGGTCATGAGAAACTCCCTGATTGTCTGTTTTTATGCCACAATACGCTATTGTGTCAGCATTGTGTGATACACGGCAAAAAAACGATTTTCAGCGGTTAACAGGGGTGTAAACCCGATGTTTGGGCAGAAAAAGGACTGGGAAACACGAGAAAACGCGTTTGCGGCCTTTAGTATGGGGCCGCTGACGGATTTCTGGCGACAGCGCGAAGAGGCTGAATTTAAAGGCGTCGATGATGTACCGGTACGCTTTGTTCGCTTCTGCGCGCAAAATAACGATCGTCTGGTGCTGATTTGCCCCGGGCGCATTGAAAGCTACGTGAAGTATGCCGAAGTCGCCTACGATCTCTTTCACAGCGGCTTTGACGTGATGATCATCGATCATCGCGGCCAGGGACGCTCGGGCCGCCTGCTCTCTGATACCCACCGCGGACACGTCGTCAACTTCAGCGACTATGTCGATGACCTGGCGGCGCTCTGGCAGCAGCAGGTGGTCCCCGGACACTGGCGAAAACGGTTTATCCTCGCTCACTCTATGGGCGGGGCGATTGCCACGCTTTTTCTGCAACGTTACCAGGCGCATTGCGATGCGATTGCGCTCTGCGCGCCGATGTTCGGGATTATCATTCGATTGCCGGACTGGATGGTGCGCCATATTCTCGACTGGGCTGAGGGCCATCAGCGCATTCGCGAAGAGTATGCCATCGGTACCGGGCGCTGGCGGGCGCTGCCTTTTGCCGTTAACGTGCTGACGCACAGTCGACAACGCTATCGTCGCAACCTGCGCTTCTATGCCGATGAACCGCGACTGCAGGTTGGCGGCCCGACCTGGCACTGGGTGCGTGAGGGCATGCTGGCCAGCGACGAAGTGCTGGCGAATGTGGAAAAAGATACCGCCCCGACGCTGCTTTTACAGGCAGAGGAGGAGCGGGTGGTCGATAATCTGATGCACGACCGCTATTGTGAATTACGGGCCGCTGCCGGCCATCCCTGTGAGGGCGGTAAACCGCTCGTCATTGAAGGGGCATATCATGAGATCCTTTTTGAAAAGGACGCTATGCGCTCAGTCGCGCTCAATGCCATCGTCGAGTTTTTCAATCGACATACTTAATCCGACGATAACGCTCGTCGCCCTGCTTAGAGGTTAACTTTTTTATGTACCAGGTTGTTGCGTCTGATTTAGACGGCACGCTGCTTTCCCCCGATCATTTCCTGACCCCGTATGCCAAAGAGACGCTGAAATTGCTCACCGCCCGTGGGATCAATTTCGTCTTCGCCACCGGCCGTCACTACATCGACGTCGGGCAGATCCGCGATAATCTCGGCATCCGGTCGTACATGATCACCTCTAACGGCGCCCGGGTTCACGATAGCGATGGTCAGCAAATCTTTGCCCATAACCTCGACCGCGATATTGCCGCCGACCTGTTTGAGATCGTGCGTAACGACCCGAAAATCGTCACTAACGTCTATCGGGAAGACGAGTGGTATATGAACCGCCATCGTCCGGAAGAGATGCGCTTCTTCAAGGAGGCGGTGTTTAACTACAAGCTGTATGAGCCGGGCGAACTGGATCCGCAGGGGATCAGCAAAGTATTCTTTACCTGCGAGGATCACGAGCATCTGCTGCCGCTGGAGCAGGCGATGAACGCCCGCTGGGGCGATCGCGTGAACGTCAGCTTCTCCACCTTAACCTGCCTGGAAGTCATGGCGGGTGGGGTATCGAAGGGGCATGCGCTGGAGGCGGTGGCGAAAATGCTCGGTTACACTCTTGCCGATTGCATCGCCTTCGGCGACGGTATGAACGACGCTGAGATGCTGTCGATGGCCGGCAAAGGCTGCATCATGGCCAACGCCCATCAACGGCTGAAGGATCTGCATCCGGAACTGGAAGTGATCGGCAGTAACGCCGACGATGCGGTCCCGCACTACCTGCGTAAGCTATACCTCGACTGAAAAAGATTGACGACTGGCGAATAACTGTCCAGTCGTCAACCTGACTCTTCGCTACAATGCCTGTTCTTTATCCAACGAGACGACCATTGTGGCGCTGTTAATTATCACCACTATCCTGTGGGCCTTTTCTTTTAGCCTGATTGGCGAATACCTGGCCGGTAGCGTCGACAGCTATTTTTCGGTGCTGATGCGTGTGGGCCTGGCGGCGCTGGTGTTCCTGCCTTTCCTGCGCACGCGCGGCCAGTCTCCGCGCACGATCGTGCTCTATATGCTGGTGGGCGCGATGCAGCTTGGCATCATGTATCTGCTGGCTTTCCGCGCCTATCTCTATCTGACGGTTTCGGAATTTCTGCTGTTTACCGTGTTTACCCCGCTGTATATCACGCTGATCTACGACCTGCTCAGCGGACGTAAGCTGCGCTGGGGCTATCTGCTGAGTGCTGCGCTGGCGGTGCTGGGGGCGGCGATTATCCGCTATGACAAAGTCAGCGATCATTTCTGGACCGGGCTGTTACTGGTGCAGTTGTCAAACCTCTGCTTCGCTATCGGCATGGTGGGTTACAAGCGCCTGATGGAGGTACGTCCGATGCCGCAGCACAATGCCTTTGCCTGGTTTTATGTCGGGGCCTTTATCGTGGCGGTGGCAGCGTGGTTTATGCTGGGCAACCCCCAGAAGCTGCCGACCACCACGCTGCAGTGGAGCGTGCTGGTGTGGCTCGGCGTGGTGGCTTCCGGGCTGGGTTACTTTATGTGGAACTATGGCGCCACGCAGGTGGATGCCGGCACGCTGGGGATCATGAATAACGTCCATGTCCCCGCGGGTCTACTGGTAAACCTCGCCATCTGGCAGGAGCAGCCGCACTGGCCGAGCTTTATTAGCGGAGCGTTGGTGATCCTGGCCTCGCTGTGGGTCCATCGCCGCTGGGTCGCTCCGCACTCCGGACAAACGGCAGATGATCGCAGGCGTGGTTCCGCGCAGAGCGAATAAACGCTTCGGTGACCGGTTGACGCTGTTCGCCATCGCGGACGGCCGCGTACAACCGGCTCCATAATCCCTCACCCAGGGTTTTGGTGACCACCAGACCCTGGCGTTCAAAGCTTTCCACCACCCAGTGCGGCAGCGCGGCGATGCCCATCCTTGCGGCCACCATCTGGATCAGCAACAGCGTGTTATCGACGCTTTTCAGCTGGGGACTGATGCCGGCCGGCTGCAGGAAATGGCGCCAGATGTCGAGGCGCCCGCGCTGCACGGGATAAATCAGCAGTGTTTCCGCGGCCAGGTCCTCTGGCGTAATCAGCGTCTTCGTGGCTAACGGGTGCTCGGGCGCCAGCACCAGACGCACCTCATAATCAAACATCGGCGAGTAGTGCAGACCGCTGCGCGGCAGGATATCGGAGGTCATCACCAGATCCAGTTCGCCCTGCTGCAGCGCAGGCTGCGGGTCGAAGGTCACTCCGGAATGGAAGTCGACCTCCACGTGCGGCCAGCGGGCGCGGAAATTCTCCAGCGCCGGCGTCAGCCACTGAATACAGCTGTGACATTCGATAGCCAGGCGCAGCCGGGTCTGCTGTGGTTCGTTACAGTCCTGCAGGGCGCGAGCGATCTGCGGCAGCACCTGATTGGCCAACTGCAGCAGAATTTCCCCTTGCGGCGTGAAGCGTAGTGGCTGGCTTTTACGCACAAACAAACGGAAGCCAAGGCGCTGTTCCAGATCGCTGAACTGGTGAGACAAGGCGGACTGGGTCTGGTGCAGGGCCGCTGCCGCACCCGCCAGTGAACCGCTGTTCCGCAACGCTTGCAGCGTTTTCAGATGTTTAATTTCGATCATGAAAGTCCTTCACTTCGCCATGAGCAATTTGCGCTTGAGGAATATACAGTAACTGTCAATTATGGATGTGTAAACATCTGGACGTCTAAAACTCGTCATATTTCGACTTGCAGATGCGTTGGCTGCCTCGCTTACCCCAGTCACTTACTTCAGTAAGCTCCTGGGGATGCGCATCGTTGCCGCCTTCCTGCAAGCCGAACTATTTAGAGTTTTTCTTCAGATTCAATGAAATAAGAGAGGAACAAAAATGACAATTATTAACCACACCCTCGGTTTTCCTCGCGTTGGCCTGCGCCGCGAGCTGAAAAAAGCGCAAGAGAGCTACTGGGCGGGCAACGCCACTCGCGAGGAACTGCTGACAGTAGGCCGTGAGCTGCGTGCCCGCCACTGGGAGCAGCAGAAACAGGCGGGCGTTGATCTGCTGCCGGTGGGGGATTTCGCCTGGTACGACCATGTTCTGACTACCAGCCTGCTGCTTGGCAACGTGCCGGCTCGTCATCAGAACAAAGACGGATCCATCGATATCGATACCCTGTTCCGCATTGGCCGCGGCCGTGCGCCGACTGGCGAACCGGCCGCCGCTGCGGAAATGACCAAATGGTTTAACACCAACTATCACTACATGGTGCCGGAGTTCGTGAAGGGCCAGCAGTTCAAACTGACCTGGACCCAACTGCTGGATGAAGTAGACGAAGCGCTGGCGCTGGGCCACAAGATCAAGCCCGTGCTGCTGGGGCCGGTAACGTACCTGTGGCTGGGTAAAGTGAAAGGTGAACCGTTTGACCGTCTGAGCCTGCTGAATGACATCCTGCCGGTTTACCAGCAGGTGCTGGCCGAACTGGCGAAGCGCGGCATCGAGTGGGTGCAGATTGATGAACCGGCGCTGGTGCTGGAGCTGCCGCCAGCGTGGCTGGAGGCCTTTAAACCGGCTTATGACGCCCTGCAGGGCCAGGTGAAACTGCTGCTGACCACCTATTTTGAAGGCATTAGTGACAATCTCGCGACCATTGCTGCGCTACCGGTCCAGGGGCTGCACGTCGATCTGGTGCACGGCAAAGATGATGTTGCCGAGCTGCACAACCGCCTGCCGGCCGACTGGCTGCTGTCTGCGGGTCTGATCAATGGGCGCAACGTCTGGCGCGCCGATCTCACCGAAAAGTATGCGCAAATTAAAGACCTCGTCGGTAAACGCGACCTCTGGGTCGCGTCATCCTGTTCTCTGCTGCATAGCCCGATCGATCTGAGCGTGGAGACGCGCCTTGATGCGGAAGTGAAGAGCTGGTTTGCCTTCGCGCTGCAGAAATGCGGCGAGCTGGCGCTGCTGCGCGATGCGCTGAACAGCGGCGATACGGCGGCGATTACCGAGTGGAGCGCGCCAATCCAGGCCCGTCGCCATTCGACCCGCGTGCACAACGCGGAAGTGGAAAAACGGCTGGCGGCGATCACCGCTCAGGACAGCCAGCGTGCCAGCCCCTATGAGGTTCGCGCGCAGGCACAGCGCCAGCGCTTTAACCTGCCGAAATGGCCGACCACCACCATCGGGTCATTCCCGCAAACGACGGAGATCCGCGGTCTGCGCCTGGACTTCAAAAAGGGCAACCTTGACGCCAGTCATTATCGGACGGGGATTGCGGAACATATTAAGCAGGCGATCGTCGAGCAGGAGCGGTTAGGTTTAGACGTACTGGTGCACGGAGAAGCCGAGCGGAACGACATGGTGGAATACTTCGGTGAACATCTGGACGGTTTTATCTTCACGCAAAACGGCTGGGTGCAGAGCTATGGTTCCCGTTGCGTGAAGCCGCCGGTGGTGATCGGCGACGTCAGCCGTCCGCAGGCGATCACCGTCGACTGGGCGAAGTACGCGCAGTCGCTGACCGACAAGCCAGTGAAAGGGATGCTCACTGGACCGGTGACCATTCTGTGCTGGTCCTTCCCGCGGGAAGATGTCAGCCGTGAAACCATCGCGAAACAGATTGCGCTGGCCCTGCGTGATGAAGTGGCGGATCTGGAAGCGGCGGGGATCGGCATCATCCAGATTGATGAGCCGGCGCTGCGCGAAGGGTTACCGCTGAAGCGCAGCGACTGGGATTCCTATCTGCAGTGGGGTGTGGAAGCCTTCCGCCTTAATGCTGCGGTCGCCAAAGACGACACGCAGATCCACACCCACATGTGCTATTGCGAGTTCAACGACATCATGGACTCCATTGCCGCGCTGGATGCCGACGTGATCACCATTGAAACCTCGCGGTCCGATATGGAGCTGCTGGAGTCGTTCGAAGCGTTCGAGTATCCCAATGAGATCGGGCCGGGGGTATATGATATTCACTCGCCGAACGTGCCGAGCGTGGAGTGGATAGAAGCGCTGCTGGCAAAAGCCGCGCAGCGTATCCCGGCGGAGCGGCTGTGGGTTAACCCGGACTGCGGCCTGAAAACTCGCGGCTGGCCGGAAACCCGCGCCGCGCTGGCGAATATGGTGCAAGCGGCGCAGAATCTGCGCGAATCCGCCTGATAGTCAGGCGAAAAATAATAAGGAGGCATTTGCCTCCTTTTTTTGCATCGGGTGATTACCCTTTTTTACCGCCATACTGGGCAAACCACGCGAGCATGCGCTGCCAGCCGTCTTTGGCTGACTCTTCATGATAGCTGGCGCGATAGTCGGCGTTAAAGGCATGATCGGCTTCGGGATAGACCACGATTTCCGCTGTGGCGTTGGCCGCCCGCAGCGCCTGACGCATGGTCTCGATGGTGTCCTGTGGAATACTGGCGTCTTTAGCGCCGTACAGACCAAGCACCGGGGCGTTGAGATCGACCGCGATATCTACCGGATGCTTCGGTGAATTCAGCGATTTTTCTCCCACCAGCTTGCCGTACCAGGCCACGCCTGCCTTCAGTTGCGGGTTATGCGCGGCATACAGCCAGGTAATGCGTCCGCCCCAGCAGAAGCCGGTGATTAGCAGACGATGGGCATCGCCGCCGTGGCGCGCCGCCCAGCTGGCGACATGGTCGAGATCCGCCAGCACCTGCGCGTCCGGCACCTTGGTAACCAGCTCTTTGAACAGGGTCGGGATATCGTGGTACTCATTCGGATCGCCCTGACGGAAGTACAATTCAGGCGCAATAGCCAGATAGCCTTCCTGCGCCAGGCGGCGACAAAGATCGCGAATATGTTCATGCACGCCGAAAATTTCCTGTACCACGATAACGATCGGCAGCGGACCGTCGGCATTTTTCGGGCGGGCGTGGTAGGCCGGCATGTTTTCACCCTGAGAGGGAATAGACGTCTCTCCGGCGATAATATGCTCTTCCGGCGTATGAACGGCGGTGGCGGCGTGTGGTGAAGCTGCAGGTGCGAATCCAGGTTGCTTGGTGGTGGTCATGGTATTCTCCGTACCCTTATTTATTAGCGCATCAATAACTATAGACCCTTTACCTTTAGTTCGGGCGGTAATAAAGCACAGTGCCTGAAAGCGGCTATCTTTTGTTCTGTGACGATGAATATAACTTGTTAATGTGATGTGTATCACTATTTACTGAAAAACAACTGCAATCATTATTGGTCTTGGTGACTATCATCACAAAATGTTGCCAGGGGCTTCTGTACAGTACCGTTTTGCTTCTGCTGATAATTCGACCCACAGAGGAGTTTTTTATGTCCAAGTCTGATGTTTTTCATCTCGGCCTCACCAAGAACGATTTACAAGGGGCTACGCTGGCTATCGTCCCTGGCGATCCGGAGCGTGTGGAAAAGATCGCCGCGCTGATGGATAAGCCGGTCAAGCTGGCATCCCACCGCGAATTTACCTCCTGGCGCGCGGAGCTGGACGGCAAGCCGGTGATCGTCTGCTCTACCGGCATCGGCGGCCCGTCGACTTCTATCGCCGTGGAAGAGCTGGCGCAGCTGGGCGTGCGTACCTTCCTGCGTATCGGCACCACCGGCGCGATTCAACCGCACATTAACGTTGGCGATGTGCTGGTTACGACCGCTTCCGTTCGCCTGGACGGCGCCAGCCTGCACTTCGCGCCGATGGAGTTCCCGGCCGTCGCAGACTTCGCCTGCACCACCGCGCTGGTGGAAGCGGCGAAATCTATTGGTGCCACCACCCATATCGGCGTGACCGCCTCTTCGGATACCTTCTACCCAGGCCAGGAGCGTTACGACACCTTCTCCGGCCGCGTGGTGAGCCGCTTCAAGGGCTCAATGGAAGAGTGGCAGGCAATGGGCGTGATGAACTATGAAATGGAATCCGCCACGCTGCTGACCATGTGCGCCAGCCAGGGCCTGCGTGCCGGGATGGTCGCCGGGGTTATTGTGAACCGTACCCAGCAAGAGATCCCTAACGCCGAAACCATGAAGCAAACCGAAAGCCACGCGGTCAAAATCGTCGTGGAAGCGGCGCGTCGTCTGCTGTAATTCAACCCCTTCTCTGTCAGGCCGGATCCTCCGGCCTTTCTTTTTTGCGTTGCTCCTCGCAGGAAATCCCTTTTAAACTGGACGTTTGTACAGCACAATTCTATTTTGTGCCATCAGGTTATCGCAGGGGGCGTCGTGGATCTCTCAATCATTATCAGCGCGGTTATCGCACTGGCTGCCGGGTTAATGGTCGGCTGGCTGGCAACCAAAGCGCGCGCCGACCAAATCCGGGCCGATCTCATTGAGGAGCGGCGAGAGCTGGATATTGAGCTGAGCGCCGCCCGTCAGCAGCTGGTGCAGGAGGCCCACTGGCGTGAGGAGTGCGAGCTGCTGAACAATGAGCTGCGCAGTCTGCGGGATATCAATACCTCGCTGGAGGCCGATCTGCGTGAGGTCACCACCCGGCTCGAATCCACCCAGCTGCATGCGGAAGATAAGATCCGTCAGATGGTTAACAGCGAGCAGCGCCTGAGCGAGCAGTTTGAAAACCTCGCCAACCGTATTTTCGAACACAGCAACCGGCGCGTCGATGAGCAAAACCGCCTGAGTCTGCATGGTCTGCTGACCCCGCTGCGCGAACAGCTCGACGGGTTCCGCCGCCAGGTGCAGGAGAGCTTTGGCCAGGAGGCGCGGGAAAGGCACACCCTGGCGCATGAGATCCGCAATCTTCAGCAGCTGAACGCGCAGATGGCGCAGGAGGCACTGAACCTGACGAAAGCGCTGAAAGGTGATAACAAAACCCAGGGCAACTGGGGGGAAGTGGTCTTAACCCGCGTGCTGGAGGCTTCCGGCCTGCGCGAAGGCTATGAGTACCAGACCCAGGTCAGTATCGAGACCGATAACCGCTCGCGGATGCAGCCGGACGTCATTGTCCGCCTGCCGCAGGGCAAGGACGTGGTGATAGACGCCAAAATGACCCTGGTCGCCTATGAGCGCTATTTCAACGCCGAAGACGACTACACCCGCGAAGTCGCGCTGCAGGAACATCTTGCCTCGGTGCGAAACCATATTCGCCTGCTGGGACGCAAGGATTATCAACAACTGCCGGGGCTGCGCTCTCTCGACTACGTGCTGATGTTTATTCCCGTCGAGCCGGCGTTCCTGGTGGCCATCGACCGTCAGCCCGAGCTCATCAGCGAGGCGTTGCAAAATAATATCATGCTGGTCAGCCCGACGACGCTGCTGGTAGCCCTGCGTACTATCGCCAATCTGTGGCGCTATGAGCATCAGAGCCGCAACGCGCAGAAGATCGCCGAGCGGGCGGGGCGCCTTTACGACAAAATGCGCCTGTTTGTGGATGATATGTCCGCCATCGGCCAGAGTCTGGATAAGGCGCAAGAGAACTATCGCCAGGCGATGAAAAAGCTCGCTTCCGGGCGCGGGAACCTGCTGGCCCAGGCGGAAGCCTTTCGCGGCCTGGGGGTGGAGGTGAAGCGCGGGATAAATCCTGATTTAGTCGAACAAGCCACTGCCCAGGACGATGAATATCGTCTTGAAGACGAGGATAACCTCCCGGAAAATGACGCATTTTCAGCCGACTCTGCCGAGGCGTTACATAATCGGGAGGCGGCTCCGCCACGTTGAAACGTATGGGAAATGCGCTGAATCTGATACACTCAGTGAACATTTTCTTGAAAAGCAAGCAGGCATAGAGATGGTTGAGGATTCACAAGAAACGACGCACTTTGGCTTTCAGACGGTCGCTAAAGAGCAGAAACAGGACATGGTGGCGCATGTATTCCATTCTGTCGCGGCAAAGTATGATGTGATGAACGACTTGATGTCGTTTGGTATCCATCGTTTGTGGAAGCGTTTCACCATCGACTGCAGCGGCGTACGTCGCGGGCAGACCGTGCTGGATCTGGCAGGGGGGACCGGCGATTTGACGGCCAAGTTCTCCCGTCTGGTAGGAGAAACCGGCCGCGTCATGCTTGCTGATATCAATGATTCCATGCTCAAAATGGGCCGCGAAAAGCTGCGTAATATCGGCATCGTGGGCAACGTTGAGTATGTTCAGGCCAACGCGGAAGCCCTGCCGTTTGCTGATAACACCTTTGACTGCATCACCATCTCTTTCGGTCTGCGTAACGTTACCGATAAAGAAAAAGCGCTGCGTTCGATGTACCGCGTGCTGAAGCCAGGCGGACGTCTGCTGGTGCTGGAGTTTTCTAAACCGATTATCGAACCGCTCAGCAAAGCCTACGACGCTTACTCCTTCCATATCCTGCCGAAGGTGGGGGAACTGGTGGCAAAAGACGGCGACAGCTATCGCTACCTGGCAGAATCTATCCGTATGCACCCGGATCAGGAAACCCTGAAAGGGATGATGCAGGATGCAGGTTTTGAAAGTGTCGACTACCACAACCTGACGGCGGGTATCGTTGCCTTGCATCGCGGTTACAAGTTCTGACAGGAGGGACGCTATGCCTTTCACACCCCTGGTGACCGCTAGCATTGAGACGGCGCTGAATACTTTTCTCTGGCGTGACAAGGCGCTAAAACCCGCTCGTCAGCGCCTGCTGGGTAAGGTATTGCGAGTTCAACTGCAGGACTTCTCCACCCCGATCGTACTAGCGTTCAGCGAACGCCAGGTTGATGTCCTGAGCGCCTGGGAGGGAGAGGCCGACTGCACTGTGATTACCCGGCTCAGCGTGCTGCCCAAACTGCGTAATCGTCAGCAGCTCACGGCGCTTATCCGTAGCGGAGATCTGGAAGTGCAGGGCGATCTGCAGGTGGTGCAGAATATGGTCTCCCTGTGCGATCTGGCGGAGTTCGATCCCGCTGAACTGCTGGCGCCTTATACTGGCGATATCGTGGCTGAAGGCGTTGGCAAAGTCCTCCGCGGCGGCGCTCAGTTTTTACTGAAAGGCGCGCAGCGCCAGCAGCGCTATGTCGCAGAAGCGATCACTGAAGAGTGGCGACTGGCACCGGGGCCGCTGGAGCTGGCATGGTTTGCGGAAGAAACGACGGCTATTGAACGCGCGCTGGCCGCACTGGAAAAACGGCTGGAAACGCTGGAGGGCAAATGACGCCAGGAGAATTACGGCGCCTGTATTTCATCATCCACACCTTTTTGAGCTACGGGCTCGATGAGCTCATCCCCAAAATTCGTCTCACGCTGCCGCTGCGTATCTGGCGGCGGATGCTGTTCTGGATGCCAAATCGTCATCAAGACCAACCCCTTGGCACTCGTCTGCGCCTGGCGCTTCAGGAGCTGGGGCCGGTGTGGATTAAATTTGGCCAGATGCTTTCCACCCGCCGGGATCTCTTCCCGCCGCATATTGCCGATCAGCTGGCGCTGTTGCAGGACCGCGTAGCGCCCTTTGAAGGAAAGCTCGCGCAGCAGCAGATAGAGAAAGCGATGGGGGGCCTGCCGGTGGAAGCCTGGTTTGATGATTTCTCCGTAGAGCCGTTAGCCTC
>UMBN01021750.1_pt1 | contig 25699 bp, 29 predicted proteins | sample 1963981 | NCBI WGS metagenome assembly UMBN01 (sample SAMEA4835943, study PRJEB28245) | human gut metagenome | biome: gut microbiome; material: fecal sample | place: Denmark | collected 2008 | reverse complement strand
TTCTTCCGACATTTCTTCCGACATTTCTTCCGACACGACGAATGAAGTCTCCAGACCTTCTTTCAGCGCCGCCAGGATATTTTGCAACATCCAGGTCACGAATAGCGTGCAATCACTGGTTTTGTCACAAACACCTAAAATGTCGTAATAACGTTCTTGCTGATGGTGGATCAGCGTTTCAACGGGCAGCCAGGCCAATTCCTGACGCCACTGGCTTAGAATCAACGTCTGCCATAAACGCCCCATCCGACCATTGCCATCAGCGAAAGGGTGAATGAACTCAAACTCATAGTGGAAAACTGAACTGGCAATCAAAGGATGAAGCTCGGTGTGTTCCAGCCAGCTGAGTAAATCAGCGATCAATCTTGGGACTTGAGCAGCAGGTGGAGCCATATGTACCACCTGCGTACCGCGATAAATGCCGACGTTTCCGCCACGTAAAGCGCCAGGACGATCAACCAGCCCTGTCATCAGCGTTTTATGCGCCGTCAGAAGATCCCTAATATTTGCCGCATGCCATCCGGGCATTAATTCATAAGCACGAATGGCATTTCTCACTTCCTGAATATCCTTAGCCGGCGCGAGAACCCGTTTGCCTTCCAGCAGCGCCGTTACCTGTTCCATGCTCAGGCTATTATGTTCAATCGCGAGTGACGCCTGAATAGTACGAATGCGGTTTTCTTTACGCAGCAACGGCGATGTTTGTCCACGTTTCGCCGACCAATGCCCAAGCAATTCCCCAATCTCAACGACAAGGTTGAGGACCGTGGGTGTGATGCTAAACGGCGGTTGGTAACGGCTCATCGCTTACTCCCCCTGCTGCTCCAGGGCGTACTTATACAACGCATTTTTCTTCACGCCGTGGATCTCCGCGGCCAGCGCGGCGGCTTTCTTCAGCGGCAGCTCCGCTTGCAGCAGCGCCAGGGTACGCAGCGCGGCCGCCGGCAGCGCCTCTTCCTGGGCCTTAAAGCCTTCGACAATCAACACCATCTCGCCTTTGCGGCGGTTTTCGTCTTCCTTCACCCACGCCACCAGCTCGCCGATCGGCGCGCCGTGGATCGATTCCCAGGTTTTGGTCAGCTCGCGGGCCAGCACCACGTAGCGGGATTCTCCCAGTACCGCGCAGATATCTTCCAGACTCTCCACCAGACGGTGCGTTGACTCATAGAAGATGAGAGTGCGCGGTTCTTCTTCCAGCGCCTTCAGGGTATCGCGACGGCCTTTCGATTTCGCCGGCAGGAAGCCTTCATAGCAGAAACGGTCGGAAGGCAGACCGGCGGCGCTCAGGGCGGCGATGGCCGCACAGGGACCCGGCAGCGGCACCACGCGAATATTCGCTTCGCGGCAGGTGCGCACCAGATGATAGCCAGGGTCGTTAATCAGCGGCGTGCCGGCATCGGAGACCAGCGCGATGTTTTGCCCTTCTTTCAGTTTAGCGAGAAGTGTTTCCGCCTTTTGCTGCTCGTTATGGTCGTGAAGCGCAAATAAGCGGGCGTTAATCGCAAAATGTTGCAGCAGCAAACCGGTGTGGCGGGTATCTTCCGCAGCAATTAAATCAACAGCTTGCAACACTTCCAGTGCGCGCTGCGTGATATCAGACAGATTCCCTATCGGAGTGGGCACAATATAGAGCTGCCCCTGAGAATTATCCGCTGATTCGTGTTGTTTCATTGTCTCGTCCGTATTGCCGATTTAATATTGAGCATTGAGCCAAAAAAATATCACTGGACACTTATGGTACCGTCAACATTTCTTCGTTCTAAGCCCGCGCGCTGTCTGCCCGTATTGCTGGCGACGCTTCTTTTTGCTGGCTGCGGCACCCACACGCAGGATCAAAGCACGGCGTTTATGCAGGGTACATCGCAGGCCAACTCCAGTTTCTACCTACAGCAGATGCAGCAAAGCACGAATGATAGCAAGACCAACTGGCAATTACTCGCCATTCGTGCACTGCTGCAGGAAGGGAAGAAGCAGCAGGCCATCGACCTGTACAACCAGCTGCCGTCGAACCTGAACAGCACCCAGGCCCGTGAACAGTCGCTGCTGGCGGTGGAAATGAAGCTGGCGCAAAACGACTATCAGGGCGCTCGTACTCTGCTGGCAAAGCTCGACCCGACAAGCCTGGATCAACCCCAGCAGGCGCGCTACTGGCAGGCGCAAATCGATGCCAGCCAGGGCAAACCATCGCTGACCCTGCTGCGCGCCTTAATCGCCCAGCAGCCGCTGCTGAGCGACGCGAAACAGCGTCAGAAAAATATTGATGCGACGTGGCAAGCGCTCACCTCGATGCCCCAGGACCAGGCCAATGCGCTGGTGATCAACGCCGATGAAAATACCCTCCAGGGCTGGCTGGATCTGCAGCGGATGTGGTTTGACAACCGCAACGATCCGACGCTGCTGAAAGCAGGCGTTAAAGACTGGCAGACGCGCTATCCGCAAAATCCGGGCGCCAAAATGCTGCCAACGGCGCTGGTGAACATGCAAAACTATAAGCCCGCGTCCACCAACAAGATTGCGCTTTTTCTGCCGCTGAACGGTCAGGCGTCGATCTTCGGCCGCACTATCCAGCAGGGCTTTGAAGCCGCCAAAAATGGTGCGCCGTCGGTGACGGGTAGCGCGGTTCCCGCGCAGGTTGCCCAGGCGGCGAATGTCTCCGGTAATGATGATGTAGTGAGTCCGTCGCAGGCAGAAGTCAGCGATCTAACCGCCACCGGAAGCCGCGCTGAACCGGTGCAAGCCCCGGCACAAGACCAGGCGGCGCCTGCCGCGGAACCTACAGCCCAGGCGCCGGCAGCGTCCGCCACGCCGCAGACCACCGCTTCCCCGGTCACTCAGCCGGTCACCGCCCCGACCGCACAGCCTCAGCCCGCAGTCGCCAGCGCCGCCAATCCCTCTGCGGAACTGAAAATTTACGACACCACCAGCCAGCCCATCAGTCAGTTGCTTGCCCAGGCTCAGCAGGATGGCGCCACTTTAGTCGTCGGGCCGCTGCTGAAAGAGAACGTAGATGATGTGATTAAGAGCAACACGCCGCTCAATGTACTGGCCCTCAACCAGCCGGAGAAAGTCGAAAGCCGCGCTAACCTCTGCTATTTCGCGCTTTCCCCGGAAGACGAAGCGCGTGACGCGGCCCGACATATCCACCAACAGGGCAAGCAGACGCCACTGCTGCTGGTTCCGCGCGGTGCGCTGGGCGATCGCGTGGTTAGCGCGTTTGCCGACGAATGGCTGAAGCTGGGCGGCGCCAGCGTCCTGCAGCAGCGTTTTGGATCCACGGCCGAGCTGCGCGCCGGCGTCAACGGCGGAGGGGGCATTGCGCTGACCGGCACCCCGGTCTCCACCCTGCCTTCGGCCCAGAACAGTTCCCTCGGCAGTGCGGATGAGATGCCGGTGAGCAGCGGCGGTAGCGTGGACGCCGCCTATATCCTCGCCACCCCGGAACAGATTGCCTATATCAAACCAATGATCGCCATGCGCAACGGCAGTCAAAACAATGTCACCCTGTACGCCAGCTCGCGCAGCGCCCAGGGCACCGCAGGGCCGGATTTCCGTCTGGAGATGGAAGGGCTGCAGTATAGTGAGATCCCGATGCTGGCCGGCAGCAACCCGGCGCTGATGCAGCAGGCGCTGTCCGCTGTACGTAATGACTACTCGCTGGCGCGCCTGTATGCCATGGGAGCTGACGCCTGGTCACTGGCGAACCACTTCACGCAAATGCGCCAAACGCCGGGCTTCGAGCTGAACGGCAATACCGGCGATCTGACGGCCACCCAGGACTGCGTGATTAACAGGAAACTGTCATGGCTCAAGTACCAGCAGGGAAAAATCGTTCCGGCCAGCTAAGCAAACAGACTGGCGATGCCTGGGAAAACCAGGCTCGCCGCTGGCTGGAAGGCCAGGGCCTGCGTTTTATCGCCGCCAATGCCCGCGAGCGTGGCGGCGAAATTGACCTCATCATGCGCGACGGCGCCGTCACCGTTTTTGTCGAGGTGCGCTACCGCCGTAGCGCCCGGTACGGTGACGCGGCGGCCAGCGTCACCCCGCAAAAACAACAACGACTGCTTAAAGCCGCCCGTTTGTGGCTCTGCCGACAGAATGGGAGCTTTGAGACTGTGGATTGCCGTTTCGATGTGGTAGCCTTCACCGGAAACGACATCCAATGGCTAAAAAACGCCTTTGGCGAATAGCGTAATACCAGAAGTAAGGGATCCCGTGCTCGACAGAATCAAAGCCTGCTTTACCGAAAGCATTCAAACCCAAATTGCCGCAGCGGAAGCACTCCCGGACGCCATCTCCCGGGCGGCGATGACGCTCGTGCAGTCCCTGCTCAACGGCAACAAAATCCTCTGTTGTGGTAATGGCACCTCCGCCGCCAACGCACAGCATTTTGCTGCCAGCATGATTAATCGTTTTGAAACGGAACGCCCTGGTTTACCCGCCATTGCACTTAATACCGATAATGTGGTCTTAACCGCCATCGCCAACGATCGCCTGCATGACGAGATCTACGCCAAGCAGGTGCGCGCTCTGGGACACGCCGGCGATGTGCTGCTGGCGATCTCTACGCGCGGTAACAGCCGGGATATCGTCAAAGCGGTGGAAGCCGCCGTGACTCGCGACATGACTATCGTCGCGTTAACCGGCTATGACGGCGGTGAGCTGGCTGGCCTCTTAGGTCAGCAGGATGTCGAAATCCGCATCCCCTCGCATCGCAGCGCGCGTATTCAGGAGATGCATATGCTAACCGTCAACTGTCTGTGCGATTTGATAGATAACACCCTTTTTCCACACCAGGACGATTAAGGAGAACACATGAAGGCTCTCTCGCCCCTCGCCATCCTGCTTTCTGCACTATTGCTGCAGGGCTGCGTTGCCGCCGCGGTAGTCGGAACGGCAGCTGTCGGCACTAAAGCCGCAACGGACCCGCGTACGGTGGGAACCCAGGTCGATGACAGCACCCTGGAACTGCGCGTCAATAGCGCCTTGTCGAAAGATGAACAGATTAAGAAACAGGCCCGCATCAACGTCACGGCTTATCAGGGCAAAGTCCTGCTGACCGGCCAGTCGCCGACGCCGGACCTCTCCGCCCGCGCCAAGCAAATCGCCATGGGCGTGGAAGGGACCACGGAAGTGTTTAATGAAGTGCGCCAGGGCCAGCCGATTGGTTTAGGGACCGCCTCGTCTGATACCTGGATTACCACCAAGGTGCGTTCGCAGCTGCTGAGCACCGATCAGGTCAAATCCTCGAACGTGAAGGTGACCACGGAAAACAGCGAAGTCTTCCTGATGGGGCTGGTGACCGAGCGCGAAGGCCGGGCTGCCGCGGATATTGCCAGCCGGGTGAGCGGCGTGTCCCGGGTGACTACCGCCTTTACCTACATCAAATAAACCTGCAGTCTCCCGGCTGGCGCTGCGCTTAGCCGGGCTACCGTCCCCTGTCCGTTGTGTGCCGGGTAAGGCGTAGCCGCCGCCCGGCAGCCAATCCGGCTATCCATACGTTTACGGCAAACTACACCAGCGCCAGCGCACCGACAATCGCCCCGCACAGCGCCACCAGTCCGCCCGTCAGCCACAGCGCTTTGGCGGGGAAGGCTTTGCGCAGCATAATCAGCGACGGCACGCTCACCGCCGGCAGAGTGATGAGCAGCGCCAGCGCGGGCGCTGTCCCCATGCCAGCCAGCATCATCGTCTGCACAATCGGAATTTCCGCCGCGGTAGGGATCACAAACAGGCAGCCGGCGATCGCCATCGCGATGACCCAGAACAACGTGTTATCCACCGCGCCATCGGCGTGCGGGAACAGCCAGACCCGCGCCGCTCCCAGCACCAGTACCGCGAGGATATAAACCGGGATCGTGTTCCAGAACAGGGTCCACAGCGCCCGCAGCCAGCGGCTAAAGAAGCTGTCTCTGGCCGCTTCAGACGGTGCAGCAGGCACCGCTACCGGCTGCGTCGCCGCCTCTTTCACCCATTTCTGCACCAGGGTCGCAACAATCAGCACCGTCGCCAGGCCAGCGACCAGGCGAACCAGCGCAAACTGCCAGCCCAGGACAAAGCCCATAAACACCAGTGTCGCCGGGTTGAGCAGCGGGTTACCCATCCAGAACGCCAGCGCCCCGCCCATCGACACCTGTTGTTTACGCATGCCGGCCGCGACCGGCGCGGCGCAGCAGGTGCACATCATGCCAGGCAGTGAAAAAATCGCCCCCAGCAGCGTGCCCTGAAAACGCGATTGTCCCAGGGTGCGCAGCAGCCAATCGCGCGGGATGAGCACCTGAATCAGAGACCCGAGCAGCACGCCGAGCACTGCCGCTTTCCAGACGGCGAGGAAGTAAACCATCGCATAGTCCCACGCGGCTTTCAGCGGATTGGCGTCGGCCTGGGCGAGAATGGATTTACCGATACTGTGGGTTTCCGCGGCGGTGAAGGCTTTCCCGTAATAGGGCTGCCATTTGACGAACCACAGGCCGACAATCACGACGAGAAAGAAAAGCGCGGGTTTCCACCATTGAAACGGTGACGCCGCCTGAGATGAAGACTGACCAGTCATAGCATTCCCCAGCAAGAAATGTGGATATGAATTGAAGCCGTGAATAGTACGCCGGATATTTGCGTTTGCAAAACGCTATTCAGCCTGCTGCGCGGCGCGCTCCCGCAGCTGGGATGACGTCAGAATTTGCACGCCTTCCTGGGAGGGCGACAGCGCCTCCGCCAGCAGGGCAATCGCCACGTCACGGGCCGGAATCGCTTTCCAGTTTCCTGGCAGCAGCCGGAACAGCGGTTCGAGGAAAGTCTCATTGGCCCGTTTTTTTTCCCGCTCGCCTGACAGCATCGACGGCCGGGCGATGGTCAGCCGCGGCCAGGCCTGTTCAATCAACGCCGCCTCCATTTCCCCCTTCACCCGATTGTAGAAAAACGGCGAGTGGGCATTGGCGCCCATCGCGCTAACCACCAGCATATGTTGCGCACCAAGTCGTTTGCCGGTCAGCGCGGTATCAACCACCAGCGTGTAGTCAGCATGGACAAAGGCCTCTTTGCTTCCCGCTTCCCGACGCGTCGTCCCCAGGCAACAGAAGACGATATCGACCGGGTCGACTACCTGCGCCAGGGCATCGGTCAGCTGGGGATCGTGGGGATTAAAGACACCTTCCGCCGGCGCCAGAGGGCGACGCGTCGGCGCGGCGATGGTGCTGATGCTCGGCTCATTCTGCAGCAGCCGGAGTAAGTGACCGCCAACTAACCCGGTCGCACCGGTTAATAATACCTGACTCATTGATTCTCCTTTACAGAATTCTCCGCCTTGCACTTTCGGGCTCATGTTCCAGGCTTAATACCTTACAAGGTAAGTATCCACCATCATCATGGAATTACCTCATTGACCATCCAGATAGCGGAGGAAGCATGAGTAAAAAGATAGCCGTGCTCATTACCGACGACTTTGAAGATTCTGAATTTACCTCTCCCGCCGACGCGTTCAAGCTCGCCGGGCATCAGGTCGTCACGATCGAAAAGCAGGCTGGCAAGACGGTGAAGGGTAAACAGGGAGAAGCGGAGGTGGCCATCGACAGAGCCATTGATGACGTCACACCGGGCGAATTTGATGCCTTGCTGCTGCCCGGGGGCTATTCCCCTGATCAGCTGCGCGGGGATGAACGCTTCGTCACCTTTACCCGCGATTTCGTCAACGGCGGGAAGCCGGTGTTTGCCATCTGCCATGGCCCACAGCTGCTGATCAGCGCCGATGTGATCCGCGGGCGTAAGCTCACGGCGGTGAAGCCTATCGTGGTGGATGTGAAAAACGCCGGGGGCGAGTTTTACGACCAGGAGGTGGTGGTCGATAACGAACAGCTGGTCACCAGCAGAACGCCGGACGATCTGCCGGCCTTCAATCGCGAAGCGCTACGCCTGCTCGGCGCCGGCATCACGCCGCCAGTGTAACTTTTTCCCGAAGCCCAGCGTGTTATCGGTAAACTTGATTTCGTCCGGACGAATCTCCCATACCGGCGCCGACAGCATGCGGGCCACTGGAAAGCGCTTGACGTAGCGCTGGCGCATCCGCGCCTCTTCGTCACCGCTCAGACGACGGATCTCGCCTTTGAACTGCACGCCGCGGATCAGGGCCACGGTTTTTGGCTGGCCATTAACCGTACCGGCCACTTTCGCCCGTTCGCCGGTCATCTGACCGTGGCGGGTGTGCTCATCGCTGAGCAGATAAAAGGCCACGGTATCCGGGTCATAGACGTAAAAGGCATTCGCACACCACAGCTCGTCGTCGCGGGAGACGCACCAGGTGACGACGTGCTGCTTACTCAGCCAGCGACCAATGGCAGCAAGGGTTTCCATCTTTCTTCTCCATTATGCTATGGTGCACACACCTTACCATAGTGACTTTGTGACCGTGTGCTGGTTTCTGTATCTCATTCGAACCGCGGACAATCGCCTTTATACCGGCATCACCACCGATGTGCCGCGCCGCTTTCGCCAGCATCAGGCGGGAAAAGGCGCGAAGGCGTTGCGCGGTAAAGGCGACCTGCTGCTGGCCTTTAGCCACGAGGTTGGTGAACACTCACTTGCGTTGCGACTGGAATACCGCGTTAAGCAGCTAACGAAGCGCGAAAAAGAGCGCCTCGTTGCCGGAGAGGATGCCTTCGATACCCTGCTGGCGAGGCTCAAAGGCGATTAAAATGGTCGCTGTATTCTACCTGGCCGTGGACGCCTTCGAGAGCGTCATCCGCCAGACGGTGAACCTGGAACGCCTCCGCGCTGTCCGGCCAGCGGCAGCGGAGATCGAAGCGCGCGGCCGGCTCAAAGCCGAAGCGACGGTATAAATCCGGGTCGCCCAGCGTCACCACCGCGGCATAGCCGAACTCATTCAGCGAATCCAGCCCTTCATAGACCAGTTGCCGGCCAATGCCCTGTCCACGATAGTGTTCATCCACCGCCAACGGCGCCAGACCGACCCACTGCAGCTCTTCACCTTCCACTGCAACCGGGCTGAAGGCAACGTAGCCGATCACCTGGCCTTCATCATCCGTTGCCACCACCCCCAGCGTGATCAGTCCATCTTCACGCAGATCGTGCACCAGCTGCGCTTCGGCATCGCGGCCGAAGGTACGACGCAGCAGCGCGTCGATTCCCGGTGCATCAATCCCAATCTCCACTCGAATCAGCATGCCTCACCTACCGATGTCTGTTCAGGTTTCTGCGGGCTCTTCAGTCCAGCTTCGACAAAATCCGCCAGTTGCAGCAACATCACGCGCAGCGCTTTTGGCATCTGCTCAAGCTCAATGGCGTCCATCAAATTTTTTACGTACAGCCCCAGCTCCGTATCGCCTTCAATCACCAGACGACGCTGGAAGAATAGCGTATCCGGATCCTGCTTGCGCGCGGCAATCATTAACAGATCGCTGGCATCGGCGCTGAAGCTGACGTCGGCGTCGGCCTGCTGGCTGACCACCAGGCGACCATCGACTACCGAGGTATACCACAGCAGACCAATGTCACGCACATGAATACTTAACCAGCGCCCCTCGAGAAACGCCAGTTCTCCCTCTGCCAGCGCCTGACGGAACTGCCAGCTTAGCACCTGCTCCAGCACCTGGCGCTTGAGGGCAAAAGGCGCCAGCTTAACCGGCACGCTCAGTAAAGACGGGCCAAAGTGGACCAGCCGGGAACGCAGTTTATCCAACACAAGCTTTACTCCATGAATGCAATTGTTCCGCTATTGTGCCATATCACATAAACAACATAGCGGCGTAAATCAACAAAAACGCGATGACGGCCGCCAGTTATTGGCGCCACCAATACACTTTTAACTGCCTCAAATCAAAAATTGTCACCAGAAGGTTAACTAAAATCCCTGCTCGTTAACCATTCAGCGTCCCTGACGGGCCGCATTTTTCAGGAAAAATTATGGAGCTGCTCTGCCCAGCCGGTAACCTTCCGGCGCTTAAGGCGGCCATCGAAAACGGCGCCGATGCCGTCTATATCGGGCTGAAAGATGACACCAACGCCCGCCACTTTGCCGGCCTTAATTTCACCGAAAAGAAACTGCAGGAAGCCGTCAGCTTTGTGCATCAGCACCGTCGTAAGCTACATATTGCGATCAACACCTTCGCCCATCCCGACGGCTACGCCCGCTGGCAGCGCGCGGTGGACATGGCCGCCCAGCTGGGCGCCGATGCGCTGATCCTGGCCGATATCGCCATGCTGGAGTATGCCGCGGAGCGTTATCCACACATTGAGCGTCACGTTTCGGTGCAGGCTTCCGCCACCAATGAAGAGGCCATTCGCTTCTATCATCGCAACTTTGACGTGGCACGCGTCGTACTACCACGAGTGTTATCTATTCACCAGGTGAAGCAGTTGGCCCGTGCCACGCCGGTGCCGCTGGAAGTCTTCGCCTTCGGTAGCCTGTGCATCATGGCGGAAGGCCGCTGCTATCTCTCTTCCTACCTGACCGGCGAATCGCCGAATACCGTCGGCGCCTGTTCACCTGCCCGCTTCGTGCGTTGGCAGCAAACGCCGCAGGGGCTGGAATCTCGCCTTAATGAGGTGCTGATCGACCGCTATCAGGATGGCGAAAACGCAGGCTATCCGACGCTGTGCAAAGGCCGCTATCTGGTCGATGGCGAGCGCTATCACGCACTGGAAGAACCCACCAGCCTAAACACCCTGGAGCTGTTGCCGGAGCTGATGGCCGCCAATATCGCCTCGGTGAAAATCGAAGGCCGTCAGCGCAGCCCGGCGTACGTCACCCAGGTGGCGAAAGTCTGGCGCCAGGCGATCGACCGCTGCAAAGCCGATCCGCAGAATTTTGTGCCGCAATCCGCCTGGATGGAAACCCTTGGTTCGATGTCCGAAGGGACGCAAACCACCCTTGGCGCCTATCACCGTAAATGGCAGTGAGAAACATGAAATATTCATTAGGGCCGGTGCTGTACTACTGGCCAAAAGAGACGCTGGAAGATTTTTACCAGCAGGCGGCAAACAGCAGCGCCGACACCATTTATCTCGGCGAAGCCGTGTGCAGCAAACGCCGCGCCACCAAAGTTGGCGACTGGATCGAGATGGCAAAAGCGCTGGCCGGTAGCGGCAAACAGGTGGTGCTGTCTACCCTCGCGCTGGTGCAGGCCTCTTCCGAACTGGGCGAACTGAAGCGCTATGTCGCTAACGGCGAGTTCCTGATTGAGGCCAGCGACCTTGGCGTGGTGAACCTCTGCGCCGAACGCAAGCTGCCGTTCGTTGCCGGGCATGCGCTGAACTGCTATAACGCCGTCACTCTGCGCCTGCTGCTCAAACAAGGCATGATGCGTTGGTGCATGCCGGTAGAGCTTTCCCGCGACTGGCTGGCAAATTTACTGACCCAGTGCGAAGAGCTGGGTATTCGCAACCAGTTTGAAGTGGAAGTGCTGAGCTACGGCCATCTGCCGCTGGCCTATTCCGCGCGCTGCTTTACCGCCCGCTCGGAAGACCGGCCAAAGGACGAATGCGAAACCTGCTGCATCAAGTACCCGACCGGACGCAGCATGCTGTCGCAGGAGAACCAGCAGGTGTTCGTGCTCAACGGTATCCAGACGATGAGCGGCTACGTCTATAACCTTGGCAACGAGTTAACCTCGATGCACGGCCTGGTGGATATGGTGCGCCTGTCGCCGATGGGCAACGAAACCTTCGCTATGCTAGAGGCCTTCCGCGCCAACGAAAACGGTGCTGCGCCACTGGATCTTACCAGCAATAGTGATTGCAACGGCTACTGGAAACGGCTGCCCGGTCTGGTGCTGCAAGCCTGATAAACCGCTCACTTTGTTAACAACAGTGCTCAGATTTTAATGCATTATTAAAGATGCAGCTTTTCTGGCTGGCGCGTCCAGGATGCGCCAGGCTGGAAGAAGACCTTCAATCTGATGACGATGCTGTAGCAAAGTGAGCCTTTATGACTGACAAATCTGTTCCGTTCTCGGTGCTCGACCTGGCGCCGATCCCGCAAGGATCTTCTGCCAAAGAAGCCTTTACCCACTCTCTGGATCTCGCCAGGCTGGCCGAATCGCGCGGCTATCACCGCTACTGGCTGGCGGAGCACCATAATATGGTCGGCATTGCCAGCGCGGCGACCTCAGTGCTGATAGGCTATCTCGCCGCCAATACCACCACTCTGCATCTCGGTTCCGGCGGGGTGATGCTGCCCAACCACTCACCGCTGGTGATCGCCGAGCAGTTCGGCACCCTGAATACCCTTTATCCCGGGCGTATCGATCTCGGCCTTGGCCGCGCGCCAGGCAGCGATCAGCCGACCATGCGCGCCCTGCGCCGCCATATGAGCGGCGATGTCGATAACTTCCCGCGCGACGTGGCGGAACTGGTGGACTGGTTTGACGCCCGCGATCCGAACCCGCACGTGCGTCCGGTTCCCGGCTATGGCGAACGAATTCCGGTGTGGCTGCTGGGCTCAAGCCTGTACAGCGCCCAGCTGGCGGCGCAGCTCGGCCTGCCGTTTGCTTTCGCCTCGCATTTCGCGCCGGATATGCTGTTCCAGGCGCTGCATCTGTATCGCAGCAATTTCAAACCTTCGGCGCGGCTGGAAAAACCGTACGCGATGGTGTGTATCAATATTATCGCCGCCGACAGCAACCGCGATGCGGAGTTCCTCTTTACCTCTATGCAGCAGGCGTTCGTTAAGCTGCGGCGCGGCGAAACCGGACAGCTGCCGCCGCCGGTGGAAAATATGCATCAGCTGTGGTCAGCGTCCGAGCAGTATGGCGTGCAGCAGGCGTTAAGCATGTCGCTGGTCGGCGATAAAACGAAAGTCCGCCACGGCTTAGAGTCCATTCTGCGCGAAACCAAGGCGGACGAAATCATGGTCAACGGCCAGATCTTCGACCATCAGGCTCGCCTGCATTCGTTTGATTTGGCGATGCAGGTGAAAGAGGAGCTGTTGGGATAGTGAGCTATGCGGCATTTTTGCCGCATTTTTTTCGCCCGCTAAACCATTTTGTGATCGTCTTCATTCATATTTTCGCATAACCCCCGTCTTATTACGTTGAGCGTAATTACATTACCTCTGGCGTAATTGTCCCCCTCATACAACGATGTTAGTTTTTTCTTTGTTTTATTTTTCAACCCTGAATCTGGTAAAAGAGAATACCCATGAGCCAACCAACTTCCCGTGCTATGTGGATCGGCGAGTGCTTATTAAAAGCGCTGTTAATGGAAGCCTCCGCCTGGCCTAAGCCCGGCCTTGTTACACCTCATTCACAAGGGGCGCATAAAGATATGGATATCTGGTTATTTATTACCAGTTCATCGGCTATTGCCCCCTGTTTTAGCGCGTGTGCCCATACCGGGGAAAATCATCAAGGCTCGCTAGGGGAACTCTTTACAGCAATACGTACCATTGGCATTCATTATGAGAATACGCTGCTGCGGGCAACACAGCAGGTTAATACCCAGCGCGGCATTCTTTTTTCCGGCGCGGTTCTGGCGACAGCGGCAGGATGGCTTTCCGGACGCGGGGAACCCCTCTCTTATCACGCCTTAAGTCAGTGCATCGCTGAACTCTGTCGCGATCTCTGTCGTCGGGATTTTGCCGCCCTGGCCGAACGCCCGGCGCAAACCCACGGTGAGAGATTGTATGTCGAATTCGGCATTACCGGCGTGCGCGGCGAGGCGGAGCAAGGCTTCCCACTGGTTTGCCAGATTGGCTTACCCGCGCTGCATCAGGCGCTGGACAACGGGTTGGCCTGGCGGGAAGCGCTTATTCATACGCTGCTCACCTTAATGGCCCATTGCGATGACACTACCGTGCTGTTTCGCGGCGGCCAGCAGGCGCTGGCGGAAATGAAGCAGTATGCCCGGCGTCTTGTGACGCAGGGCGGAATGTTTAACCCTGCGATCGAGCAGGAACTGGCTGATTTTAATTCATGGTGCTTGGATAAGTGGGTCAGCCCTGGCGGCTCGGCCGATTTATTAGCACTGTGTCTGGCGATGTATTTTCTTTGCCTCCAGCCGCAAGGAGATATGACATAAGGAAGAATATGAACATCTATTTTTATACTTTATTAACGTATGGCTTAACGATTGTAATTTCATTTGCGGTTGTCGGCATCATCGTTGGCGTCAACAAGATGATGAATAAGTTAAATATCACCGACGATTAATTTGTGAACTTTACCTTTGCCATCAGGAATATATTTATGGATATCTTTGTTAAGCTCTTTTCGGGCATTGGCACTTTTTTTATTGAAGACCCGAAAATAGCCATTGCACGTTTTCTGTTAATTGTTCTCGGCTTTATATTGGCCTGGATGGGATTCCGCCGGAAGCTTGAACCGTTAATTATGGTGCCGATGGGCCTTGGTATGATCGCGGTTAACGCCGGGGTACTGTTTCTGGCAGGCGGACAAACCGGGACCTTAATTCTCGACCCGATGGTCAGCGAACCTAACGAGCTGGTAAACCTGATGCAGGTAAACTTCCTGCAGCCGGTCTATAACTTCACCTTTAGCAATGGCCTCATCGCCTGTATCGTTTTCTTCGGCATTGGCGCAATGAGCGATATCAGCTTTATTTTGCTCCGCCCCTGGGCCAGCATTGTTGTCGCTCTGTTCGCCGAAGCGGGAACCTTCGCCGCGCTGCTGCTGGGTATTGAAGTATTCGGCCTGCCCGCCAACGAAGCCGCGTCGATTGCCACTATCGGCGGCGCAGATGGACCGATGGTGCTCTTTGCCTCCCTTATCCTGGCACCGAACCTGTTCGTCCCCATCGCCATTATCGCTTATCTCTACCTGAGCCTGACCTATGCCGGTTATCCGTACCTGGTGCGTCTGCTGGTACCGAAAAAATACCGTGGCATGGAAGTTGAAATTGACTACCCCACCGTATCAAAGAAAGCGAAATTCATCTTTACCGTCTGCTCCTGCCTGCTGTTGTGCCTGCTGCTGCCGGTCGCCGCGCCGCTGATCCTCTCGTTCTTCCTCGGCATCGCTATTAAAGAGGCAGAGATCGAACCGTTCCAGAAATTACTGGAATCCACGCTGACCTATACCGCAACGCTGTTTCTCGGCCTGCTGCTGGGCACGCTGTGCGAAGCGCAAACTATTCTCGACCCGAAAGTTGCCATCATCCTGATTCTTGGTATCGGCGCGCTGGCCATTTCCGCCGTCGGCGCTCTGCTGGGCGGCTGGTTTATCTGGTTTATCTCGAAGGGGCGTTATAACCCGGCTATCGGTATTGCGGGCGTCTCCTGCCTGCCGACGACAGCAAAAATCGCGCAGAAAGAGGTTAACCATGAGAACCCCTACGCCATCATCCTGCCGCTGGCGATGGGTGCGGGCGTGAGCGGTCTGATCGTCTCGGCTATCGCCACCGGGATCTTTATCTCCACGCTATTCCTGCTGAATTAATGGAGTCAACCCATGCTAAAAGAGCACAACTGGCATCAACTTAAGGACGATACGGCGCAGCGCCTGAATCTGCTGGCCCCGTATTTCCGTGACGGTAAAATTATCGACGCCAAAGATACTGTCGCCGCGCTGGAAGCCGTTATTCGAAGCTGCGATCGCGTCAATATCGAGGGCAATAACCAGAAACAGGCGGATTTTCTTTCCGAATGCCTGTGCCAGCTTGATCCGCAAAAGATCTCCGGCCTGCATATGGTGCAGTCATCCGTACCGTTGTCCAGCCATCTGGATTTATTTGAAAAGGGCATCGCTGAAAAGCTCGATTTCGCCTATGCCGGGCCGCAGGATGGACGTCTGGCGAAGCTGATCCAGGACGGTAAGATCAAGCTCGGGGCCATCCACACCTATCTGGAGCTGTTCAGCCGCTACTTTGTCGACCTCACGCCGCGTGTGTCGCTAATCACCGCCTTTGAAGCGGATAAAGACGGCAATCTCTACACCGGCTTTAACACCGAAGATACTCCTGTTATTACCGAAGCCACCCACTTCCGCCAGGGGATTGTGATCGCGCAGGTCAACAAGATTGTCGATAAAGTGCCGCGCGTGGATATCCCCGGCGACTGGGTAAATGCGGTGATTGAAGCGCCGCGTCCGTTCTATGTCGAGCCGCTGTTTACCCGCGATCCGGGACTTATTACCGACACCCATGTGCTGATGGCAATGATGGCGCTGAAAGGTATCTATGCCGAATACGGCGTTGAGCGCATTAACCACGGCATTGGCTTCTTCACCGCCGCCATTGAGCTGCTGCTACCCACCTACGGCAAGGAGCTTGGGCTGAAAGGCAAAGTCTGTACCCATATGGTACTCAACCCGCATCCGACGCTGATCCCGGCAATCGAAAGCGGCTGGATCCAGTCGGTGCACTGCTTCGGCGGCGAACTGGGCATGGAAAAATATGTCGCCGAACGCCCGGATATCTTTTATATCGGCCAGGACGGCACGCTACGCTCCAACCGCGCCTTCGCCCAGGCTGCGGGTCACTACGCGCTGGATATGTTTATCGGCGGCACGCTGCAGATCGATAAGTACGGAAACAGTAGCACCGCCACCGCCAGCCGCGTTTCGGGCTTTGGCGGCGCGCCGAATATGGGCTGCGACGCCAAAGGCCGCCGTCATGCAACGCAATCCTGGCTGAAATGCGGCGAAGAGTTCAACGCCACCCAACAGCAGCTAATTGGCGATATGCCGCGCGGCAAACGTCTGGTGGTGCAGATGCAGGAAACCTTCCGCGAGAAGCGCCAGCCCGCTTTCGTCGACAAGCTGGACGCCTGGCAACTGGCGGAAAAAGCCAACCTCGCCCTGCCGCCGGTGATGGTCTACGCCGATGACGTCACCCACGTACTGACCGAAGAGGGCATCGCCTATCTGCACCGCTGCGAAGGGCTGGAACAACGCATGGCGGCCATTCGCGCCGTGGCGGGCTACACCGGAATTGGCCTTGCCGCCGATCCGGCACAGACCGCACAGCTGCGGGAGGCAGGCATTGTCAGAACGCCGGAAGATTTAGGCATTGACCGTCGCCGCGCCAACCGTCAGATGCTGGCGGCGAAAAGCATTCGCGATCTGGTCGACTGGTCTGGCGGACTCTATAACCCGCCCGCTCGATTCCGTAACTGGTAGGGGAAAAGGACATGGCTCTACATCAAATATCACATCATTTCAGCGGCACCCGCGAAAGAGTATCTCTGCCGCAAACCGTGCACTGTGGCGTTGTTGGCTCCGGCGATCTGGAGGTCCTGCTGGAGCCAAAAGCGCTGGCGGGCGGTATTGAAATCAGCATCTGCACGCCGGTGACCGGTTTCGATCATATCTGGGAAATCGTGCTTAAACGATTTCTGGAAAACGGACCGCTGGGCAACATGCAGGTCAGCATCAATGACAACAACGCCACGCCTGCTGTCGTCGCGTTAAGAATTCAGCAAGCGTTACAGCAGGCTATGCCGGGAGAAACCCATCATGAATGATCTGCGTTTTCTGGAAGCCAGCGCCCGCGTTCGCGCCAGCTCGCTGGTGGATAAAGGCACCTTTACTGAACTGATCGGCCCGGCGGACAAGCGAACCAGCCCGCACCTGCCCGTGCTGAATGAAGCCGTAGAGTTTGACGACGGCATCGTTACCGGCATCGGCCTGCTGGGCCAGCACCCAGCCATTGTCATCTCCCAGGAAGGGCGCTTTATCGGCGGTGCGGTGGGCGAGGTGGGCGGCGCAAAAATGGTCGGCGCGCTGATGCTGGCGGACGAACTGGCGGCGCAGACCACCGACCCGGCACAGCGCCCGATCGTCCTCATTTCCTTTGAAACCGGCGGTGTGCGCCTGCATGAGGCCAACGCCGGGCTGCTGGCCCACGCCGAGTGTATGGATATGCTGCAAACCCTGCGCGGTCGCGTCCCGGTCGTGGCGATGATCGGAAGCAAGATCGGCTGCTTTGGCGGGATGGGTTTTGTCGCCGCCGCCACCGACATCATCGTGATGAGTGAATCGGGCCGCCTGGGGCTGACCGGGCCGGAGGTCATCGAACAGGAGATGGGCCGTAGCGAGTTTGACGCCTCGGACCGCGCGCTGGTGTTCCGCACCACCGGCGGTAAGCATAAGTACATCGTCGGGGACTGTAACTACCTAATTGCCGACTCGCTTACGGTTTTCCACCAGCAGGCCGCGCTGATTGCAGACCTGCCCTGGCCGCAGATTGAAGCCATGCGCCGCATCGGCAGCGAAGCGAAAGTACGCGCCCAGATGGCGCTCACGCAAAAAATCAGCGAGTCAGAGCTATCAGATGCGCGGGATGTCTGGGCGATGGCGGGCAATACCGCGCCCCAGTCGCTGGTGGATATGGATCTCGAGACGTTCCTGGGCAACGTTAAACGCCTGCCGGTGGAGGAAGCATAATGGAAAATTTACTCGGCCAGGGCCGCGCCGCTATCGATCTGATTGTTGACGAAAACAGCTTCGAAGAGAACGCGCTGGCGGATCTCAAGCTGCCTTATGAGGATTACGGCCCCGGCGCCGTCATCGGCAGCGCCCGCATTAGCGGTGAAGTCTGCACCGTTATTGCTAACGACGCCATGACCTTTAACCCGCGTTTTCCGGTGGTGTACGCCGGAGTTATCGGGCTGGAAGAGGGTTACAAAATGGCGCTGGCAGTCTATCGCACGCTGGCGATGGATAAAGACAAGCCCGTCGGCGAGAAACGTCCGCTGGTGCTGATCGTCGACACTCCCGGCAACGGGCCGGGCAAGCTGGAAGAGATCATCGGCATGAATAAAGCCACCGGTGCCTATCAGCTGGCGCTGGCTGAGGCGCGCCATGCCGGACACCCGATTATCGCGATGGTCATCGGTCGCGCCATTAGCGGCGCGTTTCTCTGCCACGGTTTACAGGCCGACCATATCCTGAGCCTGACGTCGGAATTTGGCACCATGATCCACGTAATGCCGCTGAGCAGTATCGCGCGTATTACCCGCCAGGACGTGGAGCGTCTGAGCGAGCTTTCCCGTACCAATCCGGTCTTCGCTGCCGGGCCAGAGTTCTTCTGGCAACTGGGCGGAGTGGAAGCGCTGATCAAGGCGATCCCGGAGATGAAAGAGGCGATCGTTCGCCATATCGCAGCAGTGCGCCAGCAGAAACAGGCGGATGGCGTGACGGCAACAGGCCCGCAGGGGCGTGGGATCGCAGGCGAAGCGCGGGGCGGCAGAAAAATGCGCAACGTGATTCTGGCGCAGATGCGCGAGGAGTATCGGGCGGTCGCGGCGCGGTATCAGCCGGCCTGATTGTGGAGTACGCGCTATGAACGATCCCATCACCACACTCGAATGGCTGGTTGACGCCCAGCAGGGTATCCCCACGTTAATGGAGATGCCGCGCCGCACACTTAGCGATAAAGGCATCGCTGGCCCCACGGCGGCTCACGTTATCGAGGAGATTCACACGCCGTTAAATCTTGCGCTGGTTAGCTTTACCACCGGCAGCAGCGCATTTCAGAACATCGTCGGCGTGACGCATAACGAACTACCGTTGCGTATCGCGGCGGGTAAGCGTGTGCTGGCGGAATGCGGCGTAACCGCGGGGCAGCATATGGTGGTGACCTACGCGCCGCTGGTGAATGTGTTCACGCGTCAGGCGCTGGATGAGAGCGGTCTACACTGGTCTTTTTTATCCCGCTCCTGCCGGGACGCGCTACTGGTTGCGCTGTGTCGCCAGCTGCCTGACGTGGTGGTGGGAGAGTCCTCATTTTTACGCGCCACGCTCGAACAGGCGCTAAAGATGAACCTGAAGGCGTATTTACCCAAAACGCTGACACTGATTACCGCAGGCACTCCCCTTGATGAAGCGCTGATTTCACTGTGCGCTTCGCTGGGCTATGGGCTGCATGATGTCTACGGTTGCCAGGAGTTCGGCTGGCTGATCCTGGACGGCCTTCCGCTGCGGGAAGATATCTCGCTGGTCGCCGCGCCACAGGGTGGTGACTGGCGGGAAGTTATCGTTGGCGGCCTGCCGACCGGCGACAGCTTTCCCGTGGCGACGAACGGCCATCCGTGTAATTCGCAGGGCAAAATCCAGACCTGGAAGCGTCAGCGCACCACCCCGGAATATGACATGGTGGTGATGGCGACCACCGCCCATCACCGGGAAATTGTGGAGCGGACGGCACGGACTATTTTACGTATCAAGGGGCGTGTTTGCCGGGTTAGCGTACAGCTACAAACCCAGGCCAGCGCCACCCATATTCGCCTCTACCCCGTCACTGTTCCTGGGGCGGAAGCGGCAAATGCCGCGCCGGTCGATATTATCGGTCCGCAGGCCACCGCGCAGTTTGACGCCCTGCTTGCAGCGCAGCGGGATTTACAGCAACAGGCGAAAAACGATCCAGCATGGAGCAAGCAGCGATGAACACCCTGCAACGCCATACTCTGTGCTGGCTGGAGAGCGCTGAACTACGACCGATCGCGAGGCAGTTGAACGGCGCGTTTAGCGCCCTCCCCGCCTCATTGCGGGAAGAGGCGCGGGATTATCTGCTCTCCGGGTATCTCCCCGGCATTGTACGCAGGGGCATCCGTGATGAGGCGAGTATTTCCCTGGGATTTTGCTTTCCGCAGCGCTGGCAGGGTCAGCGTTTACGGCTGGCGACGGTTGCTTCATTGCAGGCCGTCACGCGCGTGTTAACGCCAGAGCAAACGGCTACCCTGCAGGTCGTCAGTCGTACCAGCGCGATACGTGCCTTTAGTACCCTGCGTCAGGCATGGCGCGGGCCGGAAACCGGGCTCGGCGTGTGGGGGTCGGTGGCGCTGGAGATGACGACGCCCTGGCTATGGACGGACAGTCGCTCCGATTTAGATATCCGCATTACGCCCTGGCACGAAATGGCGTTAAGCGATTGTTACTCTGTTCTGACTGATATTGCCCAGCAATATTCAGTGCGTATTGATGGGGAAATTAATTTGCCCAACGGTTTTTCTATCAATATCAAAGAGTGGTTTAGCGGGAGTCTGACCCTGCTGGCTAAAGGTGATACCGATGTCGAATTAATGACGCGACATGATGTCGCCGGGTTAATAAAACATCTCTCAATGAAATATATTAAAGGAAATTAATATGTCTGAAGTTAAATCAAAAGTACCGGGTGTGGTCGATGAAGTTAAAGCCGCCGTAGGCGATAAAATTGAAAAAGGCCAGCCGGTTGTTATTCTTGAAGCCATGAAAATGAAAATGCCTGTCGCCTCGCCGGAGGCTGGCATATTAAAGTCACTGGCGGTGAGAGCAGGCGATCGTGTAAACCCAGGCATGGTCTTATTCGAAATTTCTGCTGAGTAGACCATCACGTTTTTTAATACTAAATAATTAGTGCGGCATTCCTTTGTGATATAACCATTATGCCTCAGTCATATCAGCGATAAACATTTCGCTGATATGACAGGCACGGTGAGTACGAATAAATTTACTGTTGACTGTCCGCATCATAAAAACATACTGTGCTAAAAGCCCTTGTCTTACTTTATTGTCATTTCCCGGTTCGGGTTGTCTCTTATGCTTTTAGTGTAGTTATAGAAAGAGAAACATCATGATTATTTACGGATTGATGTTAATGGGATTGTGCATGTTCGCCGGGTTAATTGTCGGCGATCTTTTGGGTTTGCTGCTTGGAATTTCCGCCAATATCGGCGGCGTCGGCTTTGCCATGCTGTTTTTAGTCGTTATTTCCCAGAAGCTGACGGAAAAGGGGCTGTTATCTAAACCTGCCGAACAGGGGGTTGGATTCTGGAACGCGATGTATATCCCTATTGTTGTCGCCATGTCCGCGAACCAGAACGTTGTGGCCGCACTCAAAGGAGGCCCGGTGGCGCTTATTGCTGGCCTTGGCGCCGTCGTGATTGGTTTTCTGTTGATTAAACCACTGAGCAAAATCGGCAGCAAAAGCGCGATGGTACGTTCAGCAGACTAACCGGTGGAGAGCATAAAGAATGGAACAACTCACAAAGATTCTTACCAGTAACTTCACCAGCAATGCCCTGATCACCGCTTTTGTGGTGGTTGGTATTGTCTGCTGGGTCGCGGCCTGGATCTCGACCCACGTCTTTCGCGGTAAAATTCACAGTTCGGCGATCGCCATTGCCGCGGGCCTGCTGCTAGCCTGGTTAGGCGGCGAACTCACCGGCGGCAAAAAAGGGCTTTCCGACATCACGCTTTTTAGCGGTATTGCACTGATGGGCGGCGGCATGTTCCGTGATTTTGCCATTATCGCCACCGCCTTTGGCGTGAAGCTTGACGAGCTGAAAAAAGCGGGCCTCGCGGGCGCGCTGGCGCTGGTCGTCTCCAACGTGCTCTCCTTCTACCTGGGAGCAATTGTTGCCTGGGCCTTCGGCTATACCGATGCGGTCAGCATGGCAACTATCGGCGGCGGCGCGGTGACCTTTATCGTCGGCCCGGTTACCGGTGCGGCGCTTGGCGCAAGCTCGGATGTTATCGCGCTCAGTATCGCTGCCGGCGTGATTAAATCTATCGCCATCATGATTGTCACGCCGCTGGTAGCCAAAGCCGCCGGACTGAACTCTCCCGCTGCAGCCATTGTATATGGCGGGCTGATGGGTTCTACCAGCGGCGTGGCGGCAGGGCTGGCGGCGACTGACCCGAAACTTGTCCCTTATGGCGCAATGACAGCCACCTTCTATACCGGCCTGGGCTGCCTGCTGGCGCCGTCTGCGCTCTATCTCTCTTTAGCCCCGTTCTTTTAACCGCATGCGCCTGTTGTTTTGTGCAACAGGCGCCAGGGAGACTTATGTATTCATTTCAACGTATGAAGCCCGGGCAAATTGCGATACAGGCCTCACTGTGCACCCAGGAGGAAGAGGAGATTTTCCGGCAAAAGTTACTGGCTGATAAACCCGAACACCGAATCGGCTTTGCGTTTATCAGCGGCACCTCTGACGAACTGCGAAACAAGCTGCAGCGCTGCGTCATCGGCTGTGCGTTAAAGAATCAGATCATCACCAGGCAGGAGTCAGCCATTTTCACCTTATGCTCACTCAGCCGCCAGGCGCTGACCCACGCGTTAACCAACACCATTACCGGCGATCATATCCGTCTGAAAATCGCCTTAGTCAGTACCTCCCGGTGGCTCGCCGTCGCCATGTACGGCGAAGCCCAGGTTTATCAGCGGATTACCCAGGAAATCATGGGGCTTTGTCTACATCGTTATTCTCCCGCATAAGCTGCCTGGCATACATACGGCATTCTGCGAGAAGAGATAGCAGTCCAGGATGATTTTCCTGACTACGAGGAAAAACGAGCGAAATTTCTTGTTCCATGAGATAGGCTTCCTGCAAAGGTAGCAGGCGTATCCCACTCCGAAAAAGCTCGCGCATACGTCCGGGTATGAGAGTGTAACCCACTCCGGCATTCACCATGCTCATTAATGAAAAAATGTCGTGTACCCGAACCGCAATATCCGGCTCAAAACCAGCGATACGGAAGGCCTGCTGAAAACCTCTCCAGGTAGCGAACCCTTCACTCAAGGCAATAAATTTTTTACTCTGTAAACGGGAGAGATCAACGGGGGTTTGTAGCGTATCCGCATCCTGCACAGGAACCGCTAAATAAATCGAATCTGAAAATATCGTCCAGGTTTCGAATAAATTTGAATTATATTCATCGGGCGTCGAGATTAATGCCGCGTCGATATTACCTTCATTAAGCGCCTCTAGTAATTTCTTATTAGAGTTCATGATAAACTCAATTGAAAGCTCAGGGCGCCGCTTCTTCAATCCCTGTACTATCTGCGGCGCCGTTTTTAATACCAATGAATATAGTAGGCCTAAGCGTAATGCAGGAGAATGGAATCCTGAAGCCTCACGCGTCAGATAAATACAGCGTTCCATTGCATGGATCACTTCGCGGGCCTGCTTTTGCATTACCCATGCACCGGGGAGAGGATGTAAATTTCGGCCATTATGTGTGAAAAGATCGCAGCGTAAATTATCCTCCAAAGAATGCAACGCACGGTGTACGCTAACCGGAGAAATATGCATTATCTCTGCCGTCTTAGAAATATTCATGGTATCCATATATCCCAGAAAAATTTCCAGTTTTCGCAAAGTTATGTCTTGCTCAGTCATATAAACATTCCCTTATTTAAAATAACCTTTATCAGATAATAAGAGAATGTATACGTATATATATTGAGCCAGATCGGTAATTCTGGCTCAGGTAAAATAAAACTTACTGATAAACCGGCAGCAGGTTAAAGCTCGACAGGAAGTGCACCACCGCGTTGCCGAGACCAAAGAGCAGGATCAGCACAATCATCGCTTTTCCGCCCCACACGCGGAACTCTGGGCTGCCGAAGCGTTTACGCGAAGCGCGGGCCAGCAGCGCCGGCACAATGGCCGCCCATACCGTCGCCGCCAGGCCGGCATAGCCGATGGCGTAAAGGAAACCATCTGGTTTCACCAGCCCACCGAGCATCGGCGGGATAAAGGTCAACAGCGCGGTTTTAAAGCGCCCCATCGCGCTATCGTCAAAGCCAAACAGATCCGCCAGATAGTCGAACAGACCCAGCGTCACGCCGAGGAACGAACTCGCGACGGCAAAGTTGGAGAACACTACCAGCAGCAGATCCAGGCCGCGGTTATTCAGTACGCCGCTCAGGGCCTGCACCAGTACATCAATGTTACCGCCCTTCTGCGCAATATCGATAAACTGCGGACGCGGGATATTGCCCATCGTCACCAGCAGCCAGACCACGTACAGACCCAGCGCCAGCAGCGTACCGTAAATCAGACAGCGGGTAATGGTGCGCGGATCCTTACCATAATATTTCATCAGGCTCGGCACGTTACCGTGATAGCCAAACGAGGCCAGGCAGAACGGCAGCGTCATCAGCAGGTAGGGCGCATAGGAGGCATTCTTTTCCGCGACGTTAAACAGCGTCGTCGGTTCGACGTGTCCCAGCAGGCTGCCGAAGGTCAGGAAGAAGGTGATGACCTTGGCGCCGAGCACGATAGCCGTCATGCGGCTCACCGCTTTGGTGCTCATCCAGACAATAAATGCCACCAGAAGCGCAAAGCCGAAGCCCGCCGCGCGCGCCGGTACGTTCAGCGACATTTCACTGAAGGTATGGTGCAGGATCGAACCACTCGCCGAAATATAGGCGTAGGTCAGGATATACAGCACAAAGGCGATCGACACGCCGTTCACCAGGTTCCAGCCCTTACCGAGCAGGTCTTTGGTGATGGTGTCGAAACTGGAGCCAATCCGGTAGTTGAGGTTGGCTTCCAGGATCATCAGTCCGGAGTGCAGCATGCAGAACCAGGTAAAAACCAGCGCCGCCAGCGACCAGAAGAACCACGCGCCGGACATCACCACCGGCAGCGAGAACATGCCCGCGCCAATAATCGTGCCGCCGATAATCACCACGCCGCCAAACAGGGACGGTCGGGTGGTCGTAGTGGTTAGTGTCGCCATTTACCGAAATCTCCAGTCAAAAAAACTTTCCCACAATGGGTGCGACGCACTGTACCAGTACACGAGTACAAAAGAAATAAAAAAAGCCCCAATCATGACGATCGGGGCTGTATTATTTACTTTACGCTAGCGTGTTGCGCTAATTACGCATCGCCACCGAAACGACGACGACCAGCGGAGTCATCACGGCGCGGCGCAGCTGCATCGTCACGACGCGGCGCACGGCCTTCACGACGTTCGCCGCTGAAACGACGACCATCACCACGACCGCCTTCACGACGTTC